>Ga0214473_10001080_pt1 | contig 36842 bp, 30 predicted proteins | sample RVTome_7_FD_203509 | JGI IMG/M metagenome (GOLD analysis project Ga0214473, IMG submission 203509) | Soil microbial communities from uranium-contaminated site in the Upper Colorado River Basin, Wyoming, United States - RVT98D197 | ecosystem: Environmental > Terrestrial > Soil > Contaminated >... | reverse complement strand
AAACCCTCTATACAGTAAAGAAGCAATTCTTAAGCCTCTGAAGAGAATCTGGTTATCCGCAAATCTTCCCTACTCAAAGAGACTTAAAGCAGTCTCTTACAGAATAGTTTGAAAATCTGAATCCGTTTCATCTGAGGAAGGCCATGGAAGAGAAGCTGAAAAGGATATTTAATCTGTGTTATAAAAAAACACGTTGAGTCAACGAGCCTTCGGTATCATTTTATTATGAGTCAACTGGACACTTCTTCTCTTCTGAACTATGGTGCTTTCATTTAGAAGAAAAAATGTCACGCACATTTTTCAGCGGACAATAGTAAGAGGTTGAAATTGTGGAGGGGATTTGATGCCTTTAATGGTCTTCAGTGACAAACAAAAAAGCCTCCGGAATTCTCCGGAGGCTTTTTTGTTTTAATTCCTAAAATGTCTTAGAACAATCCGCTTACCTTTCCCGTATTCACGTCCACATCAATTCTTCTGTATGCGGGATCAGAACTTGTACCGGGCATGAGGCTGATCGTACCTGCACAAGGGCACAGGAATTTGGCGCCTGAGTAAATCAATATATCTCTGATGGGCAGTGTCCACCCTTTCGGAACTCCTTTGAGAGCAGGGTCGTGCGTGAGGCTCAGGTGTGTCTTGACCATCATTGTTGCGAAGTCCGCGTACTTGGGATCGTCTTCAAGCATCTTGGCCTTGGCTTCTGCTTCGGGCAGCCATGAGACGCCGTCAGCGCCGTATACTTCCCTGGCGATAGTTGCCACGCGGTCGCGCAGCTTCATCTCTATAGGGTACAGATATTTGAAGTCGTTCTTGTCGTTGCATGCGTCAATGACTGCGTCGGCAAGTTCCAAAGCTCCCTCACCGCCCTTTAGCCAGTGCTGGGATTCAGCGCAGCGGGCGCCTGCTGCTTCAGCGGCTTTTTTGATTGCAGCCACTTCAGTATTTGTGTCTGTATAAAAACGGTTGACACAGACTACAGGGTTTATGCCGGACTTGCGGATGACGTTAATCATATGGACCATATTGGCGCAGCCCTTTTCAACAAGCGCAATATTTTCCTTTGTGTATTCTTCAGGCAGGGGCTTGCCTGCCACTACCTTTGGGCCGCCGCCGTGCATCTTCAGGGCTCGGACAGTGGTAGTGAGCACGGATACGTGGGGTTTCAGTCCGCTGAAGCGGCACTTGACGTTCCAGAATTTTTCAAAACCGATATCTGCCGCAAAGCCGGACTCGGTCACATGGTAGTCGAACAATTTCAGGCCGACCCTGTCTGCTATGATTGAGGACTGGCCTACGGCAATGTTGGCAAAAGGCCCGGCATGCACAAAGCAGGGGTTGTATTCAGCCGTGCACATGAGGGTTGGATTGATTGTATTGCGCATGAAGGCTGCCATTGCATTGCCGACTTCAAGATCACCTGTGGTAACAGGCTTGCCGCTCTTATCAAAAGCAACTGTGATATTGTTCAGGCGCTGTTTCAGGTCAGCGAGGTCATTGGCTACTGAAAGAATTGCCATGCACTCTGATCCTACTGCGATGCCGAACTTTGACTGCATCATAAAGCCGTCTGTCCTGCCGCCGATGCCGATGATTATATTCCGGAGGCTCTGTGCGCAGAAGTCCATTATCCACCCCATCTCCACGCGTGTGGGGTCTATGTCGAGACGCCTCATTCTGGTGAGACGCTTCAACTGCTCATCGTTATAATTACGCTCGTGCTGCATGCGGGATGTCAGTGCCACCATGGCAAGATTGTGGGCGTTCATGATGTCGTTGATGTCGCCGGTGAGTCCGAGGGAAAACTCGGTCATGGGGATAAGCAAAGAGTTGCCGCCGCCGGCAGCAGTGCCCTTCACATTCATTGTGGGGCCGCCTGATGGCTGACGAAGCGCTCCTCCAACGTTTACGCCGCGCTTGCCAAGTCCCTCCATTAAGCCGCATGATGTTGTGCTTTTGCCTTCGCCCAGTGGAGTCGGCGTGATTGCCGTTACCTCAATGTACTTGCCGTCAGGCTTGTCCTTCAGACGATTGATGATCTTCAAAAAGTCAATCTTGGACAGGCGTCCCATGGGCAGCATCTCGTCCTTTTGCAGTCCCAGCCGATCCCGCCAATCTTCAGGGACAGGCATGTTTTTTTCAGCTTCTTCGGAAATCTGCCAGTCAGCTAACTTCGTTGCATCATACGGCATTTTTAAAGTCCTCCTTTAATTTTAGGTGTTAGGTCTTAGGTATCAGGCATCAGGTGTCGAAATAAAGAAGTTCACCTGACACCTAAGACCTGATACCTGACACCTGTTAATAATTTATCAATGCATTCAGAAACTTTTCATTCATGCGCCTGAGATTTTTGCTCAAGACCAATACAAGTCTCTTAAGTATCTGCAATGTTATGGCAATATCCTCTCTTTCCAGCTTTTCAAATTCCTCTTTGGGAAGTTTTAACAGTTCTGCATTTTCAATAGCAATTGCATTTGCCTCATGCCTGCGATGCTCAATAATAGAAAGCTCTCCAAAGAAACTCCCTGTTGTCAGAACTGCAAGCGTCTGTTTCCAGCCGTCAGGCGTTACCTTGGTGATTTCGATTTTGCCGGAACGGATCATATAAATGCCCTTTGTATCCTCGCCTTCCTTAAAAAGAAACTCTCCTTTTTTTAATGAGACTTCTTTTATGACTTTCGATAACTTTTCAAGTTCGGAGTCGCTGATGTCTTCAAAGAGAACCTGTTTTTTAAGTTCGCTGATGTTTGCCATAATTCCTCCTTTCTTATTTCTCTATCTTAACAGCGCACACCTTGAGTTCAGGTGTTTTTGCGTGCGGGTCAAGCGCATCATTGGTTATTACATTTGCAGCGGCTTCCCTGTAATGCATCGGAATAAAAAGAACGCCGCTTGATATCCTGTCTGTTACCCGCGCCTTTATCTCAATCTGCCCTCTCCTTGAACTGACCTTTATTTTTTCACCGTTTTTTATTCCAGCTTTTTTCGCATCCTCTGTGTTTATCTCAACATAAGGTTCGCCTGCGTGCTTTTCAATAGGTGCGACTCTCCGCGTCATTGAACCGCCGTGATACTGGAAAAGGTTTCTTCCTGTTGTAAGGATGAAAGGATAATCATTGTCTGTAACTTCTGCGGGAGGAACATACTTTACAGGAGTAAATGAGACCTTGCCCCGCGGGAAACCTGCCTTGTACAAATATTCTGTGCCGGGATGGTCTTTTGTGGGACACGGCCAGTGGATGCCATTGGTGCGTATCCTGCTGTAGGATATGCCTGAAAGAGCGGGCCATACACTGCCGAGTTCTTCAGATATCTCTTCCGCAGAAGAGTATTTCATGGGGTATCCTATCCTGCCGGATAATTCAGCAAGTATCCATGAGTCCTCTTTTGCGTCTCCGGGCGGCTCTACCGCTTTTCTTACGAGCTGAACTTTTCTTTCTGTATTTATGAAAGTGCCGGTCTTTTCAGCAAAGCAGGTCGCAGGCAGGACTACATCTGCGAGAGCTGCTGTCTCTGTAAGGAATATGTCCTGCACTACCATGAACTCAAGTTTATCGAGCGCTTTGCGTGTATGTTCAATATTTGGGTCTGTGAGCATAGGATTTTCGCCGAGTATATAGAGGGCCTTAAGTTTGCCTTTAAAGGCTGATTCTACCATCTCTGTTGATTTCAACCCCTCTTTATCGGAAAGCTGGACTCCCCATGCATCCTCAAATTTTTTCTTGACCATCGGCATGTCAACCCTCTGATAGCCGGGATATACATTAGGGAGACAGCCGGCATCGCAAGCGCCCTGCACGTTATTCTGCCCTCTGAGAGGGTTTATCCCTGTATGCTCCCTTCCTATATTGCCTGTAAGAAGGGCAAGATTTGCTATCGCATTTACATTGTCTGTACCATGAGTGTGCTGGGTAATGCCCATTGTGTAGAATATTCCTGCCTTTCTTGAGCCTCCATAAAGCTTCGCAGCCTTTATTATCTCTTCCTCAGGAATCCCTGTTATCTTAGAGGCATTATGAGGCGTGAAGGTCTCTACCGACTTTTTCAATTCATCAAAACACTCGGTTCTTTCATTGATAAATTCATCGTTATGCAGTCCTTCTTTTAATATGACATGCGCCATTCCGTTTAAAAGGGCTACATCAGTGCCCGGTTTCAGCCTTAAGAATATCTCCGAGAATCTGACAAGAGGGACTCTCCTTGGGTCTGCCACTATGAGTTTTGTTCCCTTGCGCAGAGCTTTCAACATCCTGTTTGCGATAACAGGATGAGTTTCTTTTGTGTTGGAGCCGATTACGAAGACAACCTCCATCCCCTCAATCTCTCTTATGGAATTGGTCATTGCTCCTGATCCGAATATTGTAGCCAGACTGGCTACAGTTGGAGCGTGTCAGAGACGGGCGCAGTGGTCAACATTATTTGTCCCTACTGCTGTCCTCATAAATTTCTGGAACAGATAGTTTTCTTCTGTAGTGCATCTGGCAGAAGAAAGGCCTGCTATTGAATCAGCCCCAGATCTCTCTTTTATCTCTTTCAGCTTCGCAGCGATATAATCAAGCGCCTCGTCCCACGTAGCTTCCCTGAAAAGTTTGGAGTTTGGAGTTTGGAGTTTGGAGACTCCTGGCTCTTGACTCCCGACTCCTGACTTGTCTCTCGGGGTTATTCTGATGAGAGGCTTTTTAAGCCTGTCTGGGCTGTTGATAAACGAATAGCCGAACCTGCCTTTTACACACAGCCATCCTTCGTTCCACGTGTCTTCCTTTGAAGTCACTCTTACAACTTCATTCTGCCTTACGTGAAGGGTGAGGTTGCAACCTGTGCCGCAGTATGAGCAGGTAGTGTCAATTTCCTTTATGTCTTTCTGTCTGCCGCGGAGCTGCCACATCTTGCCTGTCAAAGCGCCTGTCGGGCATACAGCCACACACTGCCCGCAGAATTCACAGTCAAGGTCTTTTTCAAATGTCGGGCATATCTTGGATTTAAATCCGCGGTATGCAAAATCTATAGCGCCCACACCCTGTATCTCATCGCAGACCTTTACGCATCTGCCGCAGAGGATGCATTTCCCCATGTCCCTTTCAATAAAGGGATTGCCGTCTTTCTTTTCGTACATCCTTCTTTCTCCTCCGAACCTATTTTCTCTTATGCCATAGAAGTATGCGAGTTCCTGAAGGGTGCAGTCTCCGGCCTTTTCGCATACCATGCAGTCATTCGGATGGTCTGAAAGAAGGAGTTCAAGCACTGTTTTTCTTAAATCCTCAAGGGCGGGTGTTGAAGTTGTTACTTCCATTCCCTCTGAAACAGGCGTTGTGCATGATGTGAGCGGCCTCGGAACCCCTTTTACTTCAACGATGCAGAGCCTACAGCCTCCGAACGGTGTGAGTTTCGGATGATGACAGAGTGTAGGTATCTCTATATTCAGCATCTTTGCTGCATCAAGAACTGTTGTGCCTTCTGCAACATCTATCATCCTGCCGTCGATTGTTAACTTAACCATCTTTTTTCCTGATTACCTATTTTCTGTCATTCTGGCTTGCCCCGATTAGAAAGTCTTTTCTAACGGGGCTTGTCCAGAATCTATTTTTAAGAAGGATTCCCGACAAGCGGGAATGACAATAAAAAACTAAATACTTTTGAATACCTTGAAGCTTGTTGCATATAAGTTCATTTTGAAATTTGAATTTCATTATTTCTTTTTCACTGCCTTGAATTTGCATACATCAAAACATGCTCCGCACTTAATGCATAGCGCAGGGTCTATCTTGTGCGGTTTCTTTTTCTCCCCTGTTATTGCCTTTGCAGTGCATGCCCTCAAGCACGCGCCGCACCCGTTGCAGAATTCCTCAAGAATAGAGTAAGTCAGCAGTTCTTTGCAGACTGCTGCCGGACACTTTCCATTTAAATGCGCCTCGTATTCATCTCTGAAATATTTTATGGTGCTCAAAACGGGGTTTGGCGCTGTCTGGCCAAGACCGCAGAGTGATGCGGCCTTAACATCAGCGCTGAGTTTCTCGAGGAGTTCTATGTCTCCCTCTTTCCCTTTGCCTTTTGTTATTCTGTCGAGAATTTCAAGAAGTCTTTTAGTTCCTATCCTGCACGGGACGCATTTCCCGCACGACTCCATCTGCGTAAACTGAAGAAAGTACTGCGCCATGTTAACCATACAGTTATCTTCATCGAGCACTACCATGCCACCGGAGCCTACTATAGAGCCTACTTTTGCAAGTGACTCAAAATCAACAGGAGTATCAAGCATCTCAGCCGGAATACATCCGCCTGAAGGTCCTCCTGTCTGGACTGCCTTAAGCGCCCTGTCGCCTTCAATGCCTCCGCCTATGTCGTAGATTATTTCCCGAAGCGGAATTCCCATAGGCACTTCTATGAGCCCTGAGTTCTTGATTTTTCCAGTAAGGGCAAATACCTTTGTGCCCTTTGATTTCTCTGTACCAAAGGAAGAAAACCACTCCGCGCCGTTCCTTATGATGTATGGAACATTTGCAAGGGTTTCGACATTATTTATCACTGTTGGTCTTCCCCATAATCCGCTGTAGACAGGGAAGGGCGGTTTTGCCCTCGGCATTCCTCTCTGACCCTCGATAGAGGCGATTAATGCTGTCTCTTCGCCGCAGACAAATGCTCCTGCGCCGAGTTTTACCTTTATATCAAAGCTGAATTTTGTGCCTAAGATATCTTTTCCGAGAAACCCTCTTGTCCTCGCATCAGAGAGAGCTTTTCTCAGCCTTTCAACAGCAAGCGGATACTCAGCCCTTATATAAACATAGCCCTTATCAGCGCTGATTGAATAAGCGCCTATTATCATTCCCTCGATTACAGCATGGGGATTGCCCTCGATAACAGACCTGTCCATAAATGCGCCGGGGTCGCCTTCATCTGCGTTGCAAATCATGTATTTTTGCTTGGAGGCCTGTTTCATTGCCGCTTCCCATTTAACTCCCGTAGGGAAACCTGCTCCGCCTCTGCCTCTGAGGCCTGAAGCCTTGATAATTCCGATTACATCCTCGGGGGCAGATGAGGTAAGAACCTTTCTTGCCGCCTCATAGCCCTTGCCTGCAATATAGGCATCTATATCCTCAGGGTCTATGGAACCGCAGTCGGAGAGAACAACCTTAAGCTGTTTTTTATGGAAGTTATGATAGTCATCTCCCACAACCCAATCGGTTACAGGATTGTTTTCGATGATGTGCTCCTTTACTATTCTTGATACCATCTCAGGCTTTACATGCTGGTATGTTGTTTTTTGTCCTTTTACTATCACATCCACCAGCACGTCTTTAGCGCACAGGCCGCGGCATCCCACCTTATGCGTCAAGCAGTTTTTCTCTACCGTCGCCTCAATGCCGGATGCGTCAAGTTCTGTCCTGAAAGCATCCATAACTTCAGAGCCGCCGGCTGCTATTCCGCCCGTGCCCATACATACTTTTATAACAGTGTTAGTTGGCTTCACTGTTTGCACCCTTGATAGAACGTATTTCTTTAATGAGTTTATCTGCTGCTGCCTTCCCATGGACCTTTTTATTGATTATGAAGACCGGAGCAATGCTACAGGCGCCTATACAGTTTACTTTTTCGAGCGTGAATTGCATATCCTTTGTTGTTTCCTCACCCTCCGGCAGATCGAGTTCCTTTTTTGTTCCGTTTATCAATCTATCGGAGCCTTTGACGTGACAGGCAGTGCCGCAGCAGGCAGTGATTATATTTCTCCCTCTTGGTTTCAGGTGAAACTGCGCATAGAATGTGGCTATTCCGTAGAAGCTGCTGGGATTGACGTCCAGCTTTGATGCAAACCAGTTGACAGCTTCCTCAGGGATATATCCGAAGGTGTTTTCTATCTCCTGCAGTATAGATATGAGATTGCCCTCATTTTCTATGTTTTCTTTCAGAATCTTTTTAAGTGCTTTTTCCATATTAAAAAATCCTTTCAGGTGTGGGTTTTAAAATTAGCACAGTAAAAGAAAGGCTGTCAATACAGAAATAGAAATGAATAAATAAGTTTTGATTATAAAATTATGAGATTGTGGGTATTCCCTCTGGAAAAATCTCAATTTTATTCAGCTATGAGTTGACAATGAAATCCAAATAATTGTATTCTACAAATCTATTTTTCGCGGGCCGCTAGCTCAGTTGGTAGAGCAACGCCCTTTTAAGGCGTGGGTCGAAGGTTCGAATCCTTCGCGGCTCACCATGTGTCCCCATCGTCTAGCCCGGCCTAGGACATCGCCCTTTCAAGGCGGTAACACGGGTTCGAATCCCGTTGGGGACGCCATTGAAAATTAAAGCGCCCCGAGCATCTCGGGACGCTTTTTATTTTTAAAAAAGTCATCCCTATTGCTGTGCCTCGAATCTCTCCTCAAACTGTTTGTGGATGTCCTTAAAAGCCTGAAGTATCCGGGGATCAAAATGCTCCGGCATTGTCCTTCCATCTCCTTCAGTGATTATCCCGAAGGTCTTCTCGTGATCAAAACCAAGCTTATACGGCCGTTTGCTCCGTAATGCGTCATACTGGTTGACAAGTATGACTATACTGCATTCAATCGGTATATCTTCACCTGTCAGGCCAAAGGGATATCTGTTCAATGAAATCAACCGGCATTTCGAGCGCCCCTGCGAGCTTCTCAGAAAAAACCCCTATCCTCACGATATGCGCGCCGGTATCCGTATCCCTGAATTCCGCAACAGTTGTCAGCCTGTGTGTTATCTCCTTGCTCAGTTCAGTCATTTCCATGGTCTTCTGTCTTACATCGGCCTCAAGCTGCATCCTGTAGTTTTTCTCAAGCTGGTTCATCTCGCAAAACCTTATCGCCTTGCCTATAGAATGGATAAGATAGTGAGGGTTATAAGGTTTGATACGGACTCAGAGGAGTATCTCATATCTCTTTCCCCTTTCTTTTAAACTCCTCATACTCTTTCCTTAACTTTTCAGCACAGTCAGGGCAGATGCCGTGGCTGAATTCCGTATCTGTATGTTTCAATATATATGTATCTACCTGTTCCCAATACCCTTTGTCATCTCTAATTTTCTTGCAGTAGGAGCAGATCGGCAACATGCCGCTTAAGGTCTTAACCTTGTCAAGAGCCTCCTGAAGCTCCTTATTCTTCCTTTCGAGTTCAAAAGAATAGTGCTGTAATTCCTCTTCCGCCTTCTTCTGAATTGTAACGTCGCTTATGGCAGCTCTGGCAGCGGCAATTCCGTTGTTTTCTGAAAGCCGGATGCCCTCGATCCGGGCATTGAATGCCCCACCGTTTTCACGTATGAGCTGTAAATCACAACTCTGCTTTTCCCCATAAGCAAGCACATTTAGAAGATAACGGTCCCACTTGTCCAGGCCCTCTGGCGCGACAAACCGCCTGAACCTGGCGCTGATCAGTTTCTGCCGCTCGATTCCAAGGAGTGCAGCGCCGGTGAGGTTCACCTCCTGGATGAGCGCCTCGGGGGTAAAGGTAAAATATCCTACAGGCGCAAAATCATAGAGGTCTATGTATTTGTCCCGCGTCTCCTCAAGTGCAAGCTGCGCCTTTCTGAGTTCCTCGTTCTGCATCTCAAGCTCGATCTTGTGCACATTCAGCTCGTGAACCAGACGATTGACCCCTGTCTGCGCCTCCGGGTTTTCCGGCTTCCCTTCGTTTTTTTTCCTTAATTTATAATCCGCACGCCGGCGCAAATCGTCCGGATCACCCGGATAGGCCTCTCTTTTTGCCATAGTCTTCTCCCCTTTTAGTCCAAGTAGTTTTCAAACTAACACCTTACCACCCTGGCCTTTGGCCACCCCTCCTAAAATAGGCGGGGAGTTAATACTTAAAGCTCCCCTCCTTGGTTAAGGAGGGGTTAGGGGTGGTTTGTCTCCCTGTCGTTCACAGTTACATCTTCCATTGCAAGGAGGATCAATTCTGTTTCGTCCTTTTCCCTGGTGATGCGCCGGGCATTCAGCAGCATCTTCCTGCGGCCTATGCCGGGAAATTCGTGCTCAATCTCATAATTATCAAAACTCTTGTTGCCCGGCAGGATTGCCTTAAGCAATTCCCTCAGCCCTGGAATGTCCCATTGGTGGTTGCCAAGGCTATACAGATACCGGCCTTTCGTCTCATCAGGCGACGCATTAAAGGTTTTGTAAAAAGAGCGGCTGGCAGAGACAACCTTCAGATCAGGGTCTAAGATTAACAGCGGCCCTCTGACTGTATCTACAATGTTTTCAGCATATTCGCGGGCCTTTTGAATTTGTTCTTCAGCCTTTTTCAATTCTGTGATATCGGCAAATGTCAGGACCACGCCATCTATAACATTCTCAAGCGTTCGGTAAGGCATGATCCGCACAAGATACCATGACCTGTCTGATGTTTGTGCCTGTTTTTCCCGTGGGATAAGCGAATCAAGCACTGCCTGCGCATCAGCAATCAGGTCCTCATTCTCAATATTTGATTTGATATCGCCCAGCAGGCGGCCTGTATCTGTGGCAACCAGCCTGAATACAGCAGCAGCCTCACGGGTGAACCGTTTTATCGCAAGGTTGGCATCAAGGAAGATTGTGCCTACTTTTGTGTTGTCCAGCAGGTTCTTCATGTCGTTCTGCACCTTTGCTAATTGCTCTATCTTTGCCTGCAATTCCGCATTGACTGTCATCAGTTCTTCATTAACCGACTGGAGCTCTTCCTTTGAGGTCTCGATCTCCTCATTCGTTGACTGGAGTTCTTCGTTTGTTGACTGTAATTCCTCGTTTGCGGATTTGAGCTCTTCGTTCGTTGCCTGCATCTCCTCGACAGTGGCCTGAAGATTTTCTTTTGTGTAGAGCAGTTCCTGTTCGAGCTCTTCAATGCGCAGCGACCGGCCGGGCTTGGCCGCCTGCTTTGCACGGGTTGTTTTCCCTTTGGCCTTAACCTCTGTTTCCTGAAAACATATAATGAGCAATGGCTGTGCTGCCAACGGTTCTGTAAAGGGTCTTATGGCCAGATTAACCCCGCTGAAGCTGCCGTTGGTCTTGACCTGCAGATCCTTCAATACCACAGCTTTCTTCTGCATGACTGCACTGTGGATAGCTGTCCTCAGCTTCAACTGAAGGCCTTCGCGCGCCATTTCTATGATATTGAGGCTCGCCTGACCTGGCGCAGGCCTCAGGTATTTCCCAGTGTCGCCATGCACATAAAGGATATTTCCCTTCTCATCTGTTACCACTGACGCCGGAGTATAATGCTGGAGTAAAACCCTTTTGGTGAGTTCGGCAAAGTTCTGCTCTTTCATCATATGCACCGCCTCAGCCGGTCCCTTTCCGGTCCGGTCAGCGGTTATGGCCAGATTGTCTGCAATCGCTGTGCGGGCTGAAGCAAGGGATGCCTTTGTCTCATAAAATCTCCACTTCTTGCTGAGCGGGGCAAAGAAGTCATGGAAACCCCCGATGCTTTCAGAGGGGCTGAGAAACAGTATTCCGTCGGGTTTCAATGCGTAATGAAAAACCGGAAAAAGCCGGTTCTGGAGTTCCGGTTCGAGGTAGATAAGCAGGTTCCTGCAACTGAGCATATCCAGCTTTGTAAAGGGCGGATCTTTGACCACATTCTGTATCGCAAAGACGATCATCTCACGGATATCCTTTTTGACGCGATACCCGGTTTCCTCTTTGATGAAAAAACGCCGCAGCCTCTCCGGTGTGACATCGTTGACGATATTAGGCGGATAGACCCCGGAGCGGGCTGTTGTAATGGCATCCTCGTCAATGTCTGTGCCGAATATTGCAACTTTAAATTCCTGTTTAATATCATCCATGTATTCCCTGAAACTCATGGCAAGGGAGTAGGCTTCTTCCCCAGTTGAGCATCCCGGAGACCATATTCTGAAGATGTAATTTTCAGGCTTGTTCTTAAACAATTTAGGGAGGATCTCCTTCTTCATTACTGCGAAGGCCTCAGTGTCCCTGAAAAAGCTGGTTACGTTGATCAGGAGTTCCTTGAAAAGGTGCTGCACCTCATCCGGATGCTCATTGAGGTAACGGGCATAGATACTCGTATCCTCTATATTGTGGATGGTCATCCTGCGGTCGATCCTGCGCTTGATCGTACTCTGCTTGTATAGGGAAAAGTCATGGCCTGTCTTTGACCTGAGCGTCATCATGATCTTATTGAGGCCGCTTGTCACAGCTGGAATGGGGGGGGCTGGTCTTGCCTTCTTTTCGAAGAGTGTCTTCACGTAGGTCATCAACTGTTCCGGCATCTTTTCGACTGGCAGGACATATGTGGCAAGTCCGCTTTGGATCGCGCCTGCAGGCATGCCGTCATATTTCGCTGTGGAGGGGTCCTGCACAAAGGATACACCGCCTGCGCCATGGATGGCACGCAGCCCGAGAGTTCCGTCAGTGCCTGTGCCTGAAAGGATAATGCCGATGGCGTTTTCCCCCTGCTCCTCTGAAAGGGAACGCAGGAATAAATCTATCAGCATCCTCTGACCCCGGGGCGTTTCAGGAATGCTTAACTGAAGGGCTCCATGAAAAATGGTCATCTCCCGGTTCGGCGGTATCACGTACACATATCCCGGCTTCACAGTCATTTGGTCAACTGCCTCAACCACAGGCATCTTCGTGGCACGCTGAAGGATCTCTGTCAGCATACTCTCGTGGCCCGGATCAAGATGTGACACTAAAACAAAGGCCATCCCGCTTTCAGGCGGCGTATTGCGAAAGAACTGCTCAAAGGCCTCAAGACCACCTGCGGACGCGCCTATTCCAACGATCGGAAAATTAGCATCCTGCTTTTCTCCTGCGTTTGAAACCGGGGAGGTTTGCGCCTTTTTCTCTTTATCTTTGCTCTTTCCAACAGCCATCTGTTTCTCCTGTCTACGCCGTTAACACTGCGCCTTCATTTATACCACATAATATGACTACTGTATTATGACAGATTACCATGCCTTTGCTATTCACCATTCACTATTCACTGTTTTCCACCATCCAGCACGCTTCTAATCTTTTTCAGAAGGTCCACAGGCGAGACAGGCTTGGAGATTATTGACATGCCGTTTTCAATAATGCCTTTCTCCAGTATGATGTCAGGGGCATAGCCGCTCATAAACATGATCCTGACGTCAGGCTTCATCGCCCTGATCTCATCATACGCCTCTTTTCCGTTCTTCTTCGGCATAACAAGGTCAAACAAAAGAAGCTGGATATTGTCCCTGTTCTCCATGAACTTCTTTACCGCGTCTTCACCGTTATTGGCTGCAATGACCGTATAACCGAAATCCTGAAGGATAGATGAGATAAGTTCACGCAACTGTTTGTCATCCTCGGCAAGGAGTATCGTCTCCCCGCCTCTCTCAGGAACTTCCACTTCAAGCGCCTTTCTCTCTTTGCTCTCTGCTGATGCGATAACAGGCAGGTATATCCTGAAGGTCGTGCCTTTCCCTGGCTCGCTGTACACGTTTATATATCCGTTGTGCTGTTTGATTGTGCCGTAAACCATGGCCAGGCCCAGCCCTGTTCCCTTGCCGACCTCTTTGGTGGTGAAAAACGGCTCGAATATCCGCGTCCTCGTCTGCTCGTCCATGCCCATGCCTGAATCTGATACTGATATCACGGCGAATTCCCCGGGGGTTCCATAGCCATGCTCCGTTATGAAGCCATTGTCCAGCCCTCTCTCTGAAGTCTCAATGCACAGCAGGCCGCCTTTGGGCATGGCATCCCTTGCGTTCGTTGCAAGGTTCATAAACACCTGCTCAAGCTGGCCTGAATCAGCAAGGATGTTGATCTCGCTTTTGCTTAATGTAAGATTGATCCTTATGTCCTCACCGATTATCCTATTCAGGTATTTCTCCACCTTCCGGATAAGCTCATTCAGGTCTATAGGCCTCCTGTCCAGCACCTGCTTGCGGCTGTACGCAAGGATACTATGGGTGAGTTGCGCTGCGCGGTCAGAGGCATTAAGCATCTGCTCGATGTTATACCTCAGCGGATCGTCCTTTGCCATCTTCATCAAGGTAACATAACCGTAGCCGACTATCGCAGATAGGATGTTGTTGAAGTCATGGGCAATGCCGCCTGCAAGCTGCCCTACAGCCTCCATCTTCTGGGCCTGACGGAGCTGGTCTTCAAGATTTTTGCGCTCGGTGATATCATTTGCGATTTCAATGACTGAAATGACCGTTCCCCCCTGATCTACCATTGGAAAAGATTTTGTCTCTACATAAACAGGAGATCCTTCTTTGTCATAATGTGTGTGCAATGCTGTGCAGGGTTCGCCTGTTGCAAAGGTATGCCGGGCAGCACATGTCTCACCTGCTTCATAACACGGCTTATCTATGTGATGTGAAATCTCATAACAATGCCTGTTGATAATATCTTCAAGGGGCATTCTATTCTGTTCACAGTATGCACTATTTGCAGTAATGATCCTATAATCATGGTCTATGGCTACAAACCCCTCTCCAATACTTTCGAGGATGGATTTAATAAATCCCTCGCTCTTCTTGCGCTCGGTGATGTCCACGAAAGTCTCGATCAGGCACCGGCGCCCTCCCAAGGTGACGGGCGCGACGGTCTTGATGATGGGCATACCCGTGCCGTCGGCTTTGAGCAACACGCGCTCCGAATTGTCCACAGTCATTTTCAAATCCGTGATGGGGCACTTCCCCTCCTCCGCCGGGCAAATGTTATGGTAGCAGACACTCCCGATGATCTGCTCCCTCGTTTCGCCGATCATTTTCGCGGCCATCGGATTGATATCCACGATAGTATGCGTATCGTAATCGATGACCACGATGCCGGACTGCACCGTTTCCAGGATGGTCAGATATCTGGCCTCGCTCTCCCGCAATGCCGTTTCTGCCCGCTTCCGCTCGGTGATTACGTCGAACACAGCAACAAAATGTTCGTGCGCTGGGCTATACACTGAAATCGAGAACCACATCTGTAAAGCTTCGACGAACATTTCAAAATGTTCGGGCTGGCCTGTCATGGCAACTCGGCCATAGATCTCGAAAAGCTGCGGATCAGATTCCCGGATACCTGGAATAACCTCGGACACCTTCCTGCCGACAACGTCCTTCAGCCCGGTAAGCGACTCAAAGGCATCATTGACGGCGAGATAGATGAAGTCCTGGGGTTTTCCATTTTCAAACAACATCCGGCAATAGGCAAAACCGTTCAGCATGTTCTCGAACAGTGAACGATAGAGTTTCTCGCTCTCCTTTAGCACCGTCTGTCTTTTAGTACGACTTTCACTTAAGGTGGCGGTTACAAAAGAGACAAATATGAACATGGAGACCCTGACCAGATTATCGGCAATAGAGGACATGGGTGAGACAAGAAGCTGCAATACTGATGAATACAGAGCAACAAACATGCCCCTTTTCGGACACCAGAATGAGGCCATTATAATCGGGACATAGAAGAAATGGGTATAGACAGGTTCGGTTTTATATGCTATGTGGAGCCAGAATGTCAGGAATGTCGCTATAGCCAGAGATGCAGCCGTTATTATGAATTTCAGTTTATCACTGTGCCAGTCAAATCTTGCTGCCGTCATATCGTCCCCCTTTTTTTATAGCATGACTTTATTGATTGTTTGACTGAAGGAAAAGAAGAATTCTTCTAAGAGTACTGACTGACTCAATTTCCGTGCCAATTAAATAGGTCAGTGAATTAAAAGTCAGCCATCCATCGTGGTTGCAGTGTACCATAATTTCATGAGTGTACCATAATTTCATGATTTGTCAAGTTTTTTCACAAAAAATGCGCCAGACAAGATGCTGATTTAGCGTTTATCTTCCTATTTCAATTTTCAATCGGTTAGCTCCTTATGAGAGGAAAAACTCAGGAAACTCCAGAATGTCAGGTACACTGGATATATACACTGGACTTCGCATGACCCTGCCAAGGCTAAGGACAGACTTCGATAGATGATTCCTCCATCCTGCCGCCCTTTCAAGGCGGTAACACGGGTTCGAATCCCGTTGGGGACGCCATCGAAAATTAAAGCGCCCCGAGCATCTCGGGACGCTTTTTGTTTTTAAAAAGTCATCCAACATTGGTATAATAACCTGCATACATTTCCATATGAGGTGAGATATTATGCTTCCTTTTTGTTTGCATGCCAAGACAATATCAGATGCGTGGTTTCAACTGATATATAATATTTTTGACCATTCCTACACTCAGAAAATCCAGAAAGGCTCATTTGAAAACGAGCAGTACCGCCTTCAGTATCCGGGCATGGCAGTGTTCATTGAGCACCCCGGCGAGGATATGATTCCTGTGATTCCGCCTGCGTTGAATATCCCGTCGCCTACGACAATGGAATACATAGAAAATTATTTCGCAAATTACCTTATGGATCCGGAACTTTCAGAGAACGAGACCTATAAGTATTCAAGCAGGATTCATCACCCGATGCCAAAGGGAGGGACGCAGCTTGAAAGGGTAATTGAAATGCTTAAGGCGACACCACTTACAAATCAGGCTGTTATAGAAATAGGCTCTCCGGAAGACCATGATATATGCTATGGAAACGACGGGAATCTTGATCCACCTTGCCTGAGGCTTCTGGATTTCAAGGCAGTGCCGATGAATGATGAACTCGTTCTTACTGTAAGCTGCTACTTCCGTTCATGGGATTTGTGGGCAGGTTTTCCTACGAACCTCGGCGGCATAGAGCTTTTAAAAAACTATATTGCGGGAGAAACAGGGCTTAAAAACGGCCCCATGTATGCATACAGCGCAGGAGCTCATATCTATGGGTATCAGGAAGAGATTGCGAGAATAAGGACGTTGAAAACAGCGATTAAAAAATAATTTCGCCGCTGTCCTATTTATTCCAATAGCTTTCTAAAAACTCCTGAGGCGACAATATTCTGATACCCATATATTCCTGTATGGCAAGGACTTCTCCATCGCCAGTTATGACAGCATCTGCCTTTAATGCCACAGCACATTCAATAAACTTATCATCATCAGGATCATTTTTGACAATCTTTATCTTTGGTGTTTTCGTGGTAAACAGGAGGTTGAAGCCCTTGGCAAAAAGGGATAACAGTTCTTCAAGTTCAGCTTCGTCCTTCATGCCGATTCTGCCAAGGACGTCTATATATTCATCAAGGACTGCATGAGACAGGCAGAGGGTTATTTTTTCATTTTTCCACAGGTCTATAATCTTCTTCGGGTTTCCACCGAAAAAGGATGAGACAAAAATATTCGTATCAATGACTACCCTCATCCTTATTTTTTGCGCGCCGCTTTAATAGCCTTGTCAATCGCCGCAGGCGTTACGCCTTTTGACTTCAATTTTCTGCCGATTCTACCCCACAGGTCATCAATGTATGCGCCGATATCACGTTCTTTAATGTGTTCTTCTATAAGCCCTCTCACCATCTCGCTCGTAGTCTTGCCCTCGCCTCTGGCAAGCCTGTTGAGCCTGTTCTTGACCTCGTCGTCTATCCTTATAATCATCTGAGTTGACATCTCTTCACCTCCAAAATATATCTTGTATATATTGTATATCACATATATACGATTGTCAAATTCTCAGCAATTGCCGCTGCCTTAGACCATTCATGGTGCGATTCGCAGAGGAGTGCGGATTCGCCGCGGCGACGGAACGATTAGATTCATTTTTCAAGTCGGACACGGGAAGGGTGGTGAGAATTCTGTTATGCTACTCTGCTACCATTCATGAAAATCTCTCGGGACTTCATCGTATGCTGATAGTCTGTTCCTCTCACCATCATGGGTAAGACGCATATTTTCATGTAGACTGAGATCAGGTTCGCTTTGTAATTCCTTGCTATTATAGTTCGGCGAGTACTTATATGTCAGTATTTTCTCTGCCAGCTTGACATCTTCTTCCCACGACTTCCAGCGATCCTTTTTTGAGTGCCTGAGTGGATCATTGACTCTGCCTAGATATATAGCAATATCCTGTTCTTCCTGATCGTCAGCGAGCCATATTTCGTGTTGGCTGAAGCGCTGTGAAAAAGTTTGTTGGGTGGCGATGCCTACGTAGAGCAGTGCATTCCCCCCATAAAGAATATGCCTGCCATAGATTTGATAAAGGCCATAATCATTACCAGACCAACCATTTTCTTCTATCCCTTCATCATTCATAGTCTCAATTACTTTATTGAGCCCATATGGACCTGACCAATTAATCTTTATTTCATGTTTGGCCATGGAATCCTCCTTCAAGCTTTTCATAAAATAGATCTTGTCTGCGTTCCTATCGATTCTCGTTTGCTTAAAACCAAATTTCCTATACAGTTCATGTGCAGCTCTCTCGTTGGGATCAGAAGAGGTATAAAGCCTAAGTTTAGCAGCATCCTTTCGGCTTGCCTCATCAATAGCGTATTGCAATAACATAGAACCAATTCCAAGTCTTCTATGGGCAGGGTGCACTCCGAACCAACCAAGCCAGACAATGGAACTGTCATATTTGTCATTATATATTCCTGTTATACCGATAACTCTCTTCTCTTCATTTACCGCAACCCAATATGTTTGGCCGTAATCTGCTTTCCCTAAACTGTTCGTTAAACTGTATTCCGACAGCTTCTGATCAGACTTATAAGGGAAGATTCTTTTGATTACTGATATAGCATTCCTCAAGTCTTCATGTGAGAGCGGAAGCACCCTGACCATTATGAGATTTTAGCAGATAGACGAGAATATTTCCTTCTTACGTAGTGTATTCTCCTACCCTCAAAAAAAATTAAACTTGTTGTGTAATGACAGTGCAGATGTCAGAAGTTCAAAAAGGTAAAACAGCATGTAAGGCTTATTTGTTTAAAATCTTTGCCGCTTCTTTGGCAAAGTAGGTGAGGATAAGGTCAGCGCCGGCTCGTTTTATTGAGGTGAGAACTTCCATCATCACCCCTTTTTCATCAATCCAGCCGAGTTTATCAGCGGCCTTAATCAACGAATATTCTCCGCTTACGTTATAAGCAGCGACAGGGACGTCGAAGGAATTCTTTACATCCGAGATAATATCCAGATATGCGAGCGCAGGTTTAACCATCACAATATCAGCGCCCTCTTCAATATCAAGAGCGACCTCTTTCAACGCCTCTCTTCTGTTTGCAGGGTCCATCTGATACGAGCGCCTGTCTCCGAATTTAGGAGTGGACTCGGCAGCTTCCCTGAAAGGCCCGTAAAAAGCCGATGCGTATTTTGCCGCATAACTCATTATTGGCATCTCTGAGAACCCCTCGGAATCGAGCGCAATTCTTATTGCCTTTACCCTTCCGTCCATCATATCAGACGGCGCTGCCATGTCTGCTCCTGCCCTTGCGTGAGATACCGCCTCTTTGGCAAGAAGCTCAAGGGTTGCATCATTTTTTACAGCGCCTTTTTCGATTATCCCGCAGTGGCCGTGGCTTGTATATTCACACATGCATACATCTGTTATGACATAGAGTTCCGGCACCTTATCTTTTATTGCTTTTATCGCCTTCTGAACGACTCCATGAGGGTCATAAGCGCCTGACCCTGTCTCATCTTTGTATTCGGGAATTCCGAAGAGCATTACCGCAGGTATGCCGAGGGAATAGACCTCTTTTGCATGTTTTACAATCTTGTCAACTGATTCCTGAAAACATCCCGGCATTGATTTTATCTCTTTCCGGGTGTTTTTGCCGTAAGTTACAAAAAGCGGATATATAAAATCATCGGGAGAAAGCGAGGTTTCTCTCACCATTCTCCTGATGACTTCGTTCTTTCTCAACCTTCGAGGTCTGTGCAAAGGGAACATAGATTTATTCGCAGCTGGTGCAGCTTGGGCCGCATGACGGAGCGCTTCCACCTGCAATGACAAAGCCCTGTTTTTCACCGTCATCTATGAAGTCAATGTTCATGCCTTCAAGTTTTTTTGCCGTGTCTTTGTCAACGAAGACCTTAAGTCCGTTTTTCTCCATGACATCGTCGTTATCTCCCGGCTTTTCATCTATATCCATTCCGTAAGAGGGGCCGCAGCATCCTCCTCCGGCAGTATATACACGAAGCCCCCAGCCGGCTTTTCCTTCTGCTGTGAGTATCTCTTTTGCCTTTTCAGCGGCAGTGTCTGTTATCGTTATCACAATTAACCTCCTTGGTTAGGTTCTCTTGGAATTTTTTTGTAGAACCATATCTTTAAGAATAAAGTAAAAAATACCCAAAAAGCAACCTTTTACATAAGTTAAGAGTTAAGGTCTTTAAAAACTTTTAACTTCTAACTTTTAACTTCTATCGCTTGTTATAATTAATCATGTCAAAAAACAATCTCAAGGCATTAAGCAAAGCTGCAACGGAGGAGTTTGTAAAAGAGCTGGGGCTTCCTGCTTACAGGGCAAAACAGATACTTCACTGGATGTACGAAAAAAAAGCTGAGTCGATAGAGGATATAACCGAATTTTCAAGAGAGTTAAGGAAAAAGCTTTCAGATATAGCGTATATAAGCAACCTTGAACTGCTCAAAAGGCAGGTCTCAAAAGACGGCACTGAAAAATTCCTGTTCGGGCTTGAAGACGGAGAGTCAATAGAGAGTGTCCTTATCCCTGATGAAGACCGTCACACGCTCTGTATTTCCTCTCAAGTCGGGTGTGCAATGTCGTGTGGTTTCTGTCTTACAGGGGGCATAGGGTTTAAGAGAAATCTTAAGGCGCATGAGATTGTTGACCAGATAATTTCTGCAACGAGAGTTATAAGTTCAAAATTAAAAGTTAAAAGTTCAGAATCAATAATCTCCCCTCACCCTCCGATAAATCCCCCCTCGCCCCCCTTTACTAAAGGGGGGGTGGGGGGATTAAAAATGGGGGGAAGGGGGGATTATATTTCTTCTGGAATTACAAACATCGTCTTTATGGGGATGGGTGAGCCGCTGTTAAATCTTGATGAAGTGGTTGAGGCGCTTCACAGGATAACAGAGTTTATGGGCTTTTCAAGGAGGAGGATAACGCTTTCTACATGCGGAATCGCTCCTAAGATTACAGAACTTTACAGAAGGGCGCCTCATGTTAATCTTGCTGTTTCTCTGAATGCGGCTACCGATGAAGTAAGAAACAGGCTCATGTCAATAAACAAGGAATATCCTATCAGAGTTTTGCTTGACGCCTGCAGGAAAATTCCTTTATCTCCGAGGGACAGGATAACATTTGAATATGTGATGATAGACGGCATGAATGATTCTCTGTCTGATGCAAAGAGGCTTGTGACACTTCTAAGAGGGATTTCTTCAAAGGTGAATCTTATTCCTTTCAACCCATTTGCAGGAAGCAGGTTTAAAAGGCCCTCTGATGAGAGGGTTCTTGTTTTTCAGGAGATTCTTGTAAGAGGGAAAATTTATACTTTTATAAGGAAGAGCAAGGGGCAGGATATTCTTGCCGCATGCGGACAATTAAAGGCAGCATATGGAACAGAAAATAGAATTCAGAGCACAGAACACAGAATCCAGATTAAAGACGAACAAAACTTAACGTCATTGCGAGGAACAAAGTGACGAAGCAATCTCAAACAGCGAGATTGCCACGCTGCGCTCGCAATGACAATCGCCACCTTGCAACCAATGAATAAAGTAATTATTTTATTAGGCCCGACAGGCGTTGGAAAGACAGGGGCATCAATTCTCCTTGCAAAGGCGCTTGACACAGAGATAATCAGCTCAGACTCAATGCAGATTTATAGGGGGATGGACATCGGTACAGCAAAGCCGTCTGAGGAGCAGAGGATTAGCGTTAAGCACCACATGATAGACATTATAAGCCCCTCAGAGCCGTATAGCGTCGGTAGGTATATTGAGGATGTTACACTGGTAATAGATGAGCTTCACAGAAAAGGGAAAATCCCCATCGTTGTAGGAGGGACAGGGCTTTACATAAAGGCAATGACAAGGGGGATATTCAGCGGACCTTCCGCTGACTGGAAACTCAGGGAAGAACTTGCTTCTCTTGAGGAAGGACAGGGCGGCGCACTTTATAGTTATCTGCAGGAACTCGATCCGGAGGCAGCTGCGAAGATAATGCCTGCTGACACAAGACGCATCATAAGGGCGCTTGAGGTATACCTTAAAACCAAAAAAGGCATCTCGGAGTTCCAACAAAAACTCACGACCCCTCTGCCGCATGAATTTATAAAGATAGGGCTCAAGAGGGAAAGGAAAGAACTTTACAGGACGCTTGAGGAGCGTGTTGATAAGATGATAGATTCAGGGCTTGTGGAAGAAGTTAGGAAGCTCACGAGTCTTGTTTCAAACTCCAAACTCTCGCCTCGACGAGTCGCCGAAGGAGACCAAACTCCAAACTTTGAACTTTCTTGTATGCAGGCAATAGGATACAAAGAGATTGCAATGTATCTTAATGGAGAAATGCCGCTTGAAGAGGCAATAAGACTCATTAAGAGGAGCACAAAACGTTATGCCAAGAGACAGTTTACATGGTTCAGGAAAGAAGATGATATACATTGGATAGATATTGCAGGAATTCAGGATGTCAGTAAGATATTCAAAAGGGCATGGAAGATTCTTGACGGATTAATAAATAAGACATGAGGATTTAAAAGTTGATTCCGTTGACTTCAGGTATGTAGAATAAATAAGTTGATATTTATAATGCGAGGTGCGGTGTGGGCAAAAATATCGTAGAGAAGATTTTTGAGGCGAATAAAGCGTATGGCGAGGTGAAAACCGGTAGTCCTGTCGGGCTCAGGGTTGCCCAGGTATATACGCAGGATGCAACAGGCACTATGACATGGCTTCAATTTGAGGCGATTGGCGTTGATAGGGTTAAGGTTCCGCTTGCTGTCTCATACATTGACCATAACATGCTCCAGACAGATTACATGAATCCTGATGACCATAAATTCCTTCAGACAGTGGCCGCAAAGTACGGCGCATTTTTTTCAAGACCGGGAAATGGAATCTGCCATCAGGTTCACCTTGAGCAGTTTGCCGCTCCGGGGAAAATTGCACTTGGCACTGACAGCCATACGCCGACAGGCGGAGGAATGGGAATGATTGCGATAGGAGTAGGCGGGCTTGACGCCGCAACAGTAATGGCCGGAGCGCCTTTTGAATTGACAATGCCAAAGGTCGTAAAGATAAATTTTACAGGAAAACTCAATCGCCCGTGGGTTAGTGCAATGGATGTTATTCTTGAAATCCTCAGGAGGCTTACTGTAAAAGGCGGTGTCGGAAAGATATTTGAATATGGAGGCGCAGGAGTAAAAGACCTGAATGTACCTGAAAGGGCTGTGATTACAAATATGGGCGCAGAACTTGGGGCAACAACATCAATATTCCCGAGTGATGGAAGGACAAAATTCTATCTTAAGGCGGTTGGCAGAGAAACTGAATGGGTAGAGATTAAGGCAGACGATGACGCAGAGTATTCGGAGATAATAAATATTGACTTAAGCGCAATAGAGCCGATGATTGCCCAGCCTCACAGCCCTGACAATGTTGTTACTGTGAAAAGCCTTAAAGGCACAAAGGTTGACCAGATATGTATCGGAAGCTGTACAAATTCATCGTATCAGGCAATGAAGACAGTCACATCTGTGTTAAAAGGCAACACTGTTGCCGAAGGTGTGAACCTCCTCATAAATCCCGGCTCAAAGCAGGTATACGAGATGGTATCACGGGAAGGACTCATTTCAGACATGATCTCATCCGGTGCAAGAATGCTCGAGGCATCATGCGGGCCATGCATTGGAATGGGAGGCGCGCCAGGCAGCGGCCAGATATCAGTCCGCTCGTATAACAGGAATTTCCAAGGAAGAAGCGGCACAAAAGATGCGTTTGTTTATCTTGCAAGCCCTGTTTCATGCGCTGTCTTTGCAATTAAGGGAGAGATGGTTGATCCCCGCGAATCAGGTATTAAGATTGCGACCTTTGAAGAGCCTTCTAAGTATCTGATAAACAGGAGTTTTATAATTCCTCCTCTGAACGATACCTCAGATGTGAAGGTAATCAAGGGTCCGAACATTAAAGATGTCCCGGCAAAAGAGTCTCTGAAAGACAGGATTGAGGCAGAGGTTTTACTGAAAGTAGGAGATAACATAACAACTGACGACATTATGCCGGCAGGCTCTGAAGTGCTTCCGTTCCGCTCAAATATTCCTGCGATATCAGAGTTTGTGTTCAGGAACATTGACAACACATTCAGCAAGAGGGCTAAAGATGCAAAGGGAAAAGGCGGAGGGATTATCATAGGTGGTGAAAACTACGGACAGGGTTCATCACGCGAGCATGCTGCAATGGCTCCTATGTTCCTCGGGCTTCAGGCAGTGATTGCAAAGGCATTTGCAAGGATTCACAGGGCCAATCTCATAAACTTCGGGATACTGCCATTGCAGTTCAAAAACCCTTCTGACTGTGAGAAAGCAGGGCAGGGGGACAGGCTTGTCATTAAGGGTGTGATAAATTCACTTAACGGCAGTCAAGTTTATAAGGTTGAGAACATAACAAAGGGCGCGGCATTTGAGGCTGTATCAGATTTGAATGACAGGCAGAAACAGATTATCATGAAGGGCGGATTGCTTCCTTATACGAAACAGCAGGGGGCATAGCTTAAAGGGTTTCTTTTTTCGGTGGATTGAATATCTTACACTTTTGTGAGGGCATATCAAAATATTAAAATGGATAACATCTCAATAATGAAACGGGTTCTGAGGCTTGCTGCAAAGGCAAGGGGCATGACAAGCCCGAATCCGATGGTAGGTGCTGTGCTTGTCAAAAACGGGAAAATCATTGCAGAGGATTATCACAGAAAACCCGGCGCTCCCCACGCAGAGGCTCTTGTCATAGACAAAGCTGGAGAAAAGGCAAAAGGCGCAACGCTTTATGTGAACCTTGAACCATGCTGTCATACGGATAAGCGGACTCCTCCATGTACAAAGGCGATTATCAAAGCAGGAATAAAAAAAGTTGTCATAGGCATGAAAGACCCCAATCCAAAGGTTTCGGGGAAAGGGATAGAAGAACTCAGCAAATCAGGCATAAATGTAGCCTCTGGAATTCTTGAGAAAGATTCAATTAGGCTGAACGAAGCTTACGCAAAATATATTATGACAAAAAGACCGTTTGTGATATTAAAAGTTGCAATGACCCTTGACGGTAAGATTGCCACTCCTGAAGGAGAGTCAAAGTGGATTACAGGAGAAAAGGCAAGAGAATTGGTTCACAAAACAAGAGGCAGCGTTGATGCTGTGATGACAGCTATAGGGACTGTCAAAGCTGATGACCCGCAGTTGACTGCAAGAACAAAAAAAGTGGCAAGAAGTCCAATCCGAATTGTAATAGACCCCGATTTTGAGATTCCTATTGATGCGAAGATATTGAATACTCCGCCGGAGACGATTGTAGTAATAAAAAGAAGTCAGAAGTCAGAAGTCAGTAATCCCCCCTCGCCCCCCTTTAGTAAAGGGGGGATGGGGGGATTTTCACCTAAAAATAAAATGGACAGATTAATAGAAAAAAACATAAAAATAATCGAATACGATGGAGAACGTGTTGATCTGAAATGGCTGATGAAAAAGCTTGGCGAGAGGGGAATAGCATCTGTGCTGATTGAAGGAGGCTCTTCCTTAAACAGCCATGCGCTTAAATACGGCATAGTCGACAAGGTTATGTTTTTCATAGCGCCAAAGATTATCGGTGGAAGGGAATCATATCCTGCCGTAGGCGGGAAAACCTTCAAAAAACTTTCGGACGCATATAGAATAAAAGATATAAAGATAAATCGCATTGGAGGAGACATCTTAATCGAAGGGTATCTGGAAAATGACTGAAAAGAGTCTTATCCCAATCTGCTCATGGTGCAAAAAGATACGTACTGAAGACATGTCATGGAAGAGCATTGACATGTATCTTGCAGATATAGGATTTGGTGTCTTCACTCATGGGATGTGTCCTGACTGTGCTGAAAAGTACTTTGAGAAAAGGGCATACCTTGAAAGCTACCAAAATATCTGTAAGGCAATAAGTGTAAGCCTCTCGCTTGAAGAGGTTTTAAGCCTGATCGTTACGAATGTAGTTAAGGTGATGAATGTTAAGGCGAGCATGCTCAGGCTTCTTGATAAGAATACAAATAAGCTTGAGGTTGCCGCATATTACGGCCTGAGCGAAGAATATGTTAATAAAGGCCCTGTCGTTTCTGATGCAAGTATCTCAGATGCACTTTTAGGCAAGGCTGTATCAGTCTATGATATACAGTCAGCCCCTGATGCAACATATAGCAGAGAGGCAGAAAGAGAGGGGATAAGAAGCATCCTCTCTATTCCTCTGAGACTGAATAATGAAGTTATTGGAGTGCTTAGAATGTATACTGCCGAGCCTGTTAAATATAGTAAGGAAGACCTGAAATTTATGGCAGCGATAACCGACCAGGCTGCCATTGCAATAAACAATGCGCGTATCTTTGAAAGAACAATCTCAAAAGAAAAACAATATCTAAGAGTCTTTGAGGAGGTGACAAAGGCTGTAAGCTCCACACTGGATTTAGAGAAAGTACTCAATCTTATTGTGCAAAAGCTTCCTGCTGTAATGAACCTAAGGGCTGCAACTATAAGGCTTCTTGATAGAACAGGAGAAAAACTATGGCTCGTTGCTGCCAATGGCCTTTCAAATGAATATCTCAATCGCGGCCCTGTGGATACAGAAGAAAATGTTCGTGAGGCTTTGCAACTGAAGCCTGTCGCTATCTACGATGTGGCGAAGGATCCAAGGATTAAATATCAAAAAGAGGCTGAACGTGAAGGCATAAAGAGTATGCTCACATTGCCGGTAATTGCAAGAGGAAAACTCCTAGGCATTATGCGGCTTCTCACGGATGAGTTCAGGCATTTCAGCGATGAAGAGATCAGGTTTACAGCCTCTCTTGCAGAAGTATGCGGCACTGCCATAGACAATGCAAGGCTTTATGAAGATGTGAGAAAAAAAGATGGCAGCAGGTAACTTTATTTAAATCCTGCTTTTATCAAATCCATTATCAGCCTGACGCCGATACCTGAAGCGCCTTTCGGAATATAAGGCTTGTCTTTTTCCACCCATGCAGTGCCTGCTATGTCAAGGTGAACCCACGGCGTTTTTTCTGCAAATTCATAGAGAAAATATGCTGCTGTTACAAGTGAACCGTTTTTGCCTCCTGTGTTCTTGATGTCAGCTATATCGCTTTTAAGATACTCTTTATATTCATAAAATAAAGGCATTTCCCATACGCGCTCATAGGTATTGTCAGCAGACTTTTTGATTTTATCAAGCAATTTCCTGTCATTTCCCATCATAGCTATTGCCTCGTTTCCGAGCGCAACGGAACATGCGCCTGTGAGGGTTGCGATATCAATAATAGCCCTTGGCTTGAAACGCTTTGCATATCCTATTGCATCTGCAAGAATCAAACGTCCTTCAGCGTCTGTATTGATTATTTCAACGGTCTTTCCTGTGATTGACTTTGCAATGTCACCCGGCTTTGTTGCAGAGCCTCCGGGCAGGTTTTCTGTAGCTGGCAGTATGCCGATAAGATTCACGGGAAGTTTCAAAGCAGATGCGGCTTTTAACACGCCCAGTACAGCTGCGCCTCCTGCCATATCATATTTCATCTTTTCCATTCCATCAGAGGGTTTCAGCGATATACCTCCGCTGTCAAAGGTTATTGACTTGCCTATAAGTGCCAGAGGTAACCCCGCCTCGGCGGGGTTACCCTTTGCGCCTTTATATTCAAGCACAATGAACTTCAGCGGTTCTTTGGAGCCCTTTGCAACAGAGAGATACGCGCCCATTCCAAGTTTTTCGGCATTCTTTTTCTCAAGGATTCTCACTGACAGATTTTTTTGTTTCAGAGAAACCGCTGCCTTTGCAAGGTCTGATGGAGTCATGTCATTGGACGGAGTGTTTATCAAATCCCTCGCAAAATATACAGAGGATGTTATGGTCTCGGTCCATTTGAGTTCATCGCTAAGCCTTTTTGATGTTTTAGAGAGTATTGTAATGTTGTCTATCTTCTTGTTGTCTTTTTCTTTCCTGTATCTCTCAAATTTATATAAACTTAGCAAAGCTCCCTCTATGAAATTCAGAGGCGAGAGTTTAAGAGATGATATAAGGCTTGTTGACAAAGCAGCATTTTTCATACCCTTGTCGCGAAGATGCACTGCTGCTTTTCCGCCTGCCTGCCGTATGTTCTCGGCAGATACCTCGTTTTTTTTGCCAAGGCCGATAAGCAATATCCACTCAGGTTTTATCCCTTCAGGAGCTGGCATCAGAAGAAGCTCGTTCCGCTTGCCGTGGAATTCCTTTGAGAATGCTTTCATGAGTTGTTTCTGAAAAGCTGTGCCGAATTTTTTATAAAGCTCCGAAGCCCCTTCTACAAAAGGAAGAATCAGAGCATCACAGATGCAGTTTGTTTCTTTGATGTTTTTAACTGATATCTTCATTTAAAACCTAAAATGAATCCTTGCAGGTATAGGTTATGTCTTTAATTAAATATTTAGTTTCACAAAAATATACCTTGCGGGTAATGCGTTCCCCGCTATTTATTCTCATATCGTTAAAATCTCCGGAAGATCCGTCACATGTAGAGTCATCCTCAAAAGTTGCTCTAAAACAACTATTGTTAATAAGCCGGCTTCCCTCGCCATTATATTTAAGAGTTATCGTTGCGGCCTTTTTATATTTTTTCGTTATCTTGACCTTTGAAGAAGGACGCCATTTTGTAATAATATAATCTCCGCCGAACACGGTCCCTGAATAACAGAGCATTAAGATGCAGGCGGCAAATGATAACAGAAAATATTTTTTCAGCATCACTCCTCCTTTTTTCCTGTGGAGATTATAACAAAGGATTCAGATAAATCTCTATATCTTATACCGGAATTATTTATAATGGTGCGAGAGAGGGGAGTTGAACCCCTACGGAGTTACCCATCCCGAAACGCATCTTTATTAATCTTCTCTCAAATGGTGGGCGTGAGAGGATTCGAACCTCCATGGGTTGCCCCACCAGATCCTAAGTCTGGCGCGTCTGCCAACTCCGCCACACGCCCTAATCTGCCAATTAAAAACAGCCCACCAAGTCGGGACGCGTCTGCTCTACAAATCGTAGACCAGTTCCGCCACTCTCGCTTGTCTGATTTTAAAGGATTTGCTGTTGTTTGTTCAACGCTTTTCAGGAGATTCCATCTATCTGCGCATTAATCTGTTTTACGTTCTCCAGTGATAATATTCAAAACCATCTCTGCTGTGGTCTTTTTATATCTGCTTCTTTTATGAGCGAATATCGCATAAAAGTTCCGTTTTTAGTGTATCAGATACGCAGGGGAAAATTCTAACTGTGCGAAAATGCTTGACTTTTTTGTGTCTTGGCAATAAAATTTTAAAATACCGGAGGGAGTAATTTATGACGCGTAAGATGCTTCTTGCAGATGACAGTATCACGATACAGAAGGTTGTAGAGCTCGTCCTTGCAGAGGAGGGGTTTGAGATAAAGGCTGTGAATAACGGCGAGGAGGCGCTTGCCGCAATCGAGACATTCAAGCCTGATGTAGTTCTTGCAGATATAGAGATGCCGAAGATTAACGGCTATCAGTTGTGCGAGAAATTGAAGGCGCATCCTTTAACAAAAAATGTTCCTGTCATTCTTCTTTCGGGTGCATTTGAGCCGCTTGACGAGGAACTTGCAAGGCATGTAAAGGCAGACAGTTTTGTTATAAAACCATTTGAATCTCAGGAATTAATAAGCAAGATAAATGCGTCGCTGGTATCTGCATCAACAATGGCAGAGACAGCAGACGGCTCCGAGCAGCTTGGAGTGGAAGCAGAGATGTTTGCAGAGGCTGTCGGCGCTGAAGAAGACCTCTGGGCAATGGAGGCAGTTGAAGGGGTTTCTGTGGAGACTCCTGCTGGGATAGAAGAGGTGTCCGCAGAAGAAGAAGTCAGCATTGCCCAAGCGCTTGAAGCTGCGGAGCAGGAAGCAGGGGGGTTTGAAATTGTGGAAGAGGCATTGGTGGAAGCAGAGGCAATAACAGCAGAGGAAATGGAAGTAGAGGACATAGCAGCCCCTCCAGTTTTTAAGGAACAGGTTATTCCTGCACCTGCGGAGATACAAGTGAGAAGAGAAATGCCTGAGGTGCAGATTCCATCAAGAGAAGAATTCATTCCGATATTTAAGAAAGCGGTTGATGAAAGGATTGCGTCAGCCCTTTCCGCTATAGATATTAAAGGTGTAATGCTTGAGTCGCTTATGCCGGTATTAAAAGATTCAGTTGAGAAAATTTTGTGGGAAATAGCTCCTGAGCTTACCGATAAGCTGGTAAAGGAAGTGCTGCAGAGTTCACTCGCATCGTTAAGCAAGGAAATTGAAAAGATAATGTGGGACACTGTTCCTGATATCGCAGAGACTTTGATTGCAAAAGAGATAGAGAAGATAAAGTCAGAGATGTAGTGTGACGGAATTAAGTAAGAGTTATATTCCCGAAGGGATAGAAGAAAAATGGTATGAACTGTGGGTTAACGAGGGCTATTTCAAACCTGAGATAAATCCCTCCGGAAAACCCTATTCAATTGTAATCCCTCCTCCGAATGTTACAGGCTCGCTTCACATGGGACACGCCCTTAACGCAACGCTTCAAGATGTTCTTGCGCGATGGAAAAGGATGTGCGGTTTCAGCGTGCTGTGGCTTCCGGGCACCGACCATGCCGGTATTGCAACCCAGAATGTAGTTGAAAGGCAGCTTTCAGCAGAAAAGCTCACACGGCAGCAGCTCGGAAGGGAAGCTTTTATTGACAGGGTATGGAAATGGAAGGCTGAATACGGCGGCAGGATAACACATCAGCTTAAGAGGATTGGAGCATCGTGTGATTGGTCAAGGGAAAGGTTTACGCTTGATGAGGGTCTCTCAAAGGCTGTAAGAGAGGTCTTTGTAAGGCTTCACGAAGAAGGGCTGATATACCGCGACAACAGATTGATAAACTGGTGCCCGCGCTGTCATACAGCATTATCAGACCTTGAAGTAGAGCACGATGAGTTTGACGGGACATTGTATTACATTAAATATCCATTAACCCCCCCATCCCCCCCTTTAGTAAAGGGGGGAGTTGAGGGGGGTTGTTTAACAGTTGCAACCACAAGGCCTGAGACCATGCTTGGAGATACTGCGGTTGCCGTAAATCCCTCTGATGAGAGGTACAAGGATTTTATAGGGAAAACAATTGCCCTGCCTCTTACAGATAGGAAGATACCTGTTGTTCCTGACAGCGCTGTTGATACGGCATTCGGCACAGGCGCTGTTAAAGTGACGCCTGCCCATGATTTCAACGATGAGGCTATTGCAAAAAGGCAGAACCCTTCGCTGCCTTTTGTTGTTGTCATAGGGAAAGAAGGAAAGATGACTGCTGATGCAGGGCTTAAGTATGAAGGGCTTGACAGATATGAATGCAGAAAACGCGTTGTAAGTGATTTAAAAAACCTGCAGCTTGTAGAGAAGGAAGAAAAACACCGGCATGCAGTAGGACACTGTTACAGGTGCAAAACAATAATAGAGCCTCTGCCGACACTACAGTGGTATGTGAATGTTGGGACGCTGGCAAGGGATGCGATAGGCGCTGTTAGAAGCGGAAAGATAAGGATAATGCCCCAGTCATGGGAAAATTCGTATTTCGGATGGATGGAAAATATAAAGGACTGGTGCATTTCGCGCCAGATATGGTGGGGACACAGGATTCCTGCATGGTACTGCCAGGAAATGAATAATGAAGCGTGCAGGAAAAAAGGAGGGGTTGTCGTATCACGCGAAACTCCGAAAGAATGTTCGTTCTGCGGTTCCAAAAAATTAGTTCAGGACGAGGATGTGCTTGATACCTGGTTTTCGTCCGCGCTCTGGCCATTTTCAACGCTTGGCTGGCCTGAACCCACTGGTGATTTAAAGAAATTTTATCCGACGAGTGTTCTGGTAACTGCCTTTGATATCCTGTTTTTCTGGGTTGCACGCATGATAATGATGGGGCTTAAGTTCATGGAAGATGCGCCTTTCAGGGATGTATATATACATGCAATTATAAGGGATGCGTCAGGGCAGAAGATGTCAAAGTCAAAAGGCAATGTTATTGACCCTCTGATAATGATAGACAAATACGGCACAGATGCATTCAGGTTTACTCTGTGTGCATTTGCGGCGCAGGGGAGGGACATAAGATTCTCAGAGGAGAGGGTTGAGGGATACAGGCATTTTGTCAACAAGCTGTGGAATGCAACAAGATTTATAATGATGAATGTGAAAGCTGCAAGCGGTCAAAGTAGACAGCATACAGTAGACAGCATACAGGGAGAAAAATCCCCGTCTACTACCTACTGCCTACTACCTACTGGGTTCCAAACTCCGAACTCTGAACTCGGTCTGGCAAGCAGGTGGATACTGAGCAGGCTGGCAGGAACCGCTGATGAAATAAACGCAGCGCTTGAAGAATATAGATTTAATGATGCGGCAAACAGCATCTATCATTTTATATGGCATGAGTTCTGCGACTGGTATATTGAGATGTCAAAGACTGAAATAAGCAATCCGCAATCAACGGCAGGGGTTATGCAGTGCCTGCTTTATACGCTTGAAACCTCCCTGAAGCTTCTTCATCCATTCATGCCTTTTGTAACAGAAGAGATATGGCAGAACATGCCAATTGCGGGTAACGAGCCGAGCGCAGCGAGCCCCGACAAGTCGGGGTTGTGCAGGAAGAGTATTGTTATTTCCGATTATCCTCAATCGCTTCCAAGGGACTCTCAGGCAGAAACAGAGATGTCTTATGTGATAGAGGCGATAACAGGCATAAGGACTGTCAGGGGCGAACTGAATATCTCTCCTTCTGTTGAGGTAAACGTATTAATAAAGACCTTTTCTGGTGAAGTGTCAGGTATTCTCAGAGCCAATCTGCATTACCTCAAAAAGCTCTCCCGGACAGCGGATGTAACAATTGGGGAGGATATAAAAAAGCCTGCTGATTCTGCTGTATGCGTTAGGGATTTCATGGAAGTATACATCCCGATTAAAGGGCTTTTGAATATTGACGCGGAAATTGATAAACTTATAAAGGAGTCAAGAAAGGTTGAAGAGGCGATGGCTTTCATTGACAGAAAATTGATGAATGAGGATTTTAGGAAAAAAGCTCCTGAGGCTGTAGTTGAAAAGGAGAAAGCAAAGCACAGTGAGCTTGCCGCAAAGAGGGAAAGAATAGAGGAGAACATTAACAAACTTAAAGCAGCAAGGGGGTAATATGGCAGCAAAGGGTAAAGAGATTGTCAAAGAGAAGGATGTCGAGATAATTGAGGCTGAATCCGTAAATATAAAACAGAGTTCTGTAAGGGCTGTTGATGGCGGGCATATTGAGATGCAGCAGGTAGGAGCCCTGAGCATTGATGGCGACAGGATTGAAGTCACGCAGGGCGCTGCCTGTATTCTCAGAGGCAATGACGTGAGCATGAACCAGAGCATCAGCGCGGTAACCGCAGGGAACAATGTATCGCTTAATTTTTCCCTGTCTCCCATGGTCGTATCAAAAGAGGAAGCGGTTTCCAATAAGAGCGCAGTGGGTGTTATGGCTGCTATGAATATCAAGGTTAAGAACAGCACATCTGTCCTGATGATTGCCAATAACGTTGAAGGTAATGTAACCACACTGTTTGACTGGCGTGCGGCTGTTGCCATGGGAGCTGTTTTCGGGGGCGTGTGGGGGCTCTTTTCTCTATTCAGGAAGAGATAGGAAATGAAGATACCACACAGCGTCAGAGAAATAATCCGCATAGCGCTTGAAGAGGATATAGGAAACGGAGATATTACGACTGCATTTCTTATACCTGAAGACAGCGAATCAAGGGCATTAATAATAGCAAAAGGTAATTTTGTTGTTGCCGGCATCCCTTTCATAAAAGAAGTTTTTAGCTTCTTCGATCTGGAAGTGAGATTCAATGTTTTTATCAACGACGGCTCCAAGGTCATGAAAGGAGATGTTATCGCTGAGGTCTCAGGAAGCACGAAAGTTCTGCTTTCGGGAGAAAGGGTCAGCCTTAATCTGCTTCAGCGCCTATCAGGCATAGCAACGCTTACAAATATGTTTGTTGAAAAAGTAAGAGGGCTGCATGCAAAGATTGTGGATACGAGGAAGACAACACCGGGTCTCAGGTTCATGGAAAAGTATGCTGTGAGGGTCGGAGGAGGGAACAATCACAGGTTCGGGCTTTTTGACGGCATATTGATAAAGGACAACCATATTGAGGCTGTTGGGAGCATAACAGAGGCGCTGCGTCTTGCAAGTGAAGGGCATCATCTTGCGAAGATTGAGGTCGAGGTGGAAAACCTCAATGACCTGAAAGAGGCTGTAGAAGGAGGCGCTGACATTGTGATGCTTGACAACATGTCTGTTAAGGATATGAAAGAGGCTGTAAATATTGTCCGGAGTTCTAAGAAGGATGTAATCCTTGAGGCGTCAGGGAATGTCAGTCTTGAGAACGTCAGAGAGGTTGCAGAGACAGGCGTGGATTTAATCTCAATAGGCGCCTTAACTCATTCAGCAACCGCAGTTGATATAAGCATGAAAATAGTCAGCTAACGCTTTTTTAGGGGAATAGGGCTATGTTTTTCAGGCCTTCGGTTTCCTTAAACCCCATCATGATATTCATGTTGTGCACTGCCTGCCCTGCGGCGCCTTTCATCAAGTTGTCAATTGCAGTGACAATTATGAGGGTATTGGTCCGTTTGTTTACAGCAAGCCCGATGTCGCAGAGGTTTGTCCCCCGGACATTTTTAACATTCGGGAATTTGCCTTCAGCAAGCGTCCTTATAAACGGCTCTTTTGCAAAAACCTTTTTGTAAGCATCAAGAACTGCTCTTGTATCAGCCTTCTTTTTTAATTTTGCATAGATAGTTGTGAGTATCCCCCTGTCATAAGGCCCAAGATGAGGCGTGAAATTAACCTTCAAATCTTTATGAGCTATAGCAGAGAGTTCCTGCTCTATCTCAGGCGTGTGCCTGTGTGATGCAACTGAGTAAGCCTTGAAACCTTCATTGACTTCACAGAATGAGAATGCGGCGTCAGCGTTTCTGCCCGCGCCCGTTGTTCCTGATGTTGAATCTATAACGATAGAATCTGCATCTATGAGACGGGTCTTCACAGCAGGATAAAGTCCGAGGATTGCGCCTGTCGGATAACAGCCGGGGTTTGCTATGAGGGATGATTTCGCAATTTTCGCCCTGTACAGTTCAGGCAATCCATATACAGCCCTTTTCAGTGTCCCGTGAAATTTGTGCGGAGTCTTATACCACTCCTCGTATATTTCAGCAGACCTTAGCCTGTAGTCGGCAGAGAGATCTACAACCTTTTTCCCGTGCCTGAAGAAAAAATCTACCGCGCTCTGCGAGGCGGCATGAGGCAATGCCAGAAAAAAGATGTCAGCCTTTTTCATAAGTTTTTCTCTGTCTAATGGTTCGTATGTTAGATTTAAGTGATTGCTAAGATGGGGAAATAAATCGCTTACGGCTTTACCTGATGATTTTTCTGAGGTTACGGCAGTTATTTTGACATAGGGATGGTTTGAAAAAAGGCGGATAAGTTCGCCTCCTGTATAACCGCTGCCTCCGCAAATAGCTGCCTTTAGCATAATAACAAGTTAGGAGTTAAGAGTTGAGAGTTTTATCAGATTTTTTAACTTTTAACTTTAAACTTCTAACTTTTAACTTATTCACTCGTCACTCGTTACTGTTTTTATCTCTTCGAGAACTGGAATCTCTTCCTTGCGCCCTTTTGCCCGTATTTCTTTCTCTCTGTTTCTCTGGGGTCTCTCGTTAAGAAGCCTTCTTTCTTAAGTTTTAGCCTGAGGTCGTTGTCTATTGAGAGTATTGCCCGTGAAATTCCGTGCCTGAGCGCTCCTGCCTGTCCTGAAAGGCCGCCGCCTACAACTTTCGCGGTTATATTGTATTTGCCTGACATCCCTGTCAGCTCAAGGGGCTGTCTTATCATCATCTGCAGTGTCTCGCGGGCGAAATACGAGTCAAGAGGTTTTTCATTTACAACTATACGGCCGTTGCCGGGGGACATGCTCACACTTGCAATAGAGGACTTTCTGCGTCCTGTAGCATTATGTTTTATTTCAGCCATTTAAAACTCCTTATATTGTAAGATTTCAGGTTTCTGAGCAGCGTGCGGATGTTCGCATCCTTTATACACCTTAAGTTTTTTGAGCATTGCTCTTCCGAGCCTGTTTTTAGGAAGCATTCCCCATACAGCGTCACTTATAACCTTTTGGGGTTCTTTGGAAAGACGTTCTCTGAGCGTTTTGGCTTTTATGCCGCCGGGGTAGCCTGAGTGATGGTAATAAATTTTATCGTCAAGCTTTTTGCCTGTTGTCCTGACCTTTTCGGCATTCACGACAACTACAAAATCACCTGTGTCTACATTCGGGGTAAATATAGCCTTGTTTTTACCGCGCAGGCAGACAGCAATTTTCACAGCAAGCCTTCCGAGGACTGCGTCTTTGGCATCTACGAGATACCACTTATACTCAATATCAGTTTTTTTAGCAAACCTGGTTTTCATTTACGCACCTTCCATTAATGTTCTTTAAAAGAATTTTCTTAAAGTTAAGTCCGTGTGGACATAAAGAATTAGACATATTAATAGAAATGCCTATAAATTGTCAATATTTTTACAGATGGCGAATTGACTCACAATAAACATTACCGGAATAAAGGATAAAAAGGAATCGTTTACTCATAATGCATGTTACCAATAAACATGCATAGAAAGGGACGGCATTATGAGCACACGATCCAAAAGGGAGTATCTCTAAGCGATATATCTGAGGTACAGGAGGGCTGCTCGAAAGAAGAAAACCTCTATACAGTAAAGAAGCAATTCTTAAG
>Ga0214473_10001079_pt1 | contig 36890 bp, 31 predicted proteins | sample RVTome_7_FD_203509 | JGI IMG/M metagenome (GOLD analysis project Ga0214473, IMG submission 203509) | Soil microbial communities from uranium-contaminated site in the Upper Colorado River Basin, Wyoming, United States - RVT98D197 | ecosystem: Environmental > Terrestrial > Soil > Contaminated >... | reverse complement strand
ATATACTAAAGCATGCTTGGACTGAGTACGAATCTGCGATACTTTTTGTGTTGCACATGTATCGACATAAGAAACAGCTTCGATGGGTTACCTGGAATAGTCAGAAATCATCTGGGAAAAGACCCCATCACAGGCGATGTTTTCGTTTTCCTGAGTAAAAACCGAACTCACATTAAACTGCTGTATTGGGACGGCGATGGATTTGCCCTTTTTTATAAACGGATGGAGAAGGGAAAGTATGCCTTAACAGTGCATCACGAGGTATCCAAAGAATTAAAAAGAGAGGAGCTTTTGATGCTTCCCGAAGGTCTTTCGTTCAGCGAAATGAATCAGAAAAAAAGGTTTAAAATAAAGTGATTCTTCTTGTAAATATTTCGTCCGGAACTCCTTTAAATACAATGCTTTTGAGTATATCCACACTATGAAAATAACGCAAGACAAACAGGCAACAACCCTAAATGTAGAACTCCTCCTTTTGGAAAGAAATCTTGCGGAAAAAGAATCAGAAATCACAGAGCTGAATTCAGTAAACACGAAACTGAATTCAAGTGTTGATGACCTCAATTTTACTGTTGAGAATTTAACTTCTACTGTTGAAGATCTTAAATTTCAGTTGGCACAATTAAAACGCATGTTGTTTGGCTCGAAACGTGAGCGGTTTGAATCAAACCAAAATCCCGACCAGGACTATAATAAAGGACGTGGAGCCAACGCACCATTAAAAAACCTATCAACATTTAAAGGTTATCTGCAAACCGATGGGTACACCGTTTACGAACAATTTGCCCGTAATCCTGAAGTAACGCATTTGGCCTCTATGGCTCATGCAAGGCGCATGTTCGATAAGGCCCGCGGCAACTACATGCCATGAGGCTCGACGAGTCGCTGCCATCCTGAACCAGATAAGTAAATTTATCGCCGACAACCGCAATAAAGTACTGCCCCGAAGCCCAATTGGGAAAGCCTTTGATTACTGCATTCATCGCTGGGATAACCTGATGAATTATCTGAAAGACGGGAATCTGGAAATTGACAATAACCTGATCGAGAACTCTATTCGTCCCCTGGCCATTGGACGTAAGAATTATCTGTTTGCCGGTTCACATGCTGCTGCAGAAAATATTGCCATGTATTACAGCTTCTTTGGCACTTGCAAGAAACATGATATCTATCCACAAAAATGGTTGGCTCACGTGATCCGGAACATCAACGACACGAAACCTTCCAGCTAAAATATCTGCTACCGAAATTTATTCACAAAATTTATTGGAGTAAGACTTTCGCCAAGGCACAAAGTCACAAAGATCCACCAAGATAAAAATAAGTACATCAATATGTTATATGAGTCTTTTATACCAAAATCAAGTTAAGATATAAGGAATGGAGATTCTTCACAATCGTTTGGAATGATAGTACTTTTTGGAGTGAAAAAGGGTGGAGGTGGTGTCAGCCTCTGAATGATTTTACAAACTGCTTAATTTTTTGTGATTCAGCCCCTCCCTCCTCAAGCATTTTGATAAAGGAACTTCCTATAATACCTCCCGGGGCATATTTACAGGCGGAACTGAAATTGTCTTTATTGGATATACCGAAGCCAACGAGACAGGGATTTTTCAGCTGCATGCTTTTAATACGATTAAAGTATGCCAGCTGGGAATCAGAAAACATTCCTTTTATACCTGTAACAGCCGATGATGAAACCATATAGATAAATCCTTTGCTGATCATGTCGATAGAACGGATCCGTTCATCGCCGGATTGAGGGGTTATTAACAGGATGTTGTAAAGACCAAAGCTTTCAAAAATGCCCAGGTACTCATCCAGATAGACATCCGGAGGCAGATCGGGCAGAATGATCCCGTCTATTCCCACATCTTTACAATGGCTGCAAAAATTTTCAACTCCAAACTGCAACACCGGATTTAAGTACCCCATAAGGAGAAGAGGCATCTCTACCTCATTGCGTATACCGGACAACTGACTGAAAAGGAGTTTAAGGTTCATTCCATTCTGAAGGGCTCTTTCATTGCTTTTTTGAATTACAGGACCGTCAGCCATCGGATCGGAGAATGGCATCCCGATCTCAACCATATCTGCTCCTGCCTCAGCAAGGGCCTTTATTATTCCGGTAGTAGAATCCAGGAAAGGGTACCCTGCAGTAAAGTATATTGAAAGGATATTGCCTTGCTTCTCTTTAAAAAGTTTATCTATTCGATTCATCCTAATAATTATTTTTTGTAATTAAACTGATACGTAATAATATTGAATATAAGAATCCTAAAATTTTAACCACGGTGTAGCACTGAGTTTATACGGCACTGCTTTATTTACCTCTTAAATTACACAGTAACAAACTCAGTGGAACCCTGTGTAACTCTGTAGTTAATTGATTTTTAGAGAATCTCAGCTGTCTATTCTGTCTTATCATTGTCTTTATTTTCCATATAATTAATATATGCATCCATATCTTTATCGCCTCTTCCGGAGATTATTACCACGACTACATCTTCTTTATTGAATTTGTGCTTACTTAAAAATGCAAGGGCATGGGCCGGTTCCAGTGCTGGAACAATTCCTTCAAGCCTGGTCAGCTGGAAAGCAGCCTCGAGAGCTTCATCATCTGTAACATGATCAAAAACAACTCTCCCGGTCTGATGAAGATATGAGTGTATGGGTCCGATTCCCGGGTAATCGAGACCAGCCGATATAGAATAAGGTTCAGTTATCTGACCATCATCGGTCTGCATAAGCATTGTCCTGCTTCCGTGTATTATACCCGGCCTTCCCGTGACCATTGTTGCAGCGGTTTCGCCGCTTGTTACACCTTTCCCCCCTGCCTCAACTGCAATCAGTTTAACATTCTCATCATTTAGATAATGATAAAAGGAACCTATTGCATTACTCCCTCCTCCAATACATGCGATAATATAATCCGGATCATCTTTCCCGCTTGCCTCCTTAACCTGGTATTTCATCTCTTCACTGATAACTGCCTGAAGCCTGGCAACAAGATCAGGATATGGATGGGGACCAACTACGGAACCTATTATATAATGAGTATCCACCGGATTGCTGATCCAATCGCGTATTGCCTCATTGGTTGCATCTTTAAGGGTTTTATTACCACTTAATACAGGGACTACCTCAGCATCCAGCATTTTCATACGTAACACATTAGGTGCCTGCCTGGCTATGTCAGTCTCTCCCATATAAACCAGGCACTTCAGCCCCATGAGTGCACATACAGTAGCTGTTGCCACCCCATGCTGCCCGGCTCCGGTCTCTGCAATGATCCTCGACTTTCCAAGACGCCTGGCTATAAGTATCTGCCCAACAGTGTTATTTATCTTATGAGCGCCGGTATGATTAAGATCCTCGCGTTTCAGGAAGATCCGGGTATTATGAACAGATGATAGTCTGGAGGCAAAGAAGAGTGGAGATGGCCTTCCAACATAATTCTTTAAAAGTGATTGGAATTCATCCCTGAAATTCTGATCATTCAGAATATTCATATAATGATCACTGAGCTCCTTCACATTCGGATACATCATTTCAGGTATGAAAGCACCCCCAAACTCACCATAGTAACCCCGTTCATCAACATTGTAGTTCATATCTGGCTATTTTTTAATTTCGCACTAAATCCCTTTACCATTGCAACATCTTTAATGCCGGGAGAAATCTCAAAACGACTGTTTATATCAACCGCAAAAAGTCCGTTATTATCCATTTCTTTAATTAATCCGGCATCCTCCGGGCCTATCCCGCCACTGAGAAAAAAAGGTTTTTCAAGACGATAATCTGTAAGTTGATCCCATTTGAATTTTCTACCGCTGCCTCCAGGTTTTTCACTCTTTTCATCAAAAAGGAAATAATCGCAACAGGTTAAAAAAGACTTGATCCTATCAAAATCAAAATTCTCACCAATATTGAATGATTTAACTATCTCTAATCCAGAAGACATTAAACCCCAGCAATATTCAGGCGACTCATTGCCGTGAAGCTGAATCATCCCCAGCCCTGCCCTTTGAGCTATATCAAGAATATTCTCCTGATTTTCATTTACAAAAACCCCTGCTTTAACAATATCAGGAGGAACATTTTGAAAAAGAGATAACGGAGGATGATCTCCCACATACCTTGGTGACCCCGGCCAGAAGATGAAACCCAGGTAATCAGGCCAGGCATATGATATCTCCTTTACATTCACAGGATCTTTCATCCCGCATACCTTGATCTTTATCATCAGTTCAGATTATTTCTTTTACAAATACGGAAAATGCCTTTACCGGGTCAGGTGAGCACATAAACCTCTCCCCTATCAGAAATCCGTTATATCCTGCTTCTTTAAGCCTCTTAATTACAAGGGGTGAGGAGAGTCCGCTTTCTGAAATCTTTACAAAACCTGAAGGTATCTTCTCCACTATTTCAAAAGAGGTATCTGTACTTACATCAAAGGTCTTCAGATTGCGGTTATTGACACCTATAATATTAACATACTGGTTTACCAGATCGAGTTCCTTTGGCTTATGTACCTCAAACAGCACCTCCAATCCAAGTGAATGAGCCAATTGCGAAAGGTTAAGAATTTCCTTGTATTTATGGGCAGCTGCTATAAGTAGTATGGCATCAGCACCATAAGCTTTTGCCTCAATTACCTGGTATTCATCGATAATAAAATCCTTTCTCAGGATGGGCATCAATTTATTTTCCCTGGCAAGCTGAAGATCGTTTGCTGAACCCCCAAAGTATTTATTATCGGTAAGAATTGATACACCTGAGGCTCCTTCGCTGAAATAACCTGAAGTTACTTCAGCAACTGATGATTCAATATTGATAATCCCCTTCGAAGGTGATTTTCTCTTGAACTCGGCGATAATCCCTGTCCTGCTGTTGTCGAGAAGATTTTTGGAGAGAGAATTGGTATTCCTGTTAAAGAAAAGAGTATTTTCAAGATCTTTGACAGAAGTAAGCTTCTTAATGGCTGCCAGCTCTTTCTTTGTATTTGCAATTATTACATCTAGGATGGTCATGGCTGCAATTCAATTAGTTTAGTAAATGAGCTATATGCCTTTCCGCTCAGGAGAGAATCCTGTGCAATATCACGGCATTCCTCAAGGGATTTATTGAGCGAGTAACATTTCAATGCCATCTGGGCATTCACTGTTACAACATTATTCTGGGTTTTTGTCCCTTTACCCATAAGAATTTTTTTGAAAAGATCTGCTGCCTCAGGAACTGTCTGGCCGCCTTTCAGGTCTGATTGCGATGCTCTCTCGTAGTCCAGAATCTCGGGAGAAATGATCTTCTCAACACCGTTCAGAATATATTTAAACTCTGATGTAAGTGAGATTTCATCGTAACCGTCGAGACTGTGAACAATGCTATACTGGACTGATGATTGCTGATAGAGATAATTGTAAAGACGGGCAAGTTCAAGGCTGTAAACCCCGATGAATTGTTTCCCGGGGAAGGAGGGATTGACCATTGGTCCAAGCATATTGAAAAAGGTCTTGATCTTAAGTGCCCTTCGCACCGGAACCACATTTTTCATAGCCGGGTTAAAAAGCGGAGCATGCAAAAAACAGACCCCCGCTTTGTCAATCTCATTTCTTAATTTATCCTGATCTGTTGAAAATTTATACCCGAATTGTTCCAGAATATTTGATGAGCCGCATGCTGAAGTTACACCATAGTTGCCATGCTTGGCTACTTTAACTCCGGCACCTGCCAGGACAAATGTGGTAAGGGTTGAAATATTAAAAGTGTCTTTCCCGTCTCCTCCCGTGCCGCATACATCCATTGTATCAAAATCAGAAAGGTCAATTTTAATGCATTGGTTAAGCAAGGCATCCCTGAACCCCGACAATTCATCAATTGTTATGCTCCTCATGAGATAAACCGTGATGAAGGCCGCCATTTCGGATTCGGAATAGATACCATTGGCAATGTTGGTAAGTACTTTCTCCGCCTCCTGGCGGGTGAGTGTTTTTTGCTCAAAAAGATGGTTAAGTATTTCGCGCATATCAGTAAATGTTTATTCGTCTTTTTATAACTCCTGTCGCTTCTTCCGGAACTGGGTCTGACCTAAATATCTATCCAGTTCCTTACAATGTCGATTCCATGTTCTGTCATAACCGATTCAGGATGGAACTGCAACCCTCTCACATCAAAATCCTTATGACTGATTCCCATAATAATTCCTGTTTCATCCTTACAGGTTACCTTTAGCCTTTCAGGCAGATCATCGGCTGAAACAGCCCAGGAGTGATACCTGCCTGCTTTAATTGAAGCCGGTATGTTCCGGAAAAGTGGTTCATTCTTATCTGAAATTGTAACAGGTGTTGCAACTCCATGATAGACAGTGCTTAGATTGGTTATTTTACCTCCGAATGCTTCACAGACTGCCTGATGTCCGAGGCAAATACCAAGAATACTCTTTGATGATGCATACCGCTTAATAAGATCTATACATATACCGGCATCAACAGGTACTCCAGGCCCCGGAGAGAGCAGAATTTTGTCATAATGGACAACATCATCAAGCCGGATCTCATCGTTTCGGAATACTGAAACAGATCTGCCTGTCAGCTTCTCAATATAATGGACCAGGTTATAAGTGAACGAATCATAATTGTCTATTACCACTATCTTTTTCATCATCATTCAATATTGTTTCATTTAATCTCTTCAGCCATATCAATGGCTTTCCTCAGTGCTCCCAGTTTATTATTTACCTCCTGCAGCTCATTCTCCTCGCTTGAGACAGCAACAATTCCGGCTCCAGCCTGGTAATAAAGAGTATTTCCCTTGCTCAGGAATGTCCTTATCATTATAGCATGGTTAAAGCGGCCCCGGAAGTCGAGGAAACCAATAGCTCCTCCGTAATATCCCCTTCTCTGGTTTTCGTACTTATCTATAATTTTCATTGCCATGTACTTAGGGGCACCTGACAATGTACCTGCCGGAAAGGTCGCCGACAACATGTCAGCCATTGTAGTGCCCTCCTTGAGCTCACCTGAGACAGTTGAAACAAGATGGATCACATGGGAATAGAACTGAACTTCGCGGTAACTTTCAACTTTAACATCGTGGGCATGCCTGCTGAGGTCGTTTCGTGCAAGGTCGACCAGCATTACATGCTCTGCATTCTCCTTCAGATCGGTGGAAAGCTCTTGTGCCAGCTCCTTGTCTTTTTCATCATCACCTGTGCGTCTGAATGTGCCTGCAATAGGATTAATATAGGCTTTCCCCTTGTTTATCTTAAGATGCGCCTCGGGCGATGAGCCGAAAATCTTGAAATTCCCATAATCAAAGTAGAAGAGGTAAGGAGAAGGGTTTATGGAACGCAATGCCCTGTAGACATTAAACTCATCCCCCCTGAACTCTCTTGAAAACTGTCGCGACAGGACCACCTGGAATACATCTCCAAGATAACAGTGTTTCTTACCTTCGCTTACCATAGATTTGAACTGCTCATCAGACATGTTTTGACCTTCTTTGCCAATTGTCTTAAATGAGTAGAAGGCCAGGTTTCTGCTGTTCAGGAGAGATTCAATCCTGTCAAGTTCGCCGGCTTCCCCGTTAATCTGGTTTTCAATTATCTGCAGTGTATTCTGATAGTGGTTTATTGCTATTATATATTTATAGAGATGGTACTTAATGTCAGGGATCTTGTGCGCATAATCTGATGCAGGTTTTAAATCGATAGTCTCGAGATACCCGATTGCGTCATATGATACATAACCGAATAATCCATTAACCGGTATCTCGGCCTGATCATCAGTCTGATTAAATGCCTCTGTGAAGGCTGAAAATCTTGAGTTAAAGGTATCCGTTCCGGTAATAGTATTCGTGACTTTTGATCCGTCGGGGTATGTTTCGGTAATAACTCCCCCATCAGCTTCAAATCCGGCAACCGGTTTCATACAGATAAATGAATAGCTGTTTTCATTCCCGTGATAATCGGAGCTTTCCAGCAACAGGGAATTAGGATATATATCTCTTATTCTCAGGTAAATACTCACCGGTGTTATAATGTCGGCGAGTAGTTTCCTCGAGCTGGTTCTGATTGTATATTTTTCCATATTATTTATTAATAAAGGTCTGTTGGTAATTCAAAGTCATTCAATTCTATTATTAAATATTTCATTCTCAGCTTCCCAAAATCAAAACGGCCCGTCGTGAGTACGACAGGCCGCTGTTTTATATTATTTAATAAATACAAATAGGTGTCAGTCTCACATAGTAAAGTGAAATTTGATTTGCCACCAATACCAATTTGTATAAATTCCTTTCATTTCTCTTGCAAATATGTTACAAAAATACAAATCATTTACTTAAAACCAAATTTTGTTGCAATTTCATATATTTGATGAATTGATTCTTTCATATGATCTATACCCAGGATGAAAAACTTTTCCGCTTATCTTAAAATTGTACAGGGGATACTGTTTCTCGCTCCATCTATGTTATCGTGCAGCAGGAAGCAGGATGAGAGACCTAACCTTCTGATTGTTTTTCCTGATCAGTTTCGCGGGGAAGCTCTTGGTTTCTTAGGACACGAACCTGCCATAACCCCGAGAATTGATGCTTTTGCAAGTGAGTCTCTTGTCCTGACAAATGCAGTTAGTAATTATCCTCTGTCAAGCCCATTCAGGGCAATGCTGCTGACAGGTAAGTACCCCGTGGCGAACGGTGTTATAAGCAACTGTACCTCACAGACAGGTAAGTTTAATGTTAACCTGCAGGAGAACGATACAACATGGTCCGATATCCTGAAGTCTGAAGGATATAGTCTCGGATATATCGGTAAATGGCATCTTGAATCTCCCTACGAACCCTTTATCGACTGCAGCAATAACAAAGGGGCTGTTGCCTGGAACGAGTGGACTCCGCCTGAGCGGCGACATGGATTCAGCTTCTGGTATGCATATAATACTTACGATCAGCATAACCGTCCAATGTACTGGAATACAACTGCTGCGAGGCAGGGATTTAAATACGTCGATCAATGGGGTCCTGAACATGAAGCTGACATGGCAATCAGATTCATCAATAATGAAAATGGGGAGTATCGCGAAAAGGGAAAGCCCTGGGCACTGGTTGTCTCAATGAATCCGCCGCATATGCCCTATGACAGGGTTCCGGAAAAGTACATCAGGATGTACGACACTGTCCCCGATGAAAGGATGTTCTCATTTCCGAATATTCCTCCTCCTGACAGTACATGGGGTATTTATTACAGGAAGCATGCCAGGAACCAGTACGCGCAGATTACCGGTGTGGATGAAAACTTTGGAAGAATAGTGGAAGCTTTGAGAGAGGCCGGAGCCGATAAAAATACCATTGTAATTTTTACATCTGATCATGGCGATTGCCTTGGACGTCATAATGAAATATCAAAGAATAATCATTGGGAGGAATCGATGGTTATACCACTTATTATCAGGTGGCCGGGACACATAAAACCATCAGAGGACGATCTGTTGCTTTCAGTACCGGATATTTATCCATCGTTGCTTTCTCTCATGGGGATGAAAGAAAAGATCCCTTCAGGCGTTCAGGGCGAGGATTATTCAGAAATATTTCTAACCGGGAAAGGTTCAAGGCCCTCTTCTCAATTATATATATGGATGCCCTATGATGATTCCTCGGCCGGCAGAAGAGGAGTAAGAACTGACAGTTATACCCTGATGATAGATAAAAGTGCTGCAGGGGACGGCAAGTACTTTCTGTATGATAATGCAAAGGATTCCTACCAGCTCAAAAATATTGCAGCAGATGATCCAGAGACTCTGAGCTTACTCAAGGCAGAACTTAGAAAATGGCTGGATAACACAAATGACAAATGGGAAGAATAAAATAAATAATAATGAAAAATACCTACGTAACCTCATTTCTGTTTGCTGGTATTCTTATTTTACTTTTACTGGCAGGCTGCTCAGGATCAGACCAGGTGACTGTAGAATCTCCTGACGGTAATATCAGGCTTAATTTCCTCTCAAAGTCAGGCAAAAACTCAAAAGTTGAATTCAGCATTGCCGTGAAAGGCAGAGAAGTAATTCTTAACTCAATATGTGAACTCTCAGGTATTTCAGGAGATCTCATTTCCGATTACAAAATAGAAAAGATTGATAGAGACACTATAAGATCAGAGTGGATAAATAATTTCGGAGCAAGAAGAGAGGTTCCGGATAATTATAACCAGGCGAAAATTTACCTGGCCGGAAGAAATTACCGGGTAATTTTTATTTGCAGAGCATACAATGAAGGGGTAGCTATCGCTTATGAATTCCCAATGCAGGCAAGTGTTGATTCATTAACTCTCACCGATGAAAAGTTCCTTTTCACCTTTCCTTATGATTATAATGCATGGTCGGCAGCAAGGGCCCAGGCGCCCTACTCCCATGTTCCTCTTACTAAAATTGAAAAGGGGTGTGAACGGCCATTGGTAATAGAGATCGACTCTTCACTGGTTATAGCACTTGCTGAGGCAAAGCTGGTTGATTATGCGCGAATGAAATTTGAACCCGACTCCTCAGGAGGTATTTCAATAAGAAGTCGTCTTGCAGGTGAGGTTCATAAATCCCTGCCTTTTCAGTCACCCTGGAGAGTTATTATGATAGGAAAGAATCCGGGCGACCTTCTTGAGAAGAACTACCTCCTGCTAAATCTGAACGATCCGTGTGAAATTGACAATGCATCATGGATAAAGCCGGGGAAAGTGCTTCGTGAAATATCACTTACAACAGGTGGTGCAAAGGCAGCAATTGACTTTACATCATCGCATAATATGCAGTATGTAGAGTTTGATGCCGGCTGGTATGGTCCTGAAGGAAAAGATGAATCGGATGCAAGAGCAGTGAATGTTGACCCTGCAAGGTCGACAGGGCCTCTGGATCTGCAGGAAATTATCAGATATGCCAATTCAAAAAATATAAGGATACTTCTTTATGTTAACCGGAGAGCACTGGAGAAGCAGCTTGATGAACTATTACCGATTTATAAGGAATGGGGTATTGCAGGAATTAAATTCGGATTTGTACAGGTTGGCACCCAGGAGGTTACCGCCTGGCTTCATGAGGCCATTAAGAAGCTTGCAGAATTCCGGATGGTAGCTGATGTACACGATGAGTACCGACCAACAGGCTTTGCAAGAACATACCCCAATTTCCTGACACAGGAAGGAATTCGCGGAGATGAAGAGAGTCCGGCCAACTCCCATACCCTGATAACCATGTTTACCCGAATGCTGGCAGGACAGGGTGATAATACAATTTGTTATTACGACAACAGGGTTGATGCAAAAATGGGATCACATGCCTCCCAGCTGGCAAAGGCTGTCTGCATATTCAGCCCTTTACAGTTTCTATACTGGTACGACAAACCTGTTCCAACCGTGGGAGCAGCTGAACTTAAAGGAAAACCTAATTATCTGGGTGATGAACCTGAACTGGAGTTTTTCGATAATATACCTACTGTATGGGATGAAACTCTGGTTCTCAATGCGAAGATCGGGGAGTTGGGAGTAATAGCCAGGAAAAAGGGCGAAGAGTGGTTCCTGGGAGGAATCAATGGTGAAGATGCCAGAACCCTTCCATTATATTTCAGATTTCTGACCCCCGGCATTAGATATAAGGCAGAAATATATTCTGATGATCGCTCGATTAATAGCCGCACACATGTCAGGATTGATACAATTGAGGTAGATGTAAATACAATATTCCCGGTAAAAATTGCAGCGAATAATGGTATTGCCATGCGTATTGTTCCGGTGAAATAACTATTGATGGGTCGCCCAATTTGGGCGTAGCTACATTAATTCAAATTGGGCGTCAATTCCATTGTTAATATATTAACAGTATGATTTTCATGATTTTATAATGCATAATTGCATTATTGAGTGAAAAATAGAATTACATTTACATTTTTATGATTTTCCCAATGCCGTATTACTGTATTCTGTAACTCATTATAATAATCCCGATTTCATAAATAATGGTCAGGATGTCTAATATCAAGCATCCTCAGCCAAAAACCAAAATTAATTGCAATGAGAAAATTAATCTTATATGTTTTTATAAGCTGTCTGACTCTCAGCACATTTGCGCAGAAAGATAATCCTGAATGTCTGGATAAGACTTTCAATTTTTTTACCCCTTTAGACGGATTTTATCTGTCGCAATGCAAATTCTCTGAGTTTGGCTCTTATCAATTTCCTATGGAAAGAGGACCAAATATTACAAAAGAAGGTGTTTACCGTGCTGTCTGGTACAATAAAAAGGAAGATTCTAAACGTGTTTTTTCATATCTTCAGGTAATTCAGAACCACACCAACGCCATCAAGGCCGTTGGCGGGGAAGTTGTAAAAGAATCTGGTGGCAATGTATTTAAAACTACATATAATGGAAAAGAGCTCTGGATTTATTTGTCTGCCAGTGTATACAGCACGGATGAAAAAGTTTATATTATCCATTCTATAGAAGTAGATGTAATGAAACAGGAGGTGAGTGCCCTGGATATTAAAGGAACAATAGCTTCATCGGGGAAAATAGCTTTATATGGTATCCTGTTTGATACGGGAAAATCTGATATCCAGGCTTCTTCAGAGAAAGCGATTGGATCTGTTGCTACTTATATTAAAGAAAATCCTGAGGTCAATGTTTATATAGTGGGTCATACCGATAATACAGGTGATTATGCCATGAATCAAAAGCTTTCAAAAGCCAGGGGGGAATCGGTTAAAAGCTACCTGGTAACTAAATATGGGATTTCAGCTTCCCGGCTATCAGGGGATGGAGCCGGTCCGATTTGCCCTGTTACATCAAATGATACTGAAGAGGGCAGGGCTCTTAACCGCAGAGTGGAGATAGTAAAAAAATAGTCGTAAAATATTAATATAAAAAAGATGAAAATTAAAGTCAGCGCTCTGCTCGTGTTTTGTCTTGGAGTAACAGTTCTTCAGGCACAAACTGTTAAAGACATTGATGGCAATGTTTACAAAACCGTAACTATCGGTACCCAGACATGGATGGCTGAAAACCTCAAAACCACAAAGTTAAATGATGGCACTGCCATACCATTGGCCACCGTCGAAGGAAATGAATGGGCAGAGCATACAGTGGGCGGGCTTACTACTCCCGAATTTGGGTGGTTGTACGATTCGGCAATGATATACAAGGATAAATATGGAGCATTTTACAATGGATATGCGGTAACTATAGGTAATTTATGTCCCTCAGGCTGGCATGTGCCCTCGGATGAAGAATGGAGTGTTCTGATAACCTATCTTGGGGGGGAAGCCGTTGCAGGAGGGAAACTCAGGGAACCCGGGACAAAACACTGGAATAGTCCGAATAACGGGGCCACCAATGAAACTGATTTTTCAGCACGTGGAGGAGGTGGCATAACAGATAACGGTTCGAACTGGAGTGTTGGTTCCAACACCACCTTGTGGAGTTCTACAAATAACGATGAAGGAACTCTATGGGGCAGACTCATATATGGTAATATTCCCAACATATTCAGGACTTTTACAAATATGCATACTGGTAATTCCGTCCGTTGTGTTTCAGATATAACTGAAAAAACCGCAAATCTGAAAGCAAGTGCTCAAAGAGACGCAAGCAAGGCAGTAGCAAATCCGTCGAAGCCTAAGGAGTCGGTGACGATAAGGAATGAATCCTTTCGATTTGAAATATCCGCACCTGCAGGCTGGTTATTCAGCAAAATTGTACAACAAGACCCCTACGAAGAGATGAAATCCGGTTCTTATAGTTCTTCCGACTCAGGTGAGGGAGATAAGGTACCTGATAACTGGAACGGATTCAGGCTCAGTTCTACTGATGCATCGGAAGGTCCTCAGCCGTTCCTCATGATCTATGGACACGAGGTATCTGATCAAAACCGGGAAGAATTTGCGACACTCTTTAAAAGGTTTACCTCCCGTTTTAAAGGTGATGCTTTGAGTGCGAACTGGGCCTTTTCAGTAGGAGATGCCAAAGGCTTTGACTGCACATACGGCCTTGGTGCCAAAGTTCGTTACACCGTTCTGTACAGAGATGGAATACGGGTTGTCTCAATGTATTATTTTCCCTCAAGTGACCCGACTGATTTTGACAAGTATGCGCCTGATGTCGATAATATAATCCGTTCGATACAAATAAAGTAGGGACATGCCATAGCATGTCCCCTTAGAAATAAAATATTCTTTTGAAACAGGTTTTATTTATATCGCAGTCGATGCTTTTATCATAAGAAGGTTTGTTCTGAGTCCGTCAAGGTAGATGAGTGTCCAGGCAAGATTATTGTCATTAAAAATCCTTGCTACCCACTCTTCTTCGTTTCCTGCCGGTTCGGTGAAATCAAAAATTACCGGTGCATTTTTTGCCAGCTTTTCATATCCGGGAGTCATTCCCATCTCTTTGATCAGCTCTTTCAGTCCATTTACAAGTTTCCCACAAACAGGTTCTTCTGAACTCTCAGATAATGCCTTGAATGCCAGCCCTCTGGCATCAGGTCTCCATAATTTTGTGGCATTATTTTCCCATTGTTCAATTGTGATACCATTATAATTCAATATCAACCCCTCATACTCATCCACGATCTTTATTATCTCATCAATCTTCTTATTCAAGGGTGTATTCGAATTATTATCAGGTAGCTCATTCAATACAGTTTCCAGCTTATTATAGTTTATCGACAGGTTATAACTGTCGTCTATCCTGTCTTTTGAAACATTCAGTGCAAGTAATCCTGAAAAAACAGAGTTAAGTGCAAGCAGCAGCAGTACAAAAACAGTATTATATATGTTGAAATTCTTATTTTTTGAGGTGACCGCAATGAATACAGGAAGAAATACAACATATGGAAACGGGAGAGCGATTGTAAGCAGAACCCCGGCCATTGGCCAATGCATTAATTTAAAGAGCATCGATATGAATATTACAAAGCAGGTAAGCCATGTCACAATGTAGAGCAACATATTCTTACTGCTTTCTTCAGACTTATAATGATTTGCCAGAGCCAATGGAAGGAAGAGGAAAACCATGGTTACGAGGCCTGCTGTTAATAATATACCGGCACCGGGGAGATGATTTACTTTGAATATTGCACCTATAAAAACTACGAGTGCTGTTACCACACCTAAAATATATATCTTCTGTTTCATAATATTATAATTTTGATTTTAATACTATTATGGATCTCACGTATTGATGAAATTATACTTATCCAATCAGTGTTGTAAAACATGTGGAATACATGATTTTCAACATTTATCTGTTTATTAGTTTTTAACAATCTCTGATAACACATAAGATTCCAGAGTAAGAATACTGCTCTTAAGAAGTACAAGGGCGTGAAGCCCGGTCATTAATGAGATTATCCCGGTTTCAACCATTTCCTGGGAAAAAGTATCAGCCAGTTGTAAAATATTTGTATACTCTTGAAGATTTTCTTCCGTTATGATTCCTGACAGATAATTCATATATTCCTTAAGTCCTGCTTCAAGGTTCTCACGTGAACTGCTTCCGGGTAAAAGGTAATCTTTTACAGGAGCTGTATGAAATGGCCTTGAAAGAAGGTTATATTGGATTTCCAGTCCTCTTTCAGAAAGTTTTATTTGAACCGGATTAACTGCAGGTATTCCTGGTTTTCCTTCTGATTCCTCAATCATATTCACCTGAATAGTACCTATAAGTGAAAGCAATGTGGTTGTCCTGGAATGAAGCTGTTCAATTTCCGGGTAACTTGTTGAGTCATGATATTGATCTATGTGTGACTGATTATTATCATAAATTGAATTATACATAACCTGTTGCCTTTCCATGTTAGTAAAAAACCCGGATTCATACGAGTTTTGCAGGTTGAGGTTAACGAGGGCACCTGGTAAGACAATAAGCAGCAGGCTGATTACAATAAAAATAAAACCTGCGGTGATATTGTTCTTCTCTTTCCAGGTCACCCAGGTGTACCATGGAAAAGTGATACCGCAAAGAATTATCATCCCTAAAACCATAAGCATGCCTGCAAGCGGCCAGTGTTGGATCTTACATGACATACCTCCCGTATAAAATATCATCCCAACTGCTCCAAATATATAAACAGGTCTTTTAGACTTGTTTTCAATATCCCTTAACTTACTGACAAGCAGTGCCGGAATAAAAAATAGCATTCCGAAAAGTGTTGCCAGAGTTATAATAACACCTGCTCCGGGCCAGTGCTGAACTTTGAATAAAGTACCTAATATAAAGAACATCCCTGCCAGAAATGCTGAGATGAAGAGGAAGAGTTTCTTCCCGCTGTGAGTCTCTTTCCAGAGGACTCCGAGAGCGGAGGGCATAAAGACAAACGCCAATATTAATGCCCCAACGGTCATCAAAACTCCAGCTAATGGCCAATGCTGGATCTTGAATAATGCGCCAAAGCCAAGCAGCACTGTGCCGGCAATGCCTGTAATTTTCATTGTGTTTTTCATTTTTCTGTATTTTGAGTCAACTAAATAAAGTGTCTCTTCCTGTATCTCTTTCAGTCTGCGTGAACCCATTTTCTTTTTAACTCTTTGATATGCTTCAGAAAATGTCAGACCATTTTGCATTTCATCTTCAACATCGCAGCAGACATGATCAATAAGGTCTTCAAGGAGATGTGAAAATATAATCTCCTGTCTGCTGATATCGCGGCTTATCTGGTCAATATCGTACAGACTCAGTTCATGCATAGTTCAATCCCGGTTTCAGGTCAACAATATGTTGAAGCGAGTCGATGAACTCTTTAAGTTCCTTAACTTTTTCGATCACTACTGATTGCCCTTTATCGGTAAGGGCATAGTAGATTCTGATTCTGTTATTATGGTTTTCCGTAACGGTTACCAGTATTCCTTCACTTTCAAGTTTATGGAGAACCGGATATAGTGCACCATAGGTAAGTTTGATTTTCCCCTTAGTCATTTCCTCCACTGTGCGGGTAATTGCGTATCCGTGGGAAGGTCCATCCTCTTTTAATACTTTGAGGATAATTGTTTTTAGAGATCCTCTGATGAGGTCATTTGGTATCATAATATTCTGGTTTAATGTTATTTTATAATATTTATATTCTGTATTATGTATATATAAGTATCTTATATATTGCAAATATAAAATATTATTATTTACAAATACAAATTCTTTTTGATTTTTTTTGATTTGTGCGAAAGAAACCCAAAATTAAGGTAGGCTAATCATACCGTGAATCTTTTGCTGAATAGAACCTGGAGATTCTCACTTCCTTGCAAAACATAGACTATCAGGTACTCCAACGATAATAATGACGATCCTTCATCCCGCCACAGCAGGACTCAATATGACAATGATTTTAAGTAGAAATAGAAAGCTTAAAACTTACATCCAGTTATTTCTTGCGCTTGATGAATATAAAATCGCCCCCTTCATCACCCACATTCTGAATTGTTCCGAACTGAGGTACAGTCTCACTGTTATTCATTATCGCCATCCTCATCTTCGAAAAAAGCTCCTCCGCAGAAAGATAATCATTGGGATTCTCTTTCAGATTCTTGATAAGATACTGAAAGAATACACTCTTATCAGGAACCTCCTTCAAATATCCGCTGGTAATAGCCTTCCGGCTGTTGAGCTGATATAGCATCTCAACAGCATAAGTGGCACTGAAGGCTGCCCTTGTTTTAAATATGCCCCCGCTGAAACAGGCATCTGCAATAAGCAGGGTATGCTTTGTTTTAATGGCTCCAAGATAGTTGGTGAGATCTGTATTGGGGATCCAGTTAACCGGATTCTCCTTAGCAGCATTTTTGGGAAGCCAGTATCCGACACCCATACCTTCATCCCAGAAACCATGGCCCGCATAAAAGATCAGGAGATTATCGTTGGGTGTAACTTTCGATCTCAGTTCGTGAAGGGTCCCTATAATTTTCTCCTTTGTCTCGTTCTTTAGCAGAATAACATTTCCCGGATCAAAATTATAATCCTTTGTGAGCGAATTATATAATTCCGTAACATCTTTTACCGGCTCTTCAAGTTCAGTAATATTCGGATCGTCATATCTCTCATTCCCAATCAGCAAAGCATAATTCCGTGCAGCATAGAAACTGTATTCAACAGTAACTGTTTTGCTTATAGTGTCATCAATCGTAAAAACCTCTATTTTAAGGTCATTTAATCCAAGTCGCAGAGAGAGGGGTTCATCAACCTGGAAAGCACAATCCCCCTTAGCCACTATATTATTTGGAAGGAATCCATTCACAAAAGTACCATTACGGGAAATCATTACCTTTCTTACAGGAGCTGTTGCCTTAATACAGGCCTGTAAGGTGAATTTGTCACTTCCTGTTGTATAATTATCTGACGAGGGAGAGGATATATTTATTGAGTAAACGTTTTTCGGTTTTACAGGAACGACAACAGCTTCCTCAGCAAGCGGTTCAGTTATGGTTTGGGTTTGCCTTTCAGAATAAAACTGAACCATGGAGCTGTTTAAAGATACATCAGTAGCCACAACTTTCACGATGTTTTTTCCGAAGGCCTGGGGTATTTCAGCCAGAAACTCACCATCTGCTGCTACCTTAGCCTCTATACCATTTACCATTACAGCAAAAATACCGCCTGCATCTTCGACTTTACCCTTGACTATAAGGGTTCTAGTTTCAGATTTTGTAAGCGAATCCTTCGATAATGCGGGAGACAGAAGTGTTATTACCGGGGGGCTTTCATCGGTTATACTCCTGCTTGCATCAGTAAACTTTTTCTGTTCATCAGCCTTCTTTGAAATGTTGAATTGTCTGACACCCGATTTGCTCTCTGAAATCTGCGAAAACATATACAGGTTCGAAAAAATCAAAATTACCATCAATAATACTTTCTTCATATACCATTATATTTTAAAAATTGTCTCAAAATCTTAAACCTATACCTAAATTCAGGAATTTATACGGACTGGCAATTACCATCTTTTTATCCTTCTTTTCTAATTGTTTTGGATCAAGTCGGGCAACCATTACGGTTGTTACTAATCTCCTGATATCAAAAACCATTCCAAGCTCAGGTCCGTGCATTCCCTGTCTCCATAACTGTGGGGAAGGCGGACCTGCATTATAGACAAACATTTCATTGTTTCTATAACCTCCGATAAAGTGCAATTTGAAATTTCTATTGTTTATGACCCTCATGGTCAGTCCAAGCCCGACACCAAGGTATTTTCCAGAGTTACCATAAGAAGGGACGTTTTCATATTTGGCTGATAATGGTATCTTCCCGTAGAACAATTGGGAAGAAATACCGAAACTTCCCATATATCCAAACCTGATTCCAAATTTTTGTCCTGGAAAATCTGTGACTAACTGAAAATTAAAATACTTCCTTTGCCAGAATTTAAGAGGCCCATTTTCAATTTCTGATTCTTTTGACAGATCCTTTACCAGTTCAGCCTTTATGAAAAACTCCGCAGACTTAAGTTCATCAACATCCTTTAAGACATCCCATAAGATCATATAATCTGAACGACCTCCAACAATATTTTCACCAAAATCACCCGCCAGGCTGTTCAACTGCGATTTCAGGCCTCCGTCGATTGAACACAGAACTGAAACCCTGAATACCTGGTCTGGATTTGAATTAAGAATCTTATAATGAACTTTTATCAGATCGCCCGCCTGTTCAACCCGTATACTGTCAACAGTTTGGGCTTTAGAAATTACTGACAAGAGGAAAAATGCGTAAATACAAAATATTGCTTCTTTCATAAATTCCCTAATCTAGGAGGAGATGGAACAGGATAATGCAATTCATTTAAAACAGTTTTAAATATAATTCTGATTCATGAATAAAACAATAGAATAATTTGGAATACTAAAAAATCTGTTTTATCTTTGACTGTTCGGTTAAACCATTTAGTTAAACCATAAGGTTAAATATGGGAGAAAAAGATAAATTAACAGAAGAAAAGATCTTTGAAGCGGCAACACTGGTCTTTGAAGAAGAAGGAATGGCCGGCGCCAGGATGCAAAACATTGCAAACCGTGCAGGTATTAATAAAGCCCTCCTTCATTATTATTTCAGAACAAAAGATCATCTTTTTGAAGCAGTATTTACAAAACTCGCGCAAAAAATGTTTACAAAATTCTCCCCTATTTTTGAAGAGAACCTTACACTGGAAGAGAAGATCAGATTCTTCTTCAGGGAACATATTAACTTCCTCAAACAAAATCCAAAACTTCCGGGATTCATTCTTAATGAGATAAACCGCAACCCTCAAAGAATAAAGAAACTCCTGAGCAATGTCGATTTCAAAGGATTGTGGTCAGGAATCCTGAAGCACCATTTCCACGAATTATACAAATACAATATAACCGAAGAAAATCTGCCCCAGATAATGACCACAATGGCTTCTCTTACCGTTTTCCCCTTTGCAGCAAGAGGAATCTTCGAAATGGTCTTTGCAAACATTGGAGTTGATTTCAATGTTTATATTGAAGAACGAAAAGAGTTCGCAGCTGACTTCCTGATAAAAGCTATAACTAAATAATTGTGAATAAAATTGAAAATATTAAACCTTAATAAATGAAAAGAAAAATATTTATTCTATTCATTATGATGACGTTTGGGCTTTATAGACTCCCGGCCCAAAAGATAATGACTCTTAAGGAGTGCTACGATATGGCCATGTCGGCAAATGCCCTTGCCGGAGAGAAACAGGCCTATTCAGAAATTTCCAGATTGAAAGATGAAAACCTCTCTAAGGGCTGGCTTCCAACACTGGATGCAGGAGCCAGCATCGTATACAACTCCGATGTAGTGGATATGAGCGGGGCCTTTGCCAATATACCGGTTCCGGGATTTGCCGATGCTATCAAACCCCTTCCTCACGAACAGTACAGAATTACAGTCGACATTAACCAGGTCATTTACGACGGTGGCGCAATTAAGAGTGCAAAAGCTCTTGAACAGGCCGACCTGCGAATAAATGAAAAACAGACTGAAACAGACCTCTACAAACTCCGCAGCCAGATAAATACCTGTTATTTTAACCTCCTTCTTCTGTCGCGTCAGAAAGAGCTTCTTTCAAACTACCTGGAATTAATACAGAAACGCATCTCATCAATGCAATCAGCTCTCGAAAACGGAGTTATCCTGATGTCAGATATTGATGTCCTCTCCTCTGAAGAAATTAAACTCGAACAACAGCTTACTGAAAACGATTTAAGAAAAAGTTCTCTCCTTAAAATATTATCAGGACTTACGGGTACTGAAATTGATGCATCTGCAGAATTTGTTCTTCCAAACGGCACCGGGGAGTTGACAGATGAATTATCACGACCCGAATTGCTGTTATTCGATCTCAGAACAGAGCAACTCGCGGCAGGGATGAAACTTGCAGACAGTAAAAGGATGCCAAAAGCATTTGGATTTGCCACACTCGGATATGGTAATCCCCCCGGAAGTAATTTCTTTAAAGATGAATTTGCTCCTTTCTATGTGCTGGGGGCCGGCATAAAATGGAATATTTTCGACTGGAATAAAACAAAGAATGATAAACAGGTAATAACTCTTCAACAGCAAATAATTGGAAACAGAAAATCCGATCTGTCTGATAACCTGAAAAGAGTGCTTGAATCAAAAAGAGCAGAGATAAACAGCCTGCAATCGCTTATTGAGACTGATAATGAGCTTATTACACTGAGAAAAAGAATTACAGCTTCCGCCGGGTCACAATATGAGAATGGTACCATCACTGCCAGCGACTACCTAAATGAGTTGAATGCAGAGAGACAGGCAGTGGTTAATAACGAAATTCATAAAATAAACCTGGCCCTGGCTCAGATAGAATATTTGAATATAAGCGGAAAGGAGATAGAATAAACAACTAAAAAAATTAACCACCCCGTCCACGCCTCAGGCGTGGACACCCCTCCTTCAATAAGGAGGGGAAAGTGTAAAGTAATTAATAGATTATTTAAAAAGAATCATACCGATAAACTCTATAAGAAAAAGATATGAAAAACTTATCACTAATAATTATTGCGGCATTCCTCCTTGCAGAATGCTCGGACAAAACCGATCAGGCTGATGCCTATGGTAATTTTGAGGCTACGGAAGTACTGGTTTCCGCTGAAACAAACGGACGTATACTTCAGTTTGATGTGGAGGAAGGGACGATAGCAGATATTGGCGCAACCATTGCCCTAATCGACACAACCCTTTTTCATCTCCAAAAGGCGGAGATTAATGCAGGAATGAAGAGCGTCAGAACACGCGTAAACACAATAAATGCCCAAAATGACATTCTTAATCAACAGATTGATAACCTGAATATTAACATCAGCAGGATCGAAAAAATGCTTCAGGATGACGCCGCGACGCAAAAGCAATATGATGATCTGACAGGTCAGGTCGCAGTAATCCGGAAACAGATAGCCGCCAACAATACACAGAAAACCTCAGTTGCTGCAGAGCTGGCTGTTCTGGAATCCAAAAAAGCAACTCTTAATGAACAGATCATCAGGAGCCTGGTTAAAAGTCCGATCACTGGAAATATAATCGAAAAATATTCAGAAGCGGGTGAAATGACTGCAGCGGGCAGGCCCCTTGTGAAAGTAGCCGATCTCTCAGTCATGAAACTTAAAGTCTATGTAAGCGGGGCACAACTGGCAAGCATTAAAACAGGTCAGAAATGCAACATCAGGATTGATAACGGGGTTAAAGGATTCAGTTCCTTTGAAGGAATTATAAGCTATATCTCCGGTAAGGCAGAGTTTACTCCCAAGATAATTCAGACAAAGGAGGAGAGAGTTACACTGGTATATGCAGTAAAAATTGATGTGAAAAATGAAGGCACTCTAAAAGCCGGAATGCCCGGAGAAGCAATATTCTCAAATGTCAGCAACTGACCAGATGCAAAAAGCAATTGAATCAATCGGTATCTCCAAAAATTTTGGAACTACAAATGCTCTGAACGATATCTCCTTTTCAGTCAACGAATCGGAAGTGTTCGGTTTTATTGGCCCTGACGGTGCCGGCAAAACAACACTGTTCAGAATAATAACAACTCTTATGCTACCCGATAAAGGTGAGATGAAAGTACTTGGACTGGATTGCATAAGCCATTTTAAAGAGCTCCGGAAAAATATTGGTTATATGCCGGGACGATTCAGTCTCTACCAGGATCTTTCGGTTGAAGAAAACCTTAAATTTTATGCAACTGTTTTTGGAACCACCGTTGAGGAGAACTATGAACTGATTCATGATATCTATTCACATATTGAACCATTTAAGAAGCGTCTTGCCGGCAAATTATCGGGTGGCATGAAACAAAAGCTGGCATTGTCATGTGCTCTTATCCATAAGCCAAGACTCCTGGTCCTTGATGAACCTACAACTGGAGTGGATGCTGTTTCAAGGTCAGAGTTCTGGGATATGCTGGGAAATCTGCGGAAACATAATATAACTATCCTGGTGTCAACACCCTATATGGATGAAGCAATGAGATGCGACAGGGTGGCCCTGATCCAGGATGGAAACTTGCTGGCAATTGATTCTCCGCAAAAGATAAGAGACGGATTCAGCAGGAAACTCTTTGCAATAAAATCTGCGAAAAAATATAAGCTCATACTTGCCCTCAGGAAATACCCGGGAACAATTACTGCTCATCCTTTCGGAGATTCTGTTCATACAACTTTTACTAACGATAAAATTGAAGATTCCCTTTTCAGTTATCTCGCTGAAGCGGGAATAGATGATGTTGTTGCTGAAGAAGAACAGGCCGGTATTGAAGACCGGTTTCTTGAACTTATGGAGAAGACTTAAAGGCGCAACGGCTCAATGGCGCAATGGTGCAACGGCATGAAAAATAAAATTATTTAAATGAACGAGAAGGTAATATATGTAAATAATCTGGTTAAGAAATTCGGAAGCTTTACAGCGAACGATAATCTCTGTTTTGAGGTTTACGGGGGGGAGATTTTCGGTTTCCTGGGAGCAAACGGAGCCGGCAAGACAACGGCTATCCGTATACTCTCAGGGCTCTCCAAACCAACTTCAGGAGAGGTAAATGTTGCAGGATTTGATGCCTACAGGCAGACAGAGCAGATTAAGAGGAATATCGGGTATATGTGCCAGAAATTTTCTCTTTATGAGGACCTTACGGTTAAAGAGAATATAGTTTTGTATGGTGGCATCTATGGCATGAGTAAGTTACTCATCAGGGATAGACTTGAAGAACTGCTTGCAAAACTCAGATTTCAGGAATATGAGAACAGAATAATTTCTGACCTTCCCCTCGGGTTAAGACAAAAACTTGCTTTCTCCGTTGCAGTCCTCCATGAACCAAAAATCGTGTTCCTTGATGAACCGACCGGGGGAGTTGATCCGATCACCCGCAGGCAGTTCTGGGAGATGATCTACGGGACCGCAGAAAGAGGTATAACAGTTTTTGTAACAACCCACTATATGGATGAGGCTGAATATTGTGACAGGATTTCGATAATGAATGAAGGAAGGATTGTTGCCCTCGACACTCCTGGAAACCTTAAGAAACAATATGATGCTGAGACAGTTGAGGAGGTATTTATTAAGATAGCACGTCCGGTTAAAAATTAATATATGAAACGATTCTTTGGATTTGTTAAAAAAGAGTTCCTGCATATATTCAGGGATTACCGGACATTATTTATTCTGTTTGGAATACCGGCCGCACAGATCCTGATTTTTGGCTTCGCCGTAAGTACGGATATCAAAAACGCAGGTGTTGCAATTCTTGATATGTCGCACGATGAAATAACCCAAAAGCTGTCGGATAAAATAATCTCATCGGGATTCTTCAAAAGAACAGAGATCCTTCTCAGCTACAACGATATTGACAGGGTTTTTAAGAAGGGTAAGACAAAAGCCGTGATAATTTTTGAAGAGGATTTCGGGAAAAATCTGGTTAACGAAGGGAAAGCAGACATGAGCATAATAGCAGACGGATCAGAGCCCAATACTGCAACTCTTGTGACAAATTATACAATGGCTATTGTGAATAATTTCACAGCTGATTTTGCCGGGCCTGCATCCAATAATTCTGTCAGGATCAGTCCTGAAGTTAAAATGTTCTATAACCCTGAACTAAAGAGCCATTTTATGTTTGTTCCGGGTGTTATTACTCTTATCCTTATTCTCATATGTGCTCTTATGACTTCAGTTACAATTACCAGGGAAAAAGAATTCGGAACAATGGAGGTATTGCTGGTCTCACCTCTCCGGCCTGTACAGATAATCCTTGGAAAAGTGATGCCATATTTTATCCTGTCGTTTATCAATATCCTGCTTATCCTTGCTTTGTCGTGGTTTGTATTTACACTACCCGTTAAAGGAAGCATGATACTTCTTCTCGCAGAGAGTATGCTATATATATTAATGAGTCTGTCCCTCGGAATATTAATTTCTACGGTGTCGAGTAATATGCAGCAGGCGATCTTCATTTCTCTAATTGGCTTGATGTTGCCTACTGTGCTCCTGTCAGGCTTCATCTTCCCCATAGAGAACATGCCAAAAATTTATGACTATGTAAGTTCCATCATGCCTCCCAGGTACTTCATAGTAATTATCAAGAATATCATGATTAAAGGAACCGGAATAATGTATATATGGAAAGAGACTCTTATCCTGATAGTAATGACACTGGTATTTATCGGGCTAAGCGTAAAGAAGTTTAAGATAAGGCTGGAATAACGTATAAGACAAAAGACAAAAGTATTAAGATTAAAGTATTTGGAAAAGATGAAGAATTAGTCCTGCAAAGCGGGATTGGGGGCAAAAAACCGGTGCGGAGGGGGTGAGTTCATAAGTATAATTACAAAGACAAAAGTTAAAAAATGAGAACTATCCTATACCTGATACGAAAAGAATTTATTCAGATCTTCCGGAATAAGTTTATATCAAAAGCAATTTTTGGTGTTCCGATTGTACAGATGCTGATATTGGTGCCTGCAATAACCTTTGAGATAAAAAATGTAAATCTTGCTGTCATCGACAAGGATATGACTTCTGAATCGAGGGGACTGATAAATAAACTGGAAGGATCCACCTTTTTCAGGCTCTCTTTCAGCACATTTTCTGAAACGGAGGCAAATAATCTTCTCCATCGTAACCGGTTCAGCGCCATACTTCAGATCCCATCAGGCTTTGGGAAGGATATCGGGAATGGCAAGCCCGGACGGCTTCTTGCTACTATTGACGCAATTAACGGTTCAACGGCACAGCTCACCTGGGCATACCTTAATGGAGTTATCCGCGATTATAACATGGATATAATGATGGAAAATATCAGCTCAAATCCTGTAACTCCACTTCCCCGTATAGAGATCACCAACAGATACTGGTATAACGAATTATTAAATTATAAATATTATATGCTCCCCGGAATTCTGGTGATACTTGTCACCGCGATAGGCTTTTTACTCGCCGGATTAAATATGGTCAGAGAAAAAGAGATTGGTACTATCGAACAGATAAATGTTACCCCCGTAAGAAAATACCATTTTATCATTGCCAAGATGGTTCCCTTTCTCCTTATCGGACTGGTTGACCTTGCGCTTGGTTTAATAATCGGGAAAATTGCATTTAACATTCCCTTTGAGGGGAGCATTCTTCTTATGTTCCTGGGAGCAACTATATTCCTGATTGCGGTACTTGGAATGGCACTCTTCATATCAACATTCTCAGGAACCCAGCAGCAATACATGTTTGTGGCTTTCTTCTGCATGATCATATTTATTCTTATGAGCGGGATCTTCACGCCATATGAAAGTATGCCTCAATGGGCCCAGGATTTCAACCTGATAAATCCGGTTGCCTACCTGATGAGGATAAACAGGATGGTGATGCTTAAAGGTTCCGGAATTTCTGATATCAGAATTGAGCTTTATTCACTTACTGCAATAGCAATCGGGTTTTCGTTCCTTGCAGTACGACGTTACCGGAAGACAGCATAGATAATCTCCTTTTGGTACACGGAGAGTCACAGAGCCCTGATTGTAATCAGGGACACAGAGTTCCACAGAGGCTCATTATAGTTAATACAGTACAAATTATTTTAAAGATTGAATAAGTGCATCAACCTTTGAATTGAGCTGCTGCAGACTCTCTTTCTGTGAAGCATTCTCTGCCTTAAGCTCATTTATTAGTGCCTGTTGCTCCTTCACAGCCTGAATTAAGATTACTGAAAAATTCATATAATTTACTGCTTTATCTCCCTTCTTATTAGTCTGAACTAATTCAGGAAAAAGAGTCTCAACCTCCTGTGCTATTAAACCGATTTGAGTTCCTTCGCGAAACATGCCTTTCGGGTATTCTGTCGTATTCCAGTTAAATGTAACTGGCCTCAAGGCCATTACATTATTCAGCATTCCGGATATATTCTGAATATTGGTTTTATATTTTTTATCAGAAGTCTGAAATACAGTAGTCACATAAATATCCCCGGCAACATCAAGATTTGCATAGAAGCTCAGATAATTATTATCAAACTCTCCATAAATCAGGGTTTCGTCCCAGGCAAGTCCCTCATTATCAATGTAAAGAGTATTTGACCCGGTTTCGTCTATCCCTGCCTGGTAGCCTATAAATACATTACTACTCCCTGTAAGATTTGTACTTCCGCTTAATGTGCCGATAGATACATTATAACTTCCGGTTGTATTTAGACTTCCTGCCTCCTGACCCAGGAATACATTCTGCTGTCCGATTGTATTTTCCTGACCCGTTAATGTGCCAAGAAACACATTATATGATCCGGAGGTATTTGCCTGTCCTGCCTCCTTACCCAGAAAAACATTTGAAATACCAACATTATTACTGAAACCGCTGAGTTCACCTAAAAAAACATTATAACTTCCTGTAGTATTACTGTTTCCGGAACTCGATCCCATAAATACATTATAGCTCCCATTTGTATTCAGTTCGCCTGCACTTGTGCCAATAAATACATTATCTTCTCCAATCGTATTTGACCAGCCTGCTACCTCTCCCATAAAAACATTATAATTGCCCGTCAGGTTTTCATGACCACTCTCGTTACCTATGAACACATTTGAGTTCCCCAGAGTATTTGAAAAGCCGGAACTTTCACCAAGAAAAACATTGGAGGTCCCTTCTGTATTGCTGTATCCTGATGTTGATCCCAGGAATACATTATAACTGCCAATTGTATTACTTAATCCGGCATCTGCACCAATATAGACATTTGACTCACCATCTGTGTTACTGCTTCCGGCAAGGTCTCCCATAAAAACATTCCATGAGCCTATTGTGTTTGAATAACCTGCTCCGTCACCCAGAATTATATTGCCATCTCCTGAGGTATTTGAATAACCGGCAGTATTACCTACGAAAATATTCCAGTTCCCGTCAATATTTAAATTCCCGGTTTCATTACCTATAAAAACATTATTATCCCCGGTTGTATTGCTAAGGCCGGCTTCATATCCAAAGAATGAATTATACAATCCGGTGGTTATTGAAGATCCTGCCAGATGTCCGATAAAATAGTTATCCGGCGTAAGATGCATAAAATCTTCTATGGACCCCTTTGTCTGATCAAACCCTCCGATAGCAAATCCTCCTTTTGCCCCTTTGGCTGCAGTTTTATCAACATATATCCTTACGCTATCCGGAGAGATTCTCAAATATTCATTTGTTGTACCTTTGGTCTGATCGAAACCACCAATGGCAAATCCGCCTTTTGCCCCTTTGACAGAAGGGAAATCGGGCAAATTGATCCTTATGCTGTCCGGGGTTACCCTCATATATTCATTTGTTGCTCCTTTTGTCTGGTCAAAACCCCCTATAGCAAATCCGCCTTTCGCCCCTTTAACAGAAGGATAGTCCGCTACATTGATTCTTACCCCTTCATTATATACTGCAAATACAATATTCCCATCCTTATTTTTAACGGTAAATAGCGCAGAATCGGTATTATGACTGTCAATCTCAACAATCCCCAGGGAGGAGAGAGCAGTAATATTAGGAAGCGTTGTCAAAGTACCGGCTACCATGGCGTACGGGACTGATTGTATTTCACTGGTTCCCATATCTTCATAAACTGTACCGGCATTTAACTCAACCTTTAAAGAATATTTATCAATACCCCAGTTAATATCGGAAAACTGGGCAGCAGTACCTGCTGTTCTGGTTCCCTTTCCGATGATAAGTTTAAACAGCCCGATATCGCTGGTAGTAACTGAGTGGGTCTCCTCCCATACCTTAATGGTTCCTGTTGCTGCTATCACTCCTACTCTTATACTTATTGCAGCGTTAGCCATAATGGCTCCATTGCCGCTTCTGGCAACAGCCTGAAAATTAAAGCCTTGTGGCACCTGTGCTGAAAGATCCATCAATAGAAGGCCTACTGCCAGCGAAAGAACAATCTTTAAGAAAACTCTCTTTTTCATAACTATAGTTTTAATATGATTTTACTATTATTGTTTTATGACTTTATATACTCTGTCGATCTTCTGTTCCGGGGAAAAAATGTGCAACAAATACATCCCTGGTTTCAACATTGCAACATCGATGGTAACCAGTTCATCTTCGACCTGATTATTATGCTTTTCTGAAAAGACTTTTCCTCCGGTAACATTCATAAGTTCAATTATTATCTCCGCGGACCCCGGGTTTAAAAACCTGATATACACTTTATCAGTAACTGGATTGGGATAAGCTAAAATCTGCCAGTTGTACTCTATATCTTCCACAGCAACTATCTTATCCCAGTTTTGCTGAAATCCTACAGTAAGGATGTGATTAGCAGTCTTTAAAACACCTACTACCGGTTCTCCAAGCGTCCACGACAGTTTATGTGCAGTGGTGACTGAGTAATCACCATCACTTGAGACTACTGAGCCGGCCAGCTTAAGATTCTGCGCGAAGAGAGCAGGAGTAATAATCAGTGTGATAATTATAACAATTAACCTGTTCATAGTGAAAGATTTTATTTACAAAAGCAATTTTACGAAATATCTGTCATTAAATCCTGAAACCCAGCAAAAGAATATCATCCACCTGCTCTGAATTATGGCTATGGGGAGAAGGATAATTTATCCATTCATCCAGGACATTTGAATATTTTTCTCTTTGTGAAACCATATCAAGTTCCTGGTTATCAAGCAATAGTTGTTTTAACCTTGGTATCATGAATTTTCTTCCGTCAGGACCTCCGAACTGATCGATATATCCATCCGAAAAAAGGTAAATAGTGTCTCCTTTTTGAATATCAAGTTCGTGGTTTGTGAAATCTGTCATTATTGAATAATATGCCACAGGCATCCTGTCACCTTTTCTCTCCGTAATAATATATTCATTTTCAACTTTTCTGATGAGGTAAAGTGGATTATTGGCACCCGAAAACGACAACTTCATCTTCTTCATATCCAAAGAACATAAAGCTATGTCCATACCATCTTTACTTGCCTTATAAGACTCCTTCTGTTTAAGAGATGAGATAACATTGGTACGTAAAGAAGAGAGGATGTCCGAAGGCTTTACAATACCTGATTCATTAACAATTTTATTAAGGTAGCTGACACCAAGCATGCTCATCAAGGCACCAGGTACTCCGTGTCCGGTACAATCAGCAGCAGCAAACACAACATGATTGTTCTTTTCAGTCATCCAGTAGAAATCGCCGCTGACAATATCTTTAGGCTTCAGAATAATAAAATAATCTGAAAAGGTTTTCTGCAGTATCGTTTCTTCCGGAAGAACTGCCTGCTGTATCGTTTCAGCATAGTTGATACTGTCTGTAATCTCCTTTTTCTGAACAGTAACCACGTCACGCTGCCGTGCAATCTCGTCTTTCTGCTCCACAACTTCACGTGTCCTTTCCTCTACTATCTCTTCGAGTTTTATTTTTTCGTTGATGAGGTTCCTTTCTCTGAGTCTGATAAATACTACAATACCAAATATAATAATGACCAGTGCTGAAATGATAAACCATGGTGTCTGCCAGAATGGTGGCTTTATAATGAACCTGAACTCAGCTGCTTCACCTGTTATGCCAAATTTGTTCTTTGCCCTTACTTTAAACAAGTAACTACCCGGCGTCAATCCCTGGAAAGTTATTTCTCTGAGAGAGCTAAAGGGAGACCACTCTTTGCTCTGTGGCTCGAGGGAATACGAAAATAAAAGATCTTCAGGATTTTGATAAGAGAACCCGGTATATTCGAAAGTAATATGATTATCCTTGTGCAATAGTACAAGGCTCTCAGGCAAAGCAGTCCATTTACTTATGTTAAATCCTCTTTCTTTCCAATTGACTGTTTCGAAAAAGAGTTTCAGTCCGGTAATAGTAGTTCCTGGTTTTTCCCGGGAATTAACCTCAAAGCCTGTATCAAACCTGACAAGACCATTCTTGGTTCCAAACCAGACAAATCCTTCATTGTCGACAGCAATTGAATTTGTATTGGTTTCACCGGGAAATCCATCGCTTAAGCCAACGTGAACTACATTTGTAATAGACTGATCTTTGCTCAATCTCAGCAGGTCAAATCCTTTATCGGTACCTGCAATAACCATTGTATCCCGTATAAAGAGCAGAGAATTAATGGTGTTGGATGAGAGCAGGCCTTTTGTTGCCACGACGGATATGGGAATTGAATCGGTGTTTTGGTTAAATTTAAATATTCCGCCTCCAAAGGTGCCTATCCATATATTTCCCGAGGGATCCTCAGCAAGGCAATTCACCCATAATGTTGAAAGACCATCAACTGTATTGAAATCAGTATAATTGATATTATCCCCCATTATCAGCCTCACAAGACCTCCAACTGTTCCCATCCATACCCTGCCTTCAGAGTCCTCGATGATTGTTTGAACCTCATTATGAATCAATCCGTCATCCTGAGTAAAGGGGAATATTTCACTATTAGTATACCTGCAATATCCACCATTGGTCCCAATCCACATGATGTCGCGGCTATCATTGTAAAAGCAATTAACTTTTTGATCAGGCAGCTGATTGTTTAAGGCAAATTCCGAATTCTTATTCCCATCAAAGATGTCTATCCCGTAATTTGTTCCAATCCATATTTTATTGTCTTTCTTAATTAAAGTATTCGCACCTGCATCATTTAAGTTGCTTGTTGAAGTGAAGAAATTAAGTTTCCTGATAATATTTCCCTCATGGCTGAAACATGTAATGCCCTCTTCAGTTGAAGCATAGAAAACATCATCCGAACTAAATAAAATGTCAGACACCTGATTCCCCGTTAAACCCTCATCCTGTTTGTAAACAAGTAAATTTTCATTGCTATACATGAAAACCCCCTGACCGAGGGAAGCAAACCAGCTGTTACCTTCATTATCTTCAGAGATCTCCATTATCTGGTTTGAATTAAGACCATTAGTCTTATCAAATCTGCCTACAATCTTATCGTCCCTCAACCTAATCACACCATAATTATCGGTTGCTATCCACACCTCACCATTTTTTTTAGCCAATATATCCCATACTGTTAGTCCCGGAATCAATTTATTAATTTCAGATGGTTCAATTTTATAGCCTGAATTATTTGTAGTTTGCACCGCCTTATAAAGTCCTTGACTGTGAGTTCCTATCCAAAAAGAGCCATCAGAGTCTTTATCGATCGATAAAAAAATAGTAGATTCAAATGGTAGATCAAATTCAAGATTCCTAATTTTCTTAATATCTGATGAGGCAGTATCATCGAATTCAACGATCTCCAAACCTCCGCCCATAGCCAACCATAGATTCTTTTCACTATCCTCATAAAGATCAAAGATCAGAATGTTCAATAATCCATCTTTTTGTGAATAATTTCTAATATTAATGGTATCTCCTGTTGTCAGGCTGAATAATCCAAGATTATTTGTTGCAACCCAGATCATTCCATCACTTCCCTCTGTTATTTTCAAAACAGCAGTCTCTTTCAGTCCCTGATCATTCCCAATTGCACTAAATTTGAATCCATCATACAGAGTTAACCCTTTGCCGGTTCCAATCCAGATATTCCCTTTACTGTCTTCAAACAGGCTGCGTACAACAATATCGGAAAGTCCGTCCGCTATAGTAAATGTTTCAAACCTGACACCATCGAATCGAGACAGGCCGCCACCATTTGTCCCTATCCAGATATACCCACGTGAGTCCTGCATAATGCAAAAAACTGAAGATTGAGAAAGTCCCTCCTCTATTGAGTATTTTTTAAAAAAGTATTGCTGGGAAAAGAGGTCTGTTCCGATAGTGAACAGTGTAACGAGGATTAACAATCTTCTTATCATCGGTGGTTAATTTTGACTGGAAGTAACTATTTATAAACCCCTGAGTCGCACGGAGTGACAAGCATAAAAAGACGGAGTTTATAAACAGTGAAACTCAGTGTTAAACTCCGTGAAACTCAGTGGTTAAATTTATTTCTTTATAAATATAAACTGTCCACCCTCGTCTCCTGTATTTCTTATTGGACTGTAAACAGGAGTTTGGTATGAATTATTCACTACCGGAATCTTAAGAAAATCAAATATCTGACCAGCATCAAAATATTTTTCAGTATTCTTATTCAGAGCATCAATAAAATAGTATGCAAAAATGGAATGACCCTCTTTACCTTTATCGAGAACAGGCTCAATGCCTCCCGAAGTCAAAGCTTTTCTACTGGTGAGAGAGTAAACTTTCTGATAATATTTGGTTGTATTATCGTACGGGATAGTCAATGTTTTTCCCCTGAAGATATCGCCGCTGAAACATGCATCAGTAACAAGAAGAGTATGCTTTGATTGTATCCCTGCAAGGAATGACCTTATATCTTCGTTTGATATATATCTGGAAATGGCCTTTGACGAGGCATCTATTGGAACCCAGAATCCCTTATCCATATTCTCCACATACTCTCCATGTCCTGAATAATAGATAAAAACATTATCATTATCCTTGGCATTCTGCATAAGCCACTCGAATTCCCTCAGAATATTATCCCTTGTTGCATCCTGGTCATAAAGGGTTTTAAGATGGTTAATTGAATATTTCGCGGTTAGTAACTGTGCAACACCTTTTGCATCATTTACAGCATTCCGTAGCATGGGCCACTCACCTGAATACTGATCTATTCCAATAATAAGGGCGTAGTACTCACCTATCTGAACTGATTTCATGGCCTGTGCCACATTGAGCCCTTTAAGCGGATCGTTTCCACCCCGGAATTCGCTGTAGTTCTGTGCCATCGATTTGTCGACGTTCTCGCTAACAGGCTTATCGATCGTAACAGAGAGGTCGATATCGTTAACATTGGTAATATCTGCACCTTTAATTTCAAACCTGACAGGAATAGAGAGTTCCGTGTAATCCTTTCCGGCAAAAAACTGAAGGGTAATCAGCTGTTCCTCCCCTTTTTTGAGAGAAGAGATTGATTTAAAATCAACCACCTCAACTTTTTCAGGAAGTTTATAATTAATAACAAGATTCTCAGCATCTCTCTCTCCTACATTGGTGACATTGAGAGTCAGGGTAACCGGTTTTCCTATCGATACCTTTTCGTTGCCGGAATCAAATTTATAGTCCATAATAAGGACTTTTGACTGCTCGGAGCTTTCTTTATCGAGGTATGCGATTTCAATATTGTCAATCTCAATGGTTGATCTGTCGCCGACCTGGAAACCAAGGAGGTTGCCAAAGAATGGTTCGAAGGGCATCGAATGTATAAGGTTCTCATTAAGGAAAAAGTAATATTTCTCTGCCACTTTCCTTACTGTGAGCTTATTAAAAGTATACCTGTTAACCTTATCGGAAATTGTGAAGGGGATATAATCCGAAAATTCTCCGGAATATTTGTCTAATGAGTATTGACCATCACCTGTCAGAAGAAAATCGAATTGCCGTACCGGGCTTACGGCCTTACCCCATTGCAGGCCGTATCCTATATTCATGAGACCTTCAACAAACCGGATGGAGATCTCAATTTCAAAATCGCGTTTCTGGTCAATTATCACAGGAAGAAGATCCTCTTTCGATTTGTCTGTCAGCGACTGGAATACCAGGTGACCATCTTCAATGCTTTCCGACCAGCTGTTCTCCTCAATACCGAGGAGCCAGTAGTTATTGAATTTGGAGAAGTCATCCTTAAGGACGACCTGTGATTTCAGCCCTTTGCTGAAGTTATAATCAGCCGGGGCGTTCTTTTCCTGAGCTGATAATATCACAGCCGGGAAAAAGCAAATTATACATATCAATCTTTTTAACTTCATGATGTATATGTTTTTATAATTCAAATATACAAAATAATAAAAATCATGCCAATTAAATCTTTTTTAGGATGTGAGGCATGCGGTATTAGGCATCAGGTGTCAGGCATCAGGCGTCGGTGGCCGTTGCGACATTGTGCCGTTTTTTTACCACGAAGACACGGAGGGCATCGAGATTCACGGAGGATGGCATCCTGTAAATCATTTTCTATCGCTAACATTGCATCTTAAATAAAAAAATATTTTATACATTTTTCAAGTTGTAATTGAAATTTGTATATTTGTGTATGATTAAAAGAGAAATACAGGAAGAACTAGTAAGTCTTAGTCGCGATTATCCCGTGATAACTATCACCGGACCCAGGCAGGCTGGGAAGACTACTTTGGCACAGATGACATTCCCCGATTACAGTTATTGTAACCTTGAACATCCGGAAATCAGAGAAATTGCCAGGACTGACCCAAATGCCCTCCTTAGTCTCTATAAAACACCCATAATTATTGATGAAATACAGAGAGTCCCTCAACTATTATCACACATACAAGTGATGGTAGATGCGAAACCAGTAAAGGGCAGTTTTATTCTTACCGGCAGCTATCAATTATCATTAAATGAGGCTGTTTCGCAATCGTTATCAGGTCGTACTGCTTTATTGCAATTATTGCCATTAACAATAAATGAACTGGAAAAGACTGGAATTCAAATTTTAAGGGATGAACTTATCTCAACCGGATTCTTACCCGGAGTATACAGCAATAAATTAAATCCATACAAAGCATACCGGAATTATTTTCAAACATATGTGGAGAGGGATCTTAAGCAATTACTGAAGGTCAGAGAATTGGTCCACTTTGAAAATTTTATGAGAATACTTGCAGGTCGTGTCGGACAAGTATTAAACCTGCACTCAATATCTAATGATTTGGGTGTATCATCAACCACACTATCCCAGTGGTTATCTGTATTGGAAGCATCATTCCTCGTCATCAGAATTTTTCCATACCATGAGAATTTCGGGAAACGGGTCATTAAATCTCCTAAGCTTCTTTTCACCGAAACAGGCCTCGTTTCCTACCTTCTGGGAATTGAAAACAAGGAACAGGTTTCGAGTCACCCGCTTCTTGGACAGTTATTTGAAAATATGGTTACCATGAATGCAATAAAAACAAGACTGAACAGGGGATTAGATCATAATATTTTCTTCTACAGGGATAATAACCGGAATGAAGTTGATATAATTTATAAAGATAAAGGGAAGCTGATACCTGTTGAGATTAAATCTGCAATGACTTTCAATGATAATCTTCTAAGAGGTGTCAGGTATTTCCAAAAAACAGTACCTGAGACAGATAAAGGATATCTTATATATTCTGGTGAGCTATCTTTCAGAAAGGATAATATAGAAATTGTTAATTTCAGGGATAGCCATAAGATATTCTGTTAACTGACAGATGGTTGTCATACCTCGAGTATCTTGCGCGTGCGTCGTGCGCCATTGAAAAAAAATTTGCGCCTTATTTTAATATTTAATAAATTGTAACTAATCAGTACCTATAGTTTGGAGTGCCTATAGTGCCTAAAGTTAGTAATAAAAGAATGAATCAGTTTCTGTAATCGGCGATAACACTTAAGGCTCCTACCACATT
>Ga0214473_10001078_pt1 | contig 36915 bp, 36 predicted proteins | sample RVTome_7_FD_203509 | JGI IMG/M metagenome (GOLD analysis project Ga0214473, IMG submission 203509) | Soil microbial communities from uranium-contaminated site in the Upper Colorado River Basin, Wyoming, United States - RVT98D197 | ecosystem: Environmental > Terrestrial > Soil > Contaminated >... | reverse complement strand
AAGGTTAAAATCATGATAGCAAACTTTCTGTAGTCGAAAGATTGCCGTTTTTATCCGGTAAGTAAGAGGTGGTATCGTTTTTTACCGGTGGGTGGTATCAGAATAGGCCGTCGTTAAAATGTTCACCACTCATTCGGCTAATTTCAGATATAATGGTAGCCTTTGCCTCAGATGAATTGCTATTTAAAATCACTTTGATTGCCGGGAAAAGTACTTCCTCCTCTTTTTTGAGATGCTGTAAAAGTTCAGCGTTTATTTTTCCAAATAAGTCAGCAACCTCAATAAGTTCTGGATGGTGTAAACCATGCACCGAGGCGATTTTTTGTGTGTAAAAAACCAATTCCGGCAACGATTTAAGAACATACTTGTGGTGAATATTTACAATATAATCTGCCAGAAAACTCAATTCCCAATCGTTAAAGCTTTGAGTTTGACTTACCGGTATATTTTTAAGTTCTTTTAATTGCTTCATAAGCAAGGATGGGTCAATCGCTTTCTCATTGGAAGCACTGTCAAGGCTTTTCTTGCCTCCACAACAGAAATCAATTCCTTCCTTTTTGAAGATTTCAGCAGCTCTGAAATCGGCAGCAACTATTTCACCGATTGTAATTTTGTTGTATTCTATATTTATTGACATATATTATGGTATTAAAATTTACAGACGCAAATGTATGTATTTTTATTATAAAAGACAAAATGGTCTTTTAGTAATTTAATAAAATTCTAATTATCTTTGTCCTAATAAAAAAGTACACGAAACAATTATCGCCATGTTCAATAAAGAGACAGAATATGCACTAAGGGGACTGGTTTACATTCAGCTTCAAAACCTGAGTGGAAGAAAACCCGGGGTAACAGAAATAGCCAAAGAAATAGATGCCCCTCCATTTTATACGGCCAAAATATTGCAGCGAATGGCCAGAAATGGGTTTGTTGAATCGCTCAAAGGGAAGGGCGGAGGGTTTTATTTTGAAAAAGATAAACCTGACCTTCCGATTAAAGATTTAATTGTTTCAACTGAAGGTGACAAAAAAATTTCTGGGTGTGGATTTGGACTCAAACACTGCGACGCAAACGATCCTTGCGCTTTGCACGAACTATATGCCCCTATAAGGGACGCAATTAACACTCTGGTATCTACGGAAACCATACAATCACTTGCTAAGAAATACGCTAAGTAGATAATTTTGCCTTAAAAATATTATTAGGATGGCTATAATTTCTGAAAAATCCGAGAAACAAAAGGCTGGACAGTACAAGTTACCTTTAGAAGTATTTCTCTTCACCTTTTCCATATTGGCTTTGGTACAGTTAAAGTTGACCTACCACCCGATAATTCTCTTGGAAAGGTTTATCAGCGGGGGAGGGTGGTTCGAAATAACTGTAATAGCTTTTTATGGCGCGTTTGTTGCTTACAAAATGCAAATCCCATTGAATGTACCCAAGTGGCGTAGGATTACCTGGACAATTTTTTCTTTTGTGTTTTTTAGCCAACTTATTATAGGCTTATTGGGAGTAGATAAGTTTTTAATGACCGGGAAACTGCACCTGCCAATTCCTATGATGATTTTGGCCGGGCCACTTTACAGGGGGCATTTGTCAATGATGACTATTTTATTTCTAAGTACGATAGTTTTAACAGGGTCAGCATGGTGCAGCCAGCTTTGTTATTTTGGTGCATTCGATAATATTGCTTCAATACGAAAGACAGAGAGGGGAGTTTTTAAGAACAAAAAAGCAATAAAAACAACTCTCATATTGGTGGTAATTGCTGGCACGCTTTTGCTTCGTTGGTTTAATGTACCAATTTTGATCGCTACCCTCATTGCTGTCGGGTTTGGTTTGATAGGAATAGTTGTCATAATCTGTTATTCGCGTAAAAAGCGAAAAATGGTACATTGTATTCTATACTGTCCTATTGGAACGGTAGTGAATATGTTAAAGCCTGTTAATCCTTTCCGTTTGGACATTGATAATTCCTGCAACCTGTGCATGAAATGCACAAGTTTTTGCAAATACGATGCTTTGAACATTCAGGATGTTCGAAATAAAAAGCCGAATTTCAGTTGTACACTCTGCGGCGATTGCCTTGCAGCCTGTCGGGACAATTCCATTAAATATCGTTATTTTAACCTAAAACCCGAAAAGGCTAGAAATCTATATCTTATCCTGACTATTTCATTGCATGCAGTTTTTCTTGCATTGGCAAGGATATAAGTATTTTAAAATCCGTATTAATTGAGATAGTTTTTGAGTATTACTTAAATTTATTGGTAGTAAATAAAAAAAATATGAGCGAAATTATAAACAATTCACAGAAGCGTAAAGAGCTTCTCAAACACATGATTTTGCAGCTTCACCAGGGCGAAGCCCCTGACTTAGTGCGTAAACGTTTGGTAGAACTCCTAAGGAATATACCTTACGATGAAGTTGTGGAAGTAGAACAAGAACTTATTACTGAAGGATTATCTGAAGAAGAAGTTCTTAAATTTTGTGATATACACACGATGGTACTTGATGGGCATATTGACCAAAGTGGGGCAAAACCTGTTCCTCCGGGACACCCTGTTGATACCTTCAAGAAAGAAAACAGGGAACTTGAAAAATTGGTTGATGCTATTGAGCAATTGCTTGGGCAGGTTTCAACTTTAGAGGAAGGGCAAGTTAAAGAGCTATTCCTTAAACTCCATGCCCGTTTTAATGAGCTAATGGATGTTGACAAGCATTACAAACGTAAAGAATACCTGTTGTTTCCTTTCCTTGAAAAGTACGAAATTACCGGTCCCCCTAAAGTGATGTGGGGCAAACATGATGAAACGAGGGAAAAGTTAAAAGCTGCGATAGAAGTAGTTTCTGCTTCCGGAAGCATCTCTGTTGAAGAAGCCAAAACAGTTACTGAAATGGTTTTATATCCGGCAATAAGAGCAATTCCTGATATGATTATGAAAGAAGATGAAATCCTCCTGCCTATATGTATGGATAAGCTTACCGACGACGATTGGTATGCCATATATCAACAAACTATGGAGTTTGGATATTGTCTCTACGACCCCTTAGATGATTGGAAACCAGAAGGCATTACCACAAGTGAGGTTATTTATAATACAAAAAATTCAATCCAGCTCACTACTGGAAGCTTTAGTATAGGTGAGATGGAGTCCTTGTTTAAAACGCTTCCTATTGAAATTACATTCGTAGATAAAGATGATAAAGTGAAGTTTTTCAGTCTTGGCCCCGATCGCGTTTTTACCCGTAACCGGGCCATACTTGGCCGCGATGTGCGTAATTGCCATCCACCTTCAAGCGTTCATGTGGTTGACCAAATTTTAAGCGATCTTAAAAGTGGAAAGGAAAATAGCGCTGCATTCTGGATTACCATGAAGGGTCGTTTTATCTACATCGAATACTTTGCTATGAGGGGCAAAGAAGGTGAATACCTTGGAACAATCGAATATACGCAAGACCTAACTCACCTGCGCAAACTCGAAGGTGAACAACGCCTTTTGTCGTACACGAAAAAGTAAAAACAATGAGCGAAAAAAAACTAATCATATCACCAAAAACAAAAGTGGGAGAGCTGTTAGATGCTTTTCCACAATTAGAAAATGTTTTGTTGGAATTATCCCCATCGTTTGCAAAACTCAAAAACCCAATTTTACGGAAAACGGTTGCCCGCATAGCATCGTTGCAACAGGCTGCCATTATTGGCGGATTAAAAGTAGATGAGTTGGTGAACCGTCTGAGAAAGGAAGTCGGACAGGCCGCTTTCAACGAAGAAACAGAGAATAGCCAATATATTTTAGTATCACCACCCGATTGGTTCGATGCTGCAAAGGTGAGCCAAAGGTTTGATGCTTCTCCAATTATAAATGCCGGGGGAAGCCCAATGAGCGATATACTTGGACTGACCCATCAACTGCAAACCGGTGAAATATTTGAGTTGCACACTCCGTTTATTCCGGCTCCTATAATAGATATGCTGAAAAATAGGGGATTTAAAGTATACTCTGTGCAAAAATCAGAGGTTGTGGTAAGTTATGTGAGTAGATAACCTTAACCAGCAACACTATAATAATAAAAAAAACGATTTTTACAGTGCGAGGGAATGCAAAAAGTGTGACAGAAAAAAACAACAGAAGGGTAGGCGTGGGGAGTTCTGCAAAATACCATACAAGCCCCGAAGAATAAGAGGTGAGGATTTTTGCTGTACGAAGGTTCCGTGTGATTTATATATCAAATAAAATTTTAGAATGTAACTGCCTTATCAGCCCAAACAACCAAATTAACACAGTCAGTCATTGTTGCAATTGGGCATGCTTCTGTGCTGTCCAATTGCCTTGATTTTAAACAGGTGCCACAGGCAAGTATTTCTCCACCTAACCCAACGAAGTTCTTCAATTGTTCGTCAACATTGTATTTTTCATGGGTCAACCCTTCGCATTCAACGGCTTCCCCCATTAAGAATACTTTTGTTTCGTGTCCCTGTTTTTTGGCAGTTACAGCAAAACGAAAAGCGTTCCATGCTTTTTCAAGTTCTTTTGTTTCTAAAATAATTCCGATTTTCATACTGTCCGAATTACATCAATAGTTTTCCGGATTAATTGCAATGAGTCAATACTGCCATTTTCTGACCCTTTTTCAAAATCGCCTTCAGTTTGAGCCATTGTATTCGTTAGATGAGCAAAACAAATAATTTGCGCATTTTTCTTTATGGCTAATGAATAGAGTGCCGATGCCTCCATTTCGACAACATCTACTCCATCATCTATCATTACTTTAATTGCACTTTGTGTTTCTCTATATGGTGCATCGGTTGTCCAACTTTTGCCAGGCTTAACTGAGATATCTTCTTTTGAATACAATGGTTGTAGTTTATTCCGAAAATTTTCGTTGAGAACAGCTTTAATATTTGATGGCAGGTAATGATAACTTGTCCCTTCATCTCGGATAGTTTCTGTAATTAGCATAAATTGAGGATAATCAAGTGTTTTTTTTAAGATGCCCGCTGAAGTTATACTTATTATCAAATCACAATCTGATGCTATTAGCTGTTCTGACACTAATACAGCAAATGAAGCACCTACAACATTTCCAATTATCCCGATTTCTATATCCTTAACCCTAAAGCTATATAATGTTGTATGATAGCAAGCCCAACACTTATTTATTTTTGCATTTCCTGACTTTAATAAATATTGCACTATATCTCCATCAGGGTCAAGTATGCAAATTTTAGGCACACTGCATTTTTCTATCTGCTTCTGTCGTCTTGCTTCCCGCAATAAATTATCAGGACTAAAAACTGATTCTTCTTCATAATTTTTATTTGATAATATGGGTTGCGTTAAATCTATCATTTTTTAGAGTATAGAATTTGAAGTTATTAATATACTGAAGGGTTATTGATAATTTCTGTTTTTGAATTAATGTCCGGCAAGAATAACTAACATCACTACCATCATGACTCCCATCATCGTCCCCATTGCAATTACCATTTTGTTTAAGTGTGTTTTTTCTGTTCCGTAAGGAGCATAGTCGATTAAGATTAATATTTTCATTGTCATTTATTAATATGATTATTTAATAATTCTGAGTTTTACCTTTCGTTCAAAATAATTACCGCTCATTCCTTCTTGTGCATTGCCTTTCACACTTTCACCTTTTGTCAACATAACCTGTAATTGCAATTCAGCATCTATGGCGTTGATTAAAGGTTGAATGGTCATAGGCAAACTTGTGATATCAGCATCTTCATAACCCGGAAGATTATCGCCAACTAAACGGCAAGACATTGGGAGATTTACATCCCAACCTGGAGCAAATTTTGAAAGTGATTTTGTTCCAATAGTTGTGGGGTCAATGTAGAGCCAGGCATTGCGATAGGGTGCAGAAAAGGATTTATCTTTTTTACTTCCGATTACTGTCAGCACAGTTTTCTGCTCGCCTTGCTTTGTTTCTATCAAAAATGTTCCATCAGATTGTTTGAAAGATTTTTTGGTGTCTTTGTCCAGAATGTCAATAATGGTTTTATTATCGTCTTTCCAAGGCCCGTTGTTGGCGTGACAAGAGAGACAATTTTTTGAATTGCTCAAAATACCGACTCCTGGCGGATAAGCATACGCAGTGCTAATTCCAAATGACGATGATACATGAGCTTCACGAAATTCGGGATGGTAAAAGTTTTCAGTTCTGATAAACTGATTTATGGAAATTACCATTGTCAAAATTGTTGCTAAAATGAAAGCTTTGGTTTTCATTGCTGTATGTTTTTTTTGTTTACCTATTTGTAATAACAATTATCATTATCGTCATCATCCCCACCATTATTGCATCCATTCCTTTTACCATCATTTTCTTTGGATTTTTCTTTTGTTTTTATGTTTGTGGTTCATATCTACCATTCCGTGCATGGTGCACATCATCATATACTTTTTTTGTTGTCCATCACCCTTACTCTTGACAGAAGTGGATTTTTTAACAAGCTGCATACCGCATTTTGGACAATTGCCAGGCTTATCTGACTGGATTTCAGGATGCATCGGACAGATGTAGACAGTAATTTTATCATTCCGCGATATATCTGCCGCGAAACTGTTTTCAGATCTGATTAATACTGAATCGGCCTGCCCGGCACAAAAAACAGGGATGCCAAATGCCAGCGTAATAACCAGCGTTAAAAGTATCTGTTTAAATATTTTCATGGCGTTGTAATTTATGATTTTTAAATCACGATTGATGAAGATCGCATAAACTAACATTTTAATAATCAAATTGTCTAGAAAGTAACAACTTTGTCGCTGTCCACCACCCAATTTGTGAGTTCTACCATGGTGCTGATTTCAGTTCCTTCAATGAGCTGAAGGCTTTTTAAGCCACGCGCATCGGCACAACTTCCACAGATTTTAACTTTAGCCCCTTTGGAAATGATGAGTTTTAACATTCTCTCAATATTATAGTATCCGTTTGGAGTATTCTGATTAGCTAATGCACAAGAAGCAGCATCTGCAATCAGAAAAACTCTGACTTCCACATCTTCATGATCTTTGCCAAGTTGTATAGCTAAGCGTAAAGCATTATAAGCTTTTTCTGTTCCATAGGGAGCATCATTAATTAAGATTAAAATCTTCATAGTTTTCTTATTTTTAATGACTAAATTATAACTTGTGTTTCTTTAAAAAGTCAGAACAATTTTATTTTCCCGAATCAGTTGGTACAAATCTTTAAGTGAAGAGAATTTGCATACCTCTGGTTCATTATTGTTTCTGCTTTGTAAGCAGGTACCACAACCAAGTATTGTTCCTCCCTTTTCCAAAAAAGTGTCTACCTGTTCTTTTAAATCTTTGTTTTCTTTAACCAAATTATCTACTTCCACTCCTTTTCCCAATAGAAATATACGAACAGTATCGCCCTGGGTTTTTGAATAGTTAGCAAGCCTTAAGGCATTCCATACAGTTTCAACATCATTGGAATAAATTACCATGCCGATTGAAGTTGATAGTTGCTTCTTATTTTCCACTGGAGAGGAATCATTTGAGCAACTATTTAACGAAAGAAAAAGAGAAAGAAAAAGTGTCAGGAAAATGATTGATTTATTCATAATTATCATAATTAAAGATTGATTTTCAGTTAGTAAGTTTCAGGACTTTATCTGAAATTGCCCCAATAGCCATGTCAATTTCTTTATCGGTTGTGTATTTACCTGTTGAAATTCGAACAGTGCATGTCGCAATTTTGATATCAATGTTCATGGCCTTTAAAACAGATGATATTTCAACTGAATCAGCATGACAAGCCGAGCCGGTTGAAATAAATACTTCATTTCCGATCAGTGATGTAAGGGCATGAGCATCGACTTTCTCGAATGCGATACTCAGGGTATTTGGCAGACAGTTTTTTAAATCGGCATTAAGTTTAACTATTGAACCTAATTTTTGTCGCAATCCTGATATAAGCCTTTCCCGCATCCGATACATATGTGCGTTATTTATTTCAAGATCTCTCTGTGCTATTTCACATGCTTTTCCCAGGGCAACGATGTAAGGTACATTTTCAGTTCCGGGTCTGATTCCTTTTTCCTGTCCGGCCCCATACATCAGGTTTTCAATTTTGGTGCCCTGTTTGATGTAGATTGCGCCAATACCTTTTGGAGCATATAATTTATGACCGGCTATAGAGAGTAAATCAACACCAAGCGTATTAACATCAACTTTAATCTTTCCAACGGATTGAGCCGCATCTGTATGAAAAACTATTTTTTTTTGTTTTGCAATAGCGGCAATTTCCTGAATTGGTTGAATTGTACCTACTTCGTTATTAGCTTGCATTATGGTAATCAGCACAGTATCCGATCGAATAGCATTTTCAACATCCTCAGGATTTACTGTTCCTTTCATATCAACCGGGAGCCATGTAATTTCATATCCCATTGAATTGAGATGCTTGCAAACTTCTGTTACTGCCGGGTGTTCAATTGATGAAGTTATAATATGCTTTCCTTTTTCTTTATTTGCTAGTGAGACACCTTGTATGGCATGATTGTTTGACTCAGTACCGCCGCTGGTAAAAATGATTTCTTCAGGTTTGGCATTTATTAAGTCAGCTACCTGCTTTCTTGCCCTGTTAACAGCTTCCTTGTTGTCTCTTCCAATTGAATATGAACAGGAAGGATTGCCAAAGAAGGTTTGAATATACGGTATCATTTCATTTGCAACTTCCGGGTCTATGGGGGTTGTTGCATTATAATCAAGATAAACCGGTTTTTCCATAATTTTCTTTAAAAATTGTTTTGCCGTTCAATGAATACCAAAACCTAAAAATGCACTGGATACAAGTACTATTATGGCAAAAAAAAGACATATTTCGCAAAGCTTTTTCCTTCTCGCTCTGAGTTTAAAAAAGAAAGCTTCTTTTTCTGAAATAGGTTGACTATCTTCTGAAAATCCAACAAATATTTTACTTAATTGGGGATTAATCTTTAAAAAAATAATTGCCATAATAGTAACCATTCCAAATACGAATGCAAGTTTAACAATCAGGGCAATTGTTGCAACGGTATGCATTTCCTTTAAAGCTCCATGAAACAGATAGTGGTTAAGAGGCATACCCATTCCTGTGATAAACAATGTAATGATAAAAAACAGGCAATAAGGTGCATTACCCTGAAGGGTATCTTCAACTACCTTATCCAGCTTATAAGAAAGCTCCGGTCCATATTGACTTCTACTATTAACCAGGTTACGGTTATAGAAAGGGGCGGCTGCACAACCTACTAAAGCTATGTTATGCAATGCAAGCAAAACTCCATGAATAATTTGTTCCATTTTCTTTATTTTAATGGTTCGACAATTTTTAATTTTTTACTAAATTTTTCATTTTCCATTCAGGATACCCTTCATCCAGCCTTCTTACATTAAACCCATTTTCATGTAATATTCTTACAGCCTCGTCTGCCAAAACACAAAACGGTCCACGACAATAAGCAATAATTCCTTTGGCTTTAGATAAGTTTTTAAGCTTTGTCATCAGTTCGTTCATTGGCACAGAAATAGCTCCGGTTATATGCCCGAACTCATATTCAATGGAAGGCCTCACATCCAATAACAAAATATTATCACTTTTTATCATGCTGTCCAACTCTTCCAGACTAACTGCATTAAGCGATTTGCTATCTTCACGCTGACGGTTCAGTGTTTTTTCAAGTTCGGCAATTTCACTTACAGCGTACTTAATCACATGTTGATACAATAAAAGAAATTCATCATTGACCAAAGAATAATATACATATTGTTTTTCTTTTCTTGATTTTACGATGTTGCTGTTCTTCAGGACTTGTAAATGCTGTGAAGCATTAGCAAAAGTCAAGCTTGTAGTTTGCACAATTCCTTCAACGCTTTTTTCTCCTTGCGAAAGCATTTCAATAATTTCTAAGCGAAAAGGATTGGATAAAGCTTTAAGCAGTTTTGTAAGCCCATGGTACATAGCATCTTTAAATTCTCTGTCTTTCATTATTCAATTTATTGTATTTGTCATTGCAAATATAAAATAATAATTCAAGTATTCAATAATTATATTGAATACTTGAATTAGTTTCAAAATAATTTATAAAATTGAATATTTGCTATGTGTACAAGGGAAGGATTTAAAAAAAAATAAAATTTCACTGATCCAATAAAGCAGCCTTATAATATTCCTTTTTAGCTTTATTATTACTTTTTATTTCTTATTAAGCTATTGATGTCCATGTCGTTGGTGCAAGTCGGGATCGTGAGAATGCTCGTGTGTTATAGGATTATGACCATGCTCTTTACCATGCGTATCATCATGAGCAATAAAAGCATTAATTGCATGGACAGTTATACAATGCATTTGACCATGTGTTTTTCATTCAGTCTTAGGTTCATATCTATAATTAACCATAGTCAGTTTTTTCCTTACTTTAATATTTCCCAATGGCCTCCTTTATCGGCTCCGACACATTTTAATCTGTTTTCTTCCTGAAGTTTTTTTATATTTCGTTCAATAGACCGGCTGCTAACGCCAATATTTTCAGAAAGCTCTATAATTGTTATATACTTATTGGTTGTTATAAGTTCTAAAATTTTCTCCGACGTGTCGGTGATAACCATTGCCCCATTGCTCAATGATACCCATTTTCTTAAAAACAGGGGCGAGCACTTTATTTCGGATATCAGACTGTCCGGCTTCCATGTCGTTAAAATCAGAGGTTGAATGTAAGAATGTTTAATATGAGATTTTGCACTGACATTTATTTCTTATCCTTTTTGCTTTTAGTTGATTTAGTTTTTGATGTTAACTTTTTTACTTCTTTGTCAAAGTCGCTCTCATAAAGCTGATCCTGGATGATGCGATATTTTTCATATTCCTGCTCTGCAAGGCGTTTTGCTACTTCATGGGAGATAGTCCCTGCATTCTTCAAAATATAATAATCATTAAATTGGAGGAAACCATCTAATTTATGTATCCAATCTGCCATTTTCATTGGGACTTGACGGGATGCCTGATTCTCGGCATAATCAAGATACATGCTGACAACCCTTTCAAGTTCTTTTATTTCTTTCTCATGCAGGTAGTTCTTTGCAATTGTAACATCTGTTTCTATGATTTTACCGGAAGGGGCGTTTTTCCATGTTTGTAAACCCATGTTCGGTTTGGTTGAATCAGCACGGGATGCAACAATTTGAGGGGCTGTCTGCTTTGTAATCGCCCAGTGTAGCTTATTCTGAACAGTCTTAAAGAACGTTTGAGTAATCTCAGCATCCTTATTGTAATCAATGCTGCCTTGTTGGTAAATATCTGTGATTTTCTGGTAGAATCGTCTTTCACTTGCCCGAATCTCCCGAATGCGTTCCAGGAGTTCATCGAAATAATCTTTGCCGAAGAGTTTTCCTTGTTTCAACCGTTCATCATCCAAAACAAAACCTTTGATTATAAACTCACGCAATGTTTTGGTTGCCCAAATACGGAACTGGGTAGCCTGGTAGCTATTTACCCGGTATCCAACAGCTATAATGGCATCCAAATTATAAAAATCAACATCCCTGGCAACATCACGGTTACCTTCTTTTTGAACTATCCGGATTTTCCGGATAGTTGCTTCCCTAAGCAATTCGGTGGTCTTATAAATGTTTTGAAGGTGTTCATTTACTGTACGAACATCAACACTAAATAGTTCAGCCATTTTCTTTTGGCTAAGCCAAAAAGTTTCATCGTTGAAAATTACTTCTATGCTTACATTACCTTCAGGTGAAGTGTAAAAGATTATATCTGAATATCGAGGTTGGAGTTCGTTTGACATATCTTTAAATATTTATAACTGCCTTATTAATTCTTTTGCTTTATCAACTGTATAAGCTCCGGCAATATCTTTCTTGTCGAAAACCATAAAATAGAGGAAGTCTCGGCCAGCCAATCCAGCCCATTTATTTCCTAAACGACATTTGGCAGCACTGTCGGAATTGTCACGGTCATCACCTTTTGTTTCTATGATTATAACTTTGCCGGATTTTGAGACAGCTATAAAGTCGGGGTAATGGTTGGACTTGAACCCATTTATCGAAAACCCTTTTCCTCTGTCTAAATTGCGATGCCAGAAGGAAATGTTTGGCAAACTTGCAATATCTGTAATTACTGTTGCCTCAAAGTTATTCATAGCGCCTTCACGTTCATACAGGGAATTTCCAATAGAAGCGCCAAGTGAGCCGGGTACTATCATTTCCGGGAAATTCCAAGTCGGAACAGTTGACACTTTGCCGATCGTAATAAGATCCGTGAACCGGCCTTCAGCATACGTATCAGCATGGAACCGGATCTTTGCCTTAATCTTATCAGAATATGTCCACTTTCTTACAAGTATATCCTGCAATTGTTCGGGACTAAACTGCTTCAGAATCCGCTCAACGTAAGCTCTTATCTCCTGATCAGGTATAGGATACATATCGCCAACAAGCTGAACCAGCTGATGTGTGATGTCCTTAATCTGGCCATCTTTTGGCTTTGCAAGAATATATTCAACAATCGGATCCTTCACCCTCATGTCTTCTATCTTGGTAAAGCGTGGTGCATATTCGTCTTTTTTAATCTGAACAATATCAACCTTATAGAGATCCGAAGAAATCTGGTCAAAATCAATTTTTGAATCTTCACTACCTAATTTGAAATCTTTAAGTAGTGATTCCTGATTGAGCAATATCGTGTCTGTTCCGAAAACATCGCTCCGTTGTACCTGCAAAAAGAATTGAGGCAGTTTAATCTTTGATGCAATATCTTTATTTACATCAACAATCCGATAACGCTTTACTTTATCACCCATTTCCTGAAATATATTTTCATCAATTGGTTGTTGGTTTTGTTTTTCAATCTCTGCATCCATCTCCCGGTTTTGTTCTTCTGCCATACTCTCAATTTCTGCGATTGCTGAAATCTTTGTTTCATGAGTGCTTCCGGAATCAGGATTATATGAAATACGGTCCACTTCGATTTCTTCATCTGCGTTTTCCATTTTCTCTTGCCTTTCCGGGAATAGAAATGATTCCAGAGGCTTTTCGATTATTTTGTTCTTAACTTCTTCCGGCATATCATCTTTGTCCCTGTAATCTTTTTCACTGAAACCCGATGCCTGTAACCCTCTGACAATATTCTGCAAGGTCTCATTGAATTTTGCAGAAGCAGTAAGTACATAAGATATATTAAGCAATGGGGCAGAATGTTGCATTACATAAGGTTGCCGCAATACTCGGCCAAGTATCTGCTCAACATCAACAGCAGAGGACTTGTCAGCCAGTGATGCGAGAATATAGGCAAACGGGCAATCCCAGCCTTCTTTTAGTGCATTAATAGTAATTATATACCTGACTTCGCAGTCCCTGGAGCTCAGATCAATTCCTTTAAGCTCGTCCTTTTCGGCAGTTTTGATTTTTATCTGTCCTTCCGGAATACCAACTTTGAGCAATTGTTCTTTCAACTTATCAAAAGTGGTATTATCTTCATCAGTGCGGGACTGTGACTGGAATAATATGATCGGACGTATATATTTTCCGCCGTTCTTTTCCTCCTCAATTGAAAGTAATTCGAGTTTGTGCTGAAGATGCAGAGCACTGTTTATTACCTCTGTTTTATCGTGATGATTGTAAACTATTACAGGCAATTTTACCATGTGCTCCTTTTTCAACTCGATGGCCGGAACAAGACTAACAATATTACTGTTATCTTTTGGGGTTGCGGTGAGATCCAGAACAAATGAAGGATTGAGGGCATTCAGCATTTCCACGCTCAGATCACTTTCTGCGTTATGACTTTCATCAACAACAAGAACCGGATTAAGGCTACGGATAACATTAATAAGTGCTGTTTCATCGGTATCCTCAAGCAGATGTGATTTATCTTTATACTGGCTCGAAAATTGAGCCAATTCTCCATTCTCCTGATAAACCTTCCGGTCTTCTTTATTCCTGGCCCTTAAGCTTGAATAGCTCATTACAATTATTGAAAGTTGCTCTTTTACAACGCCGGGGTTAAAGTTTGAGCCATAAAGAAGATCCTTTTTCTGGTACACCTCAACACGGTGATTAAACAGACTGTCGAGTTTCTGACGGTAGGAGTGATCAGGGTTACTTAAATTATTGAAAGTCTGATCAAGAAGGTTACTCCATGGAACCAGCCATATAACCAACTTTGGTATGTCTGATGACCAGGCTGAAAAGATTGTGCTTAATGCATTACAGGCAATAAATGTTTTACCTCCTGCAGTGGGTACCTTAATACAAATATGGGCAGCATTTGGAATGGTGTTTTTATAGGGTTGCATACCCTCACCATTTAATGCATTATATGGTCCTATACGATCCTCCCAGAACTTATTAAATGCAGTATCGGTTTTTTTGAATCTTTGAACATATTCCAGATATAGTTCGAGGTCTTTTATAACTTTATGTTGATAGTTTTTCAGCTCCATCATTCTTCAATTTCTTTGTTCTTGTTTTTCAAAATCTTTGCATTTTGTCTGGTTATTACTTTCTTTCCTGTTTTTTCTTCAATTTCTTTGCGTGCATTGCCGGCTATAACACCACCTTGCTTTGCAATAATTTTGTTTTGTACGAAGTTTTTTGGTTTCTTTTCTTTCGAAATTTCAGTAGTTGTAGCTTCAGCAAGCATGTTCAGCACAAGTTCGAGGTTAGACATGTGGTCGCGAAGGTTTTCTTTTTTCAATCCTTTAAAGCTTTTATATTGTTTGCTCGTAAATCCCGCCCATGCTTTTGTGATTTCATCGGTTAGAATGGCGTATTCCTGCCCTTTCTTAACTCCTCTTTTATCCCATTCATCAGTAAGTTCCTTGCGAACCTCCATGCTTTTTAAACACTGGTTAATCCATTCTTTGCTGTACCCTTTTCTTAAATATGTTTCCATAAGCCGGTCAATGCCTATTTCAGGGTCTTCTATTTCATCTATCCTTTCACGCCCAACCTGAGCCAGCCAAATTTTAAATGGTTCTGCTTTTGGTGATGGGACAGACTGGATTAAACGTAATAATTGTTCAGTATCTGCTACATCAGTATATCGTAATTTACCGTCCTCTGCTATAAACTTCAAACGGTTACAATTTGTAACCGTTTCATTACCTTCCTTTAATAATCTGTTTTTCAAAACTTTCCAATAATTTCTCGCCCCTTGAAATGTATGCTGGTCAGTCAATATCGCTATCACATCCACAATTGAAAAATACCATTTTTCTTTTTCTTCATCCCAATGAGTACGAATTTTACGGTCATTAAACAATCGTATTTTTTTAAAATTCTCCATCTTATTTCTTATTAATTATCCTGTTAATGAACATCCAACTGTCCGATTTTTTCCCATGTCAAAACCTTGTTATATCTCGTGGAATTTTCTTAAATATTATATTATGTTTCATCATGAAATCTTTAGCTAACAGACAGTTATCTGCATAAATTACATATTGCCCGGCTTTTGATTTAATTGTCGAAAGTAAATCATAATCGAGAGTGGTAAGTATCTCTTTCTCGTAAATGAAATAATATGCAGTATCATCCTTCTTCCCCAGAAAATAGGGATTGTCCGATTTTGGATTTACGATTTTTGATTTACGATTCAAATCGTCAATCGTAAATCGTACATCGTAATTCGTCCTTGTCTCGCTGAACCATATATATTCTCTTATTTTGTCAGTTCCAACCTCTTCATTCAGGAACTCTCTATTCTCCCCGATAAAAAGAGGTTTGCCTAACACGAAATAATCAAAGCTTCCACCAGTTCCTTCTTTATCTGCATAACCTTTGATTACCCGTTTTACTCTTTCAGCAGTGATTGTGTCGGCATAATCCTCCATCTCAACCAAAATAAATTTACGAGTTCCGCCATCTAGTTTGTTGAGGTTTAGAACAGCATGAGCAGTTGTACCAGAGCCAGCAAAGGAATCAAGTATGATATCGCCTTGACCTAAACTAACTTTTAAAATTTTGTTTATGAACTTAGTGGGTTTTGGTGTTTTGAATACTTCAGATGTCTTTAACTCTGGAAATATTTTCATTAATTCATATTTTGCATTCCGATTATGACCGGAGTCTTCGACATCCCACCATATATTTGAAGGCACTATTCCTGATTGATCTTTTAAGAATGTCTTTTTAATAATTCTAGTCTGATCAGGTGAAAAAATAATTTCATTATTTTCAATCATTTCCTCTATGCGCTCTTTGCTCCATCTCCATCCATTTTTGGGAGGTTTTATGATTGTCCCATTAGAAGAAACAATATCAAAAGTGAGATTAATTCTTGGATTTGGTGAAGATACATTACCTGAGAACCATGGGCCTCTTGGGTCATTATCTGGATTTTTATAATGTGCATTTGTATCTTCTGATCGCTCAAGTTTTTTTGGTTGCCAGGATGGTTGTTTAGAATAAATCAAAGTGTGATTAAAGTCGACAGAAAATTGTTTTGCGTCATTGTTTGAAGAATCAGCTGAACGCCATATTAAATCAGTAATAAAATTGCCTGAACCAAAAATTTCATCGCAAATCAATTTAAGGTTAGCTTGTTCATTATCATCAACTGAAATAAATATGGCTCCTTCTTTTGCCAACAGCTTATGCAGAAGTTGTAAGCGCGGGTACATCATACAAAGCCACTTATCGTGCCTTGCCAGATCGTCAATTCCTATAGCAGCTTCTTTCCCGTTTTCTTTCGCCTTAAGGGTAGTTTCAAGCCATTTTCTGATCTTTGGATGGTTTACATTGTCATTATATACCCAGTTCTCATTTCCTGTGTTATAAGGCGGATCGATATAAATACATTTAATTTTACCCTCATACTCAGGTAAAAGACTTTTCAGGGCTTCAAGGTTATCTCCATGAATGATCTTATTACCGCTATTGACCGGTTCCTCTGATTCACCTTTATCAGCACTAAAGCCATATTTATGCTCAAGTATTTTAAAGGGTACATCCCTGTGGTGATTTATTACTTTCTCTTTTCCTATCCAGCTCAATGTCGGCATATTGTTCTTTCTTCCTGTTATTATATTAAACTGTCAGACAAGATCAAAAATAAGCATAATATCATTTCTGTTGGGTTACAATCAGTAATATTCTCAATATTGTTTGTTCAAAACTTTTTCAAAACTTATTCCCATTCAAGGATATTTATAAACGCCATCGGAATATTTTTGGAATAAAAAAATATGGATTTCAAAAAGATTAATCTCCGCTATCAAAAAGTCTCTTATCATAAAAAACCTGATGATCTTACATTGGAAGAATGGCAATATGCTTTGAGAAAGCAATTTGCAGAAACCCATTTTTTCAATGTCAGGAACAAAGGTGTACATCCTGTATATTCAGATTTTGATGTTTACAATCCTGAAACCAAATTAACTTATAAAGTAGCGCTCAGAAGTAAAGATAACAGCGCTAATTTTTGTGAATGCGGCGATTTTAAGACCAATGGTCTGGGCACATGTAAGCATATCGAAGCTGTATTCCTTTACATTGATACCAAACTCAAAAAAAGTCATATTCCCGATCGTAATTATGATCAGACATATACCTCAATTTATTTAGATTACAGGGGTGACCGTAAAGTTAAAATCCGTATTGGTTCTGAAAATACTGAAGAATTTAAGGTATTGGCCGGAATGTATTTCGACAGTAACAAAACACTTAAGGAGGACGCTTTTGAAATATTTGATGAAATATTATCAAAGGGTAAAATCATCAATGAAAATTTACGTTGCTATCCCGATGCGCTTTCATTTATTATTGAGACCCGTGAGGATCGCAAACGTTTCAGATTAGTGCAGGAAAAATACAGGTCACAGATTAATAATGGAATTTTTGACAAGCTGGTCAATGCTAGACTATACCCTTACCAGAAAGAAGGTATCTGTTTCGCAGCCGAAAAAGGTCGATGTATTATTGCCGATGATATGGGACTCGGAAAAACGCTTCAGGCAATTGCTGCCACTGAACTTCTCCGGAAGGAATCAGGTGTTTTATCAGCCTTTATCGTTTGCCCCACCTCATTAAAATATCAGTGGAAATCTGAAATAGACAAATTTACCGGTCAGCAGGCATGGGTTATTGAGGGACCATATACAAAAAGGATTGAGCAGTATAGGAATGATTATTTTTATAAAATTGTGTCGTACAATACTGCAATAAATGATATTAAAGACATAAGTTCTGTTTTACCTGATATTGTTATCCTTGATGAAGCTCAGCGTATCAAAAACTTTAAAACAAAAATATCGAGGCATATTAAGAAATTGCATTCACCTTATTCTTTTGTACTTACCGGCACACCACTCGAGAATAAACTCGAAGAATTATACTCAATTGTTCAGTTTACAAACCCTTACACACTGGGTCCTTTTTACCGTTTTATCCATGAACATCGTATTGCAGATGAAAAAGGAAAAGTGACAGGATACAAAGACTTAAATAATATTGGAAACGCTTTATCCGGCATAATGATTCGTCGCCGGAAAAAAGATGTGTTGCTGCAACTACCTGAACGAATGGATAAGGTGCTGTTTGTCACCATGACAGAATATCAAAGCAAAATCCATGAAGAATACCGGCAATATGTTGCACAATTGATCCTTAAATGGCACCGGCAGGGTTTTCTGAATGAGAAGGACCGTCAGAATCTGATGATTTTCCTTAATACGATGCGTATGGTATGCGACAGCACATATATTCTTGACCAGACTACGCGCCATGATACCAAAATAGATGAACTGCTGAATATCCTTGATAAAGTTTTTACAGAGGGAACCGAAAAAGTGGTGATTTTTAGTCAATGGGAGCGCATGACCCGTATTGTCAGTCAGGAACTTGATGCCAGAAGCATTAAATACCAATACTTACACGGAGGTATACCGGGCGCTGACCGCGGAAAACTATTCGATAACTTCAACAATGACCCCGATTGCAGAATTTTCCTATCCACAGATGCCGGCGGAGTAGGACTTAATCTTCAGGCTGCTTCGCTGCTTATAAACCTAGATATACCCTGGAACCCTGCAGTACTTGAACAAAGAATTGGCCGTATTTACAGGATAGGGCAAAAACGTAATGTTTCAATTATTAACATGGTTTCAACCAGTACCATTGAACATAAAATGCTTAGCGTTCTTAGTTTTAAGAAGGGTCTTTCCGAAGGCATTCTCGATCGGGGAGAAGATGCAATATTTATGGGGGACAGTAAGTTCAAAATACTCATGAACTCAGTTGAAGAAATGATGGTGCATGATCCTTCAATGTCAGGTCAATCGGAAGGTGATGAAGCCGGCGTAGCACTACCGGTATCAGTCCAAAATCACCAGGTCTCTTCTACTGAAAAACCGGAGCAACAACAAGAAATTCCTTTTGGTCCTTCCTTTATCGGAGATGATGATGAAATTCAACAAGGAGAAGTTATAGAAAAGACTATAGTTGAAGCAGGTACTTCTGCCGATCTTATTCAGGCAGGCTTGTCTTTCCTGGGCAAACTAACACAAACACTTTCCAGTCCCGAAGCTATGCAGGAACTTGTTTCCAGCATAGTTCAGAAAGATGAAAAGGATGGCAGAACTTATCTTAAGATTCCGGTGGAAAATGAAAAAGTGATTGAGAACGCATTGGCACTTATTGCAGGAATTTTTAATCAAAAAAAGATCTGATTGAAGTTTTACAAGGACTTTCCAATCCTGGAGTGAATTTATAGAGTTTTTACGGCTGAATCTCTACGCTTAATCCTGACCCTGAGCCCTGCGCTCTCCGCTCTACGCTTGCTTACTTTCCGATACAGAAATTCATAAAGATATTTCCTAAAATCTCATCGGAGGTAATCTCACCGGTTATCTCACCCGTGTAGTTAATAGCAAACACTTCAACGCTTGTCTATGAGGAATCCGATTCCTGAAAGGTATGAGCAAGACTGGCAGATGTTTATCTCAGGTAATCACTTACTGTTTTCGAGATGCTCTTTTTAATGCCTTCCCAGGTTTGTCCCTTATAACTCACCGGAGTTTCACTTTCTTCAGCATCGGCAAAATATGTAATTGCTTGTGGGATACTTATAGCCAGCATCTGGCTTGGATATTTTTGTTTGTGCCAGTCAATCAATTGTTGCAGGGAGTAATGCTGAAGTAGTTCATACAAATCCCAAAAGTCCTTTTTCTTTCCACGTCCAAGTATAGCCTGAATTTTCATTGCAGAAATATCGGCGGTGCTGTACATTCTTATTTTATTATCCTCATCAGCTGGCGCAATCGGGAGGTGTGGAAAATAAACAATATCAACTTTAATGTCATTAATGAAACAAAAAATACCAAATTGTGTTTGTTGCTGTTTATAAACAAATTGTTTTTGGAAAGTTAACTCAAGCTCCTCAATAATTTCAGTATAATTAAATTTTTCATGAATAAACATATCCAGATCAACCGAACTTCTATGTCCGTATCTTAATGCGAGGGCTGTTCCTCCAACCAGAGCAAATGAATTAAGAGATGGTAGCGCCATAAGTTCTTTCAGTAAGGAAAGAGTCCCGGGTTCAACTGTCTCAGTATGTAGCATCTGAATTCATTAATAGGTTTATCAATAATAGCGCTTGCAAAATGAATGGTTTGAAGGGGCAGAAATTTTGCATTTAATAAAGCAAAAGTAACTTTTTCATCACCGTAATATCTTCGGCATTGACGTATATCCTCAACATCTCCACGCTCAAAGACACGTTCAATAACGAAGTTGGCTTTGGCATCATAGTCAATCTGCTCAAAGTTTACATCCCAGAAAATGCGCCTGTTAAAAATGGGTTTCACTTTTTCAACCATAGTGCGAAAATACGAAAAAGGGATTAATTGGCTTTACATATTAGTTATTTTCCAATACAAAAATTCTTAAATATATTCCCAAGTATCTCATCAGATGTAATCTCACCCGTTATTTCACCAAGGTAATGGATCGCCTGGCGGATATCAATTGCGATAAAGTCATCAGGAATATGATGATCCAGCCCGGAGAGAACCCTGTCGAGACTTTCGGAAACATTCATAAGTGATTCGTAATGTCTTATACTTGTAATTATTACGCTGTCTGAATTAAGCTTTTCCTTTTTAACAACTTCACTTAGATGTACTCTGAGTTCATCAAGCCCCTGCTTTTCTCTGGCTGAGATAAAGAGTAGCTTGTCTTCATGTGATAATCTTATCTTAACGCCAATTTCCTTTTGCCTGGCGTGAGTGGCCTTATCAATCTTGTTGATAAGAATGAACAACTGTTTTCCCGATCCGATAATGATCTCTCTGATGGCATCTGCCCGTTTATTAATAGATTCCGCAGAGTCAGATATTTCGTCAACGAGCAATATCACTGACGCCTGATCTATCTTTTCATGAGTCTTTTTAATCCCCAGCGACTCAATAACATCTTTGGTCTCTCTTAGTCCGGCTGTATCAATAAACCTGTACTCTATTCCGTCAATTACAATAGTATCCTCTATTGTATCACGGGTTGTACCCGGGATTTCAGATACTATGGCCTTTTCATCCATTAATAGAGCATTGAGCAGTGTTGATTTTCCTGAATTGGGTTTCCCTACAATCGCCACAGGGATGCCATTCTTTACAGCATTTCCCAGGAGAAAAGAGAGAGCCAGTCTGTCGGCAAGTTCTTTTATATTAAGAATTATTATCTTAAGCTCATTACGGTCAGCAAATTCCACATCTTCCTCACCAAAATCCAGCTCAAGTTCAATAAGCGATGCAAAATTCAGGAGGTCAGATCTTAACCTGGCTATTTCAGAAGAAAATCCTCCTCGCATCTGGTTTATTGCGACTCTGTGAGCTGAACTGGTTGTTGAAGCAATAACATCAGCTACTGCTTCAGCCTGGGACAGATCGATTCTTCCATTTAGAAAAGCCCGCCGGGTAAATTCACCCGGGTTGGCAGAAACAGCACCATTTATGATTAACAGTTCCAGAATCTTCTTTACAATATATGGTGAAGCATGACAAGATATTTCTACCGAGTTTTCGCCGGTGTAGGAGTGAGGCGCCCTGAAAACACTTAGCAGTACCTCATCTATAATTTCTCCATCAGAAACGATTTCTCCAAATACAATCGTAAAGCCTTTCTGCTTAATAAGTTTGATAGTCTTATCTGAAGGAATAAATATCTTACTGCAGATACCAAGACTTTCCTCTCCGCTGACTCTTATTACCGCAATTGCTCCCCCGGATCCTGTGGCCGGGGCACATATTGTTTCTTCAGATCTGACCATTTGCTACTTGATTTGCTGCAAATGTATGAACATTCTTCCAACTTCCGGCTTCCGGTTTCCGATCCCGAAAAACAATGAATTTTTAATTCGTATTGTTTTTCGAGGATCCTCGAATTTCTAAAGAGGCACAGCCTCTTGAAATTCGGGACTTCTGGCTTTCTGCCCTTATCTTTCCAGATTCTGGAGAGTGAAGTAGGAATCATCGACTTTTGTTCCCTCTGAAATATTATTTAAAATGATCTCAGATTTCCTGTCAGTTAGGATATTGTTGGCAATCATGTTTTTAATAATGTACTTTCCACCCTCCAGAGGATAAATACTTTTAATTTCAATTATTTTAAACAATTCATTATCAAAATTATAAAATTCCATCTTTTGAATCTGAAAGTTTTCCTTTCTTATATAACTTATCTTTTTTGAATAACCATATTCATCAGCCTTATCCTCAGTAACAGGCTTACTTTCAATAATCCACATATCCAATGATCCGGATTGATCAAAGTGTGTATTAACAAAATCAGACAGGGTAGGAGAACTCATATCGGCATTGGAAAACTCCGAACTCATAAAGCTCCTTCCTTTATCTGAACTTACGATACGACGAGTTTTCTTTAACGCCGGGAGGTAGATCCACATCTCATCCTGGATGTTTTTATTATCAACTACAAGCATTGCAGTACCTCTTACATCAGCCGGTTCAATGAACTTTATAAATCTCTTCTCCAACCCGTCAGGATAGCTCTTTGTTGTCATCGAGATTGTTCTGAAGCGGGAAGCTCCGTTTTTTTCAGAGATTGTCAGACTGATCACAGCACTCATCGATCCTGTTAAACTAAGATCGCGGCTTTTGCTCATTATCATAGCAGCATCAGGCTGCTGAGCTGCTGCATGAATTAATGGCAGCAAACACAAAAATAAAATCATACTTCTTTTCATTACTAAATATTTTGATTCAACACTTCAACCATTAAGCTGAGCGAAGCCGAAGCTCAACTTTCTTCAACAAATTCATCTCAACAAACCGTGGCCTGAATTTCATCAGGAAAGCCGGGATTATAATAATAGCGCCAACCAGACACGAACCTATTGATATAAGCACCAGGTAGCCAAAAAATCTTATTGATGTAAATCCTGAAAACATAAGTGCGGAGAAGCCAGCCATAACGCTTACAGCATTTATTACAATGCTGCGGCCGATTGTCTTTAAGGACGAAACAGTTGCATCAGCGTATGAGAGACCGCTTCTCAGATGCGCGTTGTAACACCATATATACTGTATGGTAAAATCCACACCGACTCCTATCATTATTGAAGAGAGCAGAGCAGTAGCAGCATCAAGCGCAATCCCGGCAATGCCCATGAATCCAAAGAGAATAAGTATGGAACTCGCCAGGGGAATTGATCCGGTTAATCCACCTTTTACTGACCTGAAAATGATTGCCAGCAGTATCAGAACTGTGACCAGGGCAAATATTAATGATGATACCTGTCCTTTGATGATCGAAGCTGCAAAGTCATCCATTATTATTGCATAACCTCCGATAGTAATAGTTGCCGGAAAAGAACCAATGAAGCTGGCAATTTTCTTTTTTACCGCTTTTATAACATTATTGTCAGGCTCTGATAATCTGATTAAAATATGTGCTTTTGAGTTTTCAAGGTTCATAATCTGTTTGAAATCACCCTGATCACCGCTCATATTGTATAACTCAAACATTTGAGCTATTGCATCACCTGAAACCGGTATTCTATCATATCCCGGTTCATTTCTGTCAAAAATGGCCTTGCTCATCTCTCTCACTACCTGCGATATAGAGAAGACCTTCCCGACACCCGCCTGTGCTTCCAGCTGAAGTGTCATCTCATCAATACCCGCCATAACTTCAGGACTTTTAATATCACCGGTTACCATTACTGAAATAGTCTGCGATCCTCCGAATTTTGAATTGATAACTTCTGATGCCAGCCTCACAGGGTGATGTTTTGGAAAGTAGTTTTCCTGGTTTGTATCAATCCTGAGGAGAAAGATACCGGATGAAATTAGTATGGTGAAGAGAGCTGATGCCAATAATATCTTTCCCGGATGTTTCACAATCAATCCTGAAATTGCATTAAAAAATGGATCAAGTATTATAATATGCACCTTTTTTCTCTTTTTTTCCCTTCCCAGCGGACCCCGTATATAAATTAAAGCCGGAATAAGCAATAGGCTCATTATTAGAGCAATAGCGACTCCACTCGCTGCCAGAGTACCAACCTGTCGGGCCGGAATAATTGAGTGTGTCAATAATCCAAGGATACCCGCTATGGTTGTAAGTCCGCTAAATAAAATGGGCATTTTAAAGGATCCTATCAGAGAGCTTAACATTAAGTTCTTTGAGATTGAGGGCTCAGTATAACTTATCTCATGAAACCTGGAGACCAGATAAATGCCATAATTATTGGCAACTGCCACCAGAATTATAGGTACCAGAAGAGTCAATATTGACATTTTCCATCCAAGAAGAGGGATTAGCCCCATACTGATAGTAGTTGCAAGAATTACGACTGAAAAAGGCATTAGAACACTACGCCACTTACCCAGAGCAAGCTTTAGCATAAGAAGCATTATTATCAGCGCAAAGGGTATGAGTAAAAGACCGTCTTTTTTTACATCTCTCATTATATGCTGCCTTATATATGGCAATCCTCCTGTAATAACTTCTGCATTTCCCGGATGTGCTTTGATTACAGAATCGATCCGGGATAATGTTTCTGTTTCAGGTTCATTAATATTAATAGTGGCAGTGATTGAAGCGCTTGAAAGATCAGACGAGATAACAATATCCCGGGCGAACCTGTTATTCATTATCCCATTGGTAAGAACTTGAAAATCTGCTCCGTCCACCGGAATACGTTTTATAAGTGGTTCTGCAACCATCATTCCTTCATCACCCTTAATGGACCTGATTGTAAAAGGTGATATCCTGTCTGAAACTCCCTTCATTCTTGAAATAGCATGGTCTATATCTTTGATTTGCTGTAAGTTATTTTTAGTCAGAATACAACTGTCAGAAAAGAGAACCACAACCATATCCTGCACACCGAATTCACCTTCAATCTTATCAGTTTCCACCCTGGAATTCATATTAGCAGGTACATAGTTTCTGATTTCAGGATCTGTTTCAGCTTTTGGTATCAATAAAGCAAAGCCCGCACCCAATGCAAGACATAGTCCAATTATCAGCCATCGGTATTTTATAATAAGGTCTGACATTTATCAGAAATCTACTCTTAGAGAAACATATATACTATTCATAAACCCATCTACCAGATCATACAGGGATCCTGACCTGCCTGAATAAAATTCAGCACCTGCCGTAATTGTCAAACCATCAGCTGGTTTATATTTAATTTCAGGAATCAGAAGAAGATCACGGGAGGTAAAATTGTACATTACAAAGAATGATGGCATGAGTATTCCGTGTATCAAATCTGTTTCTATTCTGACACCTGCCGAATGATAGTACCTCTCAAGCTGATAATTATAAAGTCTGTTGAAAGCACCAACCTGCTGCCGAACGTAACTTTCCAGATCGAAGCCGGGAATAGCCATTAACTCAGCCAGAGCATAATAATCAGGTTCAGTACCAATTACAGGATCAACCTCTGAAGGAGTAAAACCAGGAATTGTTTTTCCTGAATATTCACTTATAATGCGCCATTTTCCGGGTGACCAGTCAAAACCTGTTACCCATCTAATCTCGGGCCAGGGGACATATTCACTTATTTTGTAAGAGATATATGGAACCGATAATGCAGCTTCGCCTCTGATCCCGACATTTCCGGCAGAACTTTCAAAATCAAGTCCTAAAACCCTGGTTTTAATAGGTGTAAATGAAAGCTCAGTCAGAGGCAAAGGCATAGGGCCAGACATATCAAGACTAAAGCCTGTAAGTGCAGTTCCAGGCATCGGATCATAGCCATCGAACCATGATATTCCCAAGTCCAGTCCATGCAAATGGACATCAGCCTTTAAGCCATAAGTGAACATCTCCTTAGCGGTTACTAAAGAAGTTAACTGGTTAATGGTAACATTATCAGGCAAAGGAATCGGATCGATTATTAACACTGAGGATCGGTAAAATGGAATAATAACAGCCTCCAGATTTAAGTGCTCCGATGGATACCAGTTGAGAGCCGAAAGGAGATTGCCCATATTAATATCTTCGCGGTCAGGCGATCGCGAAATAAGGTTTTGAGGGCTTAGCTTTGAGGTAGGATTTGTAAAGTCGGCCCGACCCCATTTAATAATTGTCTCACCGGCAGTAAGATCCCAGTGTTTGCCATTCACTTTCACATAAGCTTCACGCAGATCAAAGCTTTTCACAGGTTTCATAAACTCAACGCCATACCTGAAACGCAGGTCAGCAAATGCCTTGAAGTTCACACCATTCTCCATTTCTGCCTTTAGTCCAAAATCAGAATAGAAGCTGGAGACATATGATTTATCCTCTCCGTTCTGATCAAGACCGGAATAAAATCCTCCTCTGATAAATCCGAATAACTGCTTACTGTTCGATTGATTAATGCTGTTAAGGTTTGGAGTATTATTCTGGCCATAGCCCAAAAGAGAGATTGTCATAATCAAACATGCAGCAAGATAACGTGTCCGATGCATACAATAAGTTTATATATGCAAATTAAGGACACAGAATCACACTTGTCGCCTTAACCGGCTGTCTCGTACTACTATAATGATTGGATATGTCCGATCCGGCAGGGATATACCTGCTAGCCTGAAACTCCTGATGATTTTTCCCTGAATTGACTCGGGGTCAAACCGGTTTGAGCCTTAAATATTGAATTAAAGGTTGCTTTGGAATTAAATCCCGCATCATATGCGATAGCGAGTATTGTATAGTGATTACATTTCTTGTCTGAGAATCTCTCAATTACCTCTTTTATTCTGTATTCATTAATGAACAGAAAAAAATTCTTTTTATGGAATTCATTCAGAACCTGGGTTATATGATGACGCGAAATACCTGTCATTAACGACAGGTCATTTATATTCAGATCACGGTTAAGATAGGGTTTATTCTCTTCAACATAAAGAATAAGTCTGTTCAGATAATCCATAGCCTGCTTCTCTTTCAAACCGCTTTTAACATATTTTTCTGAGAATTTCTTTTCCTCATCAGCATCTTCAGAGACCAGTTCATCTCCAAATATAACAGGCTGCTTTATGCCATAAAAACTGTAAACAAAAGAGAAGAGTGCGATAAATCCGAAAATAACAAAATAGGGGTCGAAAGGAATATAATTACCGATAATATTTAATCCGCCAAGTATGAATAATACAAAATAAGCAGTATAGAAACTTATGGAGACTGTTTTTAACCAGTTTAAGGTGATTACACCAGAAGTATACGAAACCAGGTTTCTAAGATTTGCCTGATGTTTCCTGATCTGAATGAAGGCAAGGATGCTGTATATAGTAACAGACAGGAAAAAGCATGAACTGTATACTATTCTTAATGAAATAAAACGATCGGGTACGAAAAAATTTGTCAGATCATTAACTATTGGTTTTGCCCTGAAAATAACTGAGACACTGAAGAAAACCATAAAAGGAACAAAATGTATAAGAGCCAGCCAGTTGAACTTCTTTCCGGGATTTGTGATATAGATAACGTACAGGTATAAAAGAGGTCCATAAGTAAAAGCAACGAAAGGAAAAGAGTATACTTCAAGAAAATTACTGTTTATTAGGGCAGAAACAAGCTCGATACATATTAAAAACAGCCATGCTGCCATTAATCTGTTTGCAATAGTTAATGGTTTTTTTGTAGAAATGAGCAATCCTGAAAAAAAAGATTGTGAAATACCAATATACAATACCGGGTCAATGTTCACAATGAATAAAATTGATAAATTATTAATCAAATATAACTAAAAGCCAATAATTATTAGGTATTTTTGACACTTAAGTTTATGGTGGAATATACATGATATTTTAAATAAAATCATGCCAATCAATTAATTATAGTATATATATGAGTGTCTTATTAAATAAAGAATCCAAAGTAATTGTTCAGGGATTTACAGGAAGCGAAGGAACGTTTCATGCAACGCAGATGATAGAATATGGAACCAGAGTAGTAGGAGGGGTAACTCCCGGCAAAGGGGGACAGTCACACCTGGATTTACCGGTTTTCAATACTGTTAGAGAAGCAGTTGCAACTACAGGAGCTGATGTTTCTGTAATTTTTGTTCCACCCTCCTTTGCAGCTGACGCCATTCTTGAAGCAGCTGACGGAGGTATTAAGCTTATTGTTGCAATAACTGAAGGCATCCCTGTATCTGATATGGTTATGGTAAAGGAGCATCTTAAATCGATCAATTGCAGGCTTATCGGACCAAATTGCCCAGGTATTATAACACCGGGGGAAGCTAAAGTCGGGATTATGCCGGGATTTATCCATAAAAAGGGCACTATTGGAATTATCTCAAGATCAGGTACTCTTACTTATGAAGCGGTGGATCAGGTTACCCGGATGGGACTTGGACAATCTACATGTATTGGGATTGGCGGAGATCCTATAATTGGTACCACAACACTTGACGCAGTTAAACTGATGATGGGGGATAAAGACACCGAAGCAATTATTGTTATTGGCGAGATCGGCGGAAATATGGAGACAGAAGCATCTGAATGGATAAGAGATAATGGTACAAAGCCGGTTATTGGATTTATCGCCGGTCAGACCGCCCCAAAGGGTAGAAAAATGGGACATGCAGGTGCTATAATTGGTGGTAAAGGAGATACTGCATCTGCTAAAATGGCAATCATGAAAGAGTGTGGAATTCATGTAGTTGAATCACCAGCAGATATCGGGACAACTGTATTGAATGTATTGAATTCCAAATAGATAGCACCGAACATTCTCCCCTTTAGGAGAGATCCCTCTTTAGCGGGAGAGGGGTTCTGATAAACGAGTGAAATGCCCCTTCAGGGCAGATGATAATTTTATTATATTTGCGAAAATTTAATCCATTACAAAATGGGACTACTTGAAGGAAAAACAGCTCTGATAACAGGAGCGTCAAGAGGCATAGGTAAAGAGATTGCACTGCGTTTTGCCAGGGAAGGTGCAAATATTGCAATAACAAACATATTTGATGATGATGAATTCAAAGCAGCAGTGCAAGAGATTGCAGCTGTTGGAGTTAAAGCAATAGGATACGTCTTTAATGTTGCCAGTTTTGCTGATTCTCAGAAAATTGTAGGAGATATCATCAATGATTTCTCAAAAATTGACATCCTGGTTAATAATGCAGGAATTACAAAGGATACTCTTTTAATGAGAATGACTGAGGAACAATGGGACGCAGTAATCGCTGTAAACCTGAAGTCTGTATTTAATCTTACCAAAGCAGTGCTTATGCCAATGCTTAAGCAGAAAGAGGGCTCAATAATTAACATGAGTTCAGTGGTGGGAGTTTCCGGTAATGCAGGACAGAGTAACTACTCGGCATCCAAAGCAGGTATTCTGGGATTTACAAAAAGTGTGGCAAAGGAGGTCGGCTCAAGAAATATAAGATGCAATGCAATAGCTCCCGGATTTATTCTTACCGAAATGACAGAAAAATTACCTGAAAATGTAAAAAAAGAGTGGGCAGAAAAGGTACCGCTCAAACGTGGCGGAACCCCTGAGGATGTGGCTAATACAGCTTTATTTCTTGCTTCAGATCTGTCAACTTATGTAACCGGACAAACAATTCATGTCTGTGGTGGTATGTTAACTTAAAAATATTTATTATCTTTACGGTACCGCAGGGCGCCCATCCTTTTAGCACGAGGAAATGCAGCGAGACATATTTATTCCACACTTATTTTAAAAGGGCGCCCTGCTTCTTTTTTTTAATAGCCCTCCAAGCGATGAACAATACAATTTTCTATTTAATACTGATAATTCCGGTTACAGGTTTTATTGTTGAGAGATATCTTGACTATCTGAATACAACAATGTGGTCGGATACCCTGCCAGACAAGCTTAAGGGAATATGTGACGAAGAGGAGTACAGGAATACACAGCTTTACCAAAAAGACAATAAAAAATTATCATTCTGGTCGTCATCCTTTAATCTTTCTATCATCCTTCTAATGATCATATTCGGAGGCTTCGCCCTGATTGACTCCTCTGCCAGGTCCCTAAGTCAACATATGGTTATTATCTCTCTTATATTCTTTGGTATTATAGGATTTGCTTCAGATATAATAAATATTCCTTTCAGTCTTTATGACACATTCGTTATTGAAAAGAAATATGGTTTTAACAAAATGAGTGTAAGGACCTTCATTACTGACCACATCAAGTCGTGGTTTCTTGCTCTCCTGGTAGGAGTACCTGTATTAGGATTAATAACCTGGTTCTACTACAAATCAGGAAAAAATTTCTGGATTTATGCCTGGATTTTAATAACACTATTCTCGATATTCATAAACTTTTTCTATTCAGAATTAATTGTTCCGCTGTTTAATAAACAAACCCCGCTTCCTGATGGTCCTTTAAGAACTGAGATAGAGACATTTGCTATTAAAGCTGGATTTAAACTCAGGAACATTTATATTATCGACGGCTCAAAAAGAAGTACCAAGGCAAATGCCTATTTTTCCGGATTTGGTCCAAAGAAAAGGATTGTCCTTTTTGATACATTGCTGAAGGAGTTCTCTGAAGAGGAGATAGTAGCCGTTCTGGCTCATGAGATAGGCCATTATAAGAAGAAACATGTTCTTGTATCTCTTCTTCTTTCAGTTCTTATTACAGGATTTATGCTGTTCCTTTTCTCATTGGTTGTTAATAATCCTAAGCTTTCACAGGCATTGGGATCACAACATACAAGCTTTCACCTTGGTCTGATAGTATTTGGTATTCTATATAGCCCTTTGTCTCTGGTTATTGGTCTTATAACTAATTTTATTTCAAGGAAAAATGAATTTGAAGCAGACAGATTCGTCAGGGATAATTTCAGACCTGAGATTTTAGCTGATGCATTGAAAAAACTGTCAGTTAAGAATCTTTCCAATATGATGCCCCATCCGGCTTATGTATTTTTTCACTATGCACATCCTCCCTTACTAAGCAGACTGGCGAAACTGGAATGAATTTCCTTATATTTGCAAAAAATTTAATGCCTCCTTAGCTCAGTTGGTAGAGCAGCTCATTCGTAATGAGCAGGTCGTGGGTTCGAGTCCCATGGGAGGCTCAATATTCAATTGCATTATTTTCATATGCGCTTAAAATCCATGATTTGTAGCCTTAGCTGAACTATTATCTACCCTTAAATTGCAATTTTATGAAAATGCTGAAACTGCTTTTGGTAAAACTTTCTTTATGTTTATTCTTTTGGGTATCGGTATTAGTTTTTCTGCTTCTCATTTCATGCATTAATCAGACTGATAATTCTAATGGTGTCAGAACATACTCATTTGATGAAGGCTGGCGGTTTATAAAAGATAGCCTTTCAGGCGCTGAGTCCCCGGACTTTAATGATTCCAACTGGAGGGTTCTTGATGTACCTCATGACTGGAGTATTGAAGATCTTCCCGGACAGAATGGTGAGAATATAATCGGGCCATTTGATAAATCTGCAATTGATAAAATGAGTTCCGGATACCTTGTTGGAGGAATTGGATGGTATAGAAAAAACTTCACTATCAAAGAGGAGGATAATGATAAAATTGCCTACCTGCAGTTTGACGGTGTATATATGAACGCTGATGTCTGGCTGAACGGAAAGCACCTGGGATTTCATCCTTATGGATATACTCCGTTTTACTATGATATTACATCTTATCTGAAGCCTGCAGGGCAGCCTAACGTCGTTGCCGTTCGTGTAAAAAATGAAGGATTGAATTCACGCTGGTATTCCGGCTCAGGTATTAACCGGCATGTATGGCTTACCCGGGTAAATCCGGTTCATATAGAGGTCTCCGGAGGATTATATATTACAACACCTGTCGTAACTGAGAATTCTGGTGAAGTAAGGCTTGCAACCACACTGGTAAACTCAGGCAATAAAGATGAAAATTTAGTTCTGTTTTCTGAATTGATTGATCCGTCAGGTAAGGTAGCAGCAACTATCAGCAGTTATTCAACGGTGGCATCAGGACAAACAATGGAGATAATACAGGAAGTCCCTTTAAATAAACCATCTCTTTGGTCGATCGATGAACCAAATCTTTATATGGCAAAAGTATCCGTGCATATTAATGGGAAAGAAATTGATAGCTACGAAACTCCTTTCGGAATCCGTAGTATAAAGATAAATGCGCAAGACGGGTTAACTATCAATGGTAAATCGATTGATATGATTGGCGGTTGCTATCACCACGATAACGGGCCATTAGGGACTGCTTCTATCGATCGTGCCGAGGAACGTAAAATTGAGCTATTGAAAAAATCAGGATTTAATGCGATAAGAACAGCACACAATCCGCCGTCAACAGCACTCCTGGATGCCTGCGACCGTCTGGGAATGGTAGTTATTAATGAGATTTTTGATATGTGGGAAACTGCCAGAAGGGAACATGACTACCACATCTATTTCAGGGAATGGTGGCAGAAAGATGTAGAGGCGTGGGTAAAGCGCGACCGTAATCACCCATCAGTAATAATCTGGAGTACCGGGAATGAAATTCGTGAAACCTCTGATACTGCAGGTTTAAGGATTGCCAGAAATCTTATCGGTGAAATTCGCCGCTTTGATAAGACACGCGCTGTTACAGAGGCTTTTATTGATTTTGCATGGATAAGAGGTCAGAAAAGCAAAATGGATGAGATTCCGGAACACCTGGGCCTGTTGGATATTGTAGGTTATAACTATATGTATGCAAGGTATGAGGTAGATCATATTAAATATCCTGACCGTGTTATGGTTGGAACTGAAACAAATCCTCCGCTTGCACTGGAGAATTATGAGATGGTCAAAAAACATCCTTATGTTATTGGCTACTTTGTCTGGACTGCTATGGATAACCTTGGTGAGGCAGGTGTCGGCTTGCCACAGCTGAGCGACATCGTTCCGGATACCGGTCAAACACAAGCAGCGGGAGGAGGATTCTTCAGACGAGATCCCTGGCCGGTTTATATAAATTACCAGGGTGATATTGACCTTATTGGAAACAGAAAGGTGCCTTCGTATTATCAGTATGTAGTCTGGAGTAAAAGCAAAGTTGAAATGTTTGTACATCGTCCCATACCGGAAGGCAAAAGAGAAACCACCAGTAACTGGGGATTTCCTGATGAGCTTAAGAGCTGGAATTGGGCTGGTCACGAGGGAGAGAAATTTCAGGTACACGTCTACACCCGTAGCCAGCAGGTCAAACTTGAGTTAAATGGTGAGATAGTTGGCATGCAGAATGTGGATACGGGAAGATCTGTCACAGCTACATTCGAGGTTCCCTATGGGGCTGGCACACTGATTGCACGTTGTTATGACAATGGTAAGGAAACAGTTTCACAGACTCTTGAAACTACAGGTAAACCAACAGCAGTAAGACTAATTGCTGACAGAACCAAAATCAAAGCAGACCGAAACGATTTGTCATATGTAAGGGCAGAAATAATAGATTCTGAAGGCAACATTGTTCCTGATGCAGATGATATAATGGTATACTTTGAGGTAAGCGGCAATGGAGAGGTAGCAGGCGTCGGGAGTGGCAACCCCGCGGATATGTCCAGCTTTCAGCAACCAAAGAAAAAAGCCTATCAGGGAATATGCCTGGCCATAATCAGACCAAAAGCTACTCCAGGGGAAATACACATAAGAGCTACCGCTGAAGGATTGAAGGAAGCTTCATTAACTATTTCAGCTAAATGAATCTGATCTGATCCGTCCTGAAAAAGTTGATACTTTTTATTATGAAAGGAGTATTGTTTTTTAATGATTATTGCAATTGTATCAAAATATGCCCGGAATAATCAGGGTGCATTTAGTGGAATTGACAGGAGAATTCCTTCTGCAGCAATTACTGATCCTTTGGTTTGAATACTTAATATTAATTTTATCTTTGAAGTGAAAATAGCATAACATTATTAATTGAACATATCAAAATGCCCGATGCCGATAATTCGAATAATCTATTACAAATTTGAAAATATAATACCAAAATGAATATTAATAATTAAAGCTCTATAGGATGAAGAAAGAATCCAGTTTATTGATTACATTAGTATATATTATTACAGGTATTTGTTCTTGCACATATGGTCAGGAAACAGGATCATTTACCGATGCCAGAGATGGTAAAGTTTATAAAACTGTTAAAATAGACGATCAGGAATGGATGGGTGAAAATCTTGCCTTTAAAACCGAAAGCGGGTGCTGGGTTTATGATAACATCAAAGATTATGTACAGACTCATGGTTACCTGTATTCATGGGAGACTGCTACCAAAGTTTGCCCTGATGGCTGGCGCCTGCCATCGATGCAAGACTGGTGGTATTTATCTACCTATCTTGGAGGTGATGATCCGTCAGGAGGAAAATTAAAGGAGACAGGAACAAGTTCCTGGAAAAGCCCTAATACCGGAGCCACAAACTCAAGTGGCTTTACTGCTCTCTCAAGTGGCCGTAGCGGTGACAAAGCTTTGGAATATATAGGTTATAAAACCTTTTTCTGGACATCTGAAGATGATGATGATTATAACAGCTGGTGCAGGGGACTAGACTCTTCTAAAGGGGAATTTTTTCTTTACCAGGTAGAAAAGAAAAATGGTTATTCTGTTCGTTGTATTAAGAAAAGTGATAAGGTTCAGGAAGTTTTTGATTTCTGGTGATTTGATGGATATGAAACTACAGAGACCTTTAAGAAAACAAATCCCAATGTTCACATTATCAAGATTGTAATACTTTCCTTATGGTACTGGAATTAAGTGATCCAATAACTGTTTATCCATTAAATACTCAGACTCTTTAATCTTCATTTTTATCTCCATTTCCAATTATGCATAGAAAATTTTGATTTTGTAAAAACAACTATTAACTTTAAACTGACAAGAATCCAAAATTTTGCTTTAAACATCATTGTATCAATAAACTAGCAAAAATTAAAATCAACTAAGATAACTATAATGGAAAGACGAAATTTTGTTAAGTCCGCAGCTGCTACAGGTGCCGGACTATTAATTCTTCCTGCCGGTGTGCTGGCAGGTAAAGGTGCACAAGACAAACTCAATATTGCCCTGATCGGTGCCCATGGCCGTGGCAGCCAACACTATGGTGCCCTGGAGGGCGAGAACGTGGTTGCTATCTGTGACGTTCATGGTGGTAATATGGCATTGGCTGCAAAACAGTATCCAAAAGCCAAACAATACATTGACTGGCGCAAATGTATTGAACAAAAGGATGTCGATGCAGTAATGATCTGCGCTCCGGATCATCATCATGCATTTATCAGTATATGGGCAATGAACCGGGGATTACATGTCTATTGCGAAAAACCGGTTGGTGAATGTGTGGCTGAAGCACGTGAAGTACGGAAGGTTTACCTTGCGAACAAAAATAAACTGGCCACTCAGCACGGTACCCAGCGCCATGCCAATGAGAACTTTGACCGCGTTTCAGAGTTGGTGCGCGGTGGTGCGATCGGTGATCTGCAGGAAGTTAAGGTGTGGGGTAACCGTACCCACAACAAAACCGGTTATCTTCCGGCAGTAGGTCCTGCCCCGAAAGATATTGACTGGGAACAGTGGATCGGTCCGGTTCAGATGCATCCCTTTAATCCTGGATATTTCGGTGCAAGACCGGGAGCAGGCTGCCTGCTATGGAACATGTACCATGATTTTGGCAGCTGGCAGATAGGAGATATGGGAAGCCATACGATGGATCTTGCCTGGAATGCGATAGACGCGGGACAACCAACATCAGCAGTTGCAGATGGAGATCCTTTTAATCCTGAAGTCGTTGCGTCGGATCTTCATACTAAGTTTAATTTCCCTGCCATCGATTGGCGCGGCCCCATCACCGTTGAGTGGTATCAGGGTACTTTAAAACCCCAATCGCCAAATAGTGCAATTGATATTTTGAAAATCAGTCACGGAGCAATGTTCACTGGCACAAAAGGCTCCTTAATCGCTGATTTCAATGCCCGTATTCTTGTTCCTGGTCGCTCGGGAGCAGATATGACCTATTACAATTCTCCAAAAAGCAATGAAGTTGCACCCGAACATGGTAGTTTTGTCGGTCAATGGATCAATGCATGCAAAAGTGGTAACCTGAAGACATCCTGCGATTTTGATTACGCAGGTCGCATGATCGAAACATTAATGCTTGGACTTGCTGCCCATCAGGCTGGTAAGGAATTGCAGTACGATTCTGCAACAGGACGAGTAACAAATGATTCTGCTGCCAATGCATATCTGACTAAGGAATATAGAAAAGGCTGGGTGCTTAATGGGTAAGTATTTATTATTTGGAATATTAACACAATAAATAAGCTGAAAGTAAGAGGGTGTCTCAAAAGGGCACTCTTTTTTATTTAATATAATCATATGTTCATTTCTTTTGCTCCTCCAAAAGAAATGAACCAAAGAAAAGGAGGCCGGAAAAGCCAACTTCAACCCTTTCCTGC
>Ga0214473_10001077_pt1 | contig 36917 bp, 26 predicted proteins | sample RVTome_7_FD_203509 | JGI IMG/M metagenome (GOLD analysis project Ga0214473, IMG submission 203509) | Soil microbial communities from uranium-contaminated site in the Upper Colorado River Basin, Wyoming, United States - RVT98D197 | ecosystem: Environmental > Terrestrial > Soil > Contaminated >... | reverse complement strand
AATTTCCTCAATTAAGACTATCTAAATTACACAACATGCTGTCGTAAAAGGCATTACCAATAACGGCCCGGCAATATGGGGAGGTTGTGTTACCCGACGCAAGCACCGGTCACGATCCTGATACTTTAGCCAGAAAGCTGTCACGGTGCAAGGAGGGTACGGCGCAGTTTTTGCCATCTGGGTACAAGTTTTATCGAAGCCGGGCGTGTCGCGGTACAAGTTTGATCGGAGCCGGTGACTGTCACGGTACAGGATTTTTATTGCGGGTACTGGCGCAGTGTCGCGGTACAAGCGGTCTCGGAGCCAGAAAACTGTCACGGTACAGGATTTTAATTGGAGGCAGATGCGCGTGTCCGGATGTATATACCATTACAAATTTGTCTTGGGAGTAGGAGCAAGAGCAAAAACTGTGACGAACAACTTACCCATATTGTCCGTGTTAGGCATAGTTTTTTTATTCCCATTCCCAACCAATGAATTCATATTCAATCGCTTTTTTATCCTCAATTGTAATCACATAATTTGCTTTAAATATTGGATTTATAAATTTATAATCAAAGTCTACATCATATTCTATTCTCGGAACAAAAACAGGTTCAATATCCATCTCTCCAGATCGAGGATTAAATTTTGTTTCATATTCATATGAGTATCTACTCCTTTCCATTTCTCTTTCAATTTCCATCTCAAATTCTTTTTCTATTTCAATTGTAAGGTTTAGTAGAATAGTCCCTTCAGATTTTTCATAAACAAAAAAATCTATGATGTTGCTTTTTAAATAACTAGTCTCATTTAAATAACCGGTTGGCTTTTCATTTGATTTAAGTTCTGATTTGCTTGAAATTAGAACGAATTCTTTATCTGAGGATATGACTTTATTAAATATTGACTCCAATCTTTTGAAATCGATATCTGTTTTGATCCATTCAGCATTTATGAAATCAACTGAACTTGCATGCTCTCTGCTAAAGTCTGCTAATGATCGAAAGAAAAAGACTTGAATTCCACTTTTTTTAGCTTCTTGATCCAATATGGGATTTAATTTGTTCTCGTTTCCTTCACCGAAATCACTTTTATTGTCCGAAATAAAGACAATTCTTTTATCCTCTTTCGTACTGATATAGTCAAACATTGTTAGCCATATAATGCCGTCTCGGAATTGTTGCCCATTTTCACCTAAAGGCTTGATTCGATTTATGGCTCTATTCACCAAATCAGGTAAATAACTGCCTTTATAATTTATTAATCGTTCAGGTGTGATTCGCAGCTTAGTAAACAATTGCTTCTTAAATTCTTCAACCTCAAATTCAAGATCAATTTCTTTTAGTTCATTCAATTTTGTATGGAATAAAGATGATGCCAACTTATTATATGCGGTTATTAATTCAGATCGTTTCTCCTCTAGGAGTCTACGATATAGTCCTTCTGTTTCCTCAAGGACTATTTGTGGCATGACTAAATTGGAATTAGTTTTCTTTAAGTAGTCAAGTAGAATTTCGTAGTTTTTGTCTTTTAATTTTAAATCCTTGCGAAAAATGTTGGTATCGATAATTATGTCCATATGGTCTAGATTTAATTATAGAGTGGATTAATTAAGTGTCTGAAATTAAGTGTCATGGCCCAAATTATGCCTAACGGCCCGGCGGTTGAGGGAGTAAACGTTGGTGGCGCCGTCCGCCGATACAAGTCCCGGTACTTTAGCCGAAAAATTGTCCCGGCGGGCAAGCCACCATGGCGCAATTTTTGCAAGTCCCGGCGAAAGATAAAGTTGTCTCGGTTGCAGGATTTGTCCAGAGCCGAAGTCAGGGATTTGGCAGACGAGTGAGAAGTAAAGTGTCATGAAAAAATTGTCAAGGTGGCGAGCAAAAATTGTGACAAGTTTATTACCCCAACCGTCCGTGTTAGCTGTTAGGGCTTATTTTAAAACTGTCTCGATTGCAGGAATTGTCATGTTAAAACAGAATTTAAAAGTCTAGGTAAGTGGCACTGATTTGTCCCGATAGAGAAGTTGTCTAAATACTTTTGTCTTTATAAATTTTAATCAGTAATAATTTCCTAGAAAATTCAAATTCTAGAGTTGATGCTGGCTGGCAAGTGTAATAAGCTAAGTTGTTGATTGTATGGGTAATCGGATGATTGAAGAGCTTATTACATTTGCCAGTAAGTTAGCTGTTAGGGCAAATTTTATTATTGTCTTGGTATAACAACATTTTCTACTTTAGCCGCCAATCTAGTCGAGTGGCAGGGACGGGCTGGAAGGCTCTTTACGCAAACGCAAGTATTAATTTGTATTATGGAATTTTTTATTTGCGTAATGTGCCTGACAGCGCAGGGAAGGTTAGGTTTATGTGACTATTTATTTCTGGGTTCTTGTCTTAGAATACGAAGGGACGGTTTGGCTTGAAGGAAGGCTCATTTGCAGCTTCCGGTTTTTAAGCTGCAAATGTGCCTTAAAAACTATTTTATCGACTCTAAATTTCATCTTTGCAAGCTCTTTTAAAAGCTTTGGATTGTTAGTGTTTAAAGAAACCCTGCTTAGCTTTTAAATGTGCTTGCAAAAGATTCTCTAAACTCAAAAAGTAAAAGAAAGATGGCATTATGTGAATATATATATAGGGTCAATATTAGAGAACCTGGTTAATGGGTTTTACCCGGATTAACGAATATATTCTGCTATTTTCGAGAATAATTGATCTTTGTTAAAAGGTTTGGAAATAAAATCATTACAACCAGATGCCAATGCTTTTTCCCTCTCGTTAAAATAAGCTGTTTGTGCAATGACCGGGATATCCGGGAACAAATCTTTAATTTTACCTGTCGCGGTATAGCCATCCATCAAAGGCATTTTTAAATCCATGAGTACCAGGTCTATTCTGACACCCGATTTACATTTTTTAACAGCCTCCACCCCATTACAGGCTTTATAGATTTCCACATTTAACTCTCTCAAGAGATTTTCAATCAGTTTGATATTGTTTTCGTCGTCCTCTGCAACAAGGATATACAATTTTTCTTTGTTATTCCAAGGTATGGGAAGGTCTGGTTTTATCTCATCTGAAACAGACTGGACCACAGGATCGTATGGGAGAGTAAAATAAAATACAGATCCATGACCCGGTTCGGAGATAACGCATATTTTACCTCCCAGTAATTCGACATATGCTTTACATATCGAGAGACCAAGCCCTGTACCTCCGAACTGCCTCGATAAGGCGGTTTCGACCTGAAAAAAGGAGTTAAATATCTTTGAATGGAATTCAGGTTCTATACCAATACCTGTATCAGAAACAAAAAACTCTAACATCGATTCATTCAAAATGTAACCGAATTCGATATGCCCCTCCCTGGTGAATTTAAGTGAATTATTCAACAAGTTGGAAAGGATCTGGATAAACCTGGTACTGTCAGTTCGTATTGTTGACTGTTCATCTGAAAGACCGGTTTTAAAGGTGAGCGAAATATTCTTCTCCGATGTTTTAATATTAAATTGTGTGAATAAACTTTTAATCGTTGAATTCAGATTACAGGTTGTAATATTTTTACTGATCGCATTTGCTTCGATACTCGATATATCGACTATATCATTAATTATTGACAGCAACTGATTACTGCTATCCTGGATAGTTGTAACAAATGATGCCTGCATTTCCGGATTTGTGTAATATACACCCAGCAATGAAGAAAAGCCAACAATCGCATTCATGGGTGTCCGTATTTCATGCGAGATATTGTGGAGGAACGCTGTTTTCAGACGGTCGCTCTCCTCAGCCTTTTCCTTTGACTCTTTTAGTTGAATTTCAAAATGTTTTCTTTCGTCTATATCACGAAGCGAGCCTTCAATGCCAACATGCTGACCCATCGAGTCAAAAAGAAGATGGGCATTTATCGAGGTATATTTAATATGCCCGGTTTTTGTTTTGAAACGGACTTCATGATCCCACACTTCACCTTCTTTCGATATTTTATCAAGCAAAATGGCCCTTTCACTTATATCATAATAAAACACAGATGATGATACTCCGATCAATTCTTCCCGGCGATATCCGGCCAACCTGAATATTGAAGGACTGATCTCTGAAATTAAGCCCTGCATATCAATCTGATAGAAAACATCCTGAACATTGTCAAAGATTTTCCGGTATTTTTCTTCGCTTCGTTTTAAATCAGCTTCTGCTTTAAGTTTTTGTATTTTAAGACTTTGTTGTTCGAGAGCCTGTATGATGGCAGGAACAAGCCGGGTGAGACTTTGTTTCAAAATGTAATCATTTGCACCATATTTGAGCATTTGTACTGCAATTTCTTCTCCAAGAGTTCCTGACACTAAAATAAAAGGAATATCAGGGTAGATCTTATTGCAGTATTTTAATGCGGTAACACCATCATAGCTTGGAAGGTTATAGTCAGCAAGGATTATATCAACATCAGAGTTTTTTAGATGATAAAGAAAACTTTGTTCATTATCAACCCTTGTATAATCTGCTTCCACACCTGCTGAAGTAATTTCATATAAAACCAATTCGGCATCATCCGGGTTATCCTCAATATGAAGTATACTTATTCTATCCATGTATATATAATATTAATATTATCCTTCGGAGGGCGGTTCATTAATAATACCCCAGAAATTACCCAATATTTCCACAGCTTTCATGAAGCTTTCGAACACAACAGGTTTGACGACGTATGCATTAGTGCCGAGTTTATAGCCTTCAATTATATCTTGCTCTTCGTTCGATGAGGTTAGTATTACTACAGGGATTAATTGTGTTCTTTCATTGGCTCTTAATAGTTTTAAGACTTCCAATCCGCTCAGTTTAGGCAGCTTTAAGTCGAGAAGTATAACGGCGGGATTACCATTTTCTCTATTCTTCCATTTCCTATTGCAAAACAGGTAATCGAGAGCTTCAGCTCCATCGCGTGCAATTTCGACCTCATTTGCAAGGTTATGCGTTTTGAGGGCATCAAGTGTCAGTTCCAGATCATCCTCATTATCTTCGACAATCAGGATGCGATGTAATTTAACTTTCATTTAATCATTTTTTAACATTAGTTTTTCCGACCTTTCCTTTTGGTAATGTAAAACAGAAAGTAGCGCCCTCGTTTTCTTTTCCTTCGGCCCAGACTGTACCTCCATGCCGTTTTATGATTCTTCTGACGGTAGCCAGACCTATCCCGGTTCCTTCGAATTCCTCCGATGTATGGAGACGTTGAAATACACCAAATAATTTGTTCACATACTCCATATTAAATCCGGCTCCATTGTCCTTAATAAAAAACTTATAATCCTTTTTGTCAGTTTCATCACATAAGATTTCTATTATTGTTTTTTCCTTTTTAGCAGTAAACTTAATTGCATTGTTTATAAGGTTTTGAAGGACAAGGTGCATCAGAGTTTTATCCGCATTAACATCAGGCAGAGTCCCAATCTTCCATTCAATATTTCTGTTTTGAATTATATCCTGTGCTTCCTTAATAACTTCACTAACAACTTTTTGAAGAGACACCATGTCCATTATCAGATTAGTTCTTCCAAAACGGGAGTATGCGAGTAATTCATCGATCAACAGGCTCATTTTAGAAGCGGATTTTTTAATAATACCTGTAATTCTGTCTACCTCACTATTACCTGAATCTTTAAGAGCCGACCCGAGTTTTTCAGAAAAGCCGATAATATGACGAAGTGGTGCCCGTAAATCGTGCGAAACGGAATATGCAAACGACTCAAGTTCCTTATTTGAATCGTTGAGTTGTTGTGTCCGTTCATTAACCCGGTGTTCAAGTTCTTCATTGAGTTGCCGTAATTCATTTTCCGCCTTGTTACGCATTAATGCAATTCCTATATTTGTTCCAAGCCCTTCAAAAAACGGGATTATCTCTTCATTAAAAATATTTTTTCTATGATCATTAAGTTGCAATAAACCAATAATGTTGTTCCCGGACTTGATCGGAATAAGCGCAACGGATTCATACCCTGCACTATTACAACGGTTACGTGTACGAGCCAAGCGGTCTTCAGGAGAGGTAGTCGCTAATAATTGCGTAGTATTATTTGACCTGAAACTACCTCCTTCGGTGAAGAATGATTTTGTTGAATCGACCCGGCCGCATAAGATATTTCCACACATACAGTCAAGTAAAGGATCACCTTTAGTATTACGAATGATTTTCCCTTCTTTGTCATAACAACATAGATATCTTTCAGCTTCAACAAATTCTTCACTAAAACCAGTTGTTTTATAATATGGGAAATCCTCACCTTCTTGTAAACGTATTGCAACTGCTTCAAAACCTGTTTTGTTCTTAATTGCCTGAATCACTTTGTTAATCATAATTTCAGACTCTTCATTTTTGTTTAGTTGATCGAGAATTTCATGGGCGAGTATTTCATTATCTGCTATTCTTTTATGTGCTGTAATATCCCTGGTTATTATGACTGCCAGAATTTGTTTTCCATATTCATCCAGTACCGGTTCCCCGTTGAAACTGAAGACCCATTCCTGGCCTGTATCCCGTCGGCGTCCATTGAGTATATAATCGGAAACCGACTCTCCCCTCAGAACCATTGAAATTGGCCATTGATCAACAGGAACAGATTGTCCGTCAGGAAAACTTAGTTCATAGACCTCGATAAAATAAGAGAGGTTTTTTTCCATTTCATCAATAGTGGCAAAACCATTAATTCTTGCCTGAGCAGGATTTACAAGAAAAAAGGTTCCATTCATATCAGCAACGGCAACCCCGTCGCTCACGGAATTAAAGATAGCTTCCAGTTTATTCTTATTCTGTTCCGCTTCTTCTTTGGCAATCAGAAGTTGCGTTTCGGACTCCCGACGTTTTAAATCCAAACTGTTCAGGGATCCAATTATTTTCCAAAGAGTTGCTACAAAGAGAATGATATATAAAAGAGAAATTAATTCAAGATCAATTGACTTAAGATTGTATCCACCAGCCTTAATAGCCAGGCGGAACCAGATAAAAACTATCGGAATTATAATAATAACAGGGAAAAGACGTCTTGCCAGAAATCCCCCAAGGCCATCTGTTCCCAATACTTTCAGAATTCCGGCAGCTGGTCGTAAAAAGAATATACCGATACTTATTGTAAGTAAAGTTACAGCAGTATGTAATGCCATTGGTGTACGATAGGCAAATGTAAACAGGTCCGCCTCATTATAGGCATAGCCAAGTTGTGGCAGAACGCTGATCAATCCGGTCGTTATAGCTAATAACTGCGAAATAATGTCACACCATTTAAACCTGGTGTCAGTTATTAAAAGGGATATACTTAGAAGAATAAAGCAGATAACAGTATTTACAGCCATTCTGCCAGGGTAAATAGTTGCGGTTGTCCCCGGACCCTCGAGGAATAGAAGTTCATCTATTCCTGCATTCCATTTAAAGATATATTCGGATAATGTTATTGCGCTGATAAACAAAACAATAATTAAGAGGGTCCTCGCGAAATTTCTAAGGATTATAGAATGTTTAATATTATGTAAAATTATTATCGAGATACCAATGAAGATGAAACTTAATGCTGTATTAGGTTTCATTGAGATATAATCGGGATTCAGACTTTTCAAAAAAGGAACGTTGAATAACCAGCCAAGTATTACAATAATACCTACCGATGCAGATATGATTCCGGTAGTAATAACTATTGCCCTCAGGTATGGCGAGAACTTATAACTCATAAGACATATAGTTTTTATTGCTTTGAAGTATAAGGCGTTTTATGAATAACCTTAAATCCGGATTTTCAACGAACGAACGGGGTTTAAACCTTACAGGATGGAACCCGGATCAAAAGAGGTTAGCTATTTGAGATGAAGTTTTTATATTCCATATCCATTTTAAGAATATGATTTGACCACCAGTCTTTCAGGAACTGAATGGTCTCTTTAGGAACATCCTCATGCCCTTTAATTACCTTTACAGCAGTATGTATGGTCCTCAATTTAAAATTCTCGTGAGCTTTAAGATGATTTTCAAGGTTTGGATAATTGACCTTTCTTAAATACTTTTCTTCGGTAGCAAAGTGCTCGCTGGCATACTTATCAAGTTTTTTGATAATCTCGTGATTAAGAGAAGTCGTGTCCTTACTTTTAAGATTATCAATCAGATAGTTGATTTGATCAATAATCGATTTGTGCTGAGCGTCTATTTCCGCTAGCCCGGTACAAAATTCATCGTTCCAAACAATTTTTTCCATCGCTGTCAAAATTGAACATTTATAAATGTTACAACTTACTATCAGACTTTCAAGTATAAAGATAAGCAATTTAAATAAATGGCTATTATGTTATAAGCCACTCTTATGCTTAAAGAACATCATGATTAGTCCACTTTCGCCAAGACTTCGGTATATAAAAAGAGAAATGGATTAAAAGAAAGATGGCATTCTCAGAAACCTGAGAGATTTCTTATTCTCCTGCTGTGAAAGTCAATGTCTGCAATACAATCCTGTCTGATAAAAGGACGGAGAACGAATGCCATCTTATAACTTAAATATACAATTAAATTCCAAATTGCTTCGAATCTACCCAATCCATTCCGAGCAACGACCAGAAATCCAATGCCAGGTTATTCAGGATATAATCATAAGGCATCCAGCCATAACCTTTATCTCCCCATTCTTTTCCCCATGAATTCCGGATTAATAGTGCGCCGGTAGTTACTTTGTTATTATTTGTGTTCTTGATCTTCTTTGTATCGTCATATCCGACTGCAACAATAGCATGGCCCCATTCTGCTGATTCGCCTTCATCGGGATAAGGGATTCCGCCTTTAGTATCGGACTTATCGAATGACGGGAAACCCCAAAAGCCAAACATTAATGGTATTCCGGCTTCAAGATATTTCTTAACTGAATCCAAAACAGCAGGGTAGGGGATCTTCATTCCCTGAGGATCATGACAGAAATATTTAAGTGCTTCATAATTTTTCGCAACCGAGTAGATAAACGCGTCCGGTTCATTGTCGAAATCATCTACATTGTAAGCCCAGTATTTCTCCAAAGGAACACCACAGAGAACAAGTGCCCCCATAGTACATCTTAACCATCCTCCGGCATCGCCGGTTACCTGCATTAGATTACGAGTCGTTTTATATAAGAATAGACGAGAGGCCTCTAAATGCTTGTCAAATGCCCTCTTTTCATAGTATTCAACTATACCGACTCCGGCATGTGCGGTACATGAACCTAGTTTACCCTGATTTTCAACCGGCGAACACCACTTACGAAGATCAACAGAAGCCGGAACTTTCATTTTGCCTGAACTTATTCCAAGCTTTTTGTTGAATTCCTTTAGCTCCTTCTGATGCTGTGTATAATCACGAAGATCAGGTCTTGGCGGGAGCCAACCGGTTCCAACTATCTGATTTGTACCGGGCAGAACTAATTTACCATACAGTGTTTCCATAATTATTACTCCATACTTAATTATTAACTTTCTTATTTAGCACGTGGAATTATATTGGATTAATTTTCATTTACATTATTTAACATGCCGCTAAGTTTCAAAAACTTAATGGTTGCTTCGGTTCGATTTTGAACTTCCAGTTTCGGAAAGATATGCTGCAGGTGTTTTCTAACAGTATTAAATTGAAGGTTCAATACATCTGCAATTTCTTTATTAAGCTTACCAGATGAGACCAATACCATAATCTCATATTCTCTATTTGAAAGGATATTTCTTATTTTTAATGATTCCATGACACATTGGCTTAGAGTTTAACTTTATGCAGATGATGACTATTTAACTTCTATTTTCTTAACAGAAGTTAAGCCGTTAGTCATGATTATATCATAGAGCTCAGTAATGGTAGCTGGAGAAGCTGCACCAGGAATACCTTTTAAGGTTGACAAATCTGTGATTGCTGTTGCTGTTTTTGAAACCATTGCAGTAAGAGCAGCAATAGTCTCAGCGATTTTCGGATCGGAATCCAAACCGAATGTATTTATCGAACCATCTGTTAGTTTAAGATCAAGTTTCTTCGAGACGAGTCCGTCTTTCATTGTTATATACTGCGGATTCTCAAGATCGGTAAGATAAAGTATCGTTGCTTTGACAATACTGTTATTAACCACATCCCTTTCTACTTGAAGGTAGGGTTTAACTGTGTAGTACTTTAAACCGGATTTCTGTGTCAATTCTGAATTTGAATAGAACTGGACAGTAGAACAGCCGGAAAGAGCCAGGATAAAAAAACCGGAGATTAATTTCAAAAATGTGTTTTTCATAGCACAAACTGGTTTATGTGAGACATATTAAAACTTAAAAAAACTAGCACTAGAACAAATAGGAACATACGATATGTTCTCTCAGGAAACGCAGCAAATCTTCAAAAACCAGCAGGTTAATACAGCATTTTTCTTTTTAAACCGATTAACCGTTTACAGGTTTAGCACAATCGTGGAATAAAATTAAGAAACATTTTTCTAAACAGCAACATCGGGATCGGAAAATTTATATACTCCTTTTGGAGTATTGACAGATGTTATTCTATGGAATAATTTCGTTGTGGAATAATTCTTAAGTCTCGTGAATTGTATTAGAAACTTACTCAAAAGAATCTGTAGATCGACTCAAATCTGTATTCGGGGTCTTCAAACCCGGGTTTCAGCTTCGCAATTGAATAATTATGCTTATCAATTAAGACTTTCACCCTATCAATACAGGAAATCTCCTTCTCAATTGAGTATTTCTCTCTATCAATGGAGGAATTCGGCCTCTCAATTGAGTCTTTTTCTTTATCAATGCAGGAATTCAGCTTCTCTATTGAGACTTTCACCTTATCAATGGGGAAATGATGGTTCTCATTGGGGAATTCTTGTTCATGATTGGATTTATTCTGACAGGAAATTAAGTCTTCTGAGTAATTATTCCGGAGATGTCCAAAGTTTTTTCAATACTTATTCAACTTTCATCAACCAATAATTATTGATTCAAGTATTTACTTTAAAAATTAAAGCTATGACAACTAAACAAGAAAGCAAATTAAGAATGTACCTGGCAGTAAGAGATTTCCTGGTACCAAATGAGGCGATAACAAAAGAATTGCCGGAATTTACTCCACGTTTTACAACCTTACAAAGTAACATCAAACAGATTCAACTTATTGGTGAATCACAAAAAGATGTCAGAACAGGACTTGCAAAAGATAAAAAGGATCTGAAATTGGCTTTGATAAATCTTGCTGCAGATAATTCAAGGAAAGTATATGCATTTGCAGACAATACAAACAACAAAGCTTTGATGGATGAAGTTAATTTCAGCATATCTGATCTTGGAAGAAGGACTGATGTTGCTTTAAAAGATTATGCAGAGATACTCTATAAGAAAGCTGAGGCTAACATTGGTTCCCTTACTACCTATGGAATTACACCCGAAACACAAAAGGCTTTAGCTGATCTTATAGTTTCATATAATGCATCGCTGGCAAAACCAAGAGTAGGGATATCTGAGAAGAGCCAGGCTACAAAAGAACTAAAAGCATTATTTATTTCATCTGATACCCTTTTGGAAAAGATGGATAATGTACTTGGTATTATCAGACTTACTCAGGTCAATTTTTACAATGGTTATAAATCAGTAAGGAAGCTGGTTGACACAAATTCCGGGAATATTGCCCTTAGAGCAACAGCTACTGATCAGACAAATGGAGAACCTCTCAAAGGGGTCATATTTACTTTTAAACCTGAAGGTATAAAAGTGAACATTACCGGCGGAATTGCAGAAATGATTAAAAAGACAGCTGATAAAGGGAGCTTTCATATAAAAAATATGCAGGCAGGGACCTATAAAGTTGTAGTAGGAAAACCAGGGTATAAAGAAAAGGAGGTTTCCGTAAGTGTTGCTGACGGTGAGAGAAGCGAGCTGAATGTTGAACTTGAAAAGGCGTAACGGCTGAATTTTATTCATATTAAATCTGAAAAATGAAATCAAAGCTATTTACACTCGATAGAAGGGATCTTCTCAATGGTCTTCTTATTGCATTCCTGGCTGCATTGATCGATGGGATCATTAAGATACTTGAATCAGGAGCCGTTTTTGACTGGCCCCACATTCAACCGGTTCTGATTGCAGGTATAAGTGCAGCATTGGCTTATCTACTGAAAAGCCTGTCTACGAATTCCCGCAATCAGTTGTTCACAAAAGAACCAGGATAGGTTTAGTTTTTGTTCTTTTATAATATTGTATATTTACATCATAGGCGGTACATAATTATTATACTCCCTTTAGCACGAGAGGAGTACTCCTTCCACACGGAGAAATGCAGCGAGACAAAATGTACCGCCTTCTTTTTCATTATCAGGTCCAATACCGTTGCTCCAAATACTTAATAGCTGTTGTCGAATACGCAAAATGGCTGGCTGGTTCTAAAAAATCTTTTGGATCAATAGCTCTATATTTATTTGGTGATTTCAGAAGATTTGCCCAGGTTTCCTGAAGTGTAGCACCTTGTAAAATTCCCCTTGACGTATTTTCAAGTTTTAGTTCCTTATTGGCAGAAGGTATAAGATGCAAATGCATATAGTCTGTTGCTCCGAAGTCTTTTGCTTTTGTCATTTCGTGCGCTAGCAGTGTTTGACGCATTAGTTGATAAAATGGTTCGTAAAAGATACCTTCAATAAACCTGTCATTAAGTTCTGCTATTTTTATTGGGCAATCCTCGTTCCTTAAAAGAGGTAAATAAGTTGCCTTTCGTCTATCACCGCCTTCTTCAACAAATTTTGATTGTTTGCCTCTGTATTCTTCTACATATTTCCACTCAATGAAAAATAGTTTCCGTGATCCGTCTTGCATCTCTGCAATCATTACCGCATCTACGGACGTTGAGTGCGCTCCGCGAGTATGACTTTTCTCTTTTAAATAGTTCTCTTTGCCGATTACTTCAAGCGAAACAAATCCGGTGTCTGTTTTGTCATTGTCTAAACGTAAAGCTGCTTTTACATTAGCATCAACACCTTTAAGTATGGCCGTTGCAATGTTTTCTTTTTGTCTGAAAAACAGGAGATGATTTATACATGCGACTTGAGATGATAGCAGATGACCCGATGGTTTGTTAATTCCTTTTGGCCTTGTTTCACCAGTATTCCAAAAAGGAATATGGTTGTCGGTGAAATATTTTTCAGCTTCGTATCTAACAGCTTCCATTAAGTTTAATTCTGGCTGCAGTAATACAAAGTCCCGTGGAATTTTAAAGAACAAACCCTGGCCTGGGTCACCAATTAGTTTATCCCGAAACTTGATACTTTTTTCTTTTTGAATGTCGTAAAAGCTCATATATTTCATTTGTAAATAGTTAGCATTCTATTTAGTTTGTTCGTTGATTATAATTTGAATATAAGATTGTCGTTGCTCTTTTTGAAACAAAACATGATTTGAATTAAAATCTGAGATGCTTTCCTGTCCCTTCCAATGAGTCAGCTGATCATAAGGAGTATTTGAAATAATAAATGAATTTAATTCAATGCTGGGGTCGTTAAGCTTTGGTTGAATGCTAGTTTTTATTGTCTTGTGCAATTGAATTTTTGGGTCTTTTAACCCTTGAATTTGTCTTAGCCCTTTTGGATCAATGAATGAAATAAATTGTTTGGCGCCGATTACTAACCAAAGAATAAAGTCAGGGAAGAAATTATTTGCTTCAAAGAAACCGATGCCTTTTTTACTCATGTTCCGCAGCAAGTAAAGTTGTTTGTTTTTGAAGAATTCAGTATTATTCTCAAAATAAAGTTTTAGGTCCTCTACCAAGTCACGTTCACCTTTGTTAAGTGGGACTGGTTGCAGTTTTACAACTTCTTCATATTTGCCTTTGTCAATATATATGAGAGGTTGATATAAATGCAAACCTGCATATAGTGCTTCAAAATCATTATCGATTTTGAAGTTTTCTTTGAATTCATTTTTACAAACGATTTCTTTTAACTCATTTATTTTGCTAATTAGTCTGTCTTCAGTTTTCTTCACTAAGAAGTTGTATTCTTCTTCAAAATTTGGATTGGTACTGTCCAAGATGGCGATTTCAATTTTATCGCTATAGAATTTGTTTTTTTGATAGTTGTAAAGTCTTTCAATAAAAGATTTTAAAAGAGAAGTAGCTAATTCATGCCAAAGTCTTACTTTGCTATATTCATTCAGGTCAAGTTCAGTCAAAGGTATTTGCAAGGTATACCAATAAGGATTAAGTAAGATATCTTTTAAGACATCAATAGACAGATTTACATTATACCAGCTACGTTCATTTTTGAATTTCTGTATTTCAAAATAGATCCGATCCCAATCTAAAAAAGCCAAATGATTCTGATCTAATTTACCTTCTTCAATAGTTATTATGCTAGCAATATTTGTTGTTTTGGAACTTTTCAGAACCTGAATTTTTGGATACCAATCTAATACAACAGGGGGTACTTTTTCTGTTAGCACTGCATCGACCAAAACATCACGCTTAAAATTAGAACCATCTTTTACCCGAATGTATTTGAGTTTCTTTTCAGAAAGGTCTTTCAGTGTAGGTAAAATATCAACTGTGATTTTTTCAAAGTCCGAATCGGTTGGTAATCCTTCTTCCTCCAAATATTCTTTAAATTGCTGCATATAGTCTGCACGCAGACCGAAAATATTCAAGGTTTCAAGTATTGGTAATATTACCGGGATATTGGCCGGTTTTATGCCTGGGTCTAATGCCGTGCTCCGTTTTAATGAAAACTTGTACCCTTTTAACCTTACACCACGACCAAATAATTGAATGATTTCTGAACCTTCGCCACGACCAATATTTAATAACCCCATCGAGCTTACTCTCCAACTACTCCATCCTTCTGTGAATTTTTTTGAACCAATAAGGATATTTACTTTGCTGTGTTTACTATTAATAACTTGGAACAATGAATTTGAAAAATCCTTTTCGTCAATAAGCATTTTATTTGCTTCACAAATCTTTAACAGCCCTTTATCATCACCAACATTGATTACCCCAAAATAATCAGCGTTTCCAATTCGTAAACCAATTTCCCCATCCTGTCCTTTCAGATTGTCTAAGTGTAAAGATGCTCCGGCAACATCAGAATTGAAGATTTCTTTCAGTATGTCTTGAAAAACGGAGGTGGCTGAATTTTTGTTTTTCCTGATTTCACGGAATGCATTTCGAAAGATTGATTGACCATATTCATTGTTTAACCCGTCTTTTGCTTCTAACAATAGTTTTATTCTTTCGATTGATTGGACATCATATTTTACAAAAGATTCTAAAAACTTCAATACTTCAACAACATCAGAAGCAATTTCCTTACTTATGCTTTTAGTTACCTTCCCCCCAACAAATATGGCTAATGGTTTATCAATTAAAAATGGCTCAATTTCTTTTTCGTTTTCGCGATAAACCAACAACTGCTCATAAAATGAAAGTAAACTTGCTGTAAGGTATAGAATTACGCGTTCTTCCTTGCCCGGCTCGTGCCATTGTTCATTTAGGTTAAGTATTTGATAGTCCTTCCCATAACCATCATTGTAAAAATACCGGTATGAATAATCAAAGATTGTGGCTTTTCCATATTCATCAAGTAACCCCTTTTGTTTAGAACCTGTCAATGCATGCACTGCCTGACCAAAAGTTGCTGAATATTCAAATGAATAACCTGATTCACATAACCGGTTCCGTTTATCTTTCCAAATTTCACCACCTGAACCACGGTGGCCTTCATCAACTAATACAAGATTGTTGCCTTCAAAAGATTCAACTGCAACTGTTTTATTGCCGCTTGTTTCTTCAAGCTTGTGTATGTCAATTATTTCAACTTTCTGGCCAGCAAACAAAGAACCGCCAGTTTTGTCAAATAATTCAGCTTCTATGCCTGATTGTGCAAACTCTTTCAAGTGTTGTTTAGAAAGACCTTCGTTGGGGGTAAGAACAATAATTCGATTCAGACCATTTTCTAAATTATGAAGTTTCAGGTAGAATTTGTACTGCAAAATATTGATATGCATAATCAGTGTCTTGCCAGAACCTGTGGCATTCCAATAAGCTAATTTGTTTAAATCATTCAGATTTTGCTCTAATCTAAATTCACTGACAGCAGAAAAATCGTTTTTATACTTGCCATCGTTTAATTGTAGAAATGTATTGAGTTCCGATTGCAGACCGTTTTTATCTGTAAAATATTTGTCTAAATAAATTTCGGTAAACAACAAAGTCAAGTATTGAAAATACTTCCATCTGATAGGCTCACTTCTCTTCTCAGATATTGTTTGTGTGTGTGAAAATATATTTTGGTCGTACTGTAATAGAAGTTCTCTAGGTAGACGGACATTGCTGTATAAACGAGTTACCAAGACATGATGAAAATTTGAAATATTATTTTCGTCATAACCTTCAAGCGAAGAATCTTTTAAATCTTGCGATAATGCCTCTAAATCTGTTACGCCAAAAAGATTCAGGATGTATTTATTAAGTACTAGGGATGAACTTAATTTAGCCATTGGTTTTTACATTTTGATACCTCTTGGAACGCATATTAAAGGCATCTGTTCCACCTTCCATAATTGAGCAAACGGCTTTTTTAATTTCTTCATCTTCAATAGGCCCTATAAGTTTAGGGCTCAAATGTTTTGTTTCCGAATCCATAACAATTATTACTTCGCTATCTCCATTTACAGGTATGTTAGCATTATGTGTAACGGTAATAATTTGCCTTGATTCTTTGGACTTTCTTAATTGGTCAACCACCAAATCATAAATTAAATAATTATCCAAATCATCTTCAGGCTGGTCGAGAATTAGTGGCTTGTTGCCTTCAGATAATATCAAGGTTAATATGGCTGCTGTCTTTTGACCAGCAGAAGCATTTGATAAAGCCTTCCAAACTCCTGCGTTTGTTTTGTATTCAAGTTGAATTACATCCTCTGGGAGCATTAAATCAAAGGAATCTAATTGCTCTCCATTCAATGTCTTAATTTTTGATGAAAATCTTTTATCAAAATCTGCACCTGAATTTGTTCCATTATATATTCCTGAAACTATATCATAAACACCTTTGTTTGCCCTTTTTACGTCAGAACCTGACCAGTATTCAATCAGTGTTGCGATATCCTTATCGAAAGAGTCTGTACTACTCAACACTGACCTTATCTGTTCTTCCAGATTATCGAAATCCTTACAACTAGTCACATTGGCTTTTACTTTACCATCAGTGAGCAAACTTTCTAAAAAAAGCTTTCTAACTTCACATAGTTTTAATCTTTCTTTTATAAATGATTCTTTTATTTGGGCTAATATGGTTTCCTTTTCTTTAATTTCTATTTCAATTTTTTCAATTGATTCAAGTTCACTTTTCTTTGTACCAAGTGTTTTAATATCAGCTTCAACTTCCTCAATCTTTCCTACACCTTGTTCTGAAAGTGCTTGTTTTTTCTGCTCAAAGGAATCTTCCGTTTCCTTTTTATCAATTTTCCATTGATTTGTACTTATTTCCGTTTCTAAAAAAGTGTTTAGATTGATAAAATCTGTTTTTGACGTTTCAACAGAGATGGCAACTTTTTCAATTTGTGCATTTACATTATTAATAAGATCTTCAAGGTTTGCTTTAGTACTTTCTGAAAACAAATCAGAATTAAATTTTATAGACCGTATTGTTTCAATCAGAGTGTCAAATTGTTCCTTTTCGGTTTCAACACTAATACCTAAATTCTTGAATTGAGTATCATCAGAATTGAATTCTTGAATTTTCTTGAGTTCAATTTCAATCCCAATTTCTTTTACCTTATTTATTTTACTCTCAACATCCAGAATTTCCGATTTAAGATCACTTTTTTTTGCAATCTTTAATTTTAATGCCCTTATTGTTGCAGACTGTTTAATATAATCAGCTTTTTTATTTTCTAAAATCGCACGTTGCTTAAGTATATCAATTGAAGATTCATCTATTCTTTCTCGAAGAGAATTTAAATTATTAGCGATTTCATAAATCTGTTTTTGTGAAAAAATTTCAAAATCAAGAATTTTCAAAAATGATAAATCTTGCTCAATATCAAAAACTCCACTTGACTCATTAAACTTTAATATTTGTCTTTTGTCCTTACTTGGAGTTTCCTGAGTAAATAATACTTTGAATAATTCATCTCGTCTATTTATAATAACCTCAATGCAGCAAGCAGGCTTTAAGACACCTTGTTTTTTCTTATCTTTAACTTTAAAGAAATTTGTAAACTCAATTTTTATAGTTGGTAATAATTCAATTTCATTTTCTTTATCAAATACTCCTCTTAGGAATTGCAACAAAGATGACTTACCGCTTCCTCTACCACCAATAATTGTGTTCATCTGCGGATTAAATTGTATTAAAACATCATTACCGCTTTTTGAAAGTTCCGTTTCTTTAACCAATATGCTCTGAATCCATGTATCAGGTATTGCATAAGGTTGATCGAGACAATCAAAATCATTTTTAATCCTAAACTGATGCAAGAGCATTGCTTGTCTAAGACTTTCTAAACTTGGATGTTGATCCATTTTAATCCAAGTAAATCTTGTACCTATTCCCCAAAAGCCATGTTTTGGATTAAATTCAGAATGTGGATTATCAGAAAAAGTTAAAATTGCTTTACTGTATTTCAATGCCTGCTGCACCGGTGAACGCCATTCCTTTATTCGTTCTTCTGAAATAGATAGTTTCCCGTTTGTAATATCTTCATCTGATACGCCGCTAAATTTATTCACTGAGCCAAGTACTTCTTGCTTTTTATAATTTGCATCCTCAACGAGTAATTCTTTATGAACTACCTGAACTCCTAATAACCTTTCATTCTTAAATATATTTTCTCTTAAACCATGTGCTACTTGACCTAATCCCGCATAGTCATCAATATGTGCAGGAATACAAATAGCATTTTTCCTTTGAGCTTCGTTAATTATCTCCTCAACAGATAAGGGAGAATGGGCATCTTTTTCACCAAATTTAGAACGATCTATTCTGCAAAGTGTAATGAAGTCCTCAATTGTTCTTCTAATTGTACCTATTTCAAATAAAACAAGAATATGAACTTTTGCTTCACTGCAAGTTAGTTCCACACCAGGAAAAACACCTAACCCTTCTTTTGTGGCCTCTTTCTGAATTAATTCTACCCATTCAGCCGAATTATGGTCGGTAACAGCAACACAGGCTAACCCTTTGGCTTTAGCTTCCTTTACCCATTGTTCCGGTGTTACTGATTTATCTTCAAAGCATTTACTTGCCGGTGTGTGCAAGTGCAAATCGCATTTATACCATTTTGTGCCTACCATAACTTATATATTTTCAATATATTCTTATTGTAATATTCCACAAGCAGCAGTAAATATTAGCACTTAATCTAAGCTTATAGTTTTATAGTGCGTTCCTTTTAATTTAGCTATTGGTTAAATGTTTTCTAATTTAGTAATCCATTCATTAAAGTGTGGACATTTTTTCCGTAATAAATTCATTCCAATATCTTCAGCTATTAAAGGACCCACTTGAGCTTTTTGCCCCTCATAGTCGGGCAAATATTGAATAATTCGCTTCGAGGGAGCCGTTTGAGGTGATTCGTTAATTTCTTCCGGATTTGCATTTCCTATGTTTTTTTTAAGTCTTTCGATATATGTTCTTCCATCAGGATACATGGTAATTAATCGGTCAGGAGCAACCATCAGAAATGCTTCAAATTCATGTAATTGAACATAAGGAATAAATTTAGGATGATTAATGTCCATTGCAATGGCAGCTTCTAAACTGGTAATTCTCTGATAGCAATCTGCAATGTTTTGGATTTTATTGGTATATGGACTTTCATCATCTTTAGGAAAAGCATACAAATCAATAAAGCTTGTGTAGAAAGTGTTAGCTCTTCCTCGATCTGATTCTATCCACCTTAGCACATCATTTCGAAGCTTGCTATATTTTAACAAACCACCTTTAGCCGGTTTATTATTTAATTTATCCCAACCAGTTCTTATTTTTCGAGCAGAAACAAAAATATGCAAGACTGCAAAATGTCTAACCATAATATCGTTAACGAAGTTTTCTTCGGAGCTGCCTTCTACTATTATATTCAAGTACTTCATGGCCGACCTCCTATGATATTTTTTTCCCATATTTGACCTGTGGAAAATTCTTCTAAGTAGGCTTGCAAACTTTCAGAATCAGGTCTATGATACTCAGAACTTCTTCCTTTACGGTCTATTACAACCAAATCATCTAATTTAAAATTATTAACAAAACTGATCGATTGGGTTGCCACAAAAACCTGACAATATGAAGATGCTGCTTTAATTAATCCTGCTACTGCATCAATAGCACTTGGATGCAATCCTAATTCGGGCTCATCTAAAAATAAGACAGCAGGTAAATCTTTTGGGTTTTGTGCTAAAAGGCTTATCAAAGCAATTGCCCTTAACATACCGTCAGATGCTTGCCCGGCATTGAAACTCTTATTTGTGCCTTTTTCTTTCCAACGCAAAAGAATTTGCCCAAATTCTTCGTACAAATCAAAATCATCAAAGAAGGGAAGTACTAAACGAATATATTTATTTATTCTAGTGTAGTAAGCTTTCTCTTCCTGTTGAATTCGATATAAAAAACTACCTAAATTCTCTCCATTTTGTTTTAACCAACGACCATCTGCTGCGGACCATTTCAATCTCATTGGTGCCGTATCCGATGTATTATGAAACTGGTAAACGATAAGTTTCCTTAATAAATTTAATATTGTAATTGATGAAGGATTATTGGATTCGGGTAGCTTAGCTTCTGCATGACCAACCCCACAAAATGCCCAATCTCTTTTTGTGTCAAATTTTTTAGAAGAAAATCGATACATCTCTTCTTTAAAAACAAGTTTATCGGGTTTTGCAAACATCAGACTGAATTTGTATTCATTTAAGCCCTGTTGCGTCTCTACTTCCAGATGTGCATCAATACTCTTAGTGGTATCTGCTCCATCATGAAGTATATCATTTGCTCCGCCCAAATAGGCTACATGCTCTTGAAGTTTTCCATCTGAGTTAAGCATCCAACTCAGGAATTTAAAAAAAGATATAAAATTGCTTTTGCCCGCCCCATTTGGGCCAATCAAAACATTAATTGGTTTTGGCTCAAAGCCTCTTATTTCTTTAATACTCTTGTATCCTTTAATGGAAAAGGATTTTAGTTTAACATATGTCATGATTCCAACTTTTTTAATATTCAAACATTCTTTTCTTAAACTCTTCTTCAATCAAAACTACCTTCCATCGTTCATCACCGATTTTAAGGTTTTCTACATTATTATCACCGTTTACGTAGATTCGATCATATTCGTTGTCTAGGGGATTGTATTTACTTTTTTCGAGAAAGATATTTAGGGCTATGCTGTTGTGCTGGGTGCAATTTCGCCAAACTACCAGAATCTTTTCGCCTGCAAGATTTTTCCCAGTTACCACAATATAGCCTTCTTTTGGAACTGCATAACTCTCAACCACCAATCCAATCAGATAATTGAAGGTTTCAATCAAATCGACTTTGGTAGGTTGCAGTTCGTTGTTAAGGGTAACATTTAAATAACAATTAAACGGATTTACAAACCATTCTAAATTAAGAAGACTGCCTTGTGTTTCTACATCCAACATATAGTTGAGCATATAGCCTTCTTTAAAGCCTGGGTTCAGTTCCAGTACCTTTTGTTGCGTTTCTGTTTGCGATAGTACTAAGTTGTTAAGTGTATCCTCATAACTTTCTATCCGCATGTATTTAAAGCAATGGCTGATGCCTTCCCGGCTTACTGGTTTACCGTCTTTCCAATTTTTACTATATACTACTTTTTGTATTCGTGGCTTGGTAACGGTATCAAAATAGGCGCCCATTTCAACTAAAATGTATTTTCGTCTTCCTCCATCTTCTCTATTTAGGTTGATTACAGCATGACCCGTAGTGCCAGAACCAGCGAAGTAATCAATACAACTTGAATTTCCTTTTTTCATGCCAGAAATTAAAAGCGCATCTTCAACTGCATAGATAGACTTTGGGAAGCTAAAAGGATTGTATTCATTGAAATAATGTTTTAATAATCCTGTACCGTGCTCTGTTGCTGAATATTTAGAATCTATCCAATTAGTTGAGGATAAAACCCCTTCAGGTTCATAATACTTGTAATAAACTGTAATATTAATGTTGTCCTTTTCGAATTTCAACTCTGTCATTGATTTTCTTGCTGTATCAATACCCCATCTCCATCTTCTCTCAATCCCATTTTCGTCAACAGGAAAAACTTCTAATTCATTACCCAATGGTACTTCATGAATATTCCAGTTTCTTGCTCCTTCATCCCAAGTCATTTCTGGAATTCTAACATTTTTGTTAGTTGGGTCATAATAAAATGGATAATATGCCTTCGGGCTATCTTTTCGCTCAGAGTCTGTTCCTCTTTTTCTAAGTAGTTCCCACATATATTTGCCATTTTCATCTTCTTCCTTATATCTCTTATTCTGTTGTTCATTTCTTTCGAATTTCAAAAGTTTAGCTTGATCAGTCATTCGAACAAAATGCCCATATTCGTGAGAAATGGAAAATCCCTCCGGAGAAGGTCTTCCAGAAGGATTGTTTCTAATTGCAACCGTACCCAAAATATTATCAATGCCAAATGTATCATGTAATAATAACACTAACTCATTGGTTTGGAAATCATCAATAGTTGTACATAAGATCCCTTTTTCACTTATTATTTCTTTTGATAATTTGAGGCGAGAATCCATTAAGCTTATCCATGAAGAACTACGATAACCATTTTTATACATTATAGGACTCGCATCAGTGTTATATGGCGGATCAATATAACAGGCATCTAATGATTTATAATAACGATTTTTTAAAACATTTAATGCCTGAAAATTTTCTGAATTAATTAATAATCCATCGCATTGCTTATCAAATTTTTCAATACTTGCGATCAGTTTCCATTTAAAAGTATCTGGAAAGAAAACGGTGTCTAAAACTAAAAACTGGTTTTGGTTTAAGAACTCAATTGTTAAAGGATTCGTAAAACCATTGATGTCTTTCTCAAAAATCTTATTTGCTTTCTGCGCTTTTATTTCATCAATGGCAAATAATTTAATCCATTCTTGAATTTGTGGTTGGTTGTTTAATATTTCAGTATAAAGTTCCTTAGGTATGCGGTCAAGCGTTATGCAGTAGTTACATTCAACTATCATTTTCTTCTTTAGCCAAAGTTTCTTTTGGAAGTTTTCAATTTGTGCTAAAAAAGTAATAATTTTTTCACCAATCTTTTTAATGGCTTTTATCTTAGAGAGTTGTTTCAAAAATTCCTGTTCATCCCTAATATTTAAATCATCAATAAAGAGAACTTCGTTTTTGATGTAGAAATCTAGTTCACGACAGAGAAAACCTTCTAAGTCTTTATGAATGAAATAGTCAAAGGTATTTCGGGCAGTGTAATCCAATAAGTGTTTTTGTAGTAAAGTGCGTTGTTTGTCTTTTTCAGTTGGTCTCAAACTTAACAGCTCTAAGAATTCTTGTGGAACTTTATTTTTTATAATATTAAACGCATCAGATAACAAATCTGTTTGTTTAATTTTTTTATCGCCAGGTTCGTAGGTAAAGTATATTTTAAACTCATCGCCAACTGTTTCGTATGGTTTTTCAGAATATATAACAAATCGTCTTTCTTTATCACCTTGTGTTTTGTTGTTATTTTGTTCTGTACTGGCTTCTACTAATTCAAACGAAACACTTTTGCCATTACTCAGTTTAAAACAGTAGTTTTTAAAATATTCAGAGGTTTTTATATAGTACTGATCGGCATTAGCCCAGTGTAATTTTACTTCTTCACCTTCGTACGGTATAGCATACACATCTTTTTTGTACCTGCGCATGGAGATAAAATCACCATTATCGAAATAGCGTTTAAAGAAGTTAGCAAGCAATGAAAACACTTCGTTTTCTATAGCAACCATATCAGCAGCTTCTCCAAGGCGTAACTTTAATTGTTGCACTTTAGGTAAGGATTCCGGGTCAGCACCTAAAGCCAGAGCTGATTTTATCGCCTCATTCAATTCTTTTTGCAATGCTTGTTTGTCAACCGATAGACTATCGGATAATACCTTTTGAACCTGAGGCACCAAATCTTTTTCTAAGAACTGTTCAATGTCTTTCCTCTTTTGGTTCATAATCCGGTATATTCCAAAATCGAGCTCCGCTTTGTCAAGCATGAACACTTCCTTAAGTGTATTAATTAGTTTTTCGTAGTTTGTCATGCCTATATTAATTTCCAGTTAATGGTAAATAAATGGGTTTTACTTATTTCCTGCTTCATTCGTTTTTGAATATCAGCAATCATCTTGTCTCTCATTTCTGCAATCTCATCTTCAACTATGAAAATTGCCTGACGTTGTTTTTTTTGTTTTGCCGACAGCTCTTGCAGTTGTTCCTGAATATTGAGCTGAGTGGTCGGGTCGACCGTTTTCTGCGATTCCCTATTCAATTCTTTTATCCTGGCTTTAGTTTCTTTTATTGCCAACTCGGCTGCATTCATTCTATCTTCTGCCCATTTAGTTAGTTTCTCGGTTTCAAATTTCAAATAACTATTGTCTCTTTCCGAAATACTTTTCAATAAGGCATTCAGATGCAGCTCACCGATTTTATTAATGATTTTTAAGTCAATTTGACTTTCATTTGAATTATTGTTCTTAACCGGCAAAGTAAGTAACCGTTTCGCCTGATCTTCCTTTAGTTGAACACCCTTATCAGTTGATCCGAAAACCAATAAATAATCAGAAGATTCAAAGGAGTCTACGCTTAAAGCCATAACACTCAACCAACCCATTTGTCCTTTTAACTCTTTCAATATGGATACATTGCCTTTGTAACCTGTTAAATCAAAAGTTAATGTTGTGAGCGGTAATTCTGTAGATTTTACTTTGGTCAAAATTTGCTGGGCTAACGGGTGTCCCATGCGGTATACGTGTGCTTCGGTATTTGGCTTACCTAATTTAAAAGATTCAGTAGGAAATTTAAACTCTTTATAAGGTTGTTTCTTTAGCTTGAAGCTTAAATCTTTATCATTAAAACTGGCGTTATCGTTTAATTCAAATTTGGTTATAGCCCAAAGCCATTGTTCATATTTTGTAATGTATTCCTTGCTTTCAGAAAGACGTATTTTCAGTTTGTCAATAACTTCATCATCAAAATTGGCCAACAATTTCTCACGTGTAGAAAGCATTTTATTATTGATCTGCTCATCCAATTCTTTTTGAAGCAGATCAAACTGTTCAATAATTTCTTTTTCGCTTCGATATTTCTGATAGATTTCCGCAATGCGTTTTTCAAAATCAACACCTGATTCAATACTTCCCAAAACATCATCACTAGCACCAAACACACCACTAAAGAGTTTGAATTTTTCGTCAAGCAATTGGAAAACACGAATATCAGCCGCATTTTTAATATTCAAAAAATTTACTACTACCACATCATATTTTTGCCCATACCTATGGCAACGACCAATACGCTGTTCAATACGTTGTGGGTTCCAGGGCAAATCATAATTAATAACAAGCGAACAAAACTGAAGGTTAATTCCTTCTGCAGCCGCCTCGGTTGCAATCATAATTATTGCTTCGTTTCGAAAATACTCCACTAATGCTGCACGTTTATCGGCGGTTGGAGAACCTGATACTTTATCTGTTCCTTTGTTTTGACTAAGCCAACTTTTAAAAATTTTATTTGAAAGTTCATCGTTATTTGAACCATTGAACAACACGATTTTATCTGGATAGTGATCGCTTAATAAGTTGAATAAATATTTCTGTGTCCGCGTTGATTCTGTGAATATGATGGCTTTCTGATTGGCTTTTTTATCCATCTTGCGAAAGCCTTCCTTTAGTGCTGTAAGTAATTTGTCTCCTTTAGCATTGTGTTTTATTGATTCGGCTAAGTCCCGATATTTCTCAAGTTCAAGAATTTCTATTCGGATTGATTCAACATCTGAGTCGGACAACTTCTTTTCTTCTTCTGGTTCTTCTTCACTCCATTCTTCTTCTATTTCTTCAAATAATTCGTAATCTTCTACAATTTCTTCTGCTACAAATACTCTTTCACTGTCTTTAATGACCTGATTCAGTTTCTTAATCAGACTATTAAGTGTTCCTGCTATTGCAAAGGAGGAGGAAGCTAAAAGTTTTCTAAGAATAAGAGTCATTAAATGTCTTTGACCAGCGGGTAAAGCATAAAGTAATTCACGCTGCAAATAATCGCTTACATCTTCATACAATTTTTGTTCGTCATCTGATGGTTCAAACTTTATAGTTAATGGAATCCTGTTAGTGTAACGAATATATTCCTGAACTTGCCTACGTAAATTGCGAATACAAACAGACTTTAAACGGTCTCTTAAATCCTGATAATTTTCGCTATCCACTGTTCTTAGGAATTGGCTTCTAAAACTTTTAATGTCGCCAAAAGTGTGTTCATCAATGATACTTACCAAACCATATAATTCAAGTAAGGAATTTTGAAGTGGGGTAGCGGTAAGTAAAGCTTTTCTGGAATGGGATAATGCTTCTTTGATTGCATTACCAATTTTGTTTGTAGGTTTATATACATTCCGTAAACGATGGGCTTCATCAATTACTGCCAAATCCCATGAAACCAACTGCATCAAATCGGCTTTTGCCTGGGCAAATTGGAAAGAGCATATAATTATTTTGTTTTGCTCTAATGGGTTACTATTTCCTGATTTTTTATGCCCCTTAAAGTTTTTGTTTTCGAGTATAATGGATTCCAGGAAAAACTTATCCCAAAGTTCCTGGCTCCATTGTTTTCGTAAATTTGCCGGGCAGATGATTAATAATTTCTTTCTGCGTTCTGCCCATAGTTGAGAAATGAGAATCCCTGCCTCGATTGTTTTTCCTAAACCCACTTCGTCAGCTAATATTGCACCTTTGGAAAGAGGCGATTTAAATGCAAAAAGAGCTGCTTCAACCTGATGTGGGTTTAAGTCAACCTGAGCATCCATCAAAGCAACATTGAATTTCTCACTACTTCCAGAAGGAAATCGTCTGGTTAGTTCATACGCAATATATTTTGCCTGGTATGGGGTTAAATCGTTCACTTTTCTTTTAATTTATCTAAAGCCATCTCTAAAGCTTGAATTGTAAATTTCTCATTGCCTACCAATTGCAATACTCTATCGGCTAACCAAATTGGTAATAGTTCATTTTCAGGTATATTATATAGTTTTGAAAGTTTTTTCAGGTGGACCCGGCTCACTGGTTTTTCATTATGCTCCATTTTGCTTATGTAAGCAGTGTCAAGCTGTAATTCAGCTGCAACCTGTCTTTGCACCAGCCCTTTAGATTCTCTTAACTCTTTAAGCTTTTCTCCCAACATAATTTACCTATATTAGTCTTGTCCTTAAAAGGTCAAATTTAATAATTAAATTTCAATCTAACTTTATACAGGTGGAAAAATTTGGCTCTCTTTTAGGTTTGACTAAGGGTTGTCTCTTTATTGCTTCTTAAATTCTTCTAATTGCTTTCTTTCAAGAACCTGATAGTAGTAACTGAATGGCTTATTGAAATCAACTATTTGCCTTCTTTTACCTGGCGTCTCTTCTTCGTTTTCTTCTAATTTAGGAAGCTTCTTTAACTTTTCATCCAGTTTGTAGTATATTTTATTTCTGTTTCTGTCTAACTGTTTCATTTGTTGAACTGCATATTTATTCATAGTCAGTTCTTTGAAACCATTCTTCCAACACATTTCATTTTCAATCTTATCAAAGTTTCGCAATTCTACTCTTCCAACCGACATTCCAACCAATTTGTGAATTACTGATTCGCTAATTGTCCCGATACTTTTTCGTCTATCTTTTTCAATTGCCTTATTAATGCGATAGACAACTTCTTTCTGTTTTCTTAGTTCCTTTTTCAGTGACTTTTTTCTAACTCTTATGTGTCCCTCATAATGCAATTCATAACCAACGAAACCAATCCAAGGGAAACCATTATTCTTTATAGCTGCCCACTTGTATGGACCTTTTGATTTCTTATTCCAAAATGGCGCTATTGTTGTCGGTGGTAAATTTTTTTCAGGAATTTTTCTATTTATAATCAGTTTATTACAAAAATTATGAGGCACTAACTTTAATTGCTTCAATGCTTTTGTGTAAAGTATTTTAGCACGTTTACATTCCTTTTTATCGGGATGAAGAATAATCATGTCATCACAAAACCTTGCATAAAACACTTTTGATTTTATTACTTCCTTGTCTGCGGCATCTAAAACAATATTCGCAATCAATCCTGACAATGCTCCTCCTTGAGGAATCCCTATTCTTTCAATACTAATATCATTGTAATATCCGTGTTTTTTGAAACCAGCCTGAACCCATTCGTAATGTCCTTTGAAAGTATTACCTCTTTTATCATTTAAATGTTTTTTCCAATACTCATCATCACTATTTAAAGGAAGTGTATATGTGTTGAACGAATAACAATTAAGGTACTTATGAAAAACTCGAATAGGATTTGAAAAATCAAATTCAGGAAGCTCTGTCTGAGCTTTTTGAATTAATGCATCGAAATGCTCTTTTATTATATTATGGTTTACTGAATCATAAAATTTTTCCATGTCACATTCAACTGCCCATAGGTCCATTTCTTTAAAATCTGATTTGAACTTAACAATTGCTTTAATGCAATCATGATGTGAAAGTAAACCACTATCGTCGCTGTTTCTTTTGGCTCTGAAAGCAAAAGAACAATCTTCAAAATACTTGTCAAATAAATCAGTCAGAAATTTGTTTGTCAAACTCAAAATCACTCTGTCTTTGAGAGTGAAAAGCGAAATAGGTCTGCATTTATTTAATTCATCTTTTATGATTTTATCTTTTAACTTCGGATAAACTGTTGGAGGTGAAATTTTATAATTTTTATCTTTTATTGATGTTTGAATGTCTTTGACAAAAGCATTTAAATTCTCAACGAACAATTCAGAAGGATTTTTCTTTTTATAGAACTTAATTGTTTTTAAAAGTGCGTAAATATTTTTATCGGTAGAAGATAACTTCTGATTAGTTCTTGAATTATATCTTGATTCCTCCCCAATATTCTTCCATTTTCTTCTGCTAGGGAAAAGTTTATTCAGGTCTTCATTAAATTTCTTTTCATACTCTGAATGATTGTTGCAATCGTTTACATGATAGTTGTATTCTTCTGCTTTAGTCAAAAGATGAATGAGGTGTTTCTTGTTTCGATTATTTGCATACTTTGCACGTAACCTGCACAAGTAAAAAACTATTGCTTCCTCCTTAAAATATTCCTCAAACGTTCTCATAAATAAAATAGAGAAGAGAGTTACCTGTAAAGAGTATTGCTACTCTTGTAAACCATAATACTGACATTGCTAGTCACTTTTTAAGACCTCTGGTAGTGAACCGTTATCTGAGGTTGAAACTTGCGACAAATTTTCATTTGCCGTCTCGGAACTCTCTTCTCTAATACTTTTAATTATATATCCTTTTTGTTTTGCAAAATATTCAATCGTTTTAAATGTTATTTCCCCTGTCTGAATCTCATAACAGTTAAGAAGCATATTCTTACAATTTGTTTCGTTATATTTCTTCTTGTCCAGCGAACTTAATCTTTGGAAATACTTTTCTCCAATGTCATATGTAAATGTGTTTGCTATTGCCAATGAAACTCTATACCATTCTTCATACGAAGCTGTGATTGATAATTTTCTTTTCTCTAAAAATCTGATAACTGCCTGAATTGTTTTCCGATATCTCGGGTCATTTCTGTCTTTTGGGTTAAACAAAGCATCTCTGTTGCTTTTGTGAATCGGAATAACTTTTTTTGATTTTTCTTTGGTCTCCGGCATATCCAAGATATCAGGGTCTGAAATTTTAAATGAAGTAACTGATTTCTTAATTTCAATTAAAGGATCGTAAGATAAAAAGCAAAGACGTGTAGTATCGCTTCCACTATTGTCTAATTCAATGTTGTGGCTCTCTAAAAAATATTTTGCTAATTTTCTAAATGCTGCTTTGTGTGCATTATCAAGGTTATTAGAGTTTAATTCTGTGTTGTAAGACAAATGAACTAATCCTTTAATTCCCAATTGTGATGGTGATTCCCAAAACGCTAAAACAAAGGCATCTTTGCAAAAACACTCTTTCACTCTTTGGAATTCTTCTTCATTTAGTTTGTCAATATCTAAAACCACTAAGTTGTTGTAACTTTTGAGTGCAGTCTTTTTCCTTTCCTTATTAAATGTTCCGCAGAATGTAACAGCAGGGAGATTTTTTTTGTGGATGTTGTATTTTTCTTTATCTCCAGATTTCAGCAAGCTTCTTAAACTGTTTACTTGTTTTAAGTGAGTTTCATTTTTTATTTCTACAAGAACTTCTTTGATGGAAACTTCTTTGTTGAACGCTGACCATGCATTTGGCTGATACGATACTTTAAGATTTAAAATATCATCAATACTGGTATTCTCTCTTTTTATTGTTATTTCCATTTCTAATATACAAAATATGCGAACGGGGTTTATTAAGTAGTGATCACGAAAGTGTCTATTTTATTGAAATACTATTCCATTGGCCACACGGACGTATTTATTGTTAGTATTTGTAATACCTAAGTAGTATAGGGTATTTACAAACAAAGTTAATATAGGATTTAGTGATTAAAGTACGAGGGAATGGTTATTAGGTAATTAGTATGATTAAGTGATTTAGTACAGTCGCATTTAATTACGGCCAACTCGTTTTTAACATTAATTATATTTTACTTGTATTTCTCTGAATTTCATATTCTCAAGGATCTTGAAAGCATCGATAAATAAGTGAATCTTATTTCCAATAAGACAGAAGAATCTTTCCTTCTTGAATTGGGTCATAATTCCAATCAGTTTATAATCATAGGAGTATTCCTCCTTCTGGGGATCTTTATTTAATAATAATAACCAAAGGCCACATCCACTAAGTCCATAAAAATGAGTATTTACTCTTTTTCTTTCACTTGTATTAATGTCTGTGCCTTTTCCATTCATATCAACAATAACCCAATCTTTCTTATTGTATTTGTAGTGTAAATATCTTTTATCATTGGAGGGTGTTGTAAAATATGCAGTGGCCCCAGTATCTAGATGTCCTTTGTTATCATTTATGTTATTTTCAGGGAAACCAATTACACAATAATTCATAGCATCCATCATTCTGTTATGCTTTCGAATCCCCTCTATTGTCAGAAAAATGTATGGTTTACTTAAAGGTTCTATCATCTGTGGATCTATTTTGATACAGGCTAAGTCAATCCCGATACTATTTCCGATATCAGTATATTTAATATCTCCAAGAACGTTGATATAGTCTCTGAGTCCTACTCTAATAAATAAATCTTTCCCCTCTTGTGCAATTGCATTAGCTACATGTGATGCGGTAAATATTAAGTGTTTTCCGTGTATCAAAACAAGGACGCCAGATCCGTATGGTTTTAGTCTTTTTTTCCCTTTTTCAAAAAATTGACACGTGTGTCTAACTAAATGTTCAGATAAGATCTTTTTAAGTATAGGATCTATTGCTTGATCAGCTTTGACTTTCTCCATCAATTAAATTACCTTTATTTTCAATGATACATTTTGCATTTCAATCTTAAGATGTGTCAAGTTTTGATAATGATGTGTGGGATAGCTCTAATGTTTGTCATTCCAACACCAATAATCATATACAATAGGAGAAATCTTTGAAAGTTTACAAAGCTTGTAGACGGCATCCATAAGAATGATATAAAGTTGTTGAGTATTGATAAATCCCATAGATACCGTCGGTGGAATTGAAATTTTATATTTCACAACTGTTAACTCGTTTACTATTAGCCTTAAAGGGCGAAGGGAAAATGAATCAAAAGGTACCTGTTGATATTTGATCTTTCCAATTTGTCTATAGGTTTTTGACTCTTGAATATCTTTGATTAAAAGGTTAATCATTTTCATTGCTGGACCATAAATTAGAAAATTATTTGGTGCTTTTGTTTCCTGGGCCCATCGATTTATTAAGGAGTCACCATATTTAAAGATAAATTGATAATAATCCTTATTTGATTTAATAGTTTTAAAGTCTGAAAGGATGGTATCAAATGAAGCTGTTGCCCAATTTCGATAAACCTTTGAAGGAGGAATGTTAAGGTTTTGAAAAGCTCTGAAAATATTTGATGAAACAGATTTGTTTATTATGATCTCTTGCGATAGATTCTTTGTTGGAAATTCAAATGTCTTTCCAAATTTTTCAAGGATGTGAATAGCTTCCTCTGTTGATTTAAATTCGTGAATTTTCTGCGACATGACGTTAATATTAAAAGGATAAGGGTATTCTTCTATAAATGTGCAGGAGGTTTGTAATTAATGCCAACAGCACGGCATGTGAGGGAGTTTGCGTTTACGGTTCAGCCAGCTGGCCAGTTGTCCTGTTTATTTAGCCGGGAAACTGTCCCGGTGCAAGGAGGGTATGGTATGGTGTGGTATATGTAAAGTAGGTTGCGGCTGGATTTACGATCGCGTTACGATGAAGTCAGGTATTAGATGTTTGGACTGTTTAAGCATTATGTCAACTGCCAAGAAAAGGTGCCGCAAATACTGTGACGAGCAAATTAGCACAGCTGACCGTTTTAGGTGGTCGTAGCAATTTAATTATTAGGGATAAAATCATGATTAAGTATTAATTCGAGAGTTATCAACCATGAATTTAAGGATATTCTTACCACCAAAAGAATGTAAACCAAACATGGTTTGCATAAAGACATAATCAATACCAGAAATCCTTTTTATTTCGGCTGCAGTTACTGGCGGATTGATTTTATGAAAATCAAGAAGTTTCATGAAGTATTCTTCATTAGGATGATCTGGATTCCCTTGATATGAGGCTTTAACCAATTTTCCATTGGCTTTCCCCATTGCTACTATTCCGACCCTAGATTGATATAAGTAAACGACATCCCCCTTAGCAAGACGCTCGATTTTATACTTCCATGGATCAAAATATGCTGCTGCTTTATGATTGTCGATCATATCATCATGATCAACCTGATCATTGCTAATATTAGTATTAAGGATATAGTATCCCTCAGCTATGTCCTCATATGGATTGTCCTCAACTCTGAAAGCTGAGATTTCTAAAAGGATCTCATTTGAGGTCCCCTCATATAAACGATAGACCCAAGGTCGAATATCAAGGCCACAAGATCTCCAATATTGAATAGCCTCACGTGTCCTATAATCAAGACCATTTGTCATTACAACAAATACTTGTTTATTGTTGAAAGCTATTTCATTGAGGTGAGTGTCAAACTTGGCTTCATGCGATAGTGTCAAAGACTGCGAAGAATCGGTAGCCTTTTTATACAATTCATCAAGATCGGAATATTTTGATGGACCAAAAATCTGAGCGTACCGAAGTACCTGTAATAAATTTGAAGGGTGAGATTCCCATGCCTTTAGTTCAAATATAAATAGTTTTCCATTTTTATCTATGGCCATCAGATCAGGCTCTTCCTGCCAATGTCGAGATTGCATAAGTAAAATCAATTCGTCATCGGGAAATAATCTATCCAATGATTTGAAGAGAATGTCTTGTAAGCTACGTTCATCAAGGCCAAAATTCCGTAGGTGGGATCCCGTTTTCTTTAGTGTCAGGTGCGTATTTCTATCGATGCTTAGTAACATATTATATCTTTTTGGTTATTCATTTAATGTTTAAAAAAAATGATCGCTGTTAACAGCTGAACTATTTGTCAAGAAAGTATGATACTCTGTTATAAAAGTTGTCCAGAGATTTTTTAATCATGTCAATTGAAAAGCCAATCTCTTTTAAGAGGATTATTATAAGTAAAAAATTTGTCTTCTTTGCTAAAAGTAATAAGTCCTTACCTTTAGCTATTGATGTCCTTGATGAATCAGAATAGTGTGTATAGTAATTTCGAGAGTTTGTAACCCTATCTATAAATCGTTTTTTACCAATTTTATCCTTAAAAATGACCCTTTGAAGATCATCATCAAGCTCTGAAATTAGTTCCCTAAGTCGTCTTCGAAGGTTTGGTTCATAACCAAATTCTAGTTTCTCAGTAAGAAATTTGGCATCAGTTTTATTTAAGTTTTCACAGATTCTCTCCATTTTTTCTTTAAAATCATCTTTTAACTTTTTTGTATCTTGTCTTAGTCTTCTATGAAAGACCTCCAAACCTAGTACCCCATCTAATAAAAGGTTTTCTGAATATGATTTTCTATTCTGGTAAAAAAGATAAATTAAAGTGGTTATTGTCTCCAATTCCAAGATGTTAAACCAGTTACAAATAATTAGTTCAAAATCATCTTTGATATCTTTAAATGTAAACATAAAATCATGGAATGTTAGTTTTTCCAAATCATCCTTAGGTTTATTTTGCGAGAAGTATATTTCAATTGATTTTGATAATGTTTTATTTTCCTCTTCCTCAGAAAATAATATCAATGATATTAAAGAAATTTCTTCTCCAATTCCCATCATTAGGAAATTTCTGAAATGGAATAGTTTCTTAATAAAAGCATTAATATTTATGGGACCTCCTGTAGATTCTAATTCAAGGAAAGTAACCTGGCTAAATTTAAAGTCTGGTTTTGGGATTATATCGTATGAATTATTAGTAAGTATTTTACCCAAAAGATCTTTGGATATTTGAAATTTAAGAATTGTGGGTTTTTCTGCGGTAAGAATTACTTGGTCAGGATCTTCAAATTTGATTTTATGTGTGAAAATATTCATCCATTTCTCGAGAAGATTAAATCTCGCGCTTATTTTAAAACCTAGTATAGAATTCTCATCGGTAAAATGATCTCCAACTGCAACTAAATGTACTAAATACGAGACTTCTGGCATATTTGCGAAAGCATTGTCAATATTGCTAATCAGGCAATTAATTAATGTGACTTTAGACCCTTTAGTCGAGACTCCAAGAATTGTTGATTTGGGAAGGAACTTTAAATGATCCAGTTTTTCATCAAATGAACCAATTAGTTCTAAGGTTATTCTCTCATAAGGTTTATAAATGAGAGTACCATATATTTTCTTCTCTAAGTTATCTGGAGTAAACCAGTATCCTTTTATTACAAAATCTTGATTCATAGTAGTATTGTTTTGCTGCTAACTTGGTGATATAGGTACAAGAAAAGGAAGTTTAGGTTTTCCGGTGAAACCCTTAAGGTTGATTATCAGGATTTGACAGGTTAAAATTTCGGGTTTGCAAAAAAGCATATCGATAAATCAAGACAAGTTATGTTTGACAATGAGGGGATAACCGGGGGAATTTAAAGCCAAATCTATATCCAAATTTAGCTGCTTGCAGGTACGCCACTGCCTCGTCAGTCACAAGAAGAAGCGCTGAGGAGAATGAGACATAATCAGACTCTGGCGTCATTTTCTCAAATGAAAATCCGATACACTCAGGTCTGGTCAGGGTTGATATTGTCAATGTTTTTTAGTAATAATATTTAGTTAATATGAATGATAGTCAAAATGTTACCTAGGGATGACGAGTTGTTTCAGGGCAATTGTGATATAAACAGTTAGTTAATAGATGATTGGAAGGATTAAACAATTTGTATTCTGTTTGGGTAAGACAGATGTTGTTGTCGTGCTGGGGAAGTCCTTAAAAACAGACTGGAGTTGTCAGGTTATAACAAAGTTGTCCAAGTGACAAAGTCCTGATAGACGGGCTGGAGTTGTCATGTTATGATGAAGAGTCCCGGGGGTAAAGTCGCTGGAGTTGGCACGTTATAATAAAGTTGTCCAGATGGCAAAGTCCCGATAAACAGCAGGGATTGTCGTGTCATGATGAAGTTGTCTAAACGGCGGAGTCCGGGTAGGCAAAAAAGCATGTGTTTTGCAGCGACGGGACGGTTGCAGGGACGGGCTGCAAAACTCTTGCTTGTGCGTCGGAAATCATGGTGTAGTGCGGGTTTGCTCGCCATTTGCCTTACAGCTAACGGCCCGGTGGTATGGGGAGTTGCCGTCTGTGTCGGGGTTGGCATGCGTTTTTGCAAATCCCGATAAGTGGGCAGGATTTGTCCCGTCACGATATAATTGTCCAGATAGCGATGCAAAAACCATGACAATGGCGCGTCGGCCAGCAGCCCTATTGTGTTTGTCTCAGTAGCAGGATTTGTCACGATATTCAAATTTTGATAAGTGGGTTAAATTTTGATCGCATAGACTTATCGAGCTGATTACTAAGTTGTCCGGGCTGCTGAAGGCAATTACCTATACCATCCGTGTTATAAAAAGTGCCAAATTAGGGGTTTAGTGTTAATTCAAAGTCCTGGTAGATGACAGTAAATTGTCAAGTTTTACTGAATTTAATAAATGAGGTATCTTACTAATGAGAAGGAACTGTCTTGTTATAAAGAATTTAAATAGAAAACCGTTATAAAAAGTGCGACCTTGCAAATGACCGTCACGTCAAGCATGAACTGTCTCGTCAAAGAACATTTGCAAGGCATCAGGGTAAAGGCATAAAAAATTGGCCAGATCAAGAGTCGCGGTACAAACATTATAGAAAAGATAGGTTGTCTCGGTATTGTGAATTTGTTAACAGCAGTAGAGGGCAGCCAATTTTTTATATGTGCGTTGGCAGAAGTATTCGGCTGGGTATTTGCGTGTCGCGGTACAAATCTGATAAACGGTGAAAAGGTGTCTTGTCACGGTGAATTAAATTATTTGCAGTGCGGGAAGCCGAATGACTTAATTTTTCGTTCGCATTTTTTATAACGGCCCGGTGGTATGGGGAGTTGCCGTCTGTGTCGGGGTTGGCATGCGTTTTTGCAAAGTCCCGGTTGACGGACGCAAGTTTTCTCGTCCAGACGGAAATGTCCAGATGGCTGAGTC
>Ga0214473_10001076_pt1 | contig 36952 bp, 35 predicted proteins | sample RVTome_7_FD_203509 | JGI IMG/M metagenome (GOLD analysis project Ga0214473, IMG submission 203509) | Soil microbial communities from uranium-contaminated site in the Upper Colorado River Basin, Wyoming, United States - RVT98D197 | ecosystem: Environmental > Terrestrial > Soil > Contaminated >... | reverse complement strand
ACCAGAGCGCCTTCAGAACGCGGTCGTAGTACTGGTGCGTATTCATCGAACCTCCCGTTGCAGAGCCCTTCGTGTCACGGCACAAAGGGACGGTTTGGGTTGGCCCTCCATCGCGGAGGGTATGGGCAAAAAAAATCCGCCGATGGGCGGATTCAAATTCAACGACTCAGCGCGTCTCCATTGTGAGGAGACAAGAACATGGCATACTCTCCCGTGCGGTGCTTCACGTAACGCTTCAACCCTTCTTCGACCCCGACGGTCGTCGACCGTCAAGTCCCCTGCCCCACTCTCGGATAATCTGCGGCACAACGCCCTGCGCGCAAAAGACACTCGCCAAGGCGACGGCGTGACCACGAGGTCAGCTTGAGGGTGTTATATGCGGCACACCAACGACATTGTCAACAGCAATTTTCTCAGACTCAAGAAAAGAGACCCCGCACAACGTGCCCGGGGTCTCGCGATCATGACAAGATAAGAATCGGCCGCTACTGTGTTTGCACCCGCAATGTATCATGGACTGACACCACGAGTGCGGCAATTCCGCCGTCGATGTTGTCCCTTAGGATAGGGGTGCGCACATCGTCGTTCGGTGGCAACAAATAAGCGTACGGCGGATTTTTTCGGCGGATGAAATTCGGGGAATACGCGATGATCGTAAAATCGTATACATCTTCCACGAGGTTGTCGGTCGCAGTCTTGAACGCGCCGGGAGGAATCACCTGCGAGAGCGCGGTTTGAGATTCACTGTACTCGCCATAGCCGATTGACGACGTGGATAGGTCGCGGGCACGCACAGATACAGCGTAGTTTACCGCTCCGACGGACGTTGTCCAGGATACTTGGGCGTTGCCATCAATCGGACGCCAGATACGATTGGTCGGAAGGATGTTCTCGATTTCGAACTCATCGGGGATCACGACGGAGTCGTGGTAGACGAACGACTCGGTGAGATCGATTGCGGCAATCTGAATCTTCTCGGTATGCTGCCATCGTGGGGCCGAGTATGTCTTGTTCCCTTGCCCGGAGGCCGAGGACGTCGCGATGGTGTCGGCATCAATCACCACCACGCCGCCGGAGATTCCGACACCGTCCTTGCGGAAACGAACGTAGATGACGTCCTGCCCCGAATCGAGATTCTTTTCGAGCACAACGACGAGATTGTATTCCGCGCCGTTACCGCCTCCGCCGTTGGGTGTGGAATCACAGCCGGAAAAACCGACCCCAACCAGCATCAGCGCCGCCCACCAGAGAACATGCTTTATTGGCCCCATCGTAATTCTCTCCCTGTCTTTGGATTATCGGCATCCGGACCGCAAAATGTAATGTGAATCGTTACGGGCCTGAAGATGCGGTCTCTGCCAGACATCGCGATCTTTTGGGCCATCATTACGTTACATTGAGTTCGACGGGGTTTGGTTCCCTGGGACGTGTCAATCATGTGGACTATTCTCTTCGGCTCACTTGCCGTTCTGGTCATGGCGGCGCTTCTGCTCATGCCCATCCGGATTGTATTGAGCTGGTCGGGCGGTCTGGTCCAATCGCGGTTGCGCTTTCTCGGCGCCTCGTACCGGATGTGGGAACGCGACCTGTTCGCACGGGCGGCGAGGCAAGAGGCCGGTCAGCGGCGGGATACGACGAAGGAATTAGATGACGGGCTTCTCCTGCTCGCGCAGAACTTACTCGGTATGATCGATCACCGCGGCACATTGATCGAGACGGTACGAGCCATACTGAAATTGGCCGGAGAATCTCGAAAATGGTGGCGCTTCGAGCAAGGACGCATCGATGTGGCTCTTGGCGTCGGTAATCCCGCGCTGACAGGGATGGCGCACGGGGCGTTGGCGGCGCTGGGCGGAATTCTTACCGCCCGGTGGCCCCAACTGACCGTCAGCAGCAATCCAGATTTCCAGCGATGGACCTTTGCCAGCAGCGGGGAACTCATTTTCCGCGCTCGGGCATGGGACGTCCTCTGGCACGTGCTCTGTTTGGTGGCAACTATTCCATGGCGAAATTTGTGGAAGATGAAACGAGACTTGGCGTACTCATAGCAAGAGGAGGGAATGGTGGCTTCCGGAAATCTTGTCGATGTATTACAAGCAATCGTCGGTGAACTGCGGCAAGTCGCCCGATCTGAGAGCATCATCGGCGCTCCGGTTACAATTGGTGACCGGACGATTGTGCCGATCACAAAACTCTCGGTAGGATTTGGCGCGGGAGGCGCGGAGGGGACACGCCCTGACAAGGGGACGGGTTTCGGGGGTGGCGGCGGCGGCGGGGCCATGATCGAGCCAGTGGCCTTCCTCATTCTGGACAAAGAGCGCGTCCAGCTTCTGACAACCCGGAGGCACGGGGTCGTCGAGGCCGTATTGGATGTCGCCCCGGACCTCATTTCCTCGATCAAAAGCTGGTCGGAGAAGAGGCGTTCAAATGCACCAGAAGGCGGATCGGGAGCTTGATCGGAGGATCCAGAAGCCGATCAAGCGGGTATAATCAGTCACACGGAAACGAGCCGTCGATAGTACCTGAGGACCAACCATGCTGACCATTCTCTTAGCTCTGACTCTGCCCATCCTGGAAGCACAACCGACAACGCGGCAGCTCTCCACGCGCTGGCATCCGACGGTCGTCATCGAGACAGGCCTGAGCAACTTGGCCTTCGTCGCCATCTGCCCCACGAAGAGCGATTCGGGTGGACACTTCTTCGCCGTCGACAGTTCAGGCAACATTGCAGAACTGGCGTTCGAGAACAGACAGTGGCGGATACTGGGAAAATCGACCGTCGGCGAACGCGTTGCGACCGGGTGCGCCGCGGCGATGCGCGAGGACGAAATTTGGTCGCTCGTCATCGGCACGGAATCGGGGAAGGTCATCGAGATGCGCCGTGGCGAGATGGGCTGGGGACGTTATGAGGTCACGGCGGCGGCGCCGCCGTTGCGTGCGGTGCGTGCCAGCGAGCCCGGCCGGCCGGGGCCCTCGCAGATCTTCGTCATCGACGCCAAGGGAGAAATCACCAACTGGTATGTTGGCGCCTCGGGACGCTGGAATCCCAAGCCGCTCCCTGTCACTGAAGGCGGCGCGACGCGCGTTTGCTTCGATTACGGTAGCCAAGGGTTGCGTGCCATCACCGCCGGTCCGAAGGGTATCATCTATAAGTTCGTACAGGATACAATGGGTAATTGGAGTGGAGCCGCCTGGGACACGATGTCGTCGGGATGCGTCGACTTGGCGCCATCTGCGGATCCAACGATGCAGGATATTTGCATCTTCTACGCCGGCGAAGATGGGCACCTGCGCTACCTCTTCTCCGGCCGGAAGGACGACGTGACCTCGCGACTGCCCTGCGCGTATGGAGCGCACCATCTGATCGGCAAAGGCGATCAGCGTCGATTCAATGAATTCTTCGGACTGTCGGGACAGGATTTCTGCCTCTTCGAATACAACTCCGACCATGCAGATTGGATCAAGGTGCCGATCCGCAGCATTCCCTCGCGTGTGGTCTCGACTGTCTTCGGACCGGCGCGCGGCGCCACTTGGCACACGATCTACGCGGCGACGGTGGATGGCAAGGTATACGAGTTCGAACGGGACGGGCTGGAGAACGATTAGAAAAGCTATCGCAAGCGGCGACGCCGGTTGTGGATGAAGTCCCAGAAGATGTACCCACCAAGGCGGTCGGGAGGCGTGAAGTAAGCCCGTCCGCGATTGAGTTCAGTCAGCTTTCGCACGAACTGTTGCAAGTACGGATCGGAGGTCACCATGAACGTGGTGATCGTGATCTTTTTCTTACGGCAGATCACGGCCTCGTCGAGGGTGCGGTTGACGATCATCGGATCGAGACCCACCGGATTCTTGTATAGCATTCCATTGGAGCGGCGGATCACCGACGGTTTCCCGTCGGTAATCATGAAGATCTGTTTGTTCAGATGCTTGCGGCGCATCAGAATCTGGCGCGCCGTCCGCAGCCCCGCCTGTGTGTTCGTGTGGTACGGCCCGACACCGACATAGGCAAGTTCCGCCACCGGAATCATCTCGGCGTCATCCCCGAACACGACGACATCGAGCGCATCCTTGGGATAGCGTGTCAGGATCATCTCGGCGAAGGCCATCGCCACCTGTTTTGCGGGTGTGATCCGATCCTCGCCATAGAGGATCATCGAGTGCGAGATGTCGAGAAGAAGAACAGTGGCGCAGGCGGTCGAGGATTCCGATTGTCGCACCGAGAGGTCCGGCTCCTCAAGACCCAGATCATCAATGGCGCCGCGCCGCATCGCGTTCGAGAACGATTCATTGAAATCGATATCGGCTGCGGAATCGCCGAACGCGAAGGGGCGCCGTTCGGGCAGGGGCTCATTGGTCATGCTCCCTTCGCGCGGAATCGCATGGTCGCCCCGCGCGCCGGGCTTGAGCGACGAGAAGATACGGTCCAGCGAGTCCTGACGAATCTGCTTCTCCCCTTTCGGGGTCAGTTGATTGCGATCTCCGACCTTCTGGATGATCCGGTCTTCACGGAGACCTTGTTCGAATTCATCGAGGTCGAGACCGTCTGACAGGATGCCCCTCTCCTGCAGATAGCGCATCCAACGCAGGGCCTCGTCGACATCGCCGTTGGTTTGCAGAAGGATGTAGTTGAAAAGGCGCATGAGATCACGGTCGGCCAAGAGCCGCCGGATCACGTCTTCATCCCATTCGGAGTAGCGATATTGCATCAGTCGTCGCGACGCACGTTGTGGAGCATGGTTGCCAGCGTGTCCGTATACTTGTAGAGTGACCCGACCGCCGTCTTGGCGATCAGGTTCTGTTGGTGCAGCCCCTCAAGAACAAACTCCATGCCAAGAGCCGTCTCCTCCGGAGACGCCGTCTTCAGAAACTGCTCGGCGACCTTCTTCAAAGTCGGCACCTTTGCCAGTGAGGTCTCATACTCGGCATGCGGCGAATCATCGGTGACATCGACCGATGTCTCACTGGAGAAATGCGCGATGATCTTGCCGAAGATCGGATCGGCTTTCATCGGCAGGCCGCCATCCTTTTCGATAACGGGAAAGTGACGGGCGAAGACTTTGGCGATGGCGCGGCCCATGATGTTGACCGCGATCATCCGTGGCCCTTCGCGTTCGCCTTCGTACACCAGTTCAACCTTTCCCGTGATGGCCGGAATGGCGGCATTTAGGTCGGCGATTCGCGGAATGAGCAAGGTCTCTTTGGTGCGCAGGTTTCTTCGTTCCATGTTGGACACAACGTTTTCGATCACGGAGATCGGCACACGCGCAGAGACGCCCGAGGACTGGTCGATGAACTCGGATTCGCGGGCGGCAAAGGCAATCTCTTCGATAATCTCGCGGTAGAACCCCGGAATCTCCGGACGGCCGTTGTCGCGGCCGATCCACGCCTCCTGCTCCGTAATCGCCTGCGCATCGGCGATGGACGTCGGATAGTGCGTCATGATCTGAGAATCGATGCGGTCCTTGAGCGGCGTGATGATGTTGCCGCGATTGGTGTAGTCTTCGGGATTCGCGGTGAAGACCAGCACCATGTCGAGCGGTATGCGAATTGGGAAACCGCGAATCTGCAGATCGTTTTCCTCGAGAATGTTCAGCAACCCCACCTGAATGCGCGGCTGCAAGTCGGGCAGCTCGTTGATCGCGAAGATGCCGCGGTTGGTGCGCGGGATGATGCCGTAGTGGATGACCTCCTCATCCGACAAGTCGCGCTTTTCCCGCGCCGCCTTGATCGGATCGAGATCGCCAATCAAATCGGCAATCGTGACATCGGGTGTCGCCAGCTTTTCCTGGTACCGCTTCTCACGCGCCACCCACTCGATCTCGGTGTCGTCGCCGTGATCGGCGATCATGCGCAAGGAATAGGCGCAGCTTGGCCGCAGAGGATGGCAGTTCAGCGGCGACCCTTTGATGGCGGGCGATTCGTCGTCGAGCAAATTCGTCAGGGCGCGTATGAGTCGAGTCTTGGCCTGACCTCGGAGGCCCAACAGGATGAAATTGTGCTTCGAGAGCACGGCATTTTCAATTGACGGGATGACCGTTTGCTCGTACCCCACAATGCCGGGGAAAAGCGTCTGGCCGGCGCGGGTGCGTTCGATGAGATTCCGGCGGAGTTCATCCTTGACCGTCTCGTAGATGAATCCCGCTTCCTTGAAAGCGCCAAGTGTCGTCGGGCGCTGCTTGTTCATGTGGGTCAGTCCTTTCCGTGTGGACACATGCGGGAGTTAAACGCACCCGAATACCGGCTGTTTGCCGACGGGGTCAACTGCTCCGACCGATCTCAGTCGGCCGGTCCGGCTTCGATACGGTGAACCGTCAATCCGGTCAGGAGTTTCGGAAAAAAGAAAGTCGACTTGCGCGGCAGATTCTGACGCAGACGCGCGAGTTCGAAGATGGCATCCAGAGGCGTGGGCGGCAGCAGGAAACCCAGTTGCGCCCGTCCGCGGCGCACCACCTCCAACACCGAACCCGCGTCCTTCGGATACTCGATGCGCGCGCTGTGATCAATGTCTTCATCTGAGAAATCGAGCGCCGCCCGGAGCACGCCCGTTTCGAAGACAGCCGTGGGCAATGTGCGGCAGGTCTCCGGCATGGCAGATGGCCACGGCCATGTGCTCATCTGCGACCGGCCGGCCTCGATCAGGAACCCGATCTCGGTCGGCGACCCCACCATGGCAAACGCGACACGATCATGCCGGGCCCGTTCCGTGACCAGACCGAGTAAGAACGATGCACGTTCGTCGTACGGCACATCGGGCATCGGAATCAGGGCGACATCGAAGTACTCTGCAATCTTCTCAATAACCTCGTCAATATCGCGCCGAGAACCGTTTGTGATCACGCGGTGAATTGGGAGAACGGTCATTCCCGGGGCATCGGCGTTGAAGAACGCCATCATCGCGCCGGCCCAGCGTTCATCCCGCTTCTCTTCCCAGGTCTGACGGGCCGCGGCGGTGCGATGATGCCCATCGGCAATCACGCATTCCTTCTTCTCCATGATTTCGAGAATCCGGGCGACACGCTGCGGATCTCCACAGCGGTAGAGACGATGAACCGAGCCGTCGGGCTGCTCGGATTGGGCAATCGGTTCGCCGTCCTCGCAGTCGCGCAAGATCCGGTCGATCGCCTGGGCCGTATCTGAGTAGATCATGAAAATCAATCCGAAATCAGAGCCGGTGGCCAGCCGGAGTTGTGCCCGGTCCTCACGGACATGCGAGTGGGTCTCCTCGTGGGTGAACAGCCCTGCATCGCGCACATCGCCAAGGGCGATGAATCCGCGCCGGGTCATTCGACGGCCACCGACGGTGTACGTCTGCGAATATGGATACACCGCCGGGCCGGTATCGGATGTCAGGACGCCTTGTGAGACCCAGGCCTGCAAGAGCTCACCGGCACGCCGGTAGTGATCGCCGGTCGGATCAGGACCTCCACCAGCCGGGGCGACCACGATACGCGCAATGTTGTAAGGACTTTGCGCCCGAAGGCGCGCCACCATGGCATCGTCAAACTGATCGTAAGGCGGGCTGTAACAGTCAGATGGATTGCCAACAACAGCCGGATTGAATCGCCACGCGGCAAATGGTCGGATACGTATGGCTGATCTCCCTCGATGTGCGCATCTCGTAACGCGCTGCGAAAGTAAGGGTAATGAACGCCGCGATTCAAGGAGGCGCTTTTGACTACGGCTTAATCTCGAGGTGCGGCTCAGAAGCGGCGAAGGTCTCGCCGCAAATCGCCGCGTCGGTGATGCCCGCATCGTGAAGCCGTTTCAACATCTCATCGGCCTTGGCCGGATCAACCGTCATCAGGAGACCACCGGACGTTTGTGGGTCAAAGAACAGAACACGCTGTAGCTCGGTCAGCCGGTCATCGAATCTAATATGCCCCTCGAGCGCCTTGCCGTTGGAGGCGGTCACACCGGTGCGGACACCGAGCGCGATCAGTTCCTCGCCGATTGACCAGCGCGGAACCCGCTCACAGAAAAAACGGACCCCCACCTTGCTGCCGTTGGCGACTTCCCAAGAGTGCCCACCGAGGCCGAAACCGGTGATATCGGTGACGCCATGCGCCCCGCCAACCGCAAGCATGATCTCGCAGGCGGTCTTGTTCAGCTCGGCCATGCGCTCAAGAACAGGTTGTGCTTGAGACAGCTCCACGCGACCGGATCGCAGGCCGCTCACCACGACTCCGGTTCCAAGCGGCTTCGTGAGGATGACGACATCCCCTGCCTTCGCACCGGCGTTGGCCTTGATGTCGGCATCTCGTACGACACCGGTGACGGACAGGCCATACTTCAATTCATCGTCACGGACCGTGTGGCCGCCGACCAGCGCGGCGCCCGACTGCTTGATCGTTTCAAGACCGCCCTTGAGGATTTCGGTGAGTTGCTCGCGCGGGATCCCGCTGGTCGGAAAACAGCAAAGATTCAGAACCGCCCTGGGCGTGCCGCCCATGGCGTAGACATCCGAAAAGGAGTTCGCCGCCGCAATCCGTCCAAATAAGAACGGATCATCGCAGGGAGGCGTGATGAAATCGGCGGTCAGAACCAGATTGAGATCCGGCCCGATCTTATAGACCCCGGCATCATCCGCCGTCCCCACCCCGATCAGCACTTCGGGCGGGACAGGAATCTCCAGATCATGAACGATGGCAGACAGGTCCGCCGGACCCACTTTACCCGCTCACCCACCGGAGCGGGCGAATTGGGTGATCGGCACACCGACCGGCACCGAGCGCTGTGACATCAGCACTTCCTTTCGTCTCTCCAGCACACAGCCGGAGTCTTTCCATCATACGGTGAGGTATCGCGAATGCGAAACCCAAACTTGTGCGATTAACATCGCCTTCGTGAGAGCGCCTTCGGCGCCGCTGCCGCGCCACCTCCCGCCTTGGAGTTTTCTTCCAGAGATGGGAGGTCGTCTGACTTTGCGAGGTTCAGGCGAAATTTGGCGCGTACAGAACGGTTCAGCGCTTACGGCATTCCTCCTTTCGTACCAGCCCCCAATTCCGGCTCGTATGCGAATGCGCGGCACGGAATGACCGTGCCGCCGATCTGATCAGTTGTGGTGGGAGGATGCGGGTTCAGGCCAGAGGGAAGTTGAATTGCTTCTCAGAACCCAACCCGCGGAATACAGATACAGGCGCAACACCGAGCACAAACACCCGCTGACGCATGAGTCGAATCGATGGTGAAATAGAGCATCATACGTACTGAGCATCGCGCTCATTATCTGGTACGGCGGTAGGACCAACAAATGAGGAGAAAACTCGTCCACTTGAAGGCCGATTAAGGATTTATTGGTCAACGTGTTATGAGCCGGGGCCAACAGACCTGCAGCCAGATGCCTAAGGCAATGCCTACAAACATCTTGCTGATGTCATTAGGACTCCTTATTATATGACCGTGGACATTGATCGAGGCGATGATATCTCGAAGATCGCGACCGGTCTTATGCGGGTGTCGCAAGTCCTCGGCAGTCAGGCGATGGCCGCCGCTGGGTTTTCAGGGCTCTCTGCCCTGCAGGTTCAGATCCTCAACGCTCTGATTTCGAGCGGCGGGCCGCGCACCGTGAGCCATTTTGCCCGGCGTTCTCAGATCAGCACGGCCACTGTTTCCGACTCGATTCGTGTCCTGACAGAAAAGGGGCTGGTTGCGAAGGTGCGCGACCGTGCGGACGCGCGCTCGGTGTTGATTTCGATCACCGAGAAGGGCCGGGAGACGGCGGTGGAGTCGTCGATCTGGACCGAACGACTCAAGCGGCTCGTTACCGAGTGGGAGCAGAACCGACAGGGTGAAGTGCTCTCGGCTTCGATCGCAATCATCAACGCCTTCCAGAAAGAAGGCGAGATCTCCACCGACCGGATGTGCGCCGCTTGCCGTTACTTCGCAATTAACTGCGAGATGGGAGAATCCGCCGCTCCGCATTATTGTCGATTCTTCAACACACCGCTGCGTGCGATTGACATACGAATCGACTGCCCCGAATTCGAAACGCTCTGACCTCGTCAGACAATGGGCTTTCAGCCCATTGTGCGGCCGATAGGCCGCATTGATCCGAGAGCTATAGGGCGGCCTTGTGCGCTGCTGCTGCCACAGTCGGCAATCTTCGTTGTGCTTACACTCATTCTGGTCGATCCCAATGGACACTGACGCCTTCGGCGCCACCAACGGGCTGAAAGCCCATTGTCTGACCCTTCGTTGTAAATCTCATATTCGAGCCACCGCTTTTGCCTCAGCTACTCCGGATTTCGTATCTTTCCTTTATTACGATAACGCACACCAAGCGAGGATACCGATATGCTGAATGCCATCGTCAATGTTCCGGCTCCGAGGAATGAACCGATCAAGTCGTATGCTCCGGGAACGCCGGAACGATCGGAGTTGCAGCGCGAGATCGCGCGTCAGCGCGCTGCACCGATCGAAATTCCGCTGATCATTGGCGGGGAGGAGGTCCGAACCGGCGATCTCGGCGACTGCCGGATGCCCCACCAGCATGGGCATGTGCTCGCCAAGTTCCACAAGGCCAGAAAGGAGCATGTTCAAAAGGCGATCGACGCCGCAGTGAAGGCGCAGCCGGCCTGGGCGGCGATAGACTGGGAGCAACGCGCCGCAATCTTCCTCAAGGCGGCGGAATTACTGGCGGGGCCATATCGGCAGATTCTCAATGCCGCCACGATGAACGGCCAGAGCAAGAACCCGTTTCAGGCGGAGATCGATGCGGCCTGTGAACTGATCGATTTCTACCGATTCAACACGCACTACGCTCGTCTGATCTATTCGCAGCAGCCCGAATCGTCGCCGGGAATCTGGAACTACATGGAGCACCGCCCACTCGAGGGATTTGTCTTCGCGGTGACGCCGTTCAACTTCACCTCCATTGCGGGCAACCTCCCCACTGCCCCGGCAATCATGGGGAATGTGGCGCTGTGGAAACCGGCATCGAGCGCGGTCTACTCGGCTTACTTCATCATGAAGATGCTGATGGAGGCCGGTCTGCCTCCGGGCGTGATCAACTTTGTCCCCGGTTCTGGAGGCGAGGTCGGTGATCCGGCGCTCGATTCGGAGCATTTAGCCGGAATCCATTTCACGGGTTCGACCTCGACCTTCCACGCCATGTGGCAACGAGTGGGGACAAATATAGGACGATATAGGTCCTATCCGCGTCTGGTGGGCGAGACAGGCGGAAAAGATTTCATCTTCGCGCATCCATCGGCCGATGTCGAGGCGCTGGTCGTCGCGATGTTGCGCGGGTCGTTTGAGTATCAGGGGCAGAAATGCTCGGCGGCGGCGCGCGCCTACATCCCCGAATCGCTCTGGCCAAAGGTGAAGGAGCGGATGGGCGATGAACTGGCGCAGATGAAGATGGGCGACCCGGCCGATTTTGGAAACTTCATCAACGCCGTCATCGACAAGGGCGCTTACAAATCAATCAAAGACTATATCGATTACGCCAAGACCGGAGCGGGGAACGCCAAGATTCTCTTCGGCGGCAAGTGCGACGATTCGGTCGGCTACTTCATCGCGCCGACAGTGGTCACCACCGATGATCCGAAATACCGCCTGATCTGCGAGGAAATCTTCGGGCCGGTGCTGCCGATCTTCGTCTATCCCGACAAGAAACTCGACGAGACGCTGGCACAATGCGACATTGCTTCGCCATATGCGCTCACCGGCGCGATCTTCGCGCAGGACCGTTTCGCCATCGCACACATGATGCGCGCGATGGTCAACACCGCGGGGAACTTCTACATCAACGACAAACCGACCGGCGCGGTCGTCGGCCAGCAACCCTTCGGCGGCGCCAGGGCCTCCGGCACCAACGACAAAGCGGGCAGTCTCTTAAATCTTATCCGCTGGGTCTCGCCGCGCTCAATCAAGGAGACGTTCGTCCCGCCGAAGGATTGGCGGTATCCGTTTTTGGGGTGAGGAGCAAACCCTTAGGTTCCATTGGCTTAGGGGCGCCCCAAGCGATGGGGTTGGCTGTCGCAGCAAAAATGGCAAACATTTCTTTAACCCTTTGCGTTATAGAATTCAGAGATCGGGCGAGACGGATAAGGTGGGGGGGGTTAGGTAGTGGACATTATGTTTCGGAGTGCGTCGCTCCGAACGTCCTGCAATGAGTCAAAGAAGGGTCTGAGGAAGTACGGCGATCATCGATTCAGAATGATACGCAGACGGCTAGATGAGATGCGCGCTGCAGAGTGTCTTCTGGATCTTCCTGCATCGGCACGGTGCCATCCGCTGAGGGGGAAACGGGTAGGTCAGCTGGCTGTGCACCTGGATGGCGGGTGGAGGCTGGTATTCGAACCAGCGAATGATCCTCTTCCGCTCTTGCCAGCAGGCACTGTCGATTGGAATCAGGTCACCACGGTGACGGTTTTGGAGGTAGTGGACTATCATGAGTAAGATCATCAAGAACGAATACCAGCCGGACTTTGTCTCCCCGCCTGGGGAAACACTCGCCGAAACGCTCGAATTCATTGGCATGTCGCAGTCCGAACTGGCGAGGAGAATTGGCCGGCCGATAAAGACGATCAACGAGATCGTCAATGGCAAGACCTCAATCACTCCGGAGACTGCGCTTCAGCTCGAACGTGCGGTCGGGGTCTCCAATCGATTTTGGTTGAATCGCGAGAGTGATTATCGGGCATCGGTCGCGAAGGAAGCGGAGAACGAGACATTCCGTCGATTGTCCGGATGGATAAAGAGATTCCCTGTTGTGCAAATGGTCAGGTATGGATGGATCCCGGCCTCACAGACAGTCGAGGATTCGGCGCGCGCGCTTTTGTCTTTCTTCGGCGTGACGTCGAATCAGGAGTACGAGGACGTATATGAAATGACACGCGTGGCCTTCAGGAGGAGTCGTAAGGTCAAGTCAAACCCTGATGCGATCGCGGCATGGTTTCGGAAGGGTGTCCTCGATGCACAAGCAACAGAGTGCTTATCATACGACGAGGGTGCATTTCGCAAAGCGCTTGACGAGATTCGCTCACTGACGGCCTTTGGCCCAGAGTCACTTGAAGCGCGGCTGACGTCGCTCTGCTCGCAATCGGGTGTCGCCGTGGTCTTTGTCCGCGAGTTGCGAGGCGCACCAGTGAACGGCGCGACTTCCTGGCTATCCCCCAGAAAGGCAATGATTGCGCTTAGCTTGCGACACCGCACCAATGACGTTCTCTGGTTCAGTTTCTTCCATGAAGCCGCACATCTGCTCAAACATAGCCGCCGAGCGGTATTCGTTGATTCTGGGTCCGAAGGGAGCGGGACCGACGATATAGAGCGCGAAGCCGACGATTTTGCTTCGGACTTTCTGATCCCCAAACGTGAATTGGCCGCACTTCTCGCAACGGGCGATAACAGCAGAGCTGCGGTGGAAAACTTCGCCAAATCGATCGGGGTTGCATCGGGAATCGTGGTCGGCCGACTTCAGCACGAGGGTTACCTGCCCCATTCCCACTTGAATGGCCTCAAGCTGCGGCTGGAATGGAGCGGCTGCGAGCGATACACCGGATAGGATGATCCGCTTGGTCTCGCCGCGTTCGATCAAAGAGACGTTTGTCCCACCGAAGGATTGGCGGTATCCGTTTTTGGGGTAGTGTCCGAAAGAAAAAGGAGTAGGACTGTCCCAACGATGTCCAAAGAAGAGGGGACCTGATGGATTCAAACGAGCTACTTGCAGACATTATCTCGTCAGTTGCTTGGCCGAGTGCGGTATTGATCTCGATACTGATTCTGAAATCTGAGATCAGGGGAGTCTTTTCAAAGATGCGGGCATTGCGGTACAAAGATTTTGCTGCGGAGTTCGAGATTGAAACGCGAAAGACTCTAGAAGGGCTAAGAGAGTCCATTCGTCCGGAATTGCTCAAGTTACCGACTACACCTCCCGAGCCAACGGCAGAGGCAATCTTACAGACATTCTTTTTCAAGTCACCGAAGGACGCCCTTCTTCTAAGCTACGAGTCACTCGAGATGGCCATGCGCAGCTACGCGCGTAAGAACAATGTCGATCTGCCGGATCACGCGCCATTCGCTGAAGTTTTGAACGCCGTACGGAAAGTGCCACCCCGGGGCCCCATAATGGCAATCTTCGTTGAGAGCATGCAGGAACTGAGGAATAGGCTTGTGCATCACTCAGATTCGGAACTCCGCAAGCAGTTGGCTCTGGAGTTTGTTGCAATCGCTGTAGCCCTGAAAGCAATTTTCGAATCGCCGAATGACTGGACTTCTAATGGATGACGAAAACATGCTGAATGAAGATAGCCCAGCGTTGACACGGGGCAGACGTTCGTAGCAAGCCATCAAGCGGTTCTTGATGAAAGCGGTTTTGGGACGAAAATGACCCTCCGCAACGTCTACGAAGACCAACGCCGGGCTGAGGCGTACGCGAAGCTGGAATTCCCCGGCACGTACTACCTCGCCTATCGCGATCTTCCGGAGATCATTGCCGCGCATGTGACCGGGACGCGCGCGATCGACTTCGGCTGCGGGGCAGGACGGTCGACGCGGTTTCTCAAGCGGCTGGGGTTTTGGGCGGTCGGCGTGGACATATCTGCCGAGATGATCGCGAAGGCGAAGGAGCAGGATCCCGATGGTGATTATCAAATCGTCGGTGGGGGTGGGCTCGTTGCATTGGGAGAGAATGCGTACGACTTAATCCTCTCCTGCTTCACGTTTGACAATGTCCCGAAGCGTGAACAGAAGATCACTCTCTTCACAGAGCTTGGTCGTCTGCTTGCGCCTTCCGGACGGATCGTGAATCTGGTCTCGTCGCCGGAGATCTACACGCACGAGTGGGCGTCGTTCTCCACGAAGGACTATCCCGAGAACCGCGCGGCGAAATGCGGTGATGTCGTGCGCATCATCATGACCGATGTCGAGGACCTGCGGCCGGTCGAGGATGTGATCTTTCCCGAAGACGATTACCGGCGAGTGTACGCGGAAGTCGGCCTCGAAGTGGTCGAGGTTTATCGCCCTCTCGGCCGAGAGGGTGAGCCATACAATTGGGTGAATGAGACAAAGATCGCGCCGTGGACGATCTATGTGCTGAAGCATGACGAATGTGCGAAGGAGAATCGTGGCGACTAAAGTCAGATGGTTCGCGGTCGCATGCGTCGTCGCTGGAGCATTACTCCAGTATTATTCTCAGAGCGACGATCTACAATTCCTTCTCGGGATCTTGCTCATGGCTGCGGGCGTGCTCGCATTCGTTATGTCATTTGCTGTTCGCTGGGACTCCTTGACTTCCAGCCCTCCAAGTGCGACTGCTCCAGTACTTTGTCCTCGCGGGACGAAGTGCGTCACCGGTTGGGATGCCAGGACCAGCGAATGCGTTCTGAAGTCGAGGTCGGCAGCGATACCGGATTGGGCTGAAGATCGCATGGATCCAACCCTCATGCTTGATTTGGAGACACGAGGAATCTGGCAATTAGGAGTCGAGTATGAGACATACGAATGTCCCGCATGCGGAACCGACGTGCTGTATCTTGTTCATCACGGGGAGCCGGTCGAGGGCCGCGTGAAGATCGCCGTGAGAACTGCGCCCGGAATCTACGATTGAGACGATTGCGCCGTGGACAATCTGTGTCCTGAAACGCACGAGTGCAGTGCGATGAAGCAGTGTTGACTCGCTTCGCTCGCCGCCTTCGGCAAGGTCGCGGGCACCCACATTGAGAAGGCGAGTCTGGGTACGGTCGAGAAGACGCTCGGGCTGGGATTTGGTGTATCCAAAGCAGGGATAATCATTGCGGTTTTGAGCGCCGTGCTCTTGCGGGCCGGTGAGGGTGGGAAGAAGATCGTATCGCAGTCGCTTGTCGCACGTGCGAATATGAGGTTATTCACCTGGGTAACGACCATTCTCCCGGAAGAATGGGAGAAACGAGTCGATTCGGTCATGTCTGAAATCTGACCCGAATCGGGCGCAATGAATTGCGCCCCTACGGATGTCCCCTTTGTAGGAGTGCGATTCATCGCACCCGCCGGCCCATGCCCCAACAAAGTGATATGTCATTCCGGGCCTTGCGAGGAATCTGCTTTATCTCGCCGTATGAAGAAGCAGACTGTGATCGCAGGTTGGTCCTGAGGAGAGGAGACTGATATGGCAGACCAAGTACGCGCCGCGATAGTCGAATCGCTCGACGGCATCGGTTCCTACGTGCCCCCAATGAAGACCCTTGCCGGAGTGACCGCGGCGCAGGCGCGGAACCGTCCAAAGCGCGGGCTGGCAACGATCTGGGAGCAGTTGGCGCACATGGTCTTCTGGCAGGACGTTATGTTGACTCGCTTAAGAGGACAGGCTCCGCCCGATGTCCCGCATGATCAAGATGGCTGGCCGAAGATGCCCCCGGTTGCCGGGCAGGATGAGGCATGGGCCGACCTGGTGGTGCATTTTGCCGCCGGTCTGAAGGAGGCCAAAAAGATCGCCAAGAAGGCCAAGCTGGGGAATAAGATGAGCCCGAAGATGAAGCGGACATTCGCCAACCAGTTGCTTTCACTGGCGACGCATAATGGCTATCATCTCGGGCAAATTGTAACGCTTCGGCGGATGATCGATGCCTGGCCGCCGCCGTCGGGCGGGTATACGTGGTAAGCGCTCCCGGAACCGTGGCGTTAGGTCTTCACCCGGCTCGTCGCCACTCGACTTCGCTCGGGACATACAAAGAGCGCGACGAGCCGACCTACCCGTAAGAGCAGGCTCGGATGTAACCTCGCCCTCCCGGGTCCGACTTTTCGCCCCTTGTAACCTTCTTCCCCATCGCCCGTTCTTAGGTGTGTGCGCGGCTCGACCATACTCGCCACAAGGCGATTTGAACAGGTCGTCGGACTTCACCAGGACCGGGTGTTCAACTACGCCTACTACACGCTGGGATCGCGTGAAGAGGCCGAAGATGTCACCCAAGATGTCCTCGTACGCCTGTGGGATCACTGGTCGCGCTTGAATCAGGAGGCGGTGACAGGATGGATCATACGCGTGGCGCGAAATGCTTGTCTGGACCGGCTGCGACAAAGACAAACACGGACCGCTCTTTTGCAGGAGCACTTCAAGGATGAGGAACGGCATCAGCCCGCAGATGAGCATGACGATGACAGAAACGAGTTGCATACACGGATCGAATCCGCGATTCGGGAATTGGATGAGCCCTACAAAACAATCGTCATTCTGCGCGAGATTGACGAAATGAGTTACGATGCCATCGCCTCTTCCCTCTCGATGCCGTTGGGTACTGTGAAAGTCTATTTGCACCGCGCACGCCGGACTTTGCGCGAGAAACTGAAAGGTGTCAATGAATCGGCCTGAGATGGACATGAGTTGCAAACAAGCAAGAGACCTGATCGACGCCTATGTCGATGGCGAAATCGAACTACCTGAGAAAACCGTCCTGGAATCGCATCTGGTGTCGTGTGCGGACTGCGCGGAAGAACTGGCGTTTGCTCGCCGTGTTGATGCCGGCCTCCATGCCCTGCCGGCGCAGAAATGCCCACCGTCGGTGAGCGCGGCGGTGTTCGCCTATGCGGCGTCGCGTCCCTCGCCTGTGCGTCGCCCGTGGTGGAGGCTCACACCCGTCCTGAGCTTGTCGAATGGATGGCGTCCGGCACTGACGGGGGCCGTCGCGGTGATCCTGCTTCTGGCAACCGCATACGTTGGTCAAAACGGAAAGCAGCCCACTCCGTCGTATTCGCGCGCTGAACTCGAGCAGGCGCAACAGCAGGCGAAGTGGACGATGGTTTTCATCAGCCAATTGTCACGCAAGACCGCATCAAACCTGAAGCATGATGTACTGGACCCCTATGTCGTCAGGAAGGTGATGCGGATTGTCGATCCCAAACTGCACTCTGCTCCCAAGGAGAATGAACATGCGAGTTAAATGGATTCTGACAACGGCCCTCTGGCTTATTGTGTCCACCGTGGCAATGGGCGGAGTGGAGCAACATCCCGGATATGTCGATTTCGCCAAGTTCGGACTTGGCGCCAATGAAGAGGCGACGGTGGAGATCAACCTGCGCGGCCCGATGCTGAGATTGGCGGCGTCGGCCTCCGATGATGATGACCCGGAGCTGGGCCGGATGCTCGCCGGGCTGGAAGGAATCTTCGTACGCACCTACGAACTGGACGATAAGTCGCCCGCCGGATTCGAGAAGGCGATTGCGGCGATCAGCCAACATCTTCAGCAGGCCGGCTGGGAGACAATCGTCAAGGTGCGCGAACGCGACGAGCGCGCGCACATCGCAATCAAGTTGGATGGCGAGAAGATCGTGGGAATGACGGTACTGGCGATGGACGAGAATGACACCGACAACGAAGTCGTGTTCATCAATATCGTTGGCACCATCGACCTGTCGCAGGTTGGGAGTATGGGACGTCACTTCGACTTCGATGTCGATGCGCTCGACAGTCTTGAACGCGAATCAATGAAGAAGGACACGACCAAGAAGCGATAGATGGGCGGGAGGTGGATGATGAGCAAGTCACGCATAGGAATCGCGCTGGTCTTGACCGCACTTGCGTTCCTGAGTTCGGGTTGCTACCGCGCGGTGCGTCTGGAACGGATGGGGTATGAGATCGCCGACGCCTGCCCGGACGCGCAATTCAAGAAAGACATCTCGCTCTCGCTCGGCGGGGTGAGCTGGGGCATCTTGAAAAGTATCGCCATGGCGGCCGAAAAGGATGATCCGGAGGTCCGTGCCTATGTCGGTAGTCTCAGCAAGATTGAGTTAGTTGTGTACAAGGCGCGGGGAATCACCAAGAACGATGCCCGTCCCATCGGCGAAATCGTCAAGAGTCAGTTGGATGGCGATTGGAGCTTGATGGTGAAGGCCGTCGAGGACGATGACCTCGCATGGATCCATTACCGTGAAGATGACGGGCGCATTCGCGAGATGCAGATCACCGCGTATGATGGCGATGAATTCGTGATCGTGCGTTTGTCGGGACGGCTGGATGAACTCATGGAGATGGCGATCGAAGACCACGACGGATTCACCGACAAGATCGTGCACAAAGCGCGGGATTAGCTTCACACAAATCTGTTTTCTACAATCGGCCTGATGTATTGTCTCGGCAGGAGGATACCCGCCGTGACGATATACCAGGTCGATGCATTTACGGATAAACCGTTCGCCGGAAATCCAGCCGGGGTGTGCATTCTCGAGAAAGCCGCCGATGATCGCTGGATGCAGAATGTGGCGATGGAGATGAACTTGGCCGAGACGGCATTTCTCTATCCCGTCGCTGATGGCTACAATCTTCGCTGGTTCACGCCGACTGTCGAAGTCGACTTGTGCGGACACGCGACGCTGGCGAGCGCGCACATCCTGTATCAACTGGGGATACTCCAGCCGGATCAGCAGGCGAGGTTCCATTCGCGCAGCGGGCTACTCACAGCCGAGAAACAGGGCGACTGGATCGAATTGAATTTCCCTGCGACACCGGCGGTGCAATTGTCGGTTCCCGATGGACTCCTTCCAGCGCTCGGTGTGGAGGCGCTATGGGTCGGGCAGAGCAAGTTTGACTATCTGGTGGAGGTCGCTTCCGAGACTGAGGTGCGTGAACTGAATCCCGATTTTGGCGCGCTGAAGAAGCTGGGCGGGCGCGGAGTCATCGTAACGTCGCAGGCGTCTACGCCCGGCTACGACTTCGTTTCGCGCTTCTTCGCTCCCTGCGCGGGAGTTGACGAAGATCCGGCAACTGGCTCGTCACACTGTACTCTCGCCCCTTACTGGGAGCCCAAGCTCGGCAAATCCGAAATGGTCGGATATCAGGCCTCGCGCCGCGGCGGTGTGGTCCGAGTGCGACGTGTCGGTGATCGCGTGATGCTGAGCGGACAGGCGGTGACGGTGATGCGGGGGGAAATAGAGGTTGCCATTTGAGAATTCAGCATCATGGCAAGCTGTCGAGGAACCCAGGCAACGACTTTATCATTGCTATGATATCCCCTTCTGAGATCTTTCCCAACTCCTCGAATTGCCCGTGATCTGCGATGTCTCGCGTCCCCTTCCAGTAATTCACCTGTTTCATCTGCAACCCGCTCAGGAATTTCGCGTCAAAGAGTTTTCTGGACAGACTTGAGATGTCGTCTTGACCGGAGATAGTAATACTTCTCCTAAGGCAACATCTCCTCAGTCCGTCCTCCAGCACCGCCCCGCCGAGCGAGACCGCAGGTTGCCGATACCCACTTGATAGGAGGTGCTCAGCCATCCCCAACAAATCCGCGAATACGTCAGCTTCAATCAGCTTATCTCGGGAAGTTAGGAATCCACTCTCAATGCTCTCCAGTGCAGATTCGAGAACTCCGACACATTTTTGAGCCCAGAAACTGGACCCTCCGTCAGGTGTGAACGCCTTGAAGTGCTCGCTATCTTCCCCGAAGCTGCTTCTCAACAGAGTGCGACTACTCGTACACCATCTTGTTCGTTCGGGATCCGGAGGCGTCTCAAACACGGCTAGTCGAATTCCTTGATCTCGAAGTGCCTTCAACTTGGCCAACAAGTCGCCACTATCCCGTATCATGGTAATCTCACTCTTCTGGCGTCTCCCCGACCCAGTGACTTCCATCCGTAAAGTATTCTTTTTTCCAGATCGGAACAGTCTTCTTCAGGCGATCGATGCCGGCGCGCGCCGCTTTGAAGGCGGCGTCGCGGTGCGGGGCGCCGGCGGAGACTACTACGACGAGTTCGCCGACTTGCATGCGGCCGATCCGGTGCACCATTGCCAGCCGGTTGATCGGGAATTCGCGGCCGATGTCATCGGCTATGTCGCGCATGAGTTTTTCGGCCATAGGGATGTAGGCGTCATATTCGAGCGCGGTGACGGTCTTGCCGTGTGAGTTGTCGCGCACGAGGCCGGAGAAAGAGCAGATGGCGCCGTTCTTCGGGTCTGCGACCAGGGATTCGATCTCGGCGACAGTGAAGGCGTCGGTGCGGATGGCGATGTGGGGGGAGTCAGTCATGGTTGGGACCTGCGGCCAGAGGGAGAGGCGACCAACAAAGATTCCAACCTACATGTTCATTCGCCTTTGGCGAATGAACATGTAGGTTGGAATGACGAGTCGTTGGGTTCATTGGGTAATCTGTTATCCACCAGACACCGGCGGGATGAAGGCGATGCGGTCGCCGTCGTTTACTTTTGTATCTGCTGGCACGTAAGCTTCGTTAACTGCGAACATCGTCGATTTGCGCAATTCGGGATTGGCACGTTCGCCGATTGTCTCGGTGAACACGTCAGCGACTGTCAGACCCGGGCGTGGAGAGATCGAGACTTCATTTTTCCCCAGCAGGTCGCGGTAATGCGCGAAGAGTTTGACGGTGATTGGCATAAGGCAATTCCCGTGTGATCAAGCCTTCACGTGCATACAAGCGTGCTTCCGCAAGCCATGACCAAGGTCAGGGCCACCCTGCGGTCAGGGCCACAGAGCATGTTTAGTATCGCGGGATGCTTGGGTCGGCTTCGGCGGCCCAGCGGTCGATCCCGCCTTCGAGATTCTTGGCCTTCTTGAAGCCCTGTTTGCGTAACCAGTCGGTCACCATCTGGGAACGGATGCCGTGGTGGCAGATCACCACAACTTCTTCTTCTCGTTTCCCGGACAATTCACCGACGCGCGACGGCAATTGTCCCATCGGGATCAGCATGGTGTCGGGCAGGTGCGACATCTCGATTTCAATCGGCTCGCGCACATCGAGAATAAACAGCGTCTCACCACGGTCCAGACGCCGTTTCGCCGCGCGCGGCGTGATCCGCGTGTCGTCGTCGATCTCTTCTTCTCCCAAGTCTTCCTCCGCATGATACACACAGGTGTCGGAATAGGCGACCGGCGCTTTGATTGTCGGATTGTCGCCGCAAAGGGCGCACTGAGGATTTCGCGTGATCGAGAATTCATCAAATGACATCGCCAGCATGTCAATCACCAGTAACCGTCCGACCAGCGAATCGCCTATGCCGCAGATCCATTTGATCGCCTCCGCCGCCTGAAGTGAACCGATGACGCCGGGGAGCACACCCAGCACACCCGCCTCGGCGCAGTTCTGAACGGCGCCCGGTGGCGGCGGCTCGGCATGCAGACAGCGGTAGCATGGCCCCATCCTCGGGACAAAGAGCGACGCTCTCCCCTCGAATTGCAGAACGCTGCCGTAGACATTCGGAATCCCGAGGAGAACGCAGGCGTCGTTGACGGCATAACGGGTGGGAAAGTTGTCGTTGCCATCGATGACGATGTCGTAGCCGCGCAGAATTTCCATCGCGTTGTTCGCATCGAGTCGCACAGGGTGCATGTTGATCTTCAACGCGCTGTTGAGTGGCATGAGGCGTCCGGCAGCGACCTCGACCTTGCCGCGTCCTCTGTCGGACTCGTTGTAGAGGATCTGGCGCTGGAGGTTGGACAGATCGACGATGTCATCATCAATCAGTCCCAATGTCCCGACTCCGGCAGCGGCCAGATACATCGCGGCGGGACACCCCAGTCCGCCGACGCCGACGATCGCGACTTTCGCGGCCAGCAGTTTGTCCTGTCCTTCGGCGCCGATCTGCGGCAGACGGATTTGCCGCGACCAGCGGCGCATCTGATCGGGTGTCAGAGTCACGGCGGTATATACGGTCTAATCTGTCAAAAAGTAAACGTCGTGGTGCTGGCCGTGTTCCCTCTTGCCGTATGCCGGATGCCGGAATACCTTTTCCCCGCTCGATCACCGAGGGGATGAAGATGAAGCATCGTGTCGTCTCACGCGCAGGTCATTGGACGGCCACTTTGTTTGCCGCCATGATTGCCGGCTGCACCGGCAATGGCGGGAAACTTATCCTGTCCGGAAACATCGAAACTGACGATCACGATCTGATCGCTCCGGCGACGGCGCAGATTCTGTCGATCCGTGTCACGGAAGGTGAGCAGGTCCGCGTTGGCGACACAGTCGCCATTCTCGACACAATCTCAGTTGCAGCGGCGTACCGCGCGTCACAGGCGGCCGAGGCCGAGGCACAGGCGAAGGTGTCTGATTTGGAATTCGGCACCGACCGTGAGAAAATCAGGGCCGCACGCGCGCAACTCGAGATCGCCAGGGCCAATCTGGCACAAGCCGAACGTGATTGGGCCCGCAACGATTCACTCTTTGCTCGGGGATTGGTGGATGCGCGCACGGTGGAGCAGGCCACACTGGCGCGCGACAACGCCAAATCGTCGCTGGAAGCGTCGCGGCAGAATCTCGCCGATCTGGAGCGCGGGGCGCGGACATACCAGTTGGAAGCGGCGCGTGCGGCGCTCGATCGGGGATCGCAGGAACGAACTGCACGTCAGCGCGATTTCGACCGTTTGATTCTCACAGCAACACGCGACGGCGTCATTCAATTCCTCCCCTTTCAGCCGGGAGAATATGTCCCAGCCGGGCGCGCGGTCGCCACGATCATCGACCCCGATGATCTGTGGGCAAAGGTTTATGTGCCGGAGGGGCGAATGAAAGATGTCGCGATCGGCCAGAAGATCCGTTTCCGGGTCGATGCCTCACCGGGGAAGGATTACACCGCCGCGGTGGTCTTCCTTGCGTCGGAAGCGGAGTTTACACCGCGAAACGTTCAAACGCCGGACGAACGAATCAATCTCGTCTTCGCCGTCAAGGTCGTCATCACTCCGGGTCAGGAAGGGCTGCGTCCCGGCATGCCCGCTGATTTCTACTTCGACTGAAACCCCGATGCCCGACGATTCGCACAACATCGCCGTTGACGTCCGTGGATTGTCCAAGCACTTCGGACCATTCAAAGCGGTCGATGAAATCAGTTTCCAGATCGGACGCGGCGAGGTCTTCGGGTTTCTCGGCCCGAACGGCGCAGGGAAAACCACGGCGATTCGTGTCCTCTGCGGGATCCTTCCTGCCACTTCGGGGAATGGCACAGTTCTCGGGCTGGATGTCGTTCGAGAATCCGAAAAGATTAAGACCAAGATCGGGTACATGTCGCAGAGGTTCTCGCTGTACGACGACCTGACGGTTCTGGAGAATCTGAGTTTCTATGCAGGCGTACAGGGACTTGAACCGGATCACCGCGAGAAGCGAATAGACGCCATGCTGACACTGGCGGACATGCATGACCGCCGGCGGCAACCGGCGGGACAACTCTCGGGCGGATGGAAGCAGCGGTTGGCACTCGCCTGCTCTCTGGTGCACGAACCGGAGATGGTCTTTCTCGATGAACCAACGTCGGGAGTCGATCCGGTGTCACGTCGGCGATTCTGGGACATGATCTATCGCATCGCTGATCTCGGCACGACGGTCCTGGTCACCACTCACTACATGGATGAAGCGGAACAGTTCGATCATCTGGTGTTCATTGATAAGGGGAGACTGATCGCCTCAGGGACTCCGGCGGAACTGAAGAAGAACTACTTTCATGCGCGTCTGTGGGAGATCGATTGCGCGCCCCTGGCCGCCGCATCGGATGCGCTGCGTCACAGACCATTCGTCCTCGACCTGTCGATCCCCGGCAACGCGGTCCATGTTGTCACCCCGGCCAATTTTGCCGACACGGACTTACTTCAGAGACCGCTTCTGGATGCGGGCGTGACGGTGCGCGCGATCCGTGAAGCGGTACCGTCCCTGGAAGATGTGTTTGTGCATCTGACGGAATCCGGACAGAAGATGAGCGCGGAGGCGCGGCAATGAGCTGGCGGCGCCTGTTCGCAATTGCCAACAAGGAATTCATCCAGATGCGGCGCGATCGGATCACGTTTACGATCATGCTCGGCATCCCGGTGATCCAGCTCACGTTGTTCGGATACGCCATCAACACGCAAGTCGATCACATCAAGATGGTCGTCTGCGACATGTCGAATTCGGCCATGGGGCGCGAGTTGACGCAGCGGCTGGTCAACACATCGTATTTCGATCTGGTCGGGGAGGCCGCAAGTTTCAGAGAGGCGAAGTCGCGGATCGACCATGAGGAGGCCAAAGCGGCGCTGCTGATCCCACCCGACTACCCGCGCGCGCGTAAACGCGGAGATGCGCAGGTGGGCTTGATCGTCGACGCCTCCGACCCACTTCTGGCATCATCCGCGATGTCGACGGCGGCGCAATTGGGCCAGGTGATGAATATCGAGATCATGCAAGGGGAACTGTTTGGCTCAATCCCCGGGCAATTCCCGATGGACGTGCGCACGCGCGCCCTCTACAACCCCAGTTTGCGCTCGGCCAACTACATCGTGCCCGGGCTCATCGGCGTCATTCTCACGATGACGATGGTCCTGATCACGGCCTCGGCCATCGTGCGTGAGCGCGAACGTGGTACACTGGAAAGCCTCATCACCACGCCGGTCACGAAGACGGAGCTGATGCTGGGAAAGATTGTCCCCTACATCGTGGTGGGGTACATCCAGATTACCTTCGTGCTATTGATCGCACGATTCTTGTTTGATGTCCATGTGCAGGGAAGCTGGCTGCTGCTGTATTCGGTCGCTTTTCTCTTCATCGTCGCCAGTCTGGGCGTGGGCATGGTGATCTCCACATTTGGGAAGACGCAACTGCAGACCATGCAAATGGCGTTCTTCTTCTTCCTTCCCAATATCCTCTTATCGGGGTTCATGTTTCCGATTGCCTCGATGCCGTGGATCATCCAAAAACTCTCGCACATCCTCCCTCTCACCTACTTCCTCGTCGTGCTGCGCGGCATCGTCCTCAAGGGTACAGGATTGTTTGACCTGTGGAGTCATATTTGGCCGCTGCTGGTCTTCGCCCCTCTGATCGTCACGATCGGAATCCTGAAGTTTTCCAAGCGGCTGGGATAATAAACCTCAAAGTTTCCAAGAAGCGGGAATAACGGTGGCCTTGCCGTGTAATCGCTTGTAGTCTCGTGACCAAGCATCACACGGTTCCAGGAAGGAGTCGTCCATGCGTAAACCTGCGATTCAACCGAGTCAGAGACGCGCGTTGCGCGCCGTTCTCGTACCGTCCTTTGCGCTCATTGCCTTTTCGTACATCAACCCTGTTCCGATTCAGGCAGAAAACTCAATCAAGATCGAGTCGAAATGGGTGGAGGCGGGGGCATCGAATGTGGTACTTGGCATTCATCTTGAGAATGAGATGTCGATTGGCGGAGTCTTGGTCGTGCTCGAAATACGGTCGATTCATGTTGGTTCATTCATCCGGAGAAGCCTGGACATCGTACCTCAGAACAGATTGCTCGCTTGGGCTGGAGACCAACCCTTCACAGTAAAAAACTTCTACCCTTACAGAACCATAGGCCCCTACGGCAACAAATGCCCCGTCGACAGCCAGGGGCGCGTCTGGGCCTGGATGGCCTCCGATTCGCTGCCCGACTTTATTGGCGAGGAGGCGCTTCTGTACTACTTCACATCAATGAGGCCCGGTAACCTTTCCGCTGGTTCTGACGGCGAGCAGAATCAGGGAACGGCGTCGCTGGAATTGATTTTTGACGTGACCGAAGAAGGAGGCGCTTTCGAGATCGATACAACTTGCGCAGCGGCCTCTAATCATGCCTGCTTTCTGAGTTCCGATATCTGGAATCAGGATCCCATCGTGGCGCCGTCATTCCGGAAGGGCATTGTCCTCATCGGCTGCAATTCCGAATGCCACGGCGACCCGGTCTGTGACGGCCAATGCGACATCATCGACTTGGTCAAGTCTGTCGACGTAGCTTTCAACGGCGCGGCGCCGGTAATCGATCCTGACCCGCGCTGTCCCGTGGAAAATACCGATGTGAACTGTGACTTGGTGACCGACGTCCTCGACATCGTGAGGATGATCAATGTTCAATATCGAGCGGCGTCCCAGCGCAATGAGTTCTGTGTCCCGTGTGATCATATCCCGAGAACCGGGAATCCCAAGGAAGACGTGAGAACACCTTACTTTCGGAGTAACGGGACCTGATGAAATCCGGGCGCTGGCCGGTTTGAGACACAGACTGCGGCGGAACGACAGCGCTTAGAACGTTTAACAGAATGACGGTGGGTATAAATGTGTACGCCAGGCGCCCTCCCGCCGAAGGCGGGTCAGGTTCGGCCAGCCGAGGGCGGCTGGCCTCCACGGTGATTCGCAGTAACGACGTCATTCTGTTAGACACTCTTAGAGCGCGCCCAGCACCCGAAAGGCGTGTGGAAGACAGGCAACAAGATCCGAAGCAACGACCGACGCTTCGCCGTATTCGTCTGCGACCTCGTCACCAGCGAGGCCGTGCAGGTAGACTCCGCACAAAGCGGCAGACAGTGGGTCGCAGCCTTGCGCCAGGAACGAGACGATCATGCCCGTCAGCACATCCCCGACTCCTCCTGTCGCCATGCCGGAGTTGCCGGTCGGGTTGAGGAACACTTCGCCGTCTGGTTCGGCGACGAATGTCGGCGCACCCTTCATCACAACGATGCAGCGGAATCGACGCGCGGCCTCGAGCGCTGCCGACTGTCTGTCCTTGGTGATTGCCTCGACACCCTGCCCAACCAAACGTGCCATTTCGCCGGCGTGCGGGGTGATGATCAGAGGGACATCGTTGGTGGCCTCAAGACACGATGTGTCCTTCGCGCAGGCGTTTAGGCCGTCGGCGTCAAGCACGGTGGGTTTCTGGCGTCGCATCACCAAGCGGCGTACCAATTCCTGAGTCTCGTGATGGGTCGAGAGCCCCGGCCCGATCGCAACGGCATCGATCTCGGTCCACAGTCGCATGATTTCACCCAAGGCGCGTCGGGCGATAACGCGCTTTCCACCAACTTCGGGTAGTGGGCGAACAACGGTCTCAACAGCGCCGCTGTCTACGGCGTCGACGAGCGACTCCGGTACGGCAGCATAGGTCAGGCCGACACCGCACCGCATGCAGGCGTTGGCCGCCAGAACGACTGCACCGGACATGCCCACCGATCCACCGATGATCAGGGCCTTGCCGAACGTGCCCTTATGACCGTCGGGAGGACGAATCGGCAACGACCGCCGGACGAAGTCTTCGGTGATGAGCCGAAGGTGTAGATTCTGGGCGGCAACGGCTTCCACGGGAATCCCAATATCGATGATTTCCGTATCTCCGACCGACGCTCGTCCCGGCCAGAGCCATTGCCCGAGCTTCGTCGCCCCCAAGGTGAATGTATACGTCGCGCTGACAGTTGGCGTCGCCATCGTCCCTGTATCACCGTCGAGACCTGATGGTGTGTCGATCGCTGCTATCGGGACACCGGATGAGTTTGCGGCATCGATCAACCGCGCGGCAATGCCACTGATGCCACCATGAAAACCGGTGCCGAAGATCGCGTCGACGATCAGATCATTCTTCGAGAGATCGGGTGGTCGGTCAGTCTCGTCAATCACGACCGGCTTGATACCTTGTCTTTCTGCCCGATCCGCGCTTGTCCTCGCATCGCCTTTCAGACGTGAGACAGGCCCGATCAGGTAGACCGTGACCGCGGCGCCGACATCCGCCAGGTGACGCGCGACAACAAACCCGTCACCGCCATTGTTTCCCGGACCACAGAGGATCGCAACCTTCTTGCCTTGGGGATTGCCGTCGAAGATGTGTTTGATAATCCCCTGTGCGACACCCGCCCCGGCATTCTCCATCAGTGTCAAGCTTGGGATACCCAGCTTGCCAATGGCGTAGTCGTCAATGGCGCGCATTTGCGCCGCGGTGACGATCGGGGGGAGACTATCGGGCTTCATGGTTCACTGCTGGAGCAGACGCCCCATCTCCTGCGAATACCACTGCGCTTTCTTCGCGGCCGCCGCGGCAAAGTCCTCGCCTGTAGACGCGTAGAGAATATCGCGCGAGACATTGATCAACGCGGGGGCGCCGTTTGCGGCTGCGGCCTTGAGAGTCGCCTCCAGATCGCCGCCTTGCGCTCCGATGCCGGGGACCAGAAGCGGCGCATTTGAAGCGTGATGTCGGACATCCTCGATCAGCGAAGCGTGTCTGGCCCCGACGACGAGACCGAATGGACCCGGCATTCGTTCGAGCAGATGAATGACTCGGTGATAGACGCGCTCGTTGGTATCAGCCGACGTCACGGTCTGTATATCGGCTGAGCCGGGGTTCGAAGTCAGGCATAGGACGAATGGGACGCATCCGGGGAACCCGAAGAACGGCTCCAAGGCATCGCGACCCAGATAGGGGTTCACCGTGGCGGCATCGCCGTGAAGATGCTCGAAGAGGAACTGTGCGTACAGGCGTGACGTGTTCCCAATGTCACCGCGCTTGCCATCGAGGATTGTGGGGATTTCGGACGGGATCTCGGCCAACAACCGCTCGAGTTGAGCGATCCCGTTCGAACCATGCGCTTCGAAGAAAGCCAGGTTGGGCTTGAACGCGCAGGCATACGCGCTGGTGGCCTTGACGATTTGGGAGCAGAACTCGTAGAGGGGTTGGGCCGACATCTTGAATGATCCCGGCATCCTGGTCATATCGGGATCCAGCCCGACGCAGAGGAGCGCCCCGGTCGCGCGGCGGCGTGCTTGCAGCTTTTCGAGAAACCCCACTCAGTGAACTCCTTCGATTGATGCGGAAGTTAAGAAAAGGACCGGGGATAGACCATCAAATCATCCACTGAAACGTAACAGGTCACCGACTGGCCCATAGAAACTGAGACACGGCCTGGCGCGCGCACGGTCCACGACCTGTCCGAACCCAGATCGAGAGTGAGCACAGTCGAATCGGCCGACGCGTGAACCGATGCAACACGAGTATCAAACCCGTTGGTCGTAGGCCTCTCCGCCAGACAAATCTGGACGCGTTCCGGGCGGCAGGCGATGCGGACTGCCCCGTTGGCCCTGAGCGCGCCACCTGGAACACGCCCACGCCAGACAGTATTGATTCCATCGAGTCGTATCTCGACCGTTTCATCTGCGTCGTTCATCGCTTGCCCATCGAGTGAATTCGAGAATCCCAGAAGCCGCGCCGTGTCGAGATCGACCGGATGCGCGAGCAAGTCGTCGGGGCGACCCACCTGCGTCAGGACTCCTTTGATCAGAATCCCGATCCGGTCACACAATGCGAATGCCTCGCGGTGATCATGTGTTACGAGGACGACGGGGATTGAAGTCTCCCGCAGGAATCTCTGCAAGTCGAGCTTGAGTTCCTCACAAAGGGGTGGATCAAGATGTGAGAATGGCTCATCCAAAAGCAGCGCACGCGGCTGGAACGCAAGGGCTCGGGCCAGTGCGACGCGTTGACGCTCTCCGCCGGAGAGATCGCGGACCCTGCATTCGTGCAAGTCCGACAATCCGACACGGAGCAGCACATCCTTGACGGACGTCTCGATCCGCGACAAGTCCCAACCGAGGGCGCGACATGGAAAGGCGACATTGTCCCAGACGTTCATCCAATCGAAGAGCCGGAATTCCTGATAGACGTGTCCGAAACGGCGGCGACGGGCGGGGAGGTTGGAGACGAGCTCGCCTGCGTGACGAATCTCCCCCTCTGTGCCGGCAACTCCCGTCAACGCCATCAACACGCTGGTCTTACCGGCTCCCGAGGGACCCAGTAGCCCAAAGACTTCGCCTGCGGGGACGACAAATGAGATGCCCTTCACGGCCTGACGGCCGTTGTAGGACACTCGAAGATCGCTCACCTGAAGTGTGTCTCGGGATTCTCTTGGCACGCTCTTCACTGAGTGTTTGCCTCAAATGATCGGGACAGTGTCCGATCCATTGTGTATAATCCCACATCACAAGGGAGACATTCGATGAGAATCTTCGTGTTCATCATGTTGGTTGCCACATTAACCGGAACGGCGTCCCATATTGGAGCACAGGCCCCGCCCCAGAGCGCCGCGCGCACTGCGGTTCTTGAGACACGGCTGGTGCGGGACTCGGCCGGATGTCCGTCCGCGGTTGATCTCTGGCTTGTCTCCACGACCGATACGATACAGGGCTTGGAAGCCGTCCTGCAATGGGATCGTCCTGATCGCATCCAGTTTCTGCGCGGCGTTCCCAGCGCGCCCAAGAAACAGACCGCGGCCGACTCTCTGACCGCCATGCTCAAACCGTCCGACCCCAACTCCCAGATACCGGTCGAGCGACAGGGTTCCGTCATCACCGCTTGGGAGTTCGTCGAGGCGCGCTCCGCGAACGGGAACTCAGCGAAGATATTGGCTGTCGCTAAGCTCTTCGGACAGAATGAGTCGGAGCCCCTGCTGCCGGGAGCTTCTGGATCGCTTTTGCGCATCCCGCTCGCTGTCCTGGCAGGGGCGGGAATTGCCGCCGATACCGGAGTGGCCACTCTCAACTTTGATGCGGCAGGCACCCGTCTGTCAACCCACCGTGGAGCCCTCTTTGGGCCTTTGACTTTGAAGCCAACAGCGGTCGACCCAAGGGGATGCGGGGTAAGCAAGGCAAGGCGATAGCCAGTCCCCGCGAAAAAAGTTTGCTTCGGCCTCTTGACATTTTCGCGCTTTCCACTTATGCTGTTGCTTGAAACGGACGCTTGGATGTAGACGTTCGTGCCGATCAAGCGCCTTTACCTGCAACAGTCTGCATTAGACGTGACAACGTACTTGGTTCTACACAGATTCGATGAGGCGGCGCAACGCCGCTCGGGCGGAATTTAACGGGAGACGATCACAGAACCACAGCGCACGGTTTGTCGGACTAAAATGCTTCAGTCTCTGTACTTACGGGGCTGGAGATCATGGCAAAAAGTTCGATAAACGTAGACAGGCGCTGGTCTGCAAGGCGTGGGACCGCCTTGCTGGGGCCGTATGGGCACGACGTTTGAGGGCGTCAACCCAAAAGGCCTCGGATGGTTTAAGCCGTAACCGTCAGGACTTGGTCCAGACATGTTGTCCCGAAACCATTAAGGAGTTGTCATGCCCCGTAGTCGCGTTTTCAGGACGCTCATGGCTTTGACACTGGTTACGGTTGTCGCGGTTGCATGGTTGAGTTCCCCCGACCAAGCAATGGGGTTCATCGATTATGACACAGTGTCGGTCACGTATGACACCCTGGCTCTAATCGACGTCGGTGACACGCTCGGCGCGCAGGGCACAGGGGTGCCCGTCTCGCTCTACCTACAGAACTTGTCGGACTCAATTCAGGGATTTGCGATTTCCATCACGCTGTCGCGTCCGGATCTGATGCAGTTTGTCTCGCAGACAACCATCGATACCTGCTACCCCTGCCTTGATTCGGCTTGCACGATGCTCGACACTGTTCAGTGCACCATCGAAGTCGTCCCTTCGACCGTCCAAAACACGCTCATCCAGAACTGGGATCACGCCCAAGCGCGCACCTTCGGCGGGACGAACATCTTGGTCTCCGGTATTGCGGATGTTGATTTTGACCGATCGCCTCTGCCGATTCTGCCTTTCACCAACGGCGTCTTGATCAAAGTCATCGCGCAGGTCAATTGCAACATCCCGGACACGCTGTCCAATCGCGTGGTGCTCCTCGACATCAATGCGCCTCAGACCTTCCTGGCCAACACCAAAGGGCGAACAATCCCGAGCTACACCACGCTCGATGCCGATACGATCACGTCGGGCGGTGTGGACACAACGATACAATTGTGGCTGTACCGCACGGCCCTGAAGATTCAAAATGGATCGATCACCGTCCCGTTCACGTTCAAGGGCGACATGAACAAAGACGGGGTTTTTGACGTTCTGGACGTGGTGGGCATGATCAACGTCGCGTTTCGCGGCCAGTCCGAGCCCTGTCCTCCGGGCGTGGCAGACGTCAATTGTGACGGCAACATTGACATTCTCGACGTGGTTCTCCTTGTCAACCATGTGTTCCGCGGTGGACCACAGCCCTTCTGTTAATGCCGGAGAATGACATTGACAGACCACAACAATGGCGGCAAGTTCGTTGGAGATGATGAAGAATTGATCGCGGGAACGACCGGCGCTGAGCCGGTGTCCCTGCGCGAAAAGCCCTCGGGAGAACAGCCCTCTATGGCCCAGGTACTGTCTTCACACTAACTCTACAACGCAGTACGGAGGTTGTTCTCCCCTAAGCCGGCGAAGGGCCCCTCAGGATTCCTGAGGGGCCCTTATGCATTCCCACCGGAGGACCACGCTATACGCCGAGCACGATGCGGGCATCGATGGCGCGTGAATTCGCCGAATCCGGGCAGAGCACAAAAGGATTGATGTCCAGTTCACGGATGTGCGGGGCATCGGTTACCAGTTGCGACACTCTAACAAGGGCATCCACAAGCGGCTCCACTTCGACCGGCGGTGCGCCACGGAATCCACCGAGGAGTTTGCGGCCTTTCAGTTGATCGATCATCTCACGCGCTTCATCTCGCGAAATAGGTGGCAGCTTGAACGCCACGTCCTTGACGACTTCCACGAAGACTCCGCCGAGACCGCACATGACCATCGGCCCGAATTGCGGGTCGCGCACCATTCCGAGCACCATCTCAACACCACCCTTTACCATCGGCTGAACGACGACACGGGCTCCGGGAATGCCGCTCCGGCGGGCCTTGCCCAGCAGTGACTCGTATTGGCGAACGGCTTCTTCCTCGTTGCGGATATCGGTCACGACTCCGCCAACTTCAGTCTTGTGCGTCAATTCCGACGCATCGAGTTTGAGAACGATGGGAAAACCAATCTCGGTGGCCTTTCTCAGCAGGGACGCAGCGTCAGAGACAGAATAGAGTGGAGCCACCGGTATGCCGCATTGCTGAAGCAGAGCGAGAGCGTCCTGTCCCAAGACTTGCGTCTGCCCCGATTCTGCGAGAGAGAGGAGATCCTGTCGCGATTCCATCACCCCAGGGGTAATCGGTTCGGGGACTTGGACAGAACGATTCTTATAAACGGCATAGCGGCACATCCTTTCGAGCACCGCCGCCATTTCTTCGGGGAAGGTATAAACCGGAATGCCTGCCTGCTTGAGCTTCGCGGCGCCCGACCCTTCGCTGGAACCGACGAAGCACGCCAAGATGGGCTTGTCCGTTCCCTGCCTGGATTCGATGATGGCGGTCGCCACCGCCATCTCGTCAATCATCACCGGCGGGACAAAGAGGCAGATCACGGCATCGACATTGGGATCTGCAAAAAGCGTATCAAGCGAGCGGCGGTAATCATCACCGGTGGCCGAGGCGATCATATCGACCGGATTGCCGGTGGCGGCGGCGGCGGGTAGAGTGGCTTTCAGTTTGGCGACTGTCTCCGGCGCCAGTCGGACGACATCCAACCCCATACTGGCCGCGGCATCCGTCGCCAAGATGCCGGGACCACCCGCGTTGGTGAGAATGGCGACACGGTTACCCTTGGGAACGGGTTGGCGGTCGAACGCCTCGGCGACGTCGAATAGCTCTTCCATCGAGTTGACTCGAATGACACCGCACTGTTCAAATAACGCGTCGACTCCGATGTCGTGACCGGCAAGAGCGCCGGTGTGCGAGATGGTGGCGCGCGCTCCGGCGGTTGTCTTGCCGGACTTGACGGCGATGATCGGCTTGGTCTTGGTGATCTCGCGAGCGATCTTCGTGAAGGCTTCGGCGTCACCGAAGCTTTCGAGATAAAGAAGGATCACCTGCGTATGGGGGTCATCCTTCCAATAGTTCAGGAGCGCGTTGCCGGCGATGTCGGCTTTGTTCCCGACCGACGCGAACATCGAGAATCCGAGCCCGAGACGTTTTGCGTGGGCCAGAATCGCTTCTCCCAGCGCGCCCGATTGCGACATGAAGCCAATCTTGCCGGGTAACGGCTGGGTGCGGGAAAACGTTGCGTTCATCGCGACATCAGGGTCGGTGTTGATCACACCGAAACAGTTTGGGCCGATCATGCGCATCTTATAATGAAAGACGCGCTCCAAGAGTTCGCGTTCCTCACGCGCCCCTTCTTCACCGACTTCCTTGAAGCCGGCGGTGATGACGACCACGCCGCCGACTCCCTTCTGGCCGCACTGTTCAATGGTGGGCAGGACCAAGTCCTTACGCACGACAATGACAGCCATGTCCACACGGTCGGGTATGTCGAGGACGTTCGGGAAGCACTTGATCGAGTGGATGAAATCGGCCTTCGGATTGACCGGGAAGACCTGCCCCTTGAAATCGTAGGCGATCAGGTTGCGCACCATCTCGCGTCCAATCGTACCGGGACGGCTGGTGGCGCCGATTACGGCGATTGATTTGGGACGGAAGATCTTGTCCAGACCGGCGGACGTGTTCATGCGTCAACTCCTCCCGTTGAGGGAGGATGATACGAAATGAAAGGCGAAAGGCGGATCGGTCGCCCCAGAGGTGGCGCTCAATTGACGCGCTCGTAGATGGCCGCGATTCCCTGCCCACCCCCGATGCAGAGTGAAGCGACACCGTATCTGGCCTGACGGCGCTTCATTTCGTACAGGAGAGTCAGCGTAATTCGCGCGCCGGATGCGCCCAGCGGATGGCCGATGGCAATGGCACCGCCATTGACATTGCACTTCTCGCGCGGCAGACCCAACGCCTTCTCGCAGGCGAGGTATTGAGAAGAAAACGCTTCGTTGATTTCGACCAAGTCCAGGTCGTCGAGCACCAACTTGGCCTTGGCGAGCGCGGTCTTGATCGCATCGACCGGGCCGATCCCCATGATCTCCGGCTGAACCCCGGCGATGCCATAGGAGACGAGGCGTCCGAGGACTTTCAGTCCATGCTGGGCGGCGGCCTTGTCGGAGGCCAGGATGACTGCGGCGGCTCCATCGTTGATTCCTGAGGCGTTCCCGGCTGTGACAACGCCATCCTTCTTGAACACCGGGCGGAGTTTTGCCAATTGCTCCAACGACGTATCACGGATATGCTCGTCGTGCTCGAGCTTGCGTGTCTCGCCCTTCTTCAGCGGCACTTCGATTGGTTCGATCTCAGCAGAGAGCCAACACTTCTGCTGGGCGTTCTTGGCGGCGTTGAAGGAGCGGAGCGCATATTCGTCGACTTCCTGACGGGTAAGCCCATACTGCTCCGCTAATTTCTCAGCCGTCTGCGCCATATTCATTCCGCAAAATGGATCGGTGAGAGCCGCCCAGAGTGCGTCTTCCATCGGCGCCTGCCCAAGACTCAGTCCCCAGCGCGCCCCACGGATGACATGGGGGGTCTGGGACATATTCTCCATCCCACCAGCCAGCACGACTTCGGCCTCGCCGAGCTGGATGAATTGTGCGCCGGAGATGATGGCCTGCAGTCCCGACCCGCAGATGCGGTTCACCGTCAGAGCGGGGGTCGTGATCGGCAGACCCGCCTTGAGACCGACATGGCGTGCGCCATAAAGAGCATCAGCCGAAGTTTGTGTGGCATTCCCCATGACCACGTGGTCGATGTGCTCCGGCTTGATCCCCGACTTCCGCATGGCGCCTCTTGCCGCGATCACTCCGAGATCAATCGCTGAAATGTCCCTGAGGGACTGTCCAAACTCACCAAAGGGGGTCCTTGCACCTTCACAGACGAAAACCTCAGTCGACATCCATCCTCCGAATCGAGAATCATTGAATTGCGTTCGCGTTGCTTTATACGTGCGTTGTGATTAAGCAAACAAGGGCTTTGATCTTGCGGTTCTGCGCCGCGAGGTCGCAGACTCTGCGAATCAGATAACCATCTGTGCCACTATCGCTTACAAATTGCGAGTCGAATTGGGGTGCTACCGCCCGCAGGCGCTGCGTTGAATCTTGGCGTAGAGGTAACGGCGCAGATGACAATTGTCAGTATAATACATTGTTTCACAACATCTTACGCACTCGCGTCTCTCTGCCCACGCTTTGGCACATCGTTTGATCCTATGTAAGTCGGCCCCGAGAGGGGCCGTCAGCTCAAAGCGGTGAAGGGGCGCTGACGAAGTGGGGTTGAGGGAGTTCCGAGGTGAGGGCGGAGCTCCTTCTGCGTTTATGGGGCAATCCCATCCCTAGATCGCGGTTATGTCGCTGGTTCGAGTCCGGCCCGGGGAGCTACTCCCAACGCTCTTCAAAACAAGTCCGCACGCCACGATCTACAATTCACTCGTAGCATCGTATCCCGCCCATGCAAGCCACGAACGTTACGCGGGTTAGCTCGCGGTTCATCTGCGCGACAGTATCCGTACCTAATCGC
>Ga0214473_10001075_pt1 | contig 36969 bp, 39 predicted proteins | sample RVTome_7_FD_203509 | JGI IMG/M metagenome (GOLD analysis project Ga0214473, IMG submission 203509) | Soil microbial communities from uranium-contaminated site in the Upper Colorado River Basin, Wyoming, United States - RVT98D197 | ecosystem: Environmental > Terrestrial > Soil > Contaminated >... | reverse complement strand
AAACGCAAATCCAACCCAAAGCAGACTCACAATGGTCCACAAGATTCCATGTTTAAGCAGCTTTTCGTCTTTAATCCACAGTAACGCCCACACACTCAATCCCATCAATAGAAAATGCTTACCGTACTGAATCAGCGGCCATGAAAGCGGGTGAAAATGCATCGCCGACCTCTTCAGCGTAATTGCCATCCAGAGATTTGGATCTGCCGCCTCGTGCCCGTAGGTGGTAAGAGTCAGGAGCACGGTTGGAATCGAAAGTACGACAAATACCAGCGCGGGGAAAATCCATTTCGGGATATTTCGCCACTCCGTAAGCATAACCCCGAAAATATATGTGAACGTGAAGAATCCATAGAGAGGATTCATGGTAAACCCGACCGCCATCCATATCGAGGTCGAATACGGTCTCCGTCGGTAAAATTCCGACAGAGCCATCAGAAAAAACGGAACCGAAAATGCGGTCTGTTCGAAGTAATTCTCCAAAACCGACGCCCCACCTATAAACGGAACGGGTTTCATCGCGACCACCGCCATCGCGGCAATCGGGGCAAGCTCATACTTCGGCGCCAGCGATCGCGCAAAATACGCAGCCGCGAAAAGGACCCATGCCCTTTCTAGCATGGTTAATATCAACAGGAGGGTAGTAAGCGGAATATACCGTGCAAGCCATGCCACAATCGTCCAGAGCCATGAGACCCATGACGGACGCACATCGGCAAAATAATCGTTTGGATAGAGCGATGGATCGTTAAGCTGCAGAATGAGCGGAATCATAATCGCGTGATTCATACCAAACCAGATATATCCCGTCGCCAGAAAAGAGACTCCGAAAAATAGGACGCCATAGAGCCAGTATTTTTTCATGCCGATTATGTCTGAGTATTCACCAATACTGCAGCTGCTTGCCGGATTATAACACAATCAGAGAATGTCTCGGAAATCATTTTATTAAGTGGTTTCCGCTTGTAACCGGAGGGAGTCGAAAGACGAACCCGGTTTCTACGTGATTCAGTAATAAATCATTGATTGGTTTTACGGCACCAAATCCCGCCAGTTGGCCAGAATCTCTTTCGCGGTTTTGAAAATTACTTTGAGTTTGCTACCCGTCTGCTCGCCGACAAGCCTCGGGAAGTGATGCACGCCGGTCTGCACAATCCTCGCGCCGGCTTTTTTCAGCTTGATCAATACTTCGGCATCGATTAACGCCCCGTCGCTCTTTAATTGTATCGTATCGAAAAATTTCGCCCTGTAAAGTTTGAACGCGCAGTCGACATCCCGCACGTTCAAGCGGAAAAATATTAATAAGAAAGTATTGTAGATCCACGCGTTTAAAATGCGGTTCCACGGATCCTTGCGGTCGATCCTGTACGCCGAGACGACATCGCCTGACTTCAGAAGCGGGATCAGTAGCGCGATCTCGGCGGTGTCGAACTGCCCGTCGCCGTCCGTGTAGAAAATATATTCCTTCGAGCAGCTTGAGAATCCGGTCTTCAGCGCGGCGCCGTAACCGCGATTGACCTCGTGATGCTTCGCGACCACCTCGGGATATTCCCGAGCCAGCCGGTCGATGATCTCGCCGGTTTTGTCCGCGCTGCCGTCGTTCACGATTATCAATTCGAGATCGTCTGTGACCATCCTCAGCTTGATGAGCGCGTCCTCGGTCACCCAACGGATATTCGGCTCCTCGTTGTACGCGGGCATGAACGCCGACAGCGACGGGAGTTTTTCGCCGGTGTATTCTTTCGGAGGGGGAGGAAGGGGGCTGCCGCTCACAACCTGCACATATTCAGTATTCTGAAATTCCTGCGAGTTCGTCATGGGATAAATCTGAATCAGAATCCTTCGGGAAGCTGGAAAAGCACAACGGTGGTCTTGTTTTCCTCGACAAAGACCTCCTCAGGCCATGTGTATAAAGGCCCGTCCTCGTTCGTTCCGATCTGCACGGTGTAATTCCCGCCGCGCAACGTGATCTCGAATCTGCCCTGGTCGTCGCCAACGATCGACTGCGCGGGCGTTGTCGGGCTGCTCAGCGTCCGTCCGATAATAAGGTACGGGTGAGGGATCAGCGCTGCGGTGCCCTCGCGAACAACGGTGCCGATAAGGTTGCCGTCCGCAAGACCGCCCCCGAGGCAGCCGGTGGTGAATCCCAGTAGAATTAAAGCAAGCGATAGAGTAATCAGGCGTTTTAGCATCGCAATTCCCTCTTTATGTTTACATCGACCCATTCCAGGATTTTCAGGGGTCGGTCATTTCCGGAAACGATACTTCAAAAGCGTCCAGATAGCCACAAAACCATCCCACCATGTGATTTTTTTGCCCTCGCGAGTGGTGCGTCCGCGATAATGTATCGGCACCTCGACAAGCCTCGCGCCTTTTTTCAGCACCTTGCTCGTGACCTCGGGACAGAACTCGAACCTCTGGCACGTCAATTCGATATTCTCGATGATGTCGCGTCGGAAAGCCTTGTAACACGTTGCTTCGTCGGTTATGCGCTTTCTATAGAGAATAATCGCGGTCCAAGTGAGGATTCTGTTCGCGAGCCAGTTCGCGAAAGCCATGCCCTCCGGACGTGACTTCCCGAGGAACCGCGAGCCGTAGACGACATCGGCCTCGCCCTTCAGAATCGGACCGATGATGGCCGGGAAATCTTCGGGATCGTACTCGAGGTCGGCGTCCTGGATGATCACAATTTCACCGGTGGCGTATTTCAGCCCGATTCGGATCGCGAAACCCTTCCCGCTGTTCAGCATCGAGAAATGCACCGTGACGATTTCCGAGCTGCTCGATTTTCCCTTGATTTCTTTCAAAACCTGGACAGTGCCGTCCTCGCTGCCGTCGTCGACCACGATGATTTCTTTCTGCAGCCCGACATCGACCGCTGAGACGCGCGCGATCACCTCGGCGATATTCTCAACCTCGTTATAGACGGGGATGATAATCGAGAGCTTTTTGATGTCCCCTGAGTGTATGATATTTGCTGTCCTCTCTGGCATTTGCGTCCGCCATTTTAGCAGATTTAGTAATTTGATTCATGCCCGGACGTGTCATGGCCGTCCCCGGACGTGTCATGGCCGTCCCCGGCCATGGTATTTCAGCGGCATGCGCCGCCGGCGGATGCGAATTAGAATATAATGACCGCAATGGCGAAAGGACCATACCAGCTCAAGTCCAAACCGTCACGGATTGAATTTCCCCCGTGGGTAAAAAGCATTCCCGCCCTTCACCGCATGTACTGGAACCCGGTCTTTCAGCGACGTCTCATCCGAAGCACAATGGAGATCGGCGTCACCAAAAGGAACGCATTTATCACCGGTGCGGTCATTGTGTTTATTCTCTCGACCCTGCCGTTCTTTTCACCCGAAGTTAGAATGATAATCACCGTCTGGCTAATCGCGATCGCGGTTTTCATAATTGTGATACGGCTGATGGGGTCGGCGCTCGTCTCGACCGCGCAGGGCATGCGGAACATCATGGCGGAGGACATGAAGGACCCGGTCCTCACAACACCGGTTAAAAACGCGAGCATTTACTACGGCGTCACGCTGGGTTCGCTTATGCGCGGCTATAAGATCATCGAATCGATGGCTAGTTTCATCGTCGGGATGCTCGCCGCCTATGCCGGGATGGTTTTCGCGCAAATCATTTTGAAAACGCTGCTCCCGCTTGAGATTTGGATTATTCCATTCATGTGGCTGATCAATATTGCATTTATCGCTGTCGGGATTTTTGTGCTGGGAATGCTCATATTGCTGTTGATAACATTCGCGTCGGGTTACTACGCGACCTTCCTCGATCTGCTCACATCGATAATCATGGCAGTCTTTCACTTCGCGTTCACGATCGGATTCGGCGGGGCTTTTCTTTACATCCCGTTTATTCTTAGAGACATCAACCAGATGCAGCCCGATGAAATCTCCAATGGATTCATGTTCGGCGGGCTTTTTATGATCGGCTGGATCGCGCTGGCGACGATCGGCACCGCGTGGATGGGCGTGATCTCGCTCGCGAAGAAGAGGTGTCCGGGATTTTACGAGCCCGACGAGATCACGGCGGAAGATCATGTCATGCGGGGTATATAACACGGAGGCTGCCGGATATCATCCCTGGGAATCTATTTCATCATCATTATCCGAATCTGCCTTTTTATCGAGGTCGCCGGTACGCTCCATGTAATCGATAAGCTCGTCATCGGTCCATTCGATCTGTCCCGCAATCAATTCCTTCGCCTCATCGAGACGTGAGATGTGCACAAAGATCTCGACACCTTTTTCCAGGAACGCCATATCGCCGTAGAGGTCTTTGAGAGCGCCGTGACGGTCGCGAACCATCGATTGGATTCCGGATGCCTGCAAGAGGCTGTGGACGATCTCGGCAAGTTGGAGATTCGGCACTTTTTCGAGGATTACCCATTCCGATTCATCGTCCGCGGATTCCTGGAGCGCGGGCGCGGACTTGAGCGGGAGATTGCACGTCGAGCAGACCTCGACGCCTTCGAGATATTCGGCTCCACATTTCTGGCACCACGGCATTGAAAAGCTCCTCCCTGTTCCGCTTTAGGTAAATGATAGCATTGATTCGCAAAGATTTTTGAGAGAAAAACGTGGGAAGAATGAGCCAGGAAACAATCGAAGTGTCCTATACGATACTAAGAATGGAGTCAAAAGGGATATTTTTTAAAATTTCAGGCCGATTTTTGTGGATTTTCCGCAAATAATGCCGTTAAATTAGGATGAGAAGCCATGTTAGTCCAATTTTCAGTAGAGAACTTCAAGTCGATCCGCGAGGAACAAACCCTCAGCATGGTCGCATCGAATTACGAGAAGGATCACCCTGAAAATGTGATCAAGTTGAATGTGCCGGGTATGAAGGGTGTGAACCTGCTTAAGAGCGCGGTGATATATGGGGCTAATGCAAGCGGGAAGAGTAACTTACTTAATGCAATTGATTTTGTACGTAATTTTGTTGATGAATCTGCAGTTTCTGGAAAGCCGGGAAAACTCCTAACCACTGAAAGTTTTTTGCTAGATGAGAGAACTTCTGAAAGGCCTTCTAATTTCTCAATAACATTTGTAGTGAATTATACTCGCCATGAATATAAGCTATCAGTAACAAAAGAAAGAGTTATCAACGAAAGTTTAGTTAGTTATCCAAAGGGACAACCGGTGCGAATTTTTCAAAGGCAATATGATGAAAAATCAGGTCGGGATACTTACGATTTCAATAAAACCTATAAAATTTCGGAAGACCTGCAGGATAAAACCAGAAACAATGCTTCATTTGTATCAGTTGGGGCACAATTTAATGATGAGTTCTTAACGCCAATATACAGTTGGTTTAGTCAGCACTTAGTAAATATCAGTGAATCGGATGAGCATGAAACATCGAAATATATTTTTGAAGATAGTAATCTGAAAACTCGAATTATTAACGAGATTAAAATGGCGGATTTCGGAATAGTTGACATTTCAATCGAGCAGTATAATGGAATAAGAGAATTTTTCAAAAAATCTATTAAGCTAGAAGATGAGTTATCGAATGTTTATGACACCTTGGTCCAAGAACTTGAAAGCATAGAATCTAAGATAAAATTAAAACCAACCTTCTTTGATGTTAATTTTTTTCACAAGACTTCCAAAGCTAATATAAGTATTCCATTCAAATCCGATAAAGAATCTAATGGCACTCTGATTTATTATTCCATTCTTGGACCAATCATAAAAATGAAAGAACAATCGAGCTGTGGCATCTTTGACGAGATAGACACTAGTTTGCATCCGACCTTAGTGAGAAAACTTGTTGAAATGTTCCAAGCTCCAGATGCCTTAAATAGTTCCTCTCAACTAATATTTACCACACACGATACTTCATTATTGTCTTCTGGGTTATTTCGACGTGATCAGATCTGGTTTACCGAAAAAAGATATGAAGGTGATACGGTGCTTTATCCATTAAGTGACATTCAAGTGCGAAAGGGCGAATCACTACAAAAAGGTTATCTGGCTGGTCGATATGGAGCGATTCCTTATATTCCGGAGAGCAGCGACTAAATGGCGAAAGGTAAAGATAAGGGTTTAAGGCGAAAACGTGTTCCATCTAAGAAGTTCAAGCATGCAATCCTGATTGTATGTGAAGATGGAAAATGCGCGACAGATTATTTTAAAGGCATTAAGAATGAATGGCAATTGCATCTTGCTAAAGTGGAGTTAGTAGTGGAAGGTAAAGAATGTGGAAGTGCGCCGATAAGTGTTGTTGACCATGCTGAAAACTGCCGGAAGGCTCGTCAGCGAGATGCTAGGGATCCATTGCAGAGGAAAGTGCAATTTGACCAAGTTTGGTGTGTCTTTGATCGTGATCAACACGAATCGTATAAAAGAGCATTGGATAAAGCGACCAGGAACAAATATCTTTCAACAGCTGAATCAGTACCGTGTTTCGAAGTATGGTACCTTGCTCACTTTGGGGCTAAACGGCACAAATACGATAACCATGATCATGTTGTCCATGCTTTACGACAAAAGGATGCTATGCCAGGTTTCGTAGAAAAAAGTGCACCTCTGGACATCCTTCTTCCGCTAACTGACACAGCATTACAAAATGCCAAGATCATCAGAGATGAGCTTAAAGAGAATCCAGCATTAGAATATTCCATTACCAAGGTCGATCTGCTGGTCAGTGAACTAAAAACTTTGAAGAGTGATTAACACTTCCCCTCTTCCCCCCTTCCCTGTTATAATCCCCTTTCCTGCGTTTGCGGAGGGTAAAACCGGAATTTTATGAGGTGTCCATTATGATGAACAAACCGCTCAGAGACGTCGACCCTGAAATTTATCAGCTCATCAAGGAAGAATACAACCGCGTGATGACCACGGTCCAGCTTATCGCGTCCGAAAATTTTCCCTCGCGTGCGGTCCTCGAGGCTACTGGCGCGCCGCTCCAGCACAAGTACGCCGAGGGATTTCCGTACAAGCGCTCGAAGAAGACCGATAATGTCCGCGAGTGGGACAAGGACGGCCGCTACTACGAGGGCAACCAGATAATGGACCAGATCGAGCGCGTCGCCATCGAGCGCGCCCAGAAGCTTTTCGGGGCAGAGTACGCATGCGTGCAGCTTTTCTCCGGCGCTCCCGCGAATGAATGCGTCTATGAAGCGTTTCTTCAATTCGGCGACCCGGTCATGGCGATGGACCTCGCGAACGGCGGTCACCTCAGCCACGGCAGCCCGGTCAATTTTTCCGGCAAACGTTACAATTTCAAGCCGTACGGTGTCATTGAAAACACAGGAATTATAGACTACGACAAACTCTCCGAGGACGCGAAAGAACACAAGCCGAAAATAATCGTGGCAGGCGCGACAGCGTACCCGAGGCACGTCGATTTCCGGAAATTCCGGGAAATCTGTGACTCGGTCGGCGCTCTGCTCCTTGTAGACATGAGCCACTTCGCGGGACTTGTCGCGGGAAAGGCGCACCCGTCGCCGATACCGTACGCGGATATCACCACAACAACCACGCACAAGACCCTTCGCGGACCCCGCGGCGCGATCATTCTCGCCGACGATATAAAAGGGCAGGCGATCGACCGCGCGGTGTTCCCCGGAATCCAGGCGGGTCCGCATTTGAACGAGATCGCCGCGAAAGCGGTCTGCTTCCACCTCTGCATGCAGAAAGAATTCGAGACGTACGCGCAGGATGTGGTCGACAACGCAAGATTTCTCGCCGATGAGCTGATGTTGCAGGGATTCAAGCTCGTCTCGGACGGCACCGACACGCATCTCATTCTCGTCGACCTGCGCGAGCGCGATTATTCCGGCAACAAGGCCGCGAAGGCGCTCATCAAGGCCGGAATCTGCTGCAACCGCAACATGGTGCCCGGCGACCCCCGTCCCCCGATGCAGACGTCGGGGATACGTCTCGGAAGTCCGTTCATGACCACTCTGGGATTCGGCGAGGACGAGTTCAGGATGGTCGCGCGGTGGATTCAGCGCGTGCTGCACGACATCGAGAACGAAGGTGAGATCGCGATGGTGAAGTCGGAGATCGCGGACCTCTGCAAAAAATTCCCTCATCCTGAATTTTTGTTATAATTTCAACCGGGCTTTATATCTGAATTTGCGGAGATAACCTTCAATGGAGCTTAGTGAATTATTAAAAACCAGGCGGAATGAGATTTTGAAGATCGCCGAAAAATACGGCGCGCGAAATCTCCGTTTGTTCGGTTCCGCCGCGCGTGGAGACGCTGATGAAAACAGCGATGTGGACCTTCTTGTCGAGATGGACCAGGGGCGGAGCCTTTTCGACATGGGCGGAATGCTCATGGAACTTGAAGCGCTTCTTGGGCGTAAAGTGGACATCGTGACTGAGAAGGGCTTAAAGAAACGGATTCGTGAGCGGGTCATGAAGGAGGCAGTGCCATTGTGAGGGATAACAGTGAACGTCTGAAAGATATTCTTGAAGCCATTGCAAACATTGAGCAATACTCCGGTGTAACAAGGGATGCATTCGAATCTGACATGCTTATTCAGACATGGTTCCTTCGCCAGCTTCAAATTATTGGAGAGGCCACGCGGGCTCTTCCAACCGAAATTCGCAATCTCGCGTCCGACATACCATGGAACAAGATTGTTGGAATGAGAAACATCCTGGTCCACGGCTACTTCGACATCGACACTGCTTTAGTCTGGGATGCTGTAAAAAACGACTTGCCTGAATTAAAGCCAAAGATCAAGGTTCTATTAGATAAATTAAAGTAAGCTGTGCAAGTTCCGTTTGCACGTCTGAGAGTTTGAATCCCTACCTTTAAATTCCAATAAACGAATCAACTCACCCAACCGTTTGCGGCTTCGTATTACGCGTGCCCCGTGAGTTCGGCTGGTGGATGATCGACACCTTGATCCCCTTCAGGTGGAAATCCGTGAGTAGACGTTCCTCGATCTCACGTCGAATCATTTCCCCCCACGCTACCGGACCATCGACATCGTTCCCCGCGGTCAGATCGCAGAAAAGCTGAAGGATCGGCGCCCCGAGCTTGCGCGTGAATTCAGCACGGCACGGTCCTTTCACTCCCTGCGACCGCGCCTCGGTTCTCGCGAGCGAGCAGAGCGCGTCCGTCGAGACCTCCACCGCGCCGTTTTCATCTTCACTGATCGGAATCGACGGGTGAATGTTGGTTCTGATCAGGAACCAGACCATCCATACCGATCCCGCCCAACCGCAAAAAGCACCGAGCCACCAACTTGCCCTCGATACCATGACATCCTTCACAAGTAGCGTGAAGATGGCAGTCAGACTGCCGGGTGTCAGTATCCCGATCAGGATACCCGTCAGCATGAAAAGAGCGACAAATGCGGCAATTATCCCGACGATGCTGAAAAGGCTGATTATATTTGAACGGAGCGTGCGCATGTCGATCCTCCGAAGTAATGGATAAGCAAGATAAACAAGACAAGCAAGGTAAGCTAGAATAATGTCGCGTCGACGCTGTTAGCCGATTTTAATGGGAGTTCATCAATTCGAAGCAAACTAAGAAACTGCGGGGTCAATCGGAATTAAAGCCCTTTAAAAGCCATTAACGCTTTTAGCTCCTCGACCCTCTCCTGAAGCCCGTCCCACGCATCGAATTTCTCCAGTTGCATACTTGTCCTGATGCGGAATTTGCCGGATTTCCCGCATTTCAGGCACGAATGCTCAAAGACGGACCATTCCAGGTCTGTCTCCAAGTCGATTTTCTTAAGTTCGATATCGTACGATTTGCAGCCTGAGCATTTCAGGATGTCGATTCCGAAATCTTTAAAAATAATGTAAAACATCGCGCGTAATTGTGCCTGGAAAGATAGCAACTCATCGGTAATTTGAAGAAGAATCTAAGCGCATCCAGACAGGAAAGTGTAATACTTAAAAAAAAAAGCGCTTCCGGATTTGGAGTGGGTGTCCAGGGGTATGTTAATGGATTCCAAGATATTGCAACAGACCATTTCCTATCGTAGCGCTGACCTCCCGGTCGGCTGGAGCGGGGACGTCCCGTCCGCGAAAGGACAATCCGCCTGGGAGTCTCGAGTATGCCGACGGGGACGTCAGCGTTACAGCCGACCAGGAGGTCAGCGCTACAGTACAGATCGGAACGGTGATGGAAACCAATATCCCACACGAAAAATTGCATATTACCCACCCTAAACCCGGAAGTACAAAAAAAATAGGGTTAGACCCCATCGAACAGGCAACAGATCACATGACAACTTTACTTACCAGAATCTGCGGCGTTTTTTCCTCGTTGTGTCTTTTAAAGGATCATTGATTTTGGCGCTTGATTTGTATTTTTCAACAACCGGATTGGGCTTCTTCTGCTCCCAGACATCGTCGCCAAGCTCGTTCCTGCACGCCTCGACCGCGGCCTCAGCTTTTGGATGTCCCTGGCGCACCGCTTCCATAAAACAACCCAGGGCTTCGCGGTATTGCCCAAAATTCCCGAGCACCGCGCCCTTGTTGTACCAGGCGGTCGCGAAACACGGGTTTATATTGATCGCTTCGGTATAGCAGTCGATGGCTTCCTGGTGTTTACCAAGCTTCTCCAGAGTCACGCCCTTGGAAACCCAGGCTTCCGGATCGTCCGGATCCTCTTCCAAAGCCCTGCTCCAGCAATGCAGAGCAACGTTAAGCTTTCCCAGCTTCGTAAATTCCACTGCTTTCTCGTGCCACTTGTTCGTTGACATAGCCCCTAGCCTCCTAGCTCGGGAAATTCTCCTGTCAAACCTTCCTCGATTACACCAGTGATTTCCCCACGGTGCCCAGGATCACATTTCTGCGCCCTTGAATTAGCGCCGGGGTCACCTTGTCAGACTCCCCCTAAACGAATCACATGCGACCCATATCGCGCAGGTCATTGTCCTGCCCGGGATGCATCGCGAAATGAATACATTTGTTAAATAACCGAATGCTGGCGGTTACTCCATGCCAACCAGTCCCTAATATTCTAACATAAATTTTCACGGTATGGGAAGTCGGCAACACCTCAAAATTCGGGTTTTACGAAAATTTTCCTTATCAGTCTTGTAATAACTTAATCCATGCATATTAGCTTATAATAACACCGTGACTGACTTCCCGGATTCCAGAATAAGCCCGCGTCTCTGCCGCGCCATCGGGGCATTTGTCCTGATTCTGGCGGCGATCGTGATTTTTACCGCGATTTATCGACGTCTCGAATACTGGAAAACACCGGAATTGGTCCCAATCCCCGATGCGCCGCCTGTCGAAATCCAGCTTTCCAGCCATCCCAGGCTTGTCGCGGACCAGGACGCCATCGACGCCCTTGCAAATTCACCGGATTCCCCCGAGCATCGCAGGATCATTGCCAAAGCTGCCGAGCTCTATGACGGCTATCTTGACGATCCTCTGCAGGGGGACACGATTTATCCCGGTTATTTCGCGCTTGCATACCGAATCAGCGGTGAGGAACGCTATCTCGATGCCGCCCGCGACATGGTTCTCAACCATTGCAAATTTCCTGAATGGCGCCGTAAACCGGAAAGCGCGAATTTTTACAAGATCGAGCTCGCGTACGCGGTCGGTCTCGCCTACGACCTTTTGTATGATGAGTTTTCGGATGCCGAAAGACGAAAAATCGAGTCGGGACTTACCGATGTCCTCAAAGGGCTTGTCTGGCACATAGAAGGGAATCCGTCGAAACCGTTCTGGTTCGACGCACCGCATTCGAATTACTATGTGGCGCAGCATTCGGCTGCCGGATTGCTGGCAATCTGCCTTGGGGAAACCTATCCGGACTGGCACAGGGCACTGAACTTCGCGTATGACGGACTCGAACCCTCGATCGCGCAGATTGAGCATGACGGCGGTTGGATCGAGGGGTTAACGTACCAGGATTTCTGCTGGGGACAGCACGCCCTCCTTTTTCTGAACGCGCTCAGGGTAAACAACGGCCCGAATCGACTTGCGGATGACTGGTTCAAGACGTCGGCATTGTTCGCCCTGAACGGGATACTGCCGTCCGGGGAGGAGCAGATCAATTTCGGGGATAATATCAAGGACCCGATAGCGTCATGGGGATATTTGCTTCGCGCGAAGCCATTTTTCAATAGCCCGTTTCTGGATGAATATGTAAATCGATATCACCCGGTGATTGATTACCCGGATTTTCCGCTCGACGCGATCTTGATCAACGCGATACTTGAACACGATCCGTCTCTTCCGATCGGCGAATTCGAGGAGCCTGAACCGTGCCAATATTTTCCCGGTATTGAGTGGGCGGTCATGCGCGAAAATTGGACAAATCCCAAGAGCTTCGTCCTCGCCGCAAAGGCCGGATACGGGGGCTGGGACCACAATCATATAGATCAGGGCACGTTCATTCTCGCGTTCAATGGGGAGACGTATATTACCGACCCCGGTCGTGGGAATTTCAAAGACAGGGAAGACCCCTCTACCAATATGATTTTTGGGGGACCAATCGGTCATAATGTTTTCCTTCCGGATGAGTATATCGTCACCGGATCATGGGATAACTTCTCGATGTATAACGAGAACACTGAGTTTCGCCAGGCTGACGCCGCGATTTCCGATTGGATCGATAATCCCCAGGTCACATCATTCAGCATGGACCTGAGCGGCGCGTACCCGTGGAGCCAATTGAAGTCCTGGGAGAGGCAATTCGAGTGGCAAAAGCCCTCCGATGGCAACGAGGGTCGGCTGATAATTGAAGACCATCTCGACACCAAGGGCATCGTTCAGTTTGTAACCGGGCTGCGTTACAGCGAGGAGGAACGGCTGATTCGGGGAACCAACGGAAGCCTGCTGTTCGAATTTACTCCTGCCGAAATTCAGGATTCACCCGGTTACGTGGAGGTCAGCGATTTGGAGGACGGTTCGAGCGTAATCAAGATAAGCAATCTAAACGGCAAATTCACTGATGTGATCGTTACACTGACTCCCCATAAAAATATGGAATGAAAACGACTGTATCGGAAACGCGAATGTTAATGAGCGTGCATACACTTTTGCAGAGGACACAATTTGCGCAACCAACTCCATTTTCAATAATTTGAGGCACGCTCACTGACGTTCGCGTTTCCGATCCAGATACAACCTGTCATGCATCGTGCCCGTTCATTACCAGTTCGGGCTGGAAGTCGAACGCGGTCTCGCCCTTGATCGCGATTGGCAGCTTGACCTGACTGGACGTCACCGCGGCAAGCGCCACACCGAGCGCGTGGATGCTGGCCTCGCCGCCGATGTGAGGTTCGATGCCGTTCCTCGCGCACCTGACGAATTCCAGGATCTCCTCTTTGAGGGGTTCCGATTTTGTTACCGCAATCTCCCGCGCGCTGTCGTCATCATAAATAATAAGGCTTTGATCTATAAAATCCACAAGCACAAAACCTTTCTCAAATGTCGCGAAAAGTTTCCTTGCCTTTATTTTGGAAAGCCATGAGGTTTCGATATGCCCTGGAACGTTATTTTCGAAGGTGAGAGAGATACTCGCGGTGTCTTCCAGATGATGGATTGTCGATGAAGCCGTGCAATAAACTTCCCTGACCTTGCAGCCGGCCAGGTAGGACATGATGTCAATGTCGTGGCAGCCGAGATCCACTATGATCCCGGTATCGACGATACGTTTCGGGTATGGGGCGACGCGGAGGGTGCTTATCGACCTGAGGCTCCCAAGTCCGCCCTGTTCGGACATCGCCTTCAATTTCTGGATGGCCGGGTTGAATCTTTCAATGTGTCCGACCATGAGAGTGACTCCGGCCCTGTGAGCCATTCTGAAAATATTCTGGGCGTTTTCGACCGTATCCGCGATCGGTTTTTCGATTAGGACATTGCATCGACGGTCGATCGCCATTTGAGCGATTTCGTGGTGCAGGAAGGTCGGAACGACCACATGCACCGCATCGAGACCCTGGTCGAACAATTCCTCGGCATGATAGAAAGGTATCGTTCCGCTAAGGGACGCGACCTCGTCAGCGGTCTTCCGATTGGTGTCGCATACACCGACCAGGTCGATATCCGGAAGCTCTCTCAGAATTCTCGCGTGATGTCTTCCCATCACACCTACGCCTATGACGCCAATACGCATCAATTTTTCCTTCTCGCCGCACGCGCGGCAGTTAATAATTTACTGTTAACCCATCCTCTACGTCGCACTTCCAAAGCTAAATCCCTTCTTATGAGGGAATATTTCGTTCATTGTATGTCGGTCTGCGTCAGGCTCCCTCGAGCCACGCCCCGTTTGCTCGACCCGTAAAATTCAACCAGGTACTTAATTTCCGGAATCTGGTCGATCTCCTCTATTATCTTCGCCAATGCATCGGACCTATTTAACCCCGACCTGTATAAAATCCTGAACGCGTCCTTCAAAAGCTGCCTTGCTTCAACAGTAATTCCGTTCCGTCTCAGCCCGATACTGTTGACTCCATAGACAACCGCGGGTGGATATCCGGCGGTTATCATGAACGGAGGGGCGTCCTGCCTTAATCCGGCCAGCCCCCCGACCATCGCGAGCTTCCCGATCCTCGTAAATTGATGCATGGCGACATTTCCGCCGAGAATCGCGAGATCTTCTACTGTGCAATGTCCTCCAATAAGGACACCACCGGCCAAGACAACTTTGTTGCCGACACGGCAGTCATGGCCGACATGCGCGTACGTCATCAGCATGCAGTCGGAACCGACAATCGTCGCCCCGCTCGCCTTTGTCCCCCTGTTTACCGTGCAGTACTCGCGGATAATTGTCCGTTCGCCGATCTCGCAGGTTGTCGGAGCGCCGTCGTACTTGAAATCCTGAGGCTCAAGTCCGAGAATCGCGCCCGGATAAATAACCGCGCCTTTGCGAATAGTCGTTCTCGGCCCGATGACAACATTCGGACCGATGCTCACGCCGGACTCGATAACCGTGTCGGGGCCGATAACGACACCCGGACCGATTTCGCAGTCGTCGGAGATTGTCGCGGTTGAATCTATGTCGGTTCTCTCATGAATCGCCATGCTATATCTTTGAAGCAGTTTTATTCTTAATATCAGCCACAAGCTCAGCGAGCTCTTTTTCCAGGCGCTCGACCTTTTCCATCAATTTCGGCAATCGCATTGTCGCCGCGATTACCCTCTGCGATTTTCCATGTTCCCGCGCCGGGTATCCGGACACCATGGTCCCCGCTCTGATATCCCCAACAACTCCGGCCCGTCCGCCAACAACGCTGTTGTCGCCGACCTTAACTCCGTTATTGAATCCGGCTTGTCCGGCAATCACGACATTTTCGCCGATTACAGCTCTCCCGCTCAGTCCCGCCTGAGCCGCAATGCGCGTGTGCGAACCGATTTTCACGTTATGCGCGATTTGCACGAGGTTATCCAGTTTCACATCGTCCGAAATCACAGTGGCATCCAGCGTCGCGCGATCGATCGTCGTGTTCGCCCCGACCTCGACATTGTCCCCGATCTCCACACGGCCCACCTGCGGCATTTTGATATTCCCGTCCGATGTTGCTTCGAATCCGAATCCGTCGCCGCCGATAACAACTCCGGGATGAAAAATGCACCCGGAACCGATTGCGACGTCATGCATCACTGTCACATTCGGGTAAAGCCTTGTATTTTCGCCAATTACCGAATTCTCGCCCATGTAGCATCCAGCTCCGATAATCGACCCTGCCCCGATCCGCGCACCCGCCTCAATAACGGCATTTGGCCCGACATCCGCTGTCGGGTTTATTGTGGCGCTCTCTGAAATCACCGCGCTCGGATGAATTTTCCCGGTCCCGGATGTTTCTGGATGAAAATGTCTAAGTGCGAGCGTGAACCCAAGCCGCGGGTTTTTATGAACAATCATCGGGATTGAGACCCCTTGGATTTTCTCCCCGACAATAAACGCAACCTGTGCTTTCGCTTTATCAAGTTCGACAACACCGCCGGGGTCGACCGCGAAGGTGATGTGATGCTCAACGGGATTCTCAATGGAACATGCGCCGGCGACAACATAACCGATGTCGCCGACCGCCTCGCCTTTGATGATCGAGGCAAGCTCTCCCAGAGTGATATTTTTACTTTTGTCGTTCAAATTTCACTCGCTCCGGTCGTCTGAAAGCGCGTTTCCTGCGACAATTGTCAGTTCGTTTTCCGATCCCAGCCAGGATGTTGAGTCGATTTCCGGCAGCGGACCATGTGTCCCTGTAATCCGTCCGCCAATCTCAGGCGCATTGAATCCATAAATTCTGTTTTTGATAGCTGTAAGAGTCTCGTAAGCGGCGGGAATGTCATTCTGTCCCGCATCTCTGAAAATCTGGACCGCGAGCTCATCGAGGAGCGCCTCAAGTCGGCTGTCATACTCGCTCCTGACTTCGTCCTCAAGCTCCATTGCATGGGCATGGGTTTTGGCGCGCGAGCTTTCGCGGTACGCGTGCACCTCATTATAATTTTCGGTATAGAGGTCGTACTTGATTTCTCTCAGATCGAGGCTGTTTTTGTCCTTATACTTAATGATGTCCCGGTTCAGCGTTTTTATCAGGGTCCTGTACACGAACCATTGCATGGAAGCGTTTCTCAGGTTGAGCATGGATTCGCGAAGGTACGGAACCAGGACCTCGACCCGCTTTTCAAGACGCTCATCGTACAGTGCATCGGCTGTATCGAGGGCGTTCAAAAGGTCGGTGGACGGTCTCAAAATGTGTCCGGAATCCGCGTCACCATTTACGCTTGCGAATTCCAGAGCTTCATTTTGGACGATCATATTTTCGCGAGGGTCGGATGAAGATCCAACGATCCCGGCTCCATTGATAGCGCCTGAGAATCCGATTTTTTGAGACTCGCTTAATTTAGCCAGGTCAGAATTGCGCTGGTCGAGAATTTCCTTCGCCAAGGCCGTTGTTGTCTCATCGAAGGCAGCCTCAGCGGATGAGGTCGGCTCCAGTTCCGGGACTTTCAGCACACTTAGCGCGATCCATGCGGCGATTACGGCGCAAACAAGCACCGAGTAAAGGTAAATCCGCATTATAATGGACCGCTTCTTCATGACAATCACTGCCCGGTCAGTTTCTGAATGACCACAGGCGTCAGGTTCAATCCCCCGTACAGGACCATGTCAGCCTCGACAATGACCTCGATTCCGGATTCGGTCCCGACTTCCGTGGTCGCGTCGAGAACGTCCTGAATGATCGGCTCAAAAAGCCTCTGGGCTTCCGCGTCAATCTCGCCCTGGATGCGGTCGAGGTCGTCCATAAGCTGCTGGCGCTGGGCGTCCGTGAGCTGGTCGGCATTTGAGTAACCGGCAAGCTCATTCAGCTTCTGTTCCTTGACCCTGTCGACCTGCGCTTTCACATTCTGATATTGTGGGTGACTGTAAAGCGCCTGCTGGGAATCGACATAACCGACCTGGGCGTCGATTGACGCTTGCGCGGGCGAAAATAGAATGCCCGCGGCTACTCCCGATCCAAGCAGCGTTAATGCCGCTAATGTGTAGATAAGGGTTTTTAAATCGATTATTATTTTCATGGTTACGTTCCTCATTTGCTTAATTTATCTAAAATTATCTATTGCCCGGAATCCTCTCTCACAACGAGAAAATCGCCCTCGCCCAGAATTCGTTATCTCCATTTGTAAAAGCGCCAGCGGCGATGTATTGCTGGAATTGATACACCATCCCGAATTCGTTGAGCGTGTCTTCCTCGAAGATCTCCGCCCTCAGACTCAAACCCGGGTACAGATCCTGCTCGGCGTAATATTTCACGAACTCACGGTCGAGATCGTATCCGATACCGACGAAAGAGCCTTTGTACGGACGCAGGCCGAGACCCACATCGGTGTCCAGAGCGGAATCGTTCGTGAAATAATTCAAATTCGTAAAAATTTCGACTCCCCTCGTGACAAGGAACCCAAGCCTGCACTGGATTTCAGACGAATCGAGCGCCTCGTTGCCGAAATCTATGAAAGTCTCCACTGACGTGTCATACCTGCGGCTTTCGATACGAACATCGACCACAACGACAGGCTCATAATCCAGCAGCTCAATCTGGATACTTGCGTACGCGTCCAAATCTTCCGCCAGAGAATCGTTTTCTATGGCTTCGGACAACCGCGCCTCGATTTCGTCCTTCGCCAATTCAATTTCATCCCTCGGTATGCCTTCTATGAAATCCGCAGCCGCCAGAAGACGTTCTCTGAAACGGTCCATCACCACGTTCAGCAGAGTGAAGGAATACATCCTCGGACGAATGCGCTCGACCAGGTCGCCCTTTGGATGAAACGTGAGCGTTACGGTTGCCATCTGGTCAATAACGATGTCGTAGTCAACCGAATATGAAGGAAGCAGGCTGTTCGCGGAATTTTCAGATTCTATGTAAGGGCGCACTATCTGAAGCGCCCAGTTGCTGTCAACCGCCTGCGTCGGAAGCCCGATCAAGTATCCTCCGAAAAATTCTATGTAGCCGGGATCGCTGTTCAACCGTTCTGATATTCTTGAAATCCAGAACGCATCCAGATTACCGGGTTCAAACGTGAGGACAACTCCGCCTACAGCATGGGAATCCGACTCGGTCCATCCGACCGGTTTCAACGTAAGTTCGGCTTTTATCGGGGATGCTTCAAGGTCGAGCCGCAGGTCGGTAACAGCGTAGCCCTTAGGCTCTATGACAATGTTTATGCCGGTGCGAATTGCCTCGGCGACTTCGCCCGGATCGGAGGCAAGTAATTCTGATGCGCCATCGTCTCCAATAAGCACATCGGCAAGCGTGTCGCTTAGAAGCTGCCTAAGTACCTCCGAAACAGGCTGTGGCTGAGGCGGGACTTCAAGTATGGAGAGATCTATGCTGAGGTCGATCGATGCATCCGCTACGGATATCGCGGGGATGGAAAAAAGGAGGATGGTGACAACAAACATCGAGAGCAGCCTCGCGGTAAATCCATTATGTCTCGATGTTCCTGTTGTCATCCTTTGTCCTTTTTATCTTTTCTATCCTTATTAAACATGTCTTAGAATAACTGGCCGAAACCGAAAACGATCTGGCCTTCGTTCGTATCGAGGTCGTATCCGTAATCCAGACGCAGCGGCGCTATGCCGAAAAACGCTATCCTGTAGCGAACGCCGATTCCGACTGTTGAAACCATATTGCCAAAATCGAGGCTCTCGCCGGGGAGCGCGGCTGTGCCGGTGTCGAAGAAAACCGCGCCGCCCAGGTTTCCGCCAAGCGGGAACCGGTATTCCAAATTCAACAGCACCGCTTCATTCCCGGATTGCGCCGTTTCCTGCGTTCCCCTGACCGTGTTCTGGCCTCCGACCTCGAATCTCTCTATCATGGGCAGGTCGCCGGTCGATGTGCCATAAAACGCGCGCATCGCGATGACATGATTCCGGCGCTCACGGGTCGGGGAAAGTTCGGATATTTCTTCACTTTCGGGGTTAAGCGGGAAATATTGCCTGAGCTCGAATTCATATTTGAAAGCGTCGAAATCGCCTCCGAGGAACTGTCCGATCATCGTCGGCTGGAAGCTCGCGACCGTGCCGATTGACGGGTCCAGCACGAAGTCGCGGGTGTCGTAAGCAAGCCGCATCGTCAGGGAGTTTGAGGCTCCGTCGATGAGCCCGCGCTTGATCCACTCGTTGTCCTCGAGCTCGGGAATCTGATCGGGAGGCAGGGCATTACCTTCTTCGTCGACAAACGTCACCGCGCCGTCAAGGAATTTCAACGTGGCGCTCAGCGTCACGCTCTCGTCAAGCGGCCTGACAACTCCAATCGACCCGCCGACCCTTTCAAGCTCGAAACGTGTGACGATGTCGGGATCCTCGGGATCCCTGATCCGGTCAGACTCGTTCGTAAGAAATCCTTCAATGGAAAAGCTTGTTTTTTGCCTGTCTATTACGGGATTGAAGAAGCTCACATTGAAATCGGGATTCGGTCCGCCGAGCTGACCCATCGCGGTCAGCCTCTGCCCAAGACCCCGGAAATTGAGCTCGGAGTAACTGACTGTCGCGAGGAACCCGTCGTTGGACGAATATCCGCCGCCGAAGCCGATCTGACCGGTACGCGCTTCGGTGACTGTGATTACGAGTATCACCTGGCGGTTGTCATCCAGTTCAAAGGTCGGCTGAATGTCCTCGAACAACTGAAGGTTGTATATCCGCTCCAGGTCGCGCCTGAACACGCTTGCGTTGAAAACATCACCGACCTTCGTGGTGATCTCGCGTTGAATCACATGCGTTCTTGTTTTGGTGTTTCCCTGAATCCGGACCTCTGAAATAACACCCTCATTTATCGTAATTCGAATTATGCCGTCATCGCCGACCTCGATATCCGACACGGTGGCGGCTGTGTAATTGCCGTCGCGGTATTTCCTTTCGATAGCCTGAAGTCCGTCCGCGACCTTGTTATTGTTGATGACCTGTCCCGGCTGCATGTCAAACAGCAGGGTAAGCTCGCCGGCAGGATAGAGGCCTGGTCCGATTATTACGGGATCCGCGACACCGGCGAAGATGGGATTTTCAACGAGGACGATAATGATTTTTACGCCGTTGTCGAAGGGTTCAAGTATGTGTTCAGGCGTGGCGGCGAACCAGCCGAGGGCCTCGATTGCGGCCAGGTCGGCTGAGAGGGTGTTAAGGCTGAAAATTTCACCCGCCCTGCCCTTCATCACGGCAAGGATCTCCTGGTCGGGAACAGTCTCATTGCCCCTGAGCTCGATTGCCTTGATCTGAAGCTGTTCATCCTGCGCGTACGCGGCGCCGGGAAATGCTGCCAGTGCGAATAGCAGCATGAATACCGTTAGAATTGCGATGCGATTTCTCATAATGGTTCCTCGGTCAGGCCTTTATCATTAAAGTGAAAGGCCGGAATCCGGGTCGAAATTTTGCCCCGGGAAATAAATTTCAGCGGTGAAGCGTACCATTTTTCCCGCAGGCCATTCCAGAAAAACATTACATCTCAGGTTCGTTTGTATGGTTTAAAAAAAGCCGCTGACTAAGCGCCTGGATTGTCCTGAGGGCCACTTCCGCCGGGTTTATCTCATTCCCGTCATTCCCGTCATTCCCGGAAGGGATGTCCACAACATTCGTCTGAGCCGGGACAGTACCCGACGGGGTTTCTTCGACCGTGGCGATCGGTTCAGGCACATCCGGAACAATTATAATGTTTGATGGTTCAGGCTCGGGGCGGGGCCTGTACACCGGACGCGGAGTTGGAATTGGAGCGGTGATCTCTGTCGCGGGCTCGGTAATTTCGACAGGTTGTGACGGTCCGTTGGCAAGCATTGTCCCGGAAAGCTCCTCATATTGCGGCTCCTCCACCGCAATATCTGCGGCAGGCGGCTCCAACGTGACAGGAATTTCGTCCGCCGTTTGAACAATAGTCGGGATCACGCCTGCAGGTTGTGTCGGTGCAGGATGATTAATGTACTGGCCCAGAACCAGACCGATGACCAGGCATGCGGCCATCGACGCGACAGCCAGTACGTTGCGTGACACGGCAAACCGTTTTTTAAGTTTTGGCGCGCGGTCGAGTACCGATGTTGTCGCCGGGACCTCAGCCATCGCTGACTCGATCATCAGTTTGAGCTCAGCCTGCGCGAGCATCAGCGTGGCCGCAGCCATCACGTCCTGCCCGGACGCGAACTGATCCTCGGCGCGATAAAGCCAGTTATGCGCCGCTTGAATACGGCTTTCACGAATCCCTTTCGGGGTGATGGGGATACCACTCATTTTCTTACCTCTGCGTTCTCGACAGCAAATCGGACTTGTCCCTCATCCAATCATCGCTATCGGTTTTCGAAGCCTGGGTTGAAATTTATGTCTATCTAAAATTCTTAAAATTCAACCCTGTCCCTGGCTTCAAGAATAAAGTCGCGGTATGTGATCCGGTTTTGAACCGATTTTTCGATTTTTCTTGATTTTTTTTTGGAAAGAAAATTTTCGGTATTGGAGACATGAGATCCGCTCCATGACTGTCGCGGTTCTGTTGGTCTCACCTTCGCATTAAGCCAATTGGAAGAATCCGCTCCATGACTGTCGCGGTTCTGTTGGTGTTTTGGGGCTGTTATGGAAAACATATCCAACAGAACCGCGACAGTCATGGAGCGGATCAAACATGTATAACGTTAACCTCGCCCATCACTCCCGGTCAGCTCAGACCGTAACAATCATGGATTGGAGAGTTGCAATTATAATGAATTTGATATTTAATTTGCACAAATATGCCAAATCCTCAAAGCATCCCTCGAAGCATCTGGCGGTATTCATATGAAAATTATATTATAATTTGCATAATTATGATAATAGACCGATCATTTTTCAGACTTCCTCCCCTGGTTCACAACCCGTTTCAGGCTGGTTTATTTGCATTATTATGCTAAATATATGAATTGATAATTTTATTTTCAATAATAATTATGAGATTTTGGCTCTATGAAAACTTTTTATCCAATAAATAACATGAAAATAATTACAATTGCTTACCGGAAGCAAGTACGAAAAATTTAAATTCCACAACTGGGGTTACTGGTTTATCTGTTACCAGGGGTATTATTCAGGAACTTCGACATCAGTACCAGGTCTTCGAATCCGTCCGGAAGTGCGACCTGCCTGACTAGACGTCCTTCAATCACAAACCCTGCCTTTTGGTAAAGACGTATCGCGGCATCGTTCCCACTGAACACGTTCAGGACGATTTTTTCGAATTCACCCGATCTCTCCGCCCAATCCACCGCGCATTTAATCAAGGCGGTGCCGACCCCGCGCCCGCGCCAGTCCTCATGGACGCTCATGCCAAGCTCGATCGTGTGCGAGATTTTTCGACGACGTCCGGGCTCCATGGTGAGGAATCCGATAATTTTATTCCCGGCAACGGCGACAAGCGAACACGACCGTCCGCCGGACTGCGTCCGCCTTAAATGTTCGCGCTGCCTGTGAACGTTCAGCAGCATTTCATCCGGGTCGGAGATGGACGAATAGGGATCGTTAAGGATAACTGAGAGGTAGTCGACAATTTTTTCGGCGTCGGCAACTGTCGCCTCCCGAACGACGAAATGAATGATGTCGGAGAGTTCGGTATGGTCAAGCGTGTCGGTCATTGTTTGTTGATATTATAGCAGGAATCACGAGCGTCGTGTCATGGCCATCCCTGGCCATGGAATTTCAGCGACATCGACATCCCTGTCGATGCCAAGACAAATCATACGCAGGGATGCGTATGACGCTGAAACACCATTGGCAAGGATGCCAATGACACGTGAGGATGACAATGACACGTGTCGATGACACTTTCCTCTGGACGTTGCCTTTTAATTCAAGTAATCTCTCCTCTCTAATGGAACTTCTCAAAAAACTAACTGAAGCATTCGGACCATCCGGTTACGAAGACGAGATCAGGGAAATTGTAAAAGCGGAGCTGACGCCTTTATGTGATAAGGTCTGGGAAAATCGCATGGGCAGCGTAATCGGCTTTAAAAAAGGCTGCGGCAAAGAAGGCGAGAGAAAAAAAATCATGCTCGCTGCCCATATCGACGAAATCGGCTTCGTAGTCAATCACATCGATAAAAAAACCGGCTTTTTAAAATTCGTTCCAGTCGGCGGATTCAACCCCATCAGCCTCAACTGCCAACGCGTGATGGTTTTGGGGAGAGATAGATACCGCCTTATCGGAACCTTCAACCTCACCGAAAGCGAATCCAACAATTCCTCGAAGCCTCCGGCGTTGTCAGACTATTACATCGACCTCGGGCTGCCGGGGAAAGAGGTGGCGAAGAAGGTGGAAATCGGCGATCCCGTTGTCTGGCTTAGGGACTACACCGAGATGGGCGATTGCATAAATGTGAAAGCTCTGGACGACAGGATCGGTGTTTATGTCATGCTGGAGGCAATTAGGAAAGTAACCGGAAACACGCATGACATCTATGCTGTCGGGACATCGCAGGAGGAGGTAGGGGTACGAGGCGCGATAACGTCCGCGTTCGAAATTATGCCGGACATCGGAATCGCCATCGATGTGACCTTCGCGAACGATGTCCCCGGAGTTGAGCCTCATAAGGAGATAACCAAACTCGGGGGCGGTGTATCGATAGGGCTTAAGGACGGCGGGATCATCTCGGACAGGGAACTTGTGAAGGAGTTTCGCGCGCTTGCCGAAAAAAAGAAGATCAAATACCAGCTTGAAACACCTGTCGCGGATGGGGCAACCGACGCGGCAGCGATTCAAAAGACAGGACCCGGCGTGAGGGTGATTAATATTATGATCCCGACGCGGTACCTTCATTCCGTAAACGAAATGGTAAACAAGAATGATGTCCATGCGGCAATCGAGCTTCTTGCCGCGTACCTGAGCAGGTAAATCGAAAATGTCCGACATTGAAATTGGGAACTATATTGTCGATGACGACCTGATCGAATCATGCCTGGCGAACCGTGAGGCAACGCTCAAGGTTTACGTCCCGGAAAGCGTTTGCGTCGTTCTTGGTCGGGGAAGCAGACCGGATGTCGAGCTTAACCTGGGAAATTGCCTTGCCGACGCGGTACCGGTTCAAAGACGGAGGGGCGGTGGTTGTGCGGTTGTCCTTGACCCAGGCAATGTGATCGTGTCGCTCGTTCTCCCGACAGACGGACTTGGGAAGATCAACGAACATTTCAACTCGATCTCGTCCTGGATGATCGATGGTTTGAAAAATACCGGTCTTGACGGGGTTTACCGGGAGGGGATTTCGGATCTTGCGGTCGGGAACCGTAAAATCGCGGGCGCATGCATGGAGAGAAAAAAAGACTTTGTTTACTATTCAGCGTCGCTTCTTTTTGAACCGGATATTACATTGATGGACCGGTACCTGAAGCACCCTCCCCGGGAGCCGAAGTATCGCGAGGGTCGTTCACATTTTGAATTTGTCGTTCAGGTATGTGAAATATTGAACAATCAGTTGATTAGTCAGTTTAAATGTAAGTTAAAATTAGCCTTGTACTCTCAAAAATCCCACTTAAAATCCCACGTTTTGTGAAAATTATAACAATAAATCGCGAAAATAATCGTGGGAAGTATTGCGAAAACTTTCACAAGAGCCTAAAATAACCTTGGGTCCTCATCCAGCGTATTTGCCCTATCAGGATGGGGCTCCTAACGGAGGCTTTATGACTCTGATTCATGACAGGATTGTCGCTGAACCGGTCAAGATTGTTGAAAACCATGGATCCGACCGTCACCACCTCATGGATATCCTCCGTGATATTCAAAAGAAGTTCGGTTGTGTCGACAAGGTTGCCTGTGGCGTGGTCGCTAAAGTGCTTGGGATTCACAAGGTGGAAGTCGAGGGCGTGGTCAGCTTCTACCACTTCCTCACACGTGAGCAGAAAGGTTCCACAACGGTTTGGCTGAGCAAAGGCGCGGTCCCGTCGATAAGTGGTGTAATCGACATCGCCAGTGAGTTCGAAATCCTGACCGGATCGAAGTTTGGTGTTTCGCCCGGCAATTCCGGAATCGGACTCGAATGGACATCGTGCATCGGAATGAACGACCAGGAACCCGCCTGTCTTATCGACGATGTCGTCTTTACAAAATTAACGCCTGGAAAAGTGGCTAAAATCGTTGCCCATCTGAAAAAAGGCGGGCATCCCAGAGAACTTGTGACATCACTTGGTGACGGAAACAACTCAAGCCTGATCATCCGCTCAATGGTAAAAAATAACCTTCGCCATCCCGGAGACGTTATTTTCGCTGAAAGGGAAATTGGCCCAGCGATCCGGAAAGCGGTTGCCATGGAGCCGGGGGATGTAATCGCGGAGGTCAAAAACTCGAACCTTCGAGGACGTGGCGGAGCAGGATTCCCGACCGGCCTCAAGTGGGAATTTACCCGTAAGTGCGAACGGACACCGAGATATGTAGTCTGCAACGCGGATGAGGGCGAGCCGGGAACGTTCAAGGACAGAGTCATATTAACCGAACGCCCCGAACTTGTTTTCGAGGGCATGGTTATCTGCGGGTACGCTATCGGAGCGGAAGAGGGAATCCTCTATCTGCGCGGCGAGTATGAATATCTCCGGGCGCATCTCGAGGTCGTTCTCATGAGAATGCGCGACGCCAACCTGCTCGGTAACAATATCGGCGGCAAAGAAGGCTTCGATTTCGAAATAAAAATTCAGGTTGGAGCCGGGGCGTACATCTGCGGCGAGGAAACTGCCCTCATCGAATCCGCTGAGGGCAAACGCGGCGAACCCCGCGACCGTCCGCCGTTCCCGGTGACCGACGGTTATATGAATCAACCGACCTCGGTGAACAACGTCGAAACACTGGCGTCGGCAGCCCGTGTCATCGAGAACGGGGCAGTCTGGTTCACGTCCATCGGGACTGAAAAGTCCTCCGGAACAAAGGTGCTGAGCATATCAGGCGATGTGGACCATCCGGGAGTTTACGAGTACCCGTTCGGGGTGACAATTAACGAACTTCTTGAAACGGCGGGAGTAAAGAACGTAATGGCAGTGCAGGTCGGAGGACCGAGCGGGAAATGCATCGGACCCGCCATGTTCGACCGCAAAATCGCGTTCGAGGATCTCGCGACCGGGGGCTCAATAATTGTAATCGGCGTAGGCCGCGACCTCCTGCAAATTGTGCACGATTTCATGGAGTTTTTCATCGATGAATCCTGCGGACGGTGCACGCCGTGCCGCGTGGGCAATGTCCTTTTGCTTAATCGGCTTAAGAAAATCATGAACGGACGCGGGACGAAGAGCGATATCGACTACATGAAATCGCTCGGCAGGGTCATCACCCAGATGAGCAGGTGCGGCATGGGCTTAACATCGAGTAATCCTGTAATTACGACGCTGGAAAATTTCCCGGAAGTCTATGAAAAGCTCCTGAACGATGAAGAATTCATTCCCGAGTACGATCTGGAGAAATCGATTCAACTCGGACGTGAGGCCGCGAACCCTCGCTGACAGGTCAGGTCAATTATATGAAAGACAGAATATACATAACGATTGACGGGGTGATTCTGTGGGCCGAGGCCGGACAGACAATCATGGAAGCCGCCCATGACTCGGATATATATATCCCGCACCTGTGCTATCACCCGGAACTCCGGCCGCATGGAAGCTGCCGCGTCTGCACGGTGAAGGTCAACGGCAAATACATGGCATCGTGTACAACCCCTGCCGAGAACGGCATGGAAATAGTGAACGAGGGCGACAAGGAGCTTACGGATTTCCGGAAAGCCGTTGTCGAGATGCTTTATGTCGAGGGAAATCATTATTGCATGTTCTGCGAGATGAGCGGCAAATGCGAGCTTCAGGCGATCGCGTACAGGCTGGGCATACTGGTTCCCAGATTTCCTTACCAGTTCCCCGTGCGCGATCTGGACGCGAGCCATCCCGACATCTTTTTCGACCGCAACAGGTGCATCAAATGCGGACGCTGCGTCCGCGCAAGCAGGGATATCGACGGAAAACATGTGTTCGAAATTACCGAGAGAGGAGCTGAATCGATCTTGTCCTTCGATTCGGATAACGGACTTGCGGGAAGCAGGCTTGCTGTCGATGACAGGGCTGTGGATGTCTGCCCGGTCGGCGCGATTCTCGTAAAAAATACCGCATACCGGCTTCCGTACGGCGAGCGGCCTTATGATCATGAACCGATCAGTCTGGACAACTGGCCGGACGGTTAAATCCTGATTGAAGCCGCAGGCGCGCACGGAGCTATTGATAAAAGTGTTTCGAGAATAAAAATTTAGACAGTAGGCGCGCACGGCAGTGCGTTTTGAAGTTCAATCAAGGGGATTATTGATGAGTGAAGATAAAAAACCGAAAGTAGCTACGGCAGCGTTCTGCAGTTGTTTCGGGTGCCACATGTCCATTCTCGATATCGACGGCAGGATACTCACGCTGGCGAAGCTTGTCGATTTCGATAAATCGCCAATCGACGACATCAAGGAACTGGGCGAATGCGCGGTCGGTATCGTCGAAGGCGGCATCGCCAACACCGAGAACCTTGAGTTACTCAGAGAATTTCGAAGGAAATGCAAGTATCTCGTCGCTCTCGGCGACTGCTCGATAATGGGGGGCGTCCCGGCGATGCGAAACACAGTCCCTCTGAGAGAATGCTTCGAGGAAGCCTACCTGAATTGCGTTTCCGTCGACGGCGGTGTTATTCCCAACGATCCGGAACTGCCGACCCTGCTCGACAGGGTGTACCCGCTGCAGGAGGTCGTGAAGATCGACTTTTTCATTCCGGGTTGCCCGCCACCCGCGGACACAATTTGGCAAGCGCTCGTTGCATTGCTCACTGGCAAGGAACTTGACCTTCCTTATGAACTGGTCAAATACGATTAATAAAAGCAGCCGAGTTTCGCGCCTTTTCTTGATGCAACAGATAAATGGCGCAATGGGGGCCGGACGCAACGGGGGATGTCGGATGCGTAACGCATCTCGACAATTAAATCAGTACGAGGTGTACTATTGACGGCTACTGAAATCAGGCCGAGTGCGCGTAGAGTTGTGATCGAACCGGTGAGCCGGATCGAGGGACACGGGAAAGTGACCCTCATTCTCGATGATGAGAACCGTGTCACCCAGGCACGGCTTCACATTGTGGAGTTCAGGGGATTTGAGCGGTTTCTGCAGGGACGTCCGTTCTGGGAAATGCCCGTTACAGTTCAGCGGCTGTGCGGGATATGTCCCGTGAGCCATCACCTTGCCGCGGCGAAAGCTACCGACAAAATTGTCGGGGTCGACAAACTCACCCCGACCGCCGAAAAAATGCGCCGTCTCATGCACCTCGCGCAGACATTTCAATCTCACGCGCTTCACTTCTTCCACCTCGCGTCGCCGGACCTCCTGTTCGGTTTTGACGCCCCTCCCGAACACCGCAACGTCATTCATATCATCAAGGAAAATCCCGACCTCGCTGTACAGGCTGTCCTGATGCGAAAATACGGTCAGGAAATAATCAAAGCCACTTCGGGGAAAAAGATTCACGGGACCGGCGCGATTCCGGGAGGAATCAACAAAAACCTCAGTATTGAGGAGCGCGACACATTTCTGAAGGACATCGACCAGATGATCGAGTGGGCGGTCGAATCGGTCGAGCTCATTAAAGGGGTGCACGTCAAACTTGACGACCTTATGGTCAATTTCGGCGCGTTTCCTTCGAATCACCTGAGCCTTGTCCGCGAGGATGGGGCGCTGGATTTATATCACGGCAACCTTCGTGCAAAGAACGCGGACGGCGACATAATTTTCGACCAGGTTGACTACACGAAATACCTCGACTATATCAATGAGGAAGTCAAGTCTTGGTCGTACATGAAGTTTCCGTTCATTAAATCGCTTGGGAAGAAGGACGGCTGGTACAGGGTCGGTCCCCTTGCCAGGATTAACAACTGCGACTTCATCCCAACCCCGCTCGCCGAGGCCCAGAGGGCAATTTTTATGGAAGAGGCGAAGAAATTCAAAAGCAAGGTTGTGAATTCATCGCTGCATTACCACTGGGCGAGGCTGATCGAGCTTCTGCATGCCGTGGAGGGCATCAAGGATCTTCTGAACGATCCCGACCTGCAGGGCGAGGAGCTTATTCTTGAGGGAGAACGTCGCCGCGAAGGTGTCGGACTGATCGAGGCTCCCCGCGGAACGCTTTTCCACCACTATCGTATCAACGAGAACGACCAGGTCACGATGGCGAACCTGATTGTAGCCACAACAAACAATAATGAGCCCATGAACAGGGCTGTACAGAAGGTAACCGAGCAGTATTTCGACGGCCGGGAGATAACCGAGGGCCTGCTCAATCGCATCGAAGTCGCCATACGCGCCTACGACCCCTGTCTCTCATGCGCGACACACGCGGTCGGTAAAATGCCGCTTGTTGTCGAACTTGTGAATACAAAGGGAGAGATAATCCAAACCAGAGCAAAGGGTTATCGCTAATCCGTGTCATCGACATCCTGTCGATGGAATTTCAGCGTCATACGCATCCCTGGGTATGAGTTGAAGAGACATGCCCAGGGATGGGCATGTAGCTGAAATTCCACGGGCAGGATGCCCGTGACACCAAGGGTGTCCGTGACACATATCGGTTCTTTGGTATAATCTTCCCCTATGTTCAATCCGGTAACCTTGAAAATTCTCGACAAACTTCGCTTAATTGTCGGCGATGAATTCGTCCTCACCGACAATGACTCGATCGACCGCGCATCAAGAGATGAAACCGAGGACCTCTGCTTCCCGCCCGATGTTGTCGTCAGACCCAGGACACCCGAGGAAATCTCGGAAATTTTAAAACTTGCGAATGATGAGACGATTGCGGTAACTCCCCGTGGAGGAGGGACCGGACTCTCCGGAGGCGCGCTTCCGGTTCACAGGGGCATCGTCCTCTACATCGACCGCATGCACGACATCATCGAGATCGACCGTGAGAACTTCTTTGTCACCACAGAGACCGGAATTATCACCGAGATGCTCCAGAACGAGGTCGAGAAGGTCGGGCTTTTCTACCCTCCCGACCCGGCAAGCCGCGGATCGTGCTTCATCGGCGGAAATCTTGCGGAAAATTCCGGGGGTCCGAGAGCGGTCAAGTATGGTGTGACAAAAGACTGGGTGTACGGGCTCGAAGTTGTCCTTCCGACTGGCGAAATAATCCGTCCCGGCGGGAAGCTCCTGAAAAATGTCACCGGATATAATCTAACTCAGCTATTCATCGGGTCTGAGGGAACGCTCGGCATCATCACCAAGGCAATTCTAAAGCTGATCCCGAAACCGAAATTCTCATCCGTGCTGCTCGCCGCGTTCGATGACCCGTACAAGGCGTGCCAGACGGTCCCGGCGCTGTATCATGCCGGACTCAATCCATCCGCGTGCGAATTTGTCGAACGGGATGTTCTGCAGATGGCTCTAGCGCACCTTGGGAAATGCCTTCCGAATTCTGACGCGGCAGCGCAGTTACTGATCGAGCTTGACGGAAACGATGTCGACCGGCTTTCGGAGGAGATCGAACACGCTGGCATGGTCTGCATGGAGGGCTATAACGGACTGGGCGGAGGCGCGATCGATGTGATCCTCGCGGACTCAGGCCAGAAGGTCAGCGAGATATGGGACATACGCAGGGGCTGCGGTGAGGCAGTTAAATCGCATTCTATTTATAAAGAAGAAGATACGGTCGTACCGCGCGCGAAACTGCCGGACCTTTTTGTCGGAGTAAAAAAGATTTGCGGGAAGAATGGCGTGAGGAGCGCGTGCTACGGTCATGCGGGCGACGGGAATCTCCATGTGAATCTTCTCAAGGACACTCTTACAGATGAGGAATGGGCGACGAAACTTCCGCCGACGATAACCGAAATTTTCGAGCACTGCATTTCGCTCGGAGGATCGATTTCCGGCGAGCACGGGATCGGCTGGTCACAGAAGGCGTATCTCCCCATGGCGATAAGTCCGGATGAGTTAGCGTTGATGAAATCCCTTAAAAAAACGCTCGATCCGAACGGGATTTTGAATCCGGGGAAGGTGTTCGATTGATGCTGAAGATTCGATTTACCCTGCCCTCTCGATTTTGTGTTATCTTAACGTTTCGTGAGAATATGTTTGAGTAAAACTTCTTTTTACAGAAATTAAATGGATATCGAACATCAAGTCGTTATCATAGGCGGGGGATTCGCGGGACTTAATGCCGCGAAGACACTAAAACACGCCCCGGTGAAAATTACCCTCATCGACCGCCGTAACTTCCACCTTTTTCAGCCCCTGCTTTACCAGGTCGCGACCGGCGACCTTTCCGCCGCCAATATCGCATCGCCACTTCGCACGATTCTCAGGAAACAGAAAAATGCACATGTTGTGATGGACGAGGTAACGGGATTCGATGTCGCCAATAAAAAAGCGCTCCTGAAAGGCGGCGAGGTCGGTTACGACTCGCTGATTGTCGCCGCCGGAGGAGATCACAACTATTACGGCAACGACCGCTGGCAGCCGTACGCCCCGAGCCTGAAATTCCTGGAGGACGCTTTCGATATCCGAAACAGGATTGTCAGGGCTTTCGAAAACGCTGAAAAAGAAAAAGACGTCGAGAAACAGAAACAGTGGATGTCATTCGTTGTTGTCGGGGGAGGCGCGACAGGCATGGAGCTTGCGGGTTCGCTCGCGGAGATCGCGACCGACACTGTCCGGTCTGAATACAACTCCATAGACCCGTCATGCTGGAAGATAACATTGGTTGAGGGCCTCGACCGGCTGATTCCGCAGTATCCCCAAAGGCTTTCGTACCAGGCCAGGAAGGTGCTGGAAAGTAAGGGTATCAGGATACTGACCGGCGCTATGGTTTCCGAGATAGATGATAGCGGTGTCGTTTTGAAAATCGGTGAAACTACGGAATTCATTCCATCCAAAACTGTCATATGGGCTGCGGGTGTGAAAGCGTCGCCTCTGGGGAAAGCGCTATCGGACGCGACTGGCTGTGAACTCGATAAAGGGGGACGCGTCATTGTCGATTCGCGGCTGAATATCCCGGGGCATCCCGAGATCTTTGTGGTCGGCGATCTCGCCCACGTAAATGGAAGCAACGGCAATTCGCTCCCGGGACTTGCGCCGGTAGCGATACAAGAAGGTGAATATGCCGCTCATTGCATAATGAAAATGATAAGCGGCCGGACCGCTGAGCCGTTCAAATATTTCAATCGCGGGATGATGTCGATATTGGGAAGAGGCTCCGCTGTCGCGGTTCTCAGGGGGCATGAATACAGCGGTACATTCGCGTGGCTGCTCTGGCTGTTCGTCCATTTGATGTATATTCTGCAGTTCGGCAACAGGCTTTTGATAATGACGCAGTGGGCGTGGGAATATTTCAGCCGGAACCATCACGCGCGTTTATTAACGGAGAAGCGCGACCGCCTGGATTGACTGATGTTGCGGGGACGGTTTAAAACCGGCGCATGGACTGAACCTGGTCTTGACGGTATCAAAAATCACGAGTATATTACGGTGCCGCTCAAATCAGGGCGCACTGGTCATGGGGCTGTAGCTCAGATGGGAGAGCGCGACATTCGCATTGTTGAGGTCAGGGGTTCGATTCCCCTCAGCTCCACCAGGTTGAATTTCAGACAGCCGAAAGGCTGTCTTTTTTCATTTTATACCGGTAAATGTTATATTGCAGGATTAATACCGCTTAAGTGTGAGAGGCAACCGCATGCTGATTATTCCGCACGTTCTTACAGGCGCAGTTATAGCAAGGAAAATCAATAAGCCATTGATCGCACTGCCGCTGGCGGTCGCGAGCCACTTCCTTCTCGACACATTTCCACATCTGGACTCGCACGGGATGTTCGGAATCGATGGCGCGGGACAGATGCCAATGGAAAAAGTGTCGGCAGTGGTGGATACTGCGTTAAGCGTGGCGATAATCCTTTGGGCTGTCTGGAGACTGCCAAATCGATGGTATCTTGTCCTCGGCGGATTTTGCGGTGCGCTGCCGGATCTTATTTATCACGTTTCTCCCTGGGGTCCGTGGTTCCATGAATTGCCGGTATTCAAGCAGATAGGGGAGTTCCACGCCTGGGTCAACTATGGTGTCGGATGGGACCAGTGGGTAATCGGATTCGGGACGCAGTTGATAGTTATTATTTTGATGCTTTGGATTTTACGTCGTAAACAAAAGCCGGAGAAGGTCAGGGAGGTCGGATAACTGCTACCCTTCGAAGACTCAGGGCTAGCAGCTACCGAGTTGAAATTATTTCTAAAACCTTCATTATCTCATCCCCGCCCAGGACAAAATCAGCCGCTTCAATGACCTCCTGCATGTTCGGATCGACCGCTATAGTGAGCGCGCATTTTTTGAATCCCGGGACATCGCCCCACCCGTCGCCCACGAACACACGCTCCTCATGCGGTATTCCGAGCTCGTTCGAAATCCTCTCGACCCAGTCGCCTTTGTTCATTCCCGCGACATTGTCGGTCATACGCATGATTATCTCGCCGGTGCAATTTCCATCCTCGTCGAAAATAAGTTCATTCGCAATGTAATAATCGAATTCAAGGCCCGCCCTCTCGCGCCAGACATCCCTCCACAATGTAAACCCGCTCGACAAAATCCCGATTTTCAAACCCGACAATTTCAGCGCGTTAATCAACTCGACCGCGCCTTCTCTTATCTCGACCTCCCTCAGCTTTTCAAGAAATTTGTCTCTGTGGATGCCTTTCCACATGGCCGTGATTTCGCGCGCGTATTCGTCATAGGGCGTACGGTCGCTCATTAATTTCTCCTGAAGAAGCCTGCCGTACGGTTCCCACGTCCCGAAGTGCTCATGGAGATATCGCCAGGTCGATCTCCCGGTGTTGAGGGTGCCGTCGTTGTCGAAAAATACGATTTTGAAATTTGTATCGATGATGGGCATATAATTTTAACTCTGAGGAATCCGCTCCATAACTGTCGCGGTTCTGTGGATTGTCAGGAATCCGCTCCATGACTGTCGCGGTTCTGTTGGGTATAGCGCTGATACAGCACACATGTCCGACGGAACCGCGACAGTTATGGAGCGGATTCTTCTAATTGTTTCTCGATTTCCGCCATTCATCCTCAGACATCACGGCGTATGACGGGAAACTGCCATGAAGCGACATGATCGCGTCCATTATGCTCTCGGACTGCGTCATCAGCCCGTCGCGGTTGTCGAGATCGATCTCACTCCGTTGAATAATGATCGGCTTTCCAAACGCGACCTCGATCCTGACAGGTCTGATTAATCTGGCTCCGACAGGAAGCGCTTCGCCCGTGCCCGTCACACGGCATGGGACTATGGGAGCTCCCGTTTTCGCCGCGATTACCATGATCCCCGTGCGGCTCCGTCCCGGGATCCCGTTTCTCGATCTCGTTCCCTCCGGGTATATGATTAAAAGGTTCCCGTTATTGACCGCCTCGACCGCGTTTTCAATCATATCTTCGCCGCGGCTCTGCGACCTGTCGATCTCCACACCGCCGTCCCGTTTGAGATACCATTTGAAATAGAAACGGTTGTACATTTTTGTGTCCGCGACAAACCTGACTCGTCTCGGCACGGAACATCCGATCGCGAAAGAATCCCAGTGGCTGAGGTGATTCGACGCGAGTATCACTCCCCCCGTGAGAGGGATGTTTTCCACCCCGGTGATATGAATGCGGTGAAAAATGTTGAATAGGCCCCTGAGAGTCTGCCAGGTGAGCCAGTAGCCGGGACCGACACGTTTTACAAATTCAGACATCGTGGGGGATTCTATCACAAGACGCAGCGGTTGTTGACAGGCAAAAAAGGCTAAAAATCCGACGGACCGCATCGCCATTGCGGTCCGTCAAAGGGGTTTATTTTCCCCTGTCCGCCGACCACCGGCCTCCATGGGATCCTCGTTAGATCGACACAGTCAGAGTGGTCTGCGTTTCCAGAACTGTCCTATCGCACATTTCCACGTCCGCTGATTGCCTCAGTTCAGCCAGTCCCGCAATACACAAAGCCTTCATCCGACATTATAAAACAGATAAAGTAATATAGCAAGTGAAATTTAAAAAAAACTGTGCTTGAAAAAAGGGGGCAGTGACGAATGGCGCTTTTTTAAGAAGTCTGCGAACAGGGAATAAAAAATTGAAATGGTGCCTTCTATACCTTAATATTTATCTTGCAGAAAAAAATTAAGAAAGAGGCACCGGATGAAATTCTACTGGATAATTAGTGAAATACGCAATATCAAAAGGGAAATTCTGGGATGTCTGGAAACCCAAATAGGAAAAGAAACAGTTCTGGAGGCATTCTCCGGGTTTACGATTCGTGTGAGGAAGTACCACACATGGCCGTTGTTTCAGATCTTTTTAAACCAGGTGTCGTCGAGGATGTCATGCAGCGAATCGATCATGTGGGGCATCAGCAGGCGGCTGTTACCGCTAAAAACATCGCCAAAGACATCGGCATACTCCAATGCGAAGAGCCGTCTTCCCGAAAAGCCAATCTTCGAACTCATGACTTCGGTCGGCACCGAGGTTGAATCGCACACGCACAAGAACCACAAGGTCTTCGGGCGGAATGTAAAAGTAATAGACGGCACATCGGTTCAGCTTCCGGACACCGAGTCGAATCAGAGTGCGTACCCGCAGCCGAACGGTCAAAAGCCGGGATGCGGGCAGCCGCACATGAAATTATGCGCACTGATGGGGCTGGGAACCGGAGCGATCATCGACTGCGTGGCCGATGCCTACCGGGTTCACGAACGAACGATGTTCCGAAAGTTGTGGCGGTCGCTTGATGAGGGCGACATAGTGCTTGGCGACAGAGGGTTCGGGTCCTATGCCGAGGTCGCAATGCTTCTGAATATGGGAGTTGATTTCGTTTTCCGTCAGCGGCAGGAGAGTCTGAAGACCAAAGACGTCAGGAAGATCGGGAAGGATGAATGGATCGCAACATGGAAGCGGCCTCAAAAACTCGGCGACTGGGTCAGCCCTGGCGAACTGCCTGATCGGATAGAGGTTCGCGCGATCCGCTTCAAAACCGGGATTAAAGGTTTCCGCCCTGAAGAGATCATCCTGTTCACATCGCTTACCGACAGGAAGAAATATTCCAGGGAAAAGCTGATGGAATTGTATTACAGGCGCTGGGAAATGGAATTGAGAATCCGCGACATCAAGACAACCATGGGATTGAGTTTTTTGAAAGCTAAGACCGCGTCCGGATGCCGCAAGGAATTGTGGATGGGTCTTCTTGCCTATAACCTGGTGCGTGGAGTCATGCTCGATGCGGCTTTGCGGGGGAGGCTGCCCATTTCGAGAATAAGTTTCAAGGCGACATTGAAATGCCTGGACGCCTATTCGTCCGGTTGGTTCGCGGTCGATGACCCGAAGCGGGCTTACCTTCTGTTACTCGATTACCTCATCGAGTCCAAGGTCCCCGATCGACCGGGTCGAGTCGAGCCGAGAAAAATAAAAAAGAGACAGAAGAACAAATATTCCCTGCTTACAACACCGCGCAAAGTCGCTCGTAATGAGGTGTTGAGTGCTTAAAAATGCGCCATTCG
>Ga0214473_10001074_pt1 | contig 36980 bp, 36 predicted proteins | sample RVTome_7_FD_203509 | JGI IMG/M metagenome (GOLD analysis project Ga0214473, IMG submission 203509) | Soil microbial communities from uranium-contaminated site in the Upper Colorado River Basin, Wyoming, United States - RVT98D197 | ecosystem: Environmental > Terrestrial > Soil > Contaminated >... | reverse complement strand
AATTGGACGTCCACGCCAGCCTGGACGGCCACTGCGTGGTGATTCACGATCCCACCGTGGAGCGCACCACCGACGGCGCAGGCGCCGTGGCGGAGATGACGCTGGCGGAGCTGCGGGCCCTGGACGCCGGCTACCGGTTCACCCGGGACGGCGGCGCCACCTTTCCCTTCCGCGGGCAGGGGCTACGCATCCCCACGCTGGACGAGGTGCTCGATGCGCTGCCGCGCCTGCGCATCATCTTAGAGGTGAAGGCCGCGGCCGCGCAGCTTCCTTTCATGGACACCGTGCGCCGTCACGACGCCGTGGACCGGGTCGTGGCGGCGGGCATGTATGATCGTGACCGGACGCACTTCGGTGACTGGACGGGCGCGGTGAGCGCGTCCACGGAGCAGGTGCGCCGCTTCCTGGCGGCCCACTGGTGCCGGGCGGGGGTGCTGGCCAGCCCGCCGGTCCACGTGGTGCAGGTGCCGGAGTATCATGGGCGGTTGCGCATCGTGACGGTGCGCTTCGTGGAGGAGCTGCACCGGCGCGGCATCCAGGTGCACGTCTGGACGGTCAACGAAGACGCGGCCATGCGCCGCCTCCTCGCGTGGGGCGTGGACGGGCTCATCACCGACCGGCCCGACCTGGCGGCGGCGGTGCTGGGTGAGCTGCACGGGCGGCCCGCGCCCCCCGGGCCGCCGCCCGGGGAGGACTAGTCCCCTGGGAGCCGGCGCGCGGCGGCCGGAAGAGGGACGGGGACGCCCTGGGGCGCCCGGGCGCGATTCACTGGCCCGCCGCCTGGCCGCACACATCGGCACGGGCCGCCTCCTGCCGGACGAAGGCACGCTCCTCGTGGCGCTCTCCGGCGGACTGGACTCGGTGGTCCTGCTGCACCTCCTGCGCTTCGCGCTCCCCCAGGCCGCCCGGCGCGTGAGCGCCGCCCACTTCGATCACAGTATGCGCCCGGGCAGCGCGGCCGACGCCGCCTGGGTACGCGGGCTCTGCGCCGCGTGGGGCGTCCCCCTGCACGCCGGCGCCGCCTCGGTACCGCTGCGCACGGAAGCGGAGGCGCGGACCGCGCGCTACGCTTTCCTGCGCCGTGCCGCCGACGACGCGGGAGCGGTGGCGGTGCTCACCGCCCATCACGCCGACGACCAGGCGGAGACGGTCCTCTTCCGCCTGGCGCGGGGCGCGGGGCTGCGCGGCGCCGCCGGCATCCCGCCGCGCCGCGGGCGGCTCAGGCGACCGCTGTTGAGCGAACCGCGCGCCGCGCTGGAGGCGTATGCCCTGCGCCATGGCCTCACCTGGCGCGAGGATCCCACCAACGCGCAGGCCGGCTATGCCCGCAACCGGATTCGCCATGCGGTGCTCCCTGAACTGGAGCGGCTGCAGCCCGGTGCGGCCGCGGCGCTGGCGCGTTTTGCCGATCGGGCACGCGCGGCGGAGCGGACGCTCGAGGCCCGGACGCGGACGGCGCTACGGCGGGCGCTGGAGGTCCGTGCGGAGGGCGTGATCGAGCTTGCCCGGCCCGTGCTCCTTGGATATGATGCCGAACTTCGCGCGCGCGTACTCCGCCAGGCCCTGCGCGCCCTTGGCGTTCGTGTCGGCGCGGCAGGACCCCGCGCGGCGCTGGCGTTTATCAGCACGGGCGCCGCCGGCGGGCGCGTCTCGGTGGGGCGGGGGGCGGAGGTGGAGCGCGCCTTCGAGCGCATTCTGGTGCGCGCCGCGCGTCCGCCGCGGCCCACGGACCGACCGCTGCGGGTGCCGGGCGCCGATGACGGTGCGGGGGAAGCCCTGCTGGGCGGCCACCGCTTCGCCGTCGCGTGGGGCACCGGGCACCCTGGCGGTACGGGACATGCCGCGGAGTTCGACCTCTCCGCCGTGGCCTTCCCTCTGGAGCTGCGCGCCTGGCATCCCGGTGACCGGGTGGCGCTCGGATTCGGCACCAAGAAGGTGAAGAAGCTGTTCGTTGAGCGGCGATTACCGCGCGCGGAGCGGACCGCCACGCCCCTGGTGGTGGACGCCACCGGCCGGGTGCTCTGGGTGGTAGGCGTGGCGTGCAGCACCCACGCCGCTGTTCGTGAGGGCCCCGTTTTCTTTCTCACGGTGAGGCATGTGGAGCACGACTGAGGCGGGCGACGCGGCCGGGGAGGGCCTGCACCGGACCGTCTATGGCGCCGACGTCATCGCCGCGCGGGTGGCCGAGCTGGGCCGGGCCATCACGGCCGCCTATCCGGACGGTGCGTTGCTCGTGCTGGGACTGCTGAAGGGTTCGTTCATCTTTCTGGCGGACCTGGTGCGCCATATCGACCGGCCGCTGCACGTGGACTTCCTGCTCGTGGCAAGCTACGGTGCCGGCACGGTGAGCAGTGGCAACGTGCGCCTGGTGCACGATTCCGAGGCGGAGCTGGCGGGCCGGCACGTCCTGCTCGTGGAGGACATCATCGACAGCGGCAACACGCTGAATCGGCTGGTGCCGCTCCTGGCGGAGCGGGGGCCGAGGAGCCTCGAGCTGTGTACGCTCCTTCACAAGCGCATTGCCCCCGACCTTGTGCTGGACGCCCGCTGGGTGGGCTTCGACGCACCGCCCGAATTCCTGGTCGGCTACGGCCTCGACCACAGTGAGGACTACCGGCACCTGCCGTTCATAGGGGCGCTGTGATGGCGGCCCCTCACGAGCCGAGCCAGCGCGGGAGGGGAGCAGCAGCGCCGACGCGCGCTCGTGGTCCCCTGGCATCATTCCGGGGTAGTAGCCCTGAGCAATCCGTCCCTGCGAGCGCGGCAGCGCAACGCGGGGCCGTGCAGCACTTCCAGCACCGCTTCGCCAGGCCGCCCGAGGGCGCCCGCGGAGCTGAAGGATGAACATGGAGCGTTCCAACAAGCCGGACCCCGATGGATCGGGCAACGCCCGCTTCGGCCGGTTCACGAAGACGGCCGCATTCTGGGTCCTGATCTTCCTGGTCCCGCTGCTCATCATCAACGTGATGGGCGGTCAGGCCGGCGAACCCACCGAGATCGAGTACTTCCCCACGTTCCGGCAGCAACTGTCCAATCAGAACGTGGACTCGGTGACGGTGATCGTGCAGGAGGACCGGGTCGAGGGGAAGCTGCGCACGCCCATCACGGTGGGCCAGAAGCCGGACGTGACCCGCTTCCATTTCGTCATGCCGGGTGACATGGCGGAGCTGGTGAAGGAGCTGGAGGGCCAGAACATCCCCGTGACGGGAGACGACCCGCGCCAGAACTGGTGGACGCTGGTCATCGGCGCGTTGCCGTGGATCCTCATCTTTGCGTTCTGGATCTTCATGCTGAAGCAGATGCAGGGGGGCGGCGCCAAGGCGTTCCAGTTCGGCAAGTCCAAGGCGCGGCTGCTCGCGGGGGACACCCCCAAGGTGACGTTCGCCGACGTGGCCGGGGCCGACGAGGCCAAGGCCGAGCTGGAGGAGATCATCGAGTTCCTCAAGGATCCGCAGAAGTTCAGCCGCCTGGGTGGCCGCCTGCCCAAGGGCGTGCTGCTGGTCGGGCCGCCGGGGACCGGCAAGACGCTCCTGGGCCGGGCCGTGGCCGGTGAGGCGGGCCGTCCCTTCTTCTCCATGTCCGGTTCCGACTTCGTGGAGATGTTCGTGGGCGTGGGCGCCTCCCGTGTGCGCGACCTCTTTGAGCAGGGCAAGGCGCACGCGCCCTGCATTGTCTTCATCGACGAGATCGACGCCGTGGGTCGGCATCGCGGGGCGGGGCTGGGCGGCGGCCACGATGAGCGTGAGCAGACGCTCAACCAGCTCCTGGTGGAGATGGACGGCTTCGAGTCCAACGAGGGGGTCATCCTGCTGGCCGCCACCAACCGGCCCGACGTGCTGGATCCCGCGCTGCTGCGGCCCGGCCGCTTCGATCGGCAGGTGGTGGTGGACGCGCCCGACGTGAAGGGTCGCGAGGGCATCCTGCGCGTGCACCTGAAGAAGGTGCCCATCGCCGATGACGTGGAGGTCAAGACGCTGGCGCGCGCCACGCCCGGCATGAGCGGCGCCGACCTGGCCAACCTGGTCAATGAGGCCGCGCTGCTGGCCGCGCGGCGCAGCCACGACCGCGTCTACATGGATGACCTGGAGGAGGCCAAGGACAAGGTCATGCTGGGCGCCGAGCGGCGCAGCATGGTCCTCTCCGAGGCGGAGCGGAAGCTGACCGCCTACCACGAGGCCGGACACGCCGTGGTGGCGCTCCGGATACCGGGTCTGGATCCCGTCCACAAGATCACCATCGTGCCGCGCGGGCGTGCGCTCGGGGTGACCGCATCCCTGCCGGAGGAGGATAGGCACTCCTACTCGCGCGATTATCTCCTGTCCCAGCTGGCCATGCTCTACGGCGGCCGTGCAGCCGAGGAGATGGTCTTTGGCCCGGAGAAGATCACCACCGGCGCGGGCAATGACATCGAGCGCGCCACCGCCATGGCCCGGCGCATGGTCACGCAATTCGGCATGAGCGAGCTGATCGGCCCCATGGCCGTAGGCGACGCCGAGCACGAGGTGTTCCTGGGCCGCGAGCTGTCGCAGCGCCGGGCGGTCTCGGAGCGCATCGCCGAGCGCGTGGACGGGGAGGTCAAGCGCTTCCTGGACGAGGCCTATACCGCGGCCGTGGCCACCCTGGAAGCCAACCGCGGCCTGCTGGAGCGGATCGCGGTGGCGCTGCTGGAGCGGGAGACGCTGGACCGCGAGGAGATCGAACTACTGGCCGCGGGGGAGCCGCTCCCTGAGCTGCGGCTCGTGCGGGATGCCCGCGCCTTCGCGGAGGCGGCGCGCAAGCGCCGGCGGAAGGCGCTCGTGGGCACCGGATCCGGAGACCATGCCGCTGACACGGCTCCCAACGGGGGGCCGGCGGCGGATGAGCACGCCGATGGCCAGGCCGACCCGGAGGGCCGGATCGATCCGGAGAGCCGGATTGATCCGGAGAGCCAGATCGATCCGGAGAGCCAGCCGGACCCGGATGGCAGCGCCGATCCCGAAAGCCAGACCGATCCCGATGACCGCCGTGCGGGGGACACTCTCGAGCATGAGTCGAGCGCCACGGTGCGGGCGGACGACGAGCACACAGACAAGGAAGCGTGAGCGGGGCGGTGCGCAGCCGGGAGCGCCCGGCCGGCTCTGCCCCCCACGCGGTCCCCGTAGGACCCCTCTGGAGAACGGCGCGGGGTACGCTCGACCTGCGCCGTCCCTGCGTGGTAGGCATCCTGAACGTCACCCCGGACTCCTTCTGGGACGGTGGACAGCATGCCGCCTTGGACGCGGCGCTGGCGCGCGCCGAGGTGCTGGTGAGCGGCGGTGCCGGCATGCTCGACCTGGGTGGCGAATCCACGCGGCCAGGTGCCCGGTCCGTGGACGCCGCGGAGGAGCGGGCGCGGGTCCTGCCCGTGCTCCGGGCGCTTCTCGCGCGCTGGCCCGACACGCCGATTTCCGTGGATACCGTGAAGGCGGAGGTGGCCGAGGCGGCCCTGGCGGAGGGCGCCGCCGCGATCAACGACGTGAGTGGTCTGCGCCTCGAGCCGCGCCTGGCCGAGGTGGTGGGCAGCGCCGGTGCCGGACTGGTACTCATGCATTCGCGCGGCACGGTGGACACCATGGCCTCCTATGAGCTGGCCAGCTACGGAACCGATCCGGTGGCGGAAGTGCGCGCCGAGCTCCGTGAGGCCGTTGCGCGCGCCCGTGCCGGCGGCGTGCGGGATGACGCCATCGTGGTGGATCCCGGCCTGGGCTTTGCCAAGCGGACCGCGCATTCGGTGGCCCTGCTGGCGGGCCTCGGGCAGTTGGGCGAACTGGGCTGCCCGGTCATGGTCGGCCCGTCGCGCAAGCGCTTCCTGGGGGAGCTGGCCGGTGGCCTGGAGGCTGCCGACCGGCTGCCGGGTACGGTGGCGGCGTGCGTACTGGCCTTCATGGCCGGGGCCCGGCTCTTCCGGGTGCATGACGTGGCGGAGGTGGCCCGCGCGCTGGCGGTCGCGGAAGCGGTGGGCGCGGCAGGCGCGCCGTGAATCTGCTGCGCGGTCTCGAGTTCCTGCTACCCGGCACCCTGGACGTCATCCAGATCCTCATCGTGGCGGTGGGGCTCTACTATGTGCTCCGCCTGCTCGCGCGCACGCGGGCCATCCAGATGCTGGTGGGTCTTCTGGTGCTCGGCGCGTTCTACTACATGGCGCGCATCCTGGGCATGGAGCTCATCGAGTCCATCATGCGCAACATCTTTCAGTACGGCACCATCGCCGCGCTCATCGTCTTTCAGCCGGAGCTGCGCAGCGCCCTGGCCCGGCTGGGGCAGAACCGGATGGTGCGCTTTCTCGGCCGCCTCGAGAAGCGGGAGGTGGTGGAGGAGCTCGTGGAGGCCGTGGAGCGGCTCTCCCGCGCCAAGATCGGCGCCATCATCGCCGTCCAGCGGGACATGGGGCTGGAGGAGTACACGGAAACCGGCACCAACATCCAGGCCAGGGTTTCCGCCGACCTCATCGTGAGTCTCTTCTCGCCGTATGGCCCGCTGCACGACGGTGCCGTGCTTGTGCAGGAGGATTCCATCATCGCAGCGGGCGTGATCCTGCCGCTCACCCAGTTCCCGGTGGCGGACCGAACCCTCGGTACCCGTCACCGGGCGGCGCTCGGGCTCTCGGAGGAGACGGACGCCCTGGTCATCGTGGTGAGCGAGGAGACGAGCCAGATCTCACTGGCGCGCCGCGGCAGCCTGGAGCGGGACGTGAGCGTGGAGCGTTTGCGCGCGGCGCTGGCCGGTGGTGAGGTCAACGTCACCTGAGTTCCGTGCGGCGCCTCGGATGGAACCCGCGGAGCCGTTGCCGGTAGGACAGATCAGAGCAGGCCGCGGGCGCGTCGGGCGTTGACACTCCCGGGGCCGGGGAATACATTCTCGCGGCTCATTGCCACGACCGCGATTGCCCGCCGGCCCGATGCCGGCCGACCACCTTCCCCGGGGGTTCGCTTGGAAGGATCGTTCAACGAGTACACGCTGCTCAACATCTTCTCCGATGGGGGCAGTTGGATGTACCCCCTGGTGCTCGCCTCCCTGGTGGCGCTCGGCGTGATCATTGCCAAAGCGTATCTGCTCTGGGTGGCGGGCAGACAGTCCCGCAACCTGCTCGAGGAGACGGAGCGCCTGGTGAAGTCCGGCAAGCTCGACGCCGCGCTGCGCCTCAATGAGGAGACGCCCGGCCCCGTGGCCGCTATCCTTCTGACCGGCCTGCGCCGGGCGGCACGCAATCGGGGCAGCACCGCCGATGCCGAGCACGCCATCAAGACCACCGGCGTGATCGAGTTGGGCTTCCTGGAGCGCGGCCTGGTGGTCCTGGCCACCGTCTCCAACGTGGCGCCGCTCCTTGGGTTCCTGGGCACGGTGGCGGGCATGATCGCCGCGTTCGGCGCCATTGAGGTGGCGGGGCAGGTGGAGGCCAGTCTGGTGGCTGGCGGCATCAAGGTGGCCCTCATCACCACGGCCGCCGGGCTGACGATCGCCATCCCGGTCAACATTGCCTACAATTTCTTCGTGTCCAGGATCGACAAGCTGATCGTGGAGATGGAGAAGGGCTCGGCCGAGGTGTTGAACCTCCTGTGGGACATGGGTGGGCCGAGACCCGCCCTGGCCGGCGGACCCACCAACCCGCCGGGCTCGCCGCCGCGGCAGGTGGACGACCCGAACACCAGCACGCTCCGCAAGGACAACCAGCCGTGAGCCGGGGCGGCCGCCGCTCCATGAACCGTAGCGAGGGAAGCTGACATGGCCGTTTTCCGCAAGAAGCAGCGCTCCGGCGGGGAGATTCCTACCTCGTCCATGGCGGACATCGCATTCCTGCTGCTCGTCTTCTTCCTGGTCACCACCGTCTTCGACGAGGAGAAGGGGCTGCGCATCGTGCTGCCCGAGCAGAGCGAAGAGGTGGAGGTCTCGCAGAAGAACGTCTACCACTTCCTCATTCAGCCGGACGGGACGGTGGTGGTCCGCATGGGCGAGGCGCAGAACGAGAGTGTAATAGGCGCCCAGCAGGTGGGCGCGCTGTGGGCGCAGGGATTCGAGACCAACGAGAATCTCATTGCCGCGGTAAAGACGCATCCGCAGGCGCCGTACAGGTTCATGATCGACGTGCTGGATCAACTCCAGGGCGCGGGCGCAGTGAGAATTTCCCTTCAGGTCCTGGAGAATTGACGCCATGATGCAAGGTGGCTTCAAGCGCAAGAACAAAGCGGCCAGCGAGATCCCCTCGTCTTCGCTGGCGGACATGGCGTTCCTCCTGCTGATCTTCTTCATGGTGAGCACGGTGTTCCCCAAGGAGAAGCCGAAGAAGCTGGATTGGCCCGAGGCGGACGCCACGAAGAAGCTGGACGAGGCGCGCAAGGACATCCTGCACGTCTTCATCGAGGAGGACGGCGCCATCTACATCAACGACATGCCCGTGCCGCCGGCGCAGGTGAATGCCGTCATTCAGCCAATCCACACGGAGAATCCGCAGCTCGTCATCGTGCTGCGTGCCGACCGTGAGGTGGCCTACCAGCATGTGGCCAACGTGATGACGGAGTTGCAGGAGGCACGAACCGTGCGGCTTACGTTCTATACGAGTCTGGAACAACGTGTCCAACGGGAGCGGAGGTAGACATGGCCGAGAACACACGGGCATCGCTGGTGGTTCCGACCGCCAACGACCACTTCAAGGAGACGTCGGGGAGCTGGTTCTGGGGCTCGCTGGCCGTAGCCGCCATGGTCCACTTCCTGATCTTCTTCCTGGGTCCGGACATGCGGGCGGAGAACACGTTCGATGCCGCCACGGAGCTCTCGGCCATCGACATCCCGCCCGAGGTGGACATCCCGCCGCCGCCCGAGCAGATCGCGCGGCCGGCCACCCCGGTGGTGAGTGACGCCACGATCGACGAGGACATCACGATCGCGTCCACCACGTTCGAGGACAATCCGATGACAATCATGCCGGCTCCGCCCACCACGCAGTCCACGAGCGGGGACATCTCCGCGGCGCCGCAGTTCACGCCGTTCGAAACGGCGCCCACGCTGCAGAACCGGGGCGATGTCGAGCGCCTGCTCCGCTCCGAGTATCCGGCCATGCTGCGGGACGCCGGCATCGGCGGCTCGGCCGACGTCTGGTTCTTCATCAACGAGACGGGTGCGGTGCAGGAGATCCAGCTCAAGAAGAGCAGCGGCTATGACGCGCTGGATGCCGCGGCCCTGAAGGTGGCCAAGCAGATGCGGTTCTCCGCGGCCAAGAACCGGGACAAGCCGGTGCCGGTCTGGGTGTCGCTGGAGATCGAGTTCACATCGAGGTGACACGCGCCCGGCAGGCAACTTCAGAGGGACCGGCCAGGCGGCCGGTCCCTCTTTTTTCATAGTCCGTCAGCAAGTCCACGGCATCGACAACCGGCCTGTACGCCGCTAGAATGGCCCCGCATGTATGAGGAACGGCTGGCGGCGGGGCTCGCCGAGGTGACCGCGAGGCTGGAGCGGGCACGTGCGCGGCGCGGTGGCGATGCGCCCGTGGTGGTGGTGGCGGTAACCAAGGGGCATCCGCCCGAGGCCGTGCGGGCGGCGGCGGCGGCGGGGCTGTCCTTCGTGGGCGAGAACCGGGTCCAGGAGTTGGTCGAGAAGCGGGAGCTGCTGCATGAGCTGCCCGTGGAGTGGCACCTCATCGGCCACCTGCAGCGCAACAAGGTGCGGCAGGCGCTGCCCCACTGGACGCTGCTGCATTCGTTGGATTCCCTCAGGCTGGCCAGGGAAGTCTCCAAGGAGGCGGTGCGGGCCGAGGTCGAGACCCGGGTGCTGGTTCAGGTGAACGCATCCGGCGAGGAGGCCAAGGGCGGCTTCGACCTGCACGCGGACGAGGAGCGGGCGCTGGCGCAGGTGAATGAGGTGGCCGCGCTGCCTGGACTCCACGTGGAGGGGCTCATGACCATGGCGCCCTTCGTGGCCGAGGAAGCCATGCTGCGCTCCACCTTCGGGCGCACACGGGCCTTCTGGGAGCGTTGTGACCGCGAGGTAGACGGGTTTACGGCGCGGCACCTGTCCATGGGCATGAGCAATGATTTCGAGCTGGCGGTGGAAGAGGGCAGCACCATGGTACGCATCGGCACGATCCTGTTCGGAGAACGCTCACGATGATCGATCTGACGCCTCTCGAGGTACGTAAGAAGAAGGGTGATTTCAAACGTGCCCTGCGCGGGTACGACGGCGCACTGGTCGATGACTTCCTGGATCTGGTTGCCGACCGGCTGGAGCAGGTCGTGCGCAACAAGCTGGCGCTCGAGGAACGCGTGCGGGAGTTGGAGCAGCGCCTGGCGGAGTTCACCGACCGTGAGAAGGGCCTCACCGACGCGCTGGTCAGCGCCCAGGAGATGCGTGAGGAGACACGCCAGCAGATGGCGCGCGAGGTGGAACTCATCCGCCGGGAGGCGGAAGCGGAGGCGGAGCGCATTCGCCAGGACGCCCACCGCGACCGGGCGCGCGAAGAGGACACTCTGCGCCGGTTGCGGGCGCGGCAGCGCCAGCTCGTGAGCAGCTACCGGTCCTTTCTGGAGCGGGAGATCGGGGAGTTGGACGTCATCCATGAGACGCTAGAGCTGCAGGGCCGCCACGCCGGGATCCTGCCGCCGCCGGAGGGCGAAGAAGACGCGGACGACGAGGAAAGCGCGGCAGCGGACGTGGGTGACGACCACGCTGAGAAAGACGCGCCAGCGGACATGGAGAACGAGCACACTGAGACAGCTGCCGCGGCCGACGCCGCGCACGCGGCGGATACGGCGCAGGTGGACGATCACGACGAGGACGAAGAACGGTCATCGTCGCCTGAAACGGACCGAGCACGCGCCACCCGGTCCCGCGGCGATTTCCGCTACGTGGACGCGCCCGAGCTGCCGCTGGACGAGGGCGAGCCGGAACCGCCGCCGCCGACCCGATGACCGCTACGAGCGCATGAGCTTCCCGCACTATCCAGACAGCCCGACCCGACTCGAGGAAGAGGTCCTCCTCCGCTGGCGTGAGGAGGACCTCTTCCGCCGTACGCTCGAGGCCACCGAGGACGGCGAGGAATTCGTATTCTACGAGGGTCCGCCCACGGCCAACGGCCGCCCGGGGATCCACCACGTCATCAGCCGCACGCTGAAGGACCTGTTCGTGCGGTTTCGCACCATGCAGGGGCGGCACGTGACGCGCATCGCCGGGTGGGACACCCACGGCCTGCCGGTGGAGATCGCGGCGGAGAAGCAGTTGGGCATCAGCGGCAAGCGGGAGATCGAGGAGCTGGGCGTGGCCCGCTTCAACAAGGCCTGCCGCGACAGCGTGTTCACCTACAAGGAGGACTGGGAGCGCCTGTCCGAGCGGATCGGTTACTGGCTGGACTACTCGCGGCCCTACGTGACCTTCTCGAACGAGTACGTGGAGAGCGTGTGGGCCATCCTGAAGCGCCTGGCGGAGCGGGACTTCCTGTACCGCGGCTACAAGAGCCTGCCGTACTGTCCGCGCTGCGGGACGGCGCTCTCCTCGCACGAGGTGGCGCAGGGCTACGAGGATGTCTTCGACCCGTCGCTCTACTTCCTCTGTGAACTGGCGGATGACCCGTCACGCGCCTTCCTGGTGTGGACCACCACGCCGTGGACCGTGCCGTCGAACGTGGCGCTGGCGCTGCATCCTGAACTGGCCTACGCGGAGGTGGAGCACGAGGGCCGCCGGCTCATCCTGGCCGAGGCCAGGGTGGAGGCGGTGTTCGGCGAGGGCGCCCTCGTGGTGGACCGGCACACGGCCGCGGAGCTGGCCGGCGTCCGCTACCGGCGGCCGTTCGACATCGTGCCCGCGCCGGACGGGGCGGAGGAGACGGCGTGGCGGATCTACCTGGAGCCGTTCGTCACGGCCGAGGACGGCACGGGCATCGTCCACCTGGCGCCCGCCTTCGGCGCCGACGACTACGCTGCGGGGAAGCGCCACGCCCTGCCGATGCTGCGACCGGTGGCCGACGACGGCCGCTTTGGCACGTCCATCGACCTGGTGGGTGGCATGCCGGTGAAGGAGGCCGACCCGGTCCTGGTGGAGGCGCTCGCGGCGTCCGGACTGCTCTTCCGGCACACGCTGGAGGAACACAGCTACCCGCATTGCTGGCGCTGCTCGAGCCCGCTCATCTACATGGCCCGGGATTCCTGGTTTCTCCGCACGACCGCGGTGCGGGACGAGATGGTGGCGGCCAACCGGGGCATCCACTGGCATCCGCCGGAGGTGGGCAGCGGGCGCATGGGCGAATGGCTCGAGGGCAACGTGGACTGGGCCATCTCGCGCGAGCGCTACTGGGGCACGCCGCTGCCGGTCTGGGTGTGCTCCGAGGAAGCGGAGCATACCGAGGTGATGGGTTCCTATGCGGAGCTGGCGGAGCGGGCGGGGCCGCTCGGCGCGGACTTCGATCCCCACAAGCCGTACATCGACGAGCCGGCCTGGCCGTGCTCCCGATGCACCGGCACCATGCGTCGCACGCCGGAGGTGGTGGACGTGTGGTTCGACTCGGGGAGCATGCCGTATGCACAGTGGCACTGGCCCTTCGAGAATCAGGAAGCGTTCGAGCGGCATTTTCCCGCGGACTACATCTGCGAGGGGGTGGACCAGACGCGCGGCTGGTTCTATTCCCTGCTGGCCATCTCCACCATGCTGGGCAACGAGGCCCCCTACCGGCACGTGGTGGTCAATGACCTGATCCTGGACGCCGAGGGCAGGAAGATGTCCAAGTCCCGCGGCAACGTGGTGGATCCCTGGGACGCCATCGCGGCCCATGGCGCCGATGCGCTGCGCTGGCACTTCGTGACCGTGAGCCAGCCGTGGGTGCCCAAGCGCTACGATCCGGAGGCGCTGGCGGAAGCGGCGCGGCGTACCTTCGACACGCTGGCCAACACGTACCGGTTCCTGGCGCTCTACGCCAACCTGGAAGGTTGGACGCCATCAGCCGAGGACCCGCCGGTGGAGGCGCGCCCGGTGCTGGACCGCTGGGTGCTCTCGCGCGTGGCGGGACTGGCCGAGCGGGTGGGCGCGGAGATGGAGGCCTACGAAGCTACCCGCGCCGCGCGTGCCGTCAGCGATTTCATCGTGGATGACCTCTCCAACTGGTATGTGCGCCGCTCGCGAGCGCGCTTCTGGGGCAGTGCCGACGCCGTGGACACCCGGGCAGCCTTCCGCACCCTGCACGAGGCGCTCGTGACGGTGGCGCGCCTGCTGGCGCCGTTCGTGCCGTTCACCGCGGACTGGCTACACCGAGCGCTGGTGGGGGAGAGCGCGCATCTGGCGTCCTTTCCGAAAGCCGTGGCCCCCCGGGACGTGGAGCTCGAGGCGGGCATGGAGGCCACCCGCATGCTGGCCAGTCTGGGACGGGCGGCGCGCGAGGCCATTGGCATCCGGGTGCGCCAGCCGCTGCGCGCGCTCCACGCGGTCATTCCCGGGCGCGTGGAACTCACCCGTGAGCTGCTGGCGGTGCTGCGCGACGAGCTGAACGTGAAGGAGGTGCACTTCCTGGCCGGGGCCGAGGAGCTGGTGAGCTTCCATGGCGTACCCAACTTCCGCGTGCTGGGCAGGCGGTTCGGCCCGACCACGCCCCGCGTGGCGGAGGCCATCCGCGCGCTTCCATCCGACGCGCTCCTGGCCGTCCGCTCGGGTGGTGAGCTTGCGGTCGAGGTGGACGGCGAGCGGCATGTGCTTGCGGCCGACGAGGTGGAGGTCCGCGAGGAGGCGCGCGGCGAGCTGGCCGTGCAGTCGGAAGCGGGCTACGTGGCGGCGCTCGATCCGGCGCTCGACGACGCGCTACGCCGCGAGGGACTGGCGCGCGAGCTGGTGAGCCGCATCCAGCGCCTGCGCCGTGACGCGGGCCTGGCGGTGAGTGACCGCATCCGCCTGGCGGTCGCGGGATCCGACCCGGTGCTCGAGGCGGCGGCGGCCTACGCGGACTACATCATGCATGAGACGCTGGCCGTGGACGTGGGGACGGGCGCGGCGGCGGTGGCCGCCCTGGACCACGGCGTGGAGCTGGAACTGGACGGCATGAGTGGACGCGTCGGGCTGACGCGCGCGCCCTAGGGGTCGAGCTTGAACGGAGAGACGGAGACGGCGGTGGCGTCGAGTAGCGCCGCAGCGGGGACGGGCGGCAAGGCTGCGCTCTTCGCGGGCATCATGGGCGGCGTACTTCTGGTGGACGTGGCCACCAAGGCGGCCGTCCAGCGCATGCTGCGCGAGTACGACCAGGTGCCCGTGGTGGGGGAGTACGTGCGCCTGACGTACATCCACAATCCGGGCGCCGCGTTCGGGATCCAGCTCGGGCCCTACTCACGGGAAATCTTTCTGGTGCTCTCCCTGGTGGCGTTGGTGGCGCTCCTCGTGATGTACTGGTTCACCCCCGCGGCCGATCGGTCGCGGCTCGGCGCCATCGCGCTCATCTGTGCGGGCGCGCTCGGCAACCTGATCGATCGCGTGCGGCTGGAGCGCGGCGTGGTCGACTTCCTGGACGTGGGCGTGGGCACCATTCGCTGGCCGGTCTTCAACGTGGCGGATGTGGCGGTCACAACGGGGGCCATCATCCTTGCCCTCTCCCTGTGGAACGAAGAGCGGCGTGCGTCCGAGGGAGGATAGTCCAGGGGAACGAAGGCCGGGGGAGGGAAGGCCGGCCGGGGGCAGGCTCACCACCGTAACGGTGGCCGCTCCCGACGCCGGTACCCGCCTTGACGCCTTCCTGGCTGGACACCTGCCCGACCTGTCCCGCTCGCGGGCGGCGCGCCTGATCGAGGACGGCGCCGTGCGCGTGAACCGCGCGTCGGCCCGCAAGAGCTATGCGGTCGAGGCGGGGGACCGCGTGGAGCTGCTGCTCCCCGAGCCCGTGGCGTCAGGCGTGGCGGCCGAGCCCATCCCGCTACGCATCGTCCACCAGGACGAGCACCTGGCCGTGGTGGACAAGCCCGCCGGCCTGGTGGTCCATCCGGCCCCCGGAAATCGCGGCGGCACGATGGTCAACGCGCTGCTCCACCATCTGGACGACCTCTCGGGCATCGGCGGGGTGCTGCGTCCGGGCATCGTGCACCGTCTGGACCGGGACACGTCCGGTCTGCTGGTCGTGGCCAAGACGGATGCGGCCCACCGGGGGCTGGCCGGCGCGCTGAAGCGGCGCGAGATCGAGCGCACCTACCTGGTCGTGGCGTGGGGGCATCTGGCCGAGGAGGAGCTGCTGGTGGACGCCCCCATCGGGCGCTCCCCCCGGGTGCGCAAACGCATGGCGGTGGTGGAGGGGGGGCGAGGGGCCCGCACGCGTTTCCGGGTCCTGGAGCGGTGGCGGGCGGCCGACCTCATCCGGGCGCGCCTGGAAACCGGCCGCACGCACCAGATCCGGGTGCACCTGGCGCACATCGGCCATCCCGTGGTAGGGGACGAGGCTTACGGCGGTGGCGGTGCGCGGCGCGTTAGCGGGCCCGACCGCCCGTGGGCGGAGGAACTGGCGCGGCGCGTGCCGCGCCAGTTCCTGCATGCCGCGGAGCTGGCTTTCGTGCACCCCGTCACGGGCCGGCCGCTCCGCTTCAGCGCGCCCCTGCCGGCCGCTCTCGAGGACGCGGTCCGGTGGGCGCGCGAAAGCTCCACGCCGGCCCGTTAGCCACCACGCTCGGGCCCGCGTTCGCAGGCCGTCCCGCGCGCGCCCGCGGCCCGGCGGTGCCGACCGCCGCCCCCCACACGTGTGGGCGCGCGGTTGACCCGCTTGCTCGCGGCGGGCTATCTTGCGCCCTCATTGAACCCTGAGCCGGACGATCGATGGAGAGCACGGCGGTCACGTCCGACGGGGGATCGACCACGGCCCCGCTGCCGCGCTGGGTGCTGGTCACGTGTGACGGCCACCTGCTCGGCTTGCCGCTCGACCGGGTGCGCGAGATCACCACGCCGCGACCGGTCACGCGGCTGCCCGGCTGCGGTCCCGAGGTGTGCGGCCTGGTAGGGCTGCGCGGCCTCGTGGTCACCGTCTGTGACCTCGGCCTGGTGCTGCGCCTCCGGGCGGCCGCCGCCCTGCCCGGGCACCGGCTCGTCTTCCTGGATGACGGGGAGCGCACGCTGGCCCTGGCCGTGGAAGAGGTACTCAGGATGGCTCCGGGCGCGCCCGACAGGGCGGCGCTCGACGAGGACGAACTCCGCGGCATGGCGCTCGGGTCCGAGGACGTCCTGGGCGTGGCGGAACTGGCCGGACACCGCGCGCTGCTGCTGGACCCTGATGCGCTCATCGAACGGCTGCTGGCCACATGAGGCGCCGCCGCACGAACCACCCCATCGAGGAACCATGGCACGAACCGTTCTGATCTGTGACGACGCACTCTTCATGCGCACCATGCTGGGGGAGATCCTGAAGCAGGCAGGCTTCGAGGTGGTCGGTGAAGCGCAGACCGGCGCCGAGGCGGTGGAGCAGTACCGCGAGTTGAAGCCGGACCTGGTCACCATGGACATCGTGATGCCGGACATGGGCGGCATCGATGCCGTGCGCGCGATCGTCAAGGAGTTCCCCAAAGCCCGCATCCTCATGTGCAGCGCCATGGGACAGCAGGCGCTGGTCATCGAAGCCATCCAGGCGGGGGCGCGCGACTTCGTGGTCAAGCCGTTCCAACCCTCCCGCGTGCTCGAAGCCGTACAGCGCGTGCTGGGCTGAACCGACGTCCATGGATGTCGACCGCTTCCGCGCCCTGTACGCAGCCGAGGCCGAAGAGCACCTGCAGCGGCTGAGCGAGAGCATCCTTGCCCTGGAAGCGGGCGGGGAGGAGGCGAGCCAGGCGCTGGCCGCGGCGTTCCGTGCCGCCCACACCCTGAAGGGGATGGCCGCGAGCATGGGCTACGGCGCGGTGACCGAGCAGGCACATGCGCTCGAGGATCGCCTGGACGCGGTGCGCGCCGGCACGCTGGTGGTGGACGCGGAACTCGTGGACGCCTTGCTGGCCGCAGCCGACCGGCTCCAGGCCGCCGCCCTGGATCCGTCTCCCGGCAGGGCCGCCACGGCCGCACCCGTGGGGACCGCGGGCCGGGACCGTTCAGGACTGGCACGCCCGGCCGGCGTGCCCGCCGTGCGCGTACGCCTGGAAGAGGACGCGCCCATCAAGGCCGCACGCGCGCTGCTGGCGGTGGCCGCCGCGCGCGCAGTGGGCGGAGTCACCGGTACGCTCCCCGCGGAGTTCGACGAGGCCTTTGACGGGCGGTTTCTGGTCCTCCTCGAGGAGGATGCCGACGCGGAGGCCGTCACGGCGGCGCTGCGGGCGGCGGGCGAAGTGGCCAGCGCCACGGTCGAGCGCGGGGACGCGCAGGCGGCCGGGCGGGCCCGGCCGGCGCGGGCCACCACTACCCAGGTGCGCGTGGATCAGCGGCGCCTCGACGAGGTGGCCGAGCGCGTGGCGGAACTGGCCGTGCTGCAGGGCCGGCTGGCGGAGTATGCCGGCGCGCGGGACGTCGGCGCCGTGAACGGGATGGGGGACGTCGCTTCCCGCATCAGTACGGTGGCTTCCGAGCTGCAGCACGCGGTGCTCTCCATGCGCATGGTTCCGGTGGCCGATGTGTTCCAGCGTTTCCCCCGGGTGGTGCGGGACGCGGCCCGTTCGCTCGGCAAGGACGTGGAGCTTGTCATGGAGGGGCAGGATATCGAACTCGACCGCGCCATCCTGGACGAGATCGTGGACCCCGTCGTCCATCTCCTGCGCAACGCCGTGGACCACGGCCTGGAGAGCAACGAGGCGCGCCGCGCCGCCGGCAAGGTTCCCCGAGGGCAGATTCGCCTGGCCGCCGAGCGTGAACGCACGAGTGTGCGATTTACGCTGGAGGACGATGGCGGAGGCGTGCGGCAGGAGGCGGTAGTGGCACGCGCGCGGGAGCGCGGCGTCCTGCCCGCCGATTTCGAGGGCGTGCTGGAAGGCGACGAGCTCTTCCGGATCCTCAGCCACCCTGGCTTCTCCACGGCGACCGAGGTGACGGAGGTTTCGGGCCGCGGCGTGGGACTGGACGCGGTCGTGAACCGCGTGCGCGCGCTCGGCGGCGCCATCGACATGCGGACGCGGACGGGGCAGGGCACCGCCTTCGTGATGCGGCTGCCGCTCACGCTGGCCGTGGCGCCCGCCCTGCAGGTGCGGGTGGGCCAGGAAATCTATGCCGTGCCGCTCACGCACGTTGCGGAAGCGGTGGATTTTGCCCTCACTTCGGTGCGCGTGGACGGCACGGGTGAATGGCTCGTGCTGCGCGACGAGCCGGTCCGGCTCATCCGCATGCGCGCCGTCCTGGGGGTGGATCCGGCGGGCGGCGAGCGCGCGGCGGTGGTGGCCGAGTCGGGCGAACGTCGCTTTGCGTTGGGCGTGGACGAGATCGTGCGCCGCGAGCAGATCCTGGTGAAGGCATTCCATCCGGGCGTGGGGGCATTGCCGCTCTTTTCCGGCGCCACCCTGCTGGCGGATGGCAGGCCCGCCCTGGTGCTGGACCCCCTGAGCGTGAGCTGATCGAATGGACGTGCGTGGCCTCACCGAGATCCAATTCTCCGCGCTCCGCGAGATCGCCAACATCGGCGCGGGACACGCGGCCACGGCGTTGTCCAACATGACAACCCGGGCCATTACCGTGTCTGTGCCGGACGTGAAGGTGGTGGCGCTGGAGGATGTCTCCTCCGCCATGGGTGATCCCCAGGAGCCCGTCTCCGCCGTGGTAATGAAGGTGCTCGGGGACGTCACCGGTCGTACGCTCCAGCTCTTCCCCGCCGGCACGGCCGCCACGCTGGTGGAGATCATGGGAGGCCGCAAGGGCCTGGAGTTCCCACGCGATCTCGGGCCGGCCGAGCAGTCCATCCTGGAAGAGGTGGGTAACATCATCGTGGGCGCCTACCTGAACGCCCTCTCCGAGTTCATGGGCATGCTGCTCATCATGTCCGTGCCCTCCTTTGCCATGGACATGGTGGGCGCCGTGCTGTCCACCAGCTATGTGAATTTCGGGGCGGATCAGGACTTCGTCTTCGTCATGAATACGGACCTCATGCTGGACGGCAAGACCGAGATGGGCGCCCACTTCCTGCTCATTCCGGACGATGCGTCGCTGGAGGCCATGCTGCGGGCACTGAGGCTGGTGTGAGCGTGCCCCGGCCCGAGCCGCAGCAGCCCACGCTGCCCTGGCGTGATCGAGGCGACGGTCCGCGCGGCCGGCCCGAGGGCGAGCAGCCGCGTTCGGAGCGGGACGCCGAGCTGCTGCGCGGCCTGGCCCGCCGCATCAAGCAGGATGACCCGAACGCCCACAACAACCTGGGCGTGGTCTACTATCACAAGGGCCTCTTCGGCGACGCCGCGGAACAGTTCGAGCGCGCTCTCGACCTGGATCCCCGCATGCAGGTTGCGGAGCGCAATCTGCGCATCGTCTTTTTCGGCACCGGCTACTTCGAGCGGCTGGTGGCCGATGCCCGCGCCGCGCTCGGGCGTGACCCCGAGGACCTCGTGGCTCGGGAGCGGCTCGCGCGCGCCTACTACCACTCGGGTGACGCCGAGGCGGCGGTCCGTGAGTGGCGTGCCGTGCTCACGGGACGCCCGCGCGACCCCGCCGTCTACCTCATGCTCGCGCGCGCCGAGCTGCGCCGCGACAGCCCGGACGCGGCGCTGGTGGCCCTGCGCAACGCGGCCGCACTGGACACCTCGAGCGCCCGGGTCCACCTCCTCATGGGTGAGGTGAAGTACCAGCAGGGTCGGAGCGCCGAGGCACGGGGCCCGCTGGAGATGGCGGTCCAGCTCCAGCCGACGCTGGCCGAGGCGCATCATCTGCTGGCCTTCGTCTATGGTGACCTGGGCATGGAGGACAGGGCCGGGGCCGCGGCCGCGCGCGCGGCCGAGCTCAACCCGTCACTGTCCCGGGCCGAAACCAACCTGTCCCTCGACAGCCACAGCAACGCCCGGTATCAGGAGCTGGTGGGGGAGCGCGGCGAAGGACCCGCCGTGGCCGAGAACGCGGCGCTGGCCCATTACAACCTGGGAATCGCTTTCCGCCAGAAGGCGCTTTTCGACGAGGCGCTGCGGGAGTTCCGCCTGGCCACGGAGCGGGGGGAGGACGCTCAACTGGTGCAGCAGGCCCAGGCCGAGATGCTGCTGCTGCGCGGTGACGCGGAAGCCGTGCGCCTGTACGAAGCGCTCACGCGGCAGCAGGCTGATTCTCCCAAGCTATGGAACGAGCTTGGCGTGGCGCGGCACCAGCATGGTGATCTGGACGGCGCCGCGGCCGCTTACCGGCGCGGGCTCGAGCTGGATGGCAGCTACGTCCTGGTCCTGAACAACCTCGCGGTCGCGGAACTACACCAGGGGCGGGTCAAGCCGGCCGAGCAACTGCTGCGGCGGGCGCTCGAGGGCGGACGTGCCACCGCCGACGTGGCGCGCAACCTGGCGCTCCTGCTGCAACGCGCCGGCCGCCATGGTGAGGCGGTCGAGACCTTTCGCGTGGCCGTGCAGGCCGACGATGCCGCCGCGCCCGCCTGGGCAGGGCTGGGCGCCGCGCTCATGGAAGGTGGCGACGCCTCCGGAGCGCGCGATGCTCTGGTACGCGCGGTGGAGCTCGACCCCGACCTGGCCGAAGCGCGCTACAACCTGGCCTTCGCCCTGTCCGCGTTGGGAGACTATGAGGGTGCGCTACGGGAGACCCGGCACGCCCTGGAGAAGAGTCCCTTCATCCCCCCCGCGCGCCACCGGCTGCTGATCGATCTGCAGTACGAGGAGACGAGCGTGCTGGCGCCGGAGCTGGACGCCGCGGAGGAGGTCCGCCCCGGGCAGCCCATCGAGGCCTTCGTGCCCGATGCGGGTGAGTTGGACTCGGTTTTTGCCCGGGAGGGTTCGGGCCAGGCCGCAGCCCCCGCGGGCAACCGGAGCCGGCTGGCCGCGGCGCAGGCGGCGCTCGACCGGGGAGACCTGGAGGCGGTGCAGCGTGAGGCGCTGCACATGATCCAGGAGGGCGGCCCCCGGGTGCAGGGTCTCCTCTTGCAGGGTGAAGCCTTTCTGCGCCGCGGCGCGGCGGGTGAGGCGGTGGAGCGCTTCGAGGCGGCTCTGGCCGAGCTGGCGCGCGGCGACGCGGTAGAGGAGGAGGGTGACGAGGGCGAGGGCGCGCTGGGCCGGGCGTTGCTCGGCGCCGCCCGCTCGCTGCTTCAGCTCGACAGGCCACGGGATGCGGTGGAGGCCGCCGAGCGGCTCACCGAGCTGTTCCCGGGTGACGTGGTGGCGCTGCGCACGCTGGCGGAGGGATTGACCCAGGTAGGCGACCACGGCCGGGCCATGCTGGTCCTGGAAGAGGCCGTGGACACCGGCCCGGCCAATCCGGCTCTGCTCACGCAGCTTGGTCGCGCCGCCCTGGAGGCCGGCGAGACGGCACGCGCCGAGCGGGCGTTGCGCGACGCGCTGGAGCGCGGCGGGGATGCGCCGGCCGCGCGCACGGCCCTGGCACGGGTGCTGACGCGGCGCGGGGACGCGGTGGCCGCGGCGGTGGAGTATCGGGCCGCGCTGGCGATCCTGCCCAGCTATGGCGAGGCGGCGCTGGGGCTGGCGGAGGTCGAGCGCGGGCGCGAGCACTATCGCGAGGCCATCGCCGCCCTGGTGGATCTCCTCACGGTGGACCCGTACCATCTCGAGGGCCTGGTTCGTCTGGGGGCGGTATTGGAGGATGCCGGCATGCACGCCAAGGCGCGGGTTGCCTACCGGCGCGCCCTCGGCTTCGACCCCGGCAACGCGGACGCCAGCGCGGCGCTGGAGCGGCTCCAGGGCGCGGCCCCGGGGGCGGCGCCGTCGATGGCCGCGCCGGTCGCGGCCACGTAGGAGCGGGAAGCGCGCATGGCCATCGAGGGACCCCTCGAGGAACTCAGCATCCAGGACGTGCTCCAACTCCTGGAACTGGCGCACAAGACCGGCGTGCTGACAGTTCGCTCGGATCGATTGAACGACGAGGCCATTGTCCACTTCAGTCGCGGTGCCATCGTGTTCGCGGTGCGGCGGCGCTCTCCCCGGCGGCTGGGCCAACTGCTCATCCGGGCCGGCCGGCTCACGCAGCGCGAGCTGGATCGGGCGCTCGAGCTGCAGCGCACCGACCCCACGCGGCGGCTGGCCGAGATCCTCCTCGAGATGGGCAGCATCACGGAGGAGGAACTGGAGCGGCAACTCCGCTTTCAGATGGAGGAGACCGTCTACGAGCTGATGGGCTGGGATGAGGGGTACTTCCGCTTCGAGGAGCGTGCCGGGATCGGTCAGGGCCGGCTACTGGCCCAGGTGCGGGTCGAATCGCTGCTCATGGAGGGCGCCCGGCGCATCGATGAATGGACGCGGCTGGAATCCAAGGTGCCCGGTCCCGAGGCCGTGCCGGTGCTGGCCCCGGCCGCCGAGCGCGAGGCGGCGCCGCTGGATCTGCGCACGGAGGAGTGGGAGGTGCTCGCGGAGATCGACGCGCACCGGGATATCCGGCAGATCGCGGCGGACCTGGGGCGCAGCGCGTTCGACGTGGCCAAGACGATCTACGGACTGGTGAGCACGGGTGTGCTGCAGGTGCAGGAGCAGCGCAGCCACGTACCGGAAGGCAAGCTCCGGGAGGCCATGGCGCGGGCCGAGCAGCACCTGGCCGACGGCCGGGTGGAGGAGGCGCAGAAACTGGCCGCTGAGCTCGAGACCGCCTATCCCGAGCACGCGGAGATTGCCCTCCTGGCGGGGCGCGCCCTGGAGGCACAGCGGCGCATGCGCGCGGCCACGGAGGCTTACGCACGGGCCGTGGGGCTGGATCCGCTCTCTACCGAGGGGCACTTCCGCCTGGGTTTCTCGGCGGTGCGTACCGGGGACCTCGAGCGGGGCGCGCGGGCATGGGACACCTACCTGCGCCTGATGCCCGACGGTGATGAGCGGAAGGTCGTGGATGAGGGACTGGCCGCCCTGCGCGTGCTGACGCGGGTGGTCGAGAGCGGGGCCCGATGAGCTCCACGCATCGCAGCAACGAGGAGTGGCAATGACGCGACCCGTGACGGCGGATCTACAGCGGTGGAGCCAGGAGGTGGCCAGCGACCCCGGCTCGCTCTCTTTCCTGCCGCTGGCCCGTGCGTACCGACGCCAGGGGCAGCGCGACGCCGCACTCAACCTCTGTCTGCGCGGGCTGGAAGCGCACCCCATGAACCTGGAGGGCCACGGGCTGCTGGCGCTGCTCTACCTGGAAGCCGGGGATCGCGAGCGCGCCGCCGACGAGTGGTCCATGGTGCTGCGCCTTGACCCTGGCAACTTCGATGCACTGCGCGGACTCGGGTTCTGTTACCTTGAGACGGGCGAGTTGGAGCGTTCGCGGCAGCATCTTGAAGCGGCCGCGCTGACCCGTCCGGCCGATCCCGCCGTGCGGGAGGCGCTCCAGCTGCTGCGGCAGCGTCAGGAGGCCCGCAGGGTCATGGCCGCGCCGGATCGGTTCGGTGGCACCGCAGGTGCGGGCCTCGGCGCGGCGGCGCCCGCGGGAGCCGCGGCGGCCGAGGTGGCGCCCGTCCCGCGGCCGTCACCGCTGGCGCAGGAGGCTGAGGCGGCGCCGGCCGGCACCGCGGGCACGGCGGGCACGGCGGGCGGGGACGCGGTGCTCGCGGACGACCCGACGCGCCTCTTCGACGCCGTGATGCGCGGGCCGGTACTCGGCGCGCTGCTACTGGACGCGCAGGGCCTGATCCTGGCGGGCGCGCTCCGGGAGCCGGCGGGTGCCTCGGCGGAAGGACTGGGCGCAGGGCTGGGCGATGCCGTGGAGGAGGCTGCTCGCACGGCCGAGCACCTCAGCCTGGGCGCGTGGGAGGGAATCCTCCTGCACACGGAGGCGGCAATGCTCCACCTGGCGCCGGCGCCGGGCGATACCGTGGTGGTCCTGGCCGCCCGGCGCGACGCCCCCGTGGGGTGGGTGATGCGCGGGGCGGCGCGGGCGCGCGAACTGGCGAGCCGCTTCCTGGAGAGCTACGCATGAATCCCGACGCTTTCGATGCGGCCGTTGCCGCGCTCACCCGGGTACAGGGTGTGCGGGGCGCCATGGTGGTGGAGGCCGAGACAGGTGTCCCGGTGACCGCCGAGCTGGCCGCCGGCGTGGACGGTGGCCCGCTCGCGGCACTGGCCGCTTCCCTGTTTCAGCGGGCGGGCCGGGCCACGGCCGCCGGTTCCATGGGTGCGCTCACGGCCGTGCAGCTCGAGGCCGCGGGCGGCCACGTGGTGATGGCGGGCGCGGGTCCGCTCGTGGTGGTGGCGATCGCCGAGTCCGACGCTCAGCTGGGCATGATCCGTGTGGAGGCGGAGCGCGCGGCGGCGGGGCTGCGATGAGAAGTGAGGAACTGCCCGCCATCATGGGCGCTGTGCGCGAGCCCATGCACGGCTTCGTGCGGGAGGCACGGGTGCGCCTGGCGCTATTGGTGAACCACTCCGGGCAGGTACTGGCGCAGCACGGCTTCGCCAGCAGCTACGAGGTAGTGAACGTGGCGTCGCTGGCCGCGGCGGCCCACGCCTCCTCGCGCGTGCTCGCCGAGATCTCGGGCGCGGGCAGGTGGACCCACCTCTACCATGCGGGCAGGGAGCGCCAGCTCTTCCTGGCGCCCGTGAAGACTCCGGTCGAGGAGTTGATCGTGGTGACGATCTTCGACGGCGGCTCCACGCTCGGTCTGGTGCAGTTTTTCTTCGACCGTCTGGCGGCCGACCTGGCCGCTTTGCCCATTTTCGGCGCCGACCTGGGATCCACGGATCAGGCCAGTTTCGAGCGAGATCTCGAAGCGGGGATCCAGCGGGTCTTCGAGTCGGACACTGACTGACGAACGCCTCCCCCTCCCAGGAAAACGCAACATGTCCCTGGTCAATTACTCCACGCGTGAAATCACCTGCAAGATCGTCTACTACGGGCCTGGACGGTCCGGCAAGACGAGCAACCTCCAGTACGTGCACGCGTACGTGCCGGACGAGCGGAAGGGGCCCATGGTCTCCCTGGCCACGGAGACCGATCGCACACTTTTCTTCGATTTTCTGCCGCTGGACCTGGGCACGATCTCCGGGTTCCGTACGCGTGTGCAGCTCTACACGGTGCCCGGTCAGGTGTACTACAACGCCACCCGCAAGCTGGTGCTGCGCGGGGCCGACGGCGTGGTCTTCGTGGCCGATTCGCAGCGCGAGAAGATGGAGGAGAACGTGGACAGTCTGCGCAATCTCCACGAGAATCTCCTTGAGGAGAACGTGGAGCTGGGAGACTTCCCCATGGTCCTGCAGTACAACAAGCGGGACCTGCCGGGGATCATGAGCGTGGCCGACCTGGATGACACGCTGAACTTCCGTGACGTACCGGCGTTCCCCGCCGCGGCGCTCACGGGAGAGGGCGTCTTCGACACCCTGAAGGCGGTCAGCCAGCTTACCTTGCAGAGTCTGTCGCGCCGCTTCCGTCAGAAGATCGAAGCGCCGCCCACGGGCGCGGCCACGACCTAGGAGAACGATGTCGCTGGAGCTGGACCCTCGTCTGACCTTCGAGAGCTTCATCGTAGGGACGTCCAATCGTCTCGCGGCTGCGGCGGCGCGACGCGTTGCCGACACGCCCGGCTCCGCCTACAACCCGCTCTTCCTGTACAGCGCGTCGGGGCTGGGCAAGACGCACCTGATCATGGCCATCGGGCAGCACACGCGCACCATCCATCCGGACCTGCGCATCACCTACGACACCATGGAGCACCTGGTGGAGGGCGTCATGAGCGCCATCCGGTCGGGCCAGCGTGACGCCTTCCGCGAGCGGGTCCACGCCGCGGATCTCCTCCTGCTCGACGATATCCAGTTCCTGGCCGGGCGGCGCGCCGTTCAGGAGGAACTGCTGCGGGCGTGGGACGGCATGGCCTCGCGCGGGGGGCAGGTCGTGCTGGCCAGCGACCGTCCTCCGACCGAGATCGACGAACTGGACGATCGGCTTCTCAGCCGCTTCTCCGGCGGGCTCATCGCGGACCTGGCGCCGCCCGACATGGAGACGCGCGCGGCCATCGTGCGCCGCAAGGCGGAGGAGCGCGGACAGGCCCTCGGCGACGGCGTGACCGAGGCGCTGGCGCGCGGGGCCTTCGCGAACGTGCGTGAGCTGCAGGGCGCACTCAACCGGATCCTGGCCATTCAGGAACTGGAGGGCCGCCAGGTGAGCATGGAGGAGGCGGGTCGTCTCCTCGGTCTGGCCCTGGACCGGCGTGGCCCCGACGAGTTCGGCGCCTTCCTGACGGAGATCACCGGCACGATCGGACAGGTGGTCTCGCCGGGCGGCAGCGAGGCCAGACTGGCCGAGGCCATTCTCCGCTGGGAGGGGGAGGGCTTCAGCACTCGACTGCTCGACGAGGCGCTGGCGAGCCCGCCGGCCGAGGCTGAGGTGGAGGCGTTTCTGACGGGGTTCACTTCACGCGTGGAGCGGCTGCGCACCGTGGCCCGCCTCATTCGTGAAGCGGATGGTGATGCCCCGGAGCTGGCGCGCACCGAGGTGCTGCGCGACCCGGCGCGGGTGGCGGAGGCGGAAGAACTGCTGGTGGCCGTGCAGGCGCGTACCCGCCCCGTGCCCCAGCCGCCCCCCGGTCCCACGCTGGCCGAGTTGCCGCTGCCCGCCACGCACCTGGCCGTGCGCGCCGGTGCGGCGGTGGCGCAGGGGACGGGGGACCGGTACGTGCCCTACTTCCTGCACGGGGACCGGGAACTGGCCGAGCGAATCCTGGCCGCCGTGGCACGCGAGATCGCGGAACTGCAGCGGGGGCTCACCGTGGCCTGGCTGCCCGGCCGTGAATTCGCTGCCGAACTGGTGGATGCGCTCGGTCACGACGGCGTGGGGGCCTGGCGCGCCCGCCTGCGCCGCGTGGGGGTGCTGGTCATGCCCGACGTGGACGAGCTGGCGGGCACCGAGGCCGCCCAGGAGGAGCTCTTCCACCTCTTCGACCATCTGCGGCGCGCGGGCGCCCGTCTCCTCTTCAGCGCCGCTGGCCCACCGGCTTCCATCGACGGATTGGAGGATCGCCTCCGAGGGCGCCTCGAGACGGGCCTGGTCGTGGACCTGGCCGCACCCGGCGGCGCGGGGGTGGAGGCCCGGAGCGCAGAGCCGGAGGCCGTGCCGGCGGGTCTCCGACTCGGCGCCGAACCCGCCCAGCGGGAAGTCGGCGCCCTGGTGGGGCGGGGGGGCGCGCTGGACCACTGGTTCACGAGCCGCGAGAAGGCGCTGTGGGACTGGCCGGGGCACCAGGACATACCGCTGGAGGAGGGCGAATGAGGCGCCGGGAGGAGGGCGGCTGATGGCCATCAAGGGAAGTCTGAAGGAGGCCAGTCTGGCCGATGTGTGCCAGCTCCTGGCGCTCGGTCAGAAGACCGGTTGCCTGTCGGTGACGGATCGCTCGCGCTTCGGCCAGATCTACTTCGCTGCCGGCCGCATCACCTACGCACAGGTGGTAAACCGGCGGGATCGCCTGGGTGATCTCCTGGTGCGCGACGACGTCCTCACGCAGGACCAGCTCGAGGCGGTGCTGGCGCTGCAGACGCAGCAGCCCGATCGCCGCGTGGGGGAGCTGCTCGTGGAGCAGGGCCACATCACCAGCGCTGACCTGGGCCGCTACGTCCGCCTGCAGATCGAAGAGGCCATCTACCACCTCTTTACCTGGTCGCGCGGCAGCTTCTACTTCGAGGTGGGTGAGCAGCCCGATTCGGCGGACATCCTGGTGTCCATCAATCCGGAAAGTCTCCTGCTGGAGGCCGCCCGCCGGGTGGACGAATGGAGCCTGATCGAGAAGAAGATCCCCTCCCTGGACCTGGTCTTCGAAGTGGAGAGAGAGCGCCTGGTCTCCTCCGACGTGGAACTCACCGCGGAGCAGCAGCGCATCGTGCTGCTGCTGGACGGGGAGCGCAGCGTGCAGGATCTGGTGGACGAGACCGGCCTGGTGGAGTTCACCGTGGGGCAGGCGCTCTTCGGCCTCATCCAGGCTGGCTTCTGCCATCGGGTGGGACGCCGCAAGGAGAAAGAGGGTGGCCGCGGCAAGGCGGCGGAGCTGGCGGAGCGCCGCAACCTGGGGACCGCGTTCTTCCGCGCCGGCATGCTGGAAGATGCGCAGCGTGAGTTCGGGCGCGTGCTCGAACTGGAACCGCATGATCTCTCCGCCCGCTTCCACCTGGCGCTGTCCGCCATGCGCGACGGCCGCCACCGCGCCGCGGTGCGGCAGCTCAAGTCCCTGCTGGAGGATCACGGACCGCAGTTCGCCGCCTTCGTGAACCTGGCCGTGGCCCTCCGCGCGCTGGAGCGCTTCGACGACGCTCTGCTGGTGCTGGACGAGGCTGAGACGCTGCGCCCGGGCACGCCGACCGTGGCGCTGGCGCGCGGCCTCGCGCTGACCCATGCCCTGCGGCCCGCGGAGGCGGCCGAGGCCTACGCCGAGTATCGGCGGCGCCTGGGCACGGCGGTGCCCTCGCCCCAGTACTACCATTTCGCGGGGCTCGCCGCGGCGCTGGGCGGAGACCTGGACCGTGCCGCGGCCCTGGCCGCCGAGGCGGTCGATGCGCATCCCGGTGCCGCCGCCGTGCACATCCTGGCGGGCCTGGTGCACGAGCGGCGTGGCAACCTTGACCATGCGGAGGCCTGCTATCGGCGCGCCACGGAGGAGGAGCCCGGCCTGGCTCAGGCCCACAAGGACCTGGGTGACGTGATCTATCGGCGCGGCCTCCACGAGGACGCCCTGGAGCACTATCAGCGCGCCGCCGAGCTGGATCCGGACCTGGGGGACGACCTGCACGCCAAGATGGGCAATGTGCTCTACAAGGGCCGGCAGCGGGAGGAAGCGGTGCGCCACTGGACCCGCGCCCTGGAGCTGAATCCGCACAACCGCGTGGTGCGCAACAATCTGGAGATCGTGGAGCATGCCGGCTGAGGAGCGCGCCAACGGCGCCACTCCGCCCGCGCGGGCGGGTGGAGTGGACCGCCCTCCACCGGACCGACGGGCCGCTCCGAACGCCATCCTCCCGCTGGCCCACGGTCCACTGACCGAGCGTGAAGTGGCGGAGCTGGAGGCGCTGCTGGGCTACGTGGAACGCCGCACCGGCCTGGCGTGCGCGAGCTACAAGGAGCGCTGCATGCGGCGCCGCGTGGCGGTGCGCATGCGTGCCTGCGGTGTGCACGGTTATGCCGCCTTCCAGCGGCTGCTCGAGGAGCAACCGGATGAGCTCGAGCGGCTGGTCAGCGCCATGACCATCAACGTGAGCAAGTTTCTCCGCAATCCGGAGGTCTGGACGGTCCTGCGCGAGAAGGTGGTTCCGGAACTGGCCGCGGTCCGTGGTGACGTGCGGCTGTGGAGCGCGGGCACCGCGGCCGGCGAGGAGGCCTATTCGCTGGCCATGCTCGTGGAGGAGAGCGCCGGCAAGCTGGCTCCAGAGCGCTGCCGCATCCTGGCCACCGACGTGGACCGCGGCGCCCTGGCCGCGGCCGCCTCGGGGACCTACGCCGAGTATGCTATGGGTGATCTGGACGCGGGACGCCGCCGGCGCTGGTTCGGCGGACCCGATCAACGCACGATCGCCGAACAGCTGCACGCCAGGGTCCGCTTCCGCCCGCTGGACCTGCTCCGGGATCCGTTTCCACGCGAGCAACACCTGATCCTCTGCCGGAACGTGATCATCTACTTCGAGCGGCGGGTGCAGGAGGATCTCTTCCGCCGCCTGCACGCGGCGCTGGCACCGGGGGGATTCCTGGTGCTGGGGAAGGTGGAGGCGCTCTTCGGTAACGCTACGGGACTGTTCAGTCCGGTGGCTCCGCGTGAACGCGTGTATCGCCGTACATGAAGCGGCCCATCCGCGTCCCCGTCCGCATCGGCGAGGTGAAGGTGGGGCGTAGTGGGGAGGTGCTCTGTGCGCTGGGCCTGGGATCCTGCGTGGCCATCACGCTGTGGGATCCGGAGGCCCGTGTGGGCGGCATGGCCCACGCCATGTTGCCCGATCCGGCCGACGGACGGCGCCCCACACCCCTCGGACGCTTTGCCGCCACCGCGGTGCAGGTCCTGATCGACCAGATGCGTATGGCCGGCGCGGCGCCGGTCCGCCTGCGGGCGCGCCTGGTTGGCGGGGCCAGCATGTTCGAATCGGTGGCGGAGGAGCACCGGCGCAACCTGGGCCAGCGCAATGTGGCGGCCGCCACGCGCGCGCTCGACGCCGTCCGCATCCCGCTCGTGGGCAAGGACGTGGGCGGCGGCCACGGCCGCTCGGTCTTCCTGCATACCACCGACGGCCGCCTTCTGGTGAGCTCCATGCGAGCGCCCGATGTCGAACTCTGAGCCCACCCGGGGATCCCAGCCGGATCTCGATCCGGCGGCACCGGCCCCGGCGGTCGCGGCGGTGGCCGTGGCCGCCTCCACCGGTGGGCCCTCCGCCCTGGCCCGCCTGATCGCCGATCTGCCCGCCGATTTTCCCGCCGCCGTGATCGTCATCCAGCACATCCCGGCCTTCTTCACACGCTCCCTTACGGCCCGGCTGAACGGCCTGACGCCGCTGCCGGTGTGTCAGGCCGTGCCCGGAGAACTGGTTCGCTCGGGCACCGTCTACCTGGCGCCGGGCGGGGCGCACCTGGGTCTGGTCAGGACCCCGGCCGGTGTGGTGTTCACGGCGCCCGACGGGGACCCCGTGGGTGGCCTGCGACCCACGGCCGACCTGCTGTTCCACGCCGTGGCGAGCCACTTCGGCCCGGCGGGGGCGGGCGTGGTGCTTACCGGCATGGGCAGGGACGGCGCGGAGGGCATGCGCGCCATCCGGGAAGCGGGTGGCTGGACCGTGGCGCAGGACGAGGCCAGCGCCACCATGGGCAGCATGCCGCGCGCCGCCGCAGCGCACGCGCAGCTCGTCCTGCCGCTGAGCGAACTGGGCGCCGCCGTGGTGGCCAGGATGCGGCTGCTGGCGCGCCGTGCGCAGGCCTAGCCGGCGCCGCTCCAGGGTGGTCCGCACGGCCGTTTTCCTGCTGTTCGCCTGGGCCGTCCTCGGCGCGCTTCCGGCACCGTGCGTCGGGCAGGATGGCACCGTTGTGCTGCGCGGGCCCGGCATCCGCATGCATGCGCCGGCCGCCGCGCGGGAACTGGCCGAACGTCTGCTCGCGAGTGCGGAGGCCGCCCTGCCGCTGCCCGGCTTCCCCGCCGGGTGGTGGCCCGGGGGGGACACGGTGGACATCCATCTGGTGGCCGACGAGGCGGCCTTCGACGCGCTCACGGGCGGGCAGGTCCCCGAATGGGGCGCGGGCGTGGCGCTGCCCTTCGAGGGCCGCATCGTGCTTCCCCTGCACGCGCCGCGTACGGCCGCCATGAACGAACTGGCCCGCATCCTCAAGCATGAACTGGCGCACGTGGGCCTGCAGCGTTGGGTGGGCGACGCGGCGGTGCCGCGCTGGTTCTCCGAGGGGTACGCCACGTGGGCCGCGGGCGAGCTGGATCCGGCGGCGGGATGGATGCTCAGGGTGGCGTTCCTGACCGGCAGCGCCCCGTCGCTGGACGAGCTCACGCTGGCCTGGCCGCGCGGGACCAGCCAGGCGCGGGTGGCCTACCTGCTGGCCGCCGATGCCGTTCGCTACCTGGCGGAGCAGGGCGGGGGGAGCGGCTTCGGACCGTTCCTGGAGCGCTGGCGGGCGACGGGTTCCTTCGAGCAGGCCATGCGCGCCACGTATGCCGTCTCCTCCACACAGTTCGAGCGCCTCTGGCTGGAGCGGGTGCGGAGCCGCTACGGCTGGCTGGTCTTCCTGGCGCAGAGTGTGGTGCTGTGGGCTTTCCTGGCCGTGCTGGTGGTGGCGCTCACCTACCTGCGGCGGCGGCGCAACCGCGAGAGGCTGGAGCGTCTGCGCGCCAGTGAGCTTCCCGACCGACCCGCCTACTGGTTGGGCGAGGACACCGGGCCCCCTCCTCCACCACCGCCGCCGCCATCACCACCACCTTGACCGTTGACGGGAGCGCCGCCAGTTTCCGGCGCATGAATACACGCACCGGCACCCGCGCGAAGTCCACCGGCCCCGATCAGCAACGGGGCTCCCTGGAATTCTCCACTGTGAACGCCGTGCTGCTCGTGGCCGGGCTGCTCGCCGTGGTGGGCGGCTACGTGCTGCTGGCCGGTGGCTCCACGGTCGGTGCGCCGCTTCTGCTGGTGCTCGGCTACGCGGTTCTCCTGCCGCTGGGCATCATCCGCTAACCGCCCGCCGGCACAGCCGGGGGCGACCGTCACGGCGCGCGGCCATGCACGCGTATGCGCCGCCAGCCAGCTCTCAGGACCAGGAAAGCTCCCCACACCGATTCCGGAAAACCTCCCATGTGAGCGGCCGCCACGGCTGCGTAGCTTGCGTGTACCCGCGGCGGGCTGCGGGGACGGGGAAGGGAGGCGGAGCCATGAGAGGTGGGATGAAGCGGGCCGCCGGGTGCGGCGCGGTGCTCCTGACGTTGGTCTCGTCCGGCGGCAGGCCTGTGGCGGCGCAGCAGGCGCAGCAGGCGCAGCGCCGTGTGGAGGATCTGCGCTGCCTCAGCGATCAGCCGGGGCAGTGCCTCACGACCCCGGTGCCCCGCGACGAGCCGCACAGCGCCGTGTGTGCCACCTGTCACGATCTCTTCGTGCAGCCGAGCCTGGCCGATGCGGTGGCCACCTGCACATCGGCCGGCTGCCATGCCTCCCCGGAGGCGCTGAGTCCCTTCCACGCCGGCCACGCCCCGACGGTGCTGGCCAACTGCATGCGCTGCCACGATCCGCACGATGCCCGCATCCCCGGTGCGGGCCACGATTGCCTGGTGTGCCACACCGGGGGCGGGGAGGGCGTGCCGCCGCGCGCCTGGGAGCGTGCGGCCGCCGCGGGTCCGCCGCCGGCCCCCGACCCCACGCTCTGGCAGGTCCGCTACCGCGCCGTGGTGTGCGCGGCCTGTCACGAGCCTGTGCCGCCTCCGGCGGGAGGGCGTTGAGCGCTGGACGCGGCGGCCGACGGGCGCTACGATTTGCCCGCGCGGGCGCGTAGCTCAGTTGGTTCAGAGCGTCCGGTTTACACCCGGAAGGTCGGGGGTTCAAATCCCTCCGCGCCCATCTGTGAAAGACGAAGCCCGGCAACGCTTTTCGGCGCGGCCGGGCTTCTCTTGTCTGGCTGAAATGGCTTCGTGGTGTCAGTAGTGGTGTCAAAACCCCGGCCTATTCCTCCATATCCTGGGCCTCCCCGGTGCGCAGCGCCTCCCATGCCAGACGCCACGCGTCTTCCACCACACCCGCCGGGGTGCCCCATTGGAACTCCAATCGCTCCAGTAGGGCGGGAGTGATGCTGCCTGCCGCTCCACGGTACAGGAATTCCACCCCCCGCCTCACCGCCTCTGCTTCGACCGATGAGGATGTGAGAATGTCAGCCATTTCCGCCGTTTCGGCCGCCTGCTCATACGTGATGAGGACGCTGCGGTCCGTCAGGAGGTAGACACGAACACGGGGGGCGCCGATCTCACCGTGTATCCTGGGCTCCCCCCTCTCGCCGCCGAACTCGGCCGAGCCTCGCAGGCTGCTCAACAGCTCGCCATGGAAGGCGTGGTGCTCCCCGGTGGTGACTTCGAATAGGTAGAACTCCTCTGGCGTTGACATACTCGTCTCCTCAGGCGACAACGCGAAGCGCTGTCAGGCGCTTGCCCAGCTCGCTCTGGTGGTTCTCCACCCGGAACTCCGGCACCTCCCCGCGCAGCTTCACGTCCCCTACATGGCCGTAGACGCGCGCCACGAGCGACGTGCCGCCGTGTCCCATCTCGCGCGCCACTTCGTCCCGGCTGACGGGGATCCACTGCACTTCCTCCGTCCCCGGCTTGAGGATGCGCGTGGCCGTCTGGAGGCGCGCAGCGCAGTACGTGTGCCGAAACATCTTCGTCCGGATCTCCCCTTCCGTCCATCCCGCCAGCGTCCCCACGGCGTCCAGCGCCTTCCGTAGATCCCGGATCATCCCCGTGCCCCGCACGGAGGGGAACAGGAGGCTCTCAGGCGCCGGGGAGGGCATCGAGGCCACGTAGGGGACCAGCACCTCCCGGAGCTGCGGCCAGAGGGGCACGGAGCGCGCGGAGGTGAGCGTCTTGAGCCGGCGGTGAGCATGCTTCCGGAACGTGACCTTGCCCCGCTCGAAAGACACGTCCCCGACCGTGAGGCCGAGCACCTCAGACTTCCGGCCGCCCGTCAGGAGAAAGGTGGCCACGATGGCGTGGAGCATGGCCGGCGGGATCGCGAGCATTTCAAGCCGCGGCTTCCCCTTCCGTTTGCCCTTCGCCGCCGCGGGCGGGCTCGCCTTCCGCACCTTCGGCGTGTAGCGCCGGCATGCCTCCAGATACAGCGCAGCGTCATGCACCTCCAGCCACTCCGCTTCCGCCCGGTCCACCTGCGGCCGGTCCATGAGCGCCGAGACGGGATTGTAGCCAGGCGGGACCACCCCCTCCGCGACGGCCCGGCGGTAGAGGTGGGATAGGTGGCCGAGGTAGTGGAGCAGGCTGGCCGCGGTGAGCCGGCCACCGTTCCGGCGCCTGCCGCGCTCCAGGCCCTCCAGGTGCCCCAGGTAGCGCCGCACGTCCGCGGTGTCGATGCTCGCCACGTCCCGCTCGGCGCCAAAGAAGCGTACCGCCTCCTCGAGGTGGTGCTGCGTGGATCCGAGCCACTTCTCTGTGACCCGGCCGGCCTTCGCCTTTTCCTGGAGGTGGTGCGCGGCGAACCGGGCCAGCCCCACCCGCCGCCACCGGCCGGTGGACACTCCCGTCCGCTTCCGCTCGCGCAGTTCCTCCAGCTTCCGCGTGAAGAGGACGTGCGCGATCTCCGGATCATCGGTGGCCACGCTGTCCCCCTCTGGGATCAACGGCATGCGCCCGCTGCCCTCCGTGTCCCGGTCCAGCACGTCGGCCAGCTCCCGGAAATCGGCGTAAGCCCGCCGCCGGCCGCCACGCTCGCGCCAGTAGATGCGGGGGCCCTGCTTAGGTCGTGGCATCGGTCAACCCCCTCTCCCTCATTATGCGCTGGCGCAGCGGTTCCTCCTGCATGTACCTGCCGTTGGCCACCTCCCGGGGCACGTATGTACGGAGCGGCTTGGACCCGCTCGTGCGGCGGTACTCTGCGGTGCCCTGGATAAGTAGGATGGGCTTTCCACTGTTGTCGTCGTGGGGGGAGCCGTCTACCGCCACGCCACCACGCTCCAGCCAGGAATGGGAGGTGGTGCCGTTGAAGGTCCCCCACATGAGGCGCCACCCTCCCTCCCCGGCGTTCGTTAGGTCCACCAGCAGGGCAAGGGATATGTGGTGGCAGTCGGACATACCGTCCGCCTCGCGCGCCGCGCTGGCTTCCTCCATCGCGTCCATGGTCCGCTCCAGCCGGCCGGCCTCAAAGTGTGCCCTGAACCGCTTCGCCACGGACGCGGTGGCGGCACCGTCCCCAACCCCAAACACCACACCCTCGGTATCTGCCATGCCTACCTCCCCTCGGCGTCCTGGCGCGGCATCCGCCCGCCGGTGCTCACCAAAAGTTCGAAGATCGCCCCCTCGTCGCAACGGGCGCGGACGGGATGCGTGACGGTGCGGGACAGGTCGTAGGGGCGCACCACCATGAGGCGCGAGTGCCAAACCTTGAGGCGCTCGCCCCACTTGTTCTTGTTGTTGAGGAAACCCCGGACGCCACGGCTTTCGCATGGTGAAAGGATTTCCGTGAAGAGGTCGGAATCCGCCTCCGCCGCCTCCCGTATCGTCGCGTAGTCATCCATGGACAGGAGCCGAGTCCGGCCGAGAGGTTGGGCAGGCATCCTCTCTTCGGACGGCACGTAGACGAGCACGTCACCGCGCCGAAGGCCGAGCGGGGCCAGGGGCCTCTCCATGTACGCCACACCCCACTGCCAGCCGACCAAGGTGGCCCGCAGTATGTCCACGGCATGCCGGTAGTGCGGGTTGCGCGCCAACTGGTCCTCCTGAAAGAAGTCGTGCACGGTAAACCTGCACGTCTCCACCATTGTGTCGGCCGACTTGTTGGCCGGGTCCATCTGGACGTAGTAGTCAACGCCCCTCCTGATCAGCCATGCGCCAACCGGGATCGTACGCTTCTCCCACTGCCAGGGCTTGAGGAAGCGCCAACCGTGGTGCTCGCTCGCCTTGACCTCCTGTAACAGTCCGGGCGCCTCGGCGGATGGCGGCGGGCCACCCGGCTCCAGCCCCGTGCGCACCCCCTCGAAGAGGTGGCGCACCTGCCACCACTCGGGGTTGCCGATCCGCCGGCCCTTCCTCCGGAGCTGGAAGGGGGTCAATCCGTCTTCGTCCAACTCTTCGCGCAGGGTGTCCCCCACAATGGCGTGCGGCGGCGAAGCGCTGTAGCGCCCGCTGGCCGGGATCTCCGGGGCGTCCACCAACAGCTCCCAATCGCGGTATGGCTCGCCCCCCTCGTACTCGGACTCCCTCACCAGCCGCAACTTCAAGTTCGTCTGTTCCATGTTGCCCTCTGTTGTGACCCCGGGCAGGGCGCGCTATTTTGTGCGTGCCCCACCTTCGGGTGTGTGGTAGTCGGGCGGGCCATGCTCTTCGCGGGGTATAGGCCCGTCCGCGTGTCTGGCCTACTTCCGTTTCGTTCCTTTCTTCTGGCCTTTCGCCTTCGCTCCTTTCTTTGGGGCCGTGTCGGCCGGCCGGATTGAGGTGTGGCCCGCCCGTAGCTCGGCGGGGCTGGCGGGCCGGAACAGGATGGACAGCGCCTGCACGCTGGTTTGGACGTAACGGTCGATCTCCCACGGGGAGAGCACCGCTAAATCAACGCCGGCGGATTTCGCACCGGCCGCGACCATTTCGCCCACCCTTTTCGCCCTGGCTGTCAACTCGCCCTTGCCGGTGTCCGCAAGGTCGTTAAAACTCGGTGACGGCTCCTCGCCCCTTGCCCTCCGGTCCACGTGGGCGCGGAGCAGGGGTCTCATGATCTCCGCGAAGCGCGAGCGGGTGTAGAGCGCATACAACTCACCCACCACGTGCCACGATGCCGGCCCCGCATTCTCCAGGGCGGGCA
>Ga0214473_10001073_pt1 | contig 36988 bp, 37 predicted proteins | sample RVTome_7_FD_203509 | JGI IMG/M metagenome (GOLD analysis project Ga0214473, IMG submission 203509) | Soil microbial communities from uranium-contaminated site in the Upper Colorado River Basin, Wyoming, United States - RVT98D197 | ecosystem: Environmental > Terrestrial > Soil > Contaminated >... | reverse complement strand
TTCCCTTTTAGGGAAGGTTCTGCCAGAGAGGTTTTATCACAATTATATAGCGTTTCCATAAGGATTTAAAGGCGTCTCTGCTTTTCGGGCAGTAAAGAAAACACTATTTCTACGCTTTTTTCAGGTATAATCTTCTGGGAGTTTCAGCATCCTCCGAAGTCGGTTTGGCAACCGATTCTTCAACCAGGGGTTGCCCAACACAGCCAGGTAAATGTAAGCTTTATAGACGGTTGGGTCCGTTTTGATGCTGCGCCTTAAGTACTTTATTCCTCGCGACTGATCGCCGCACCACAAATTGATTTTCCCCTGCACGTAGTATAACCGCGCCCATATTCTTCTCTTGCTCTGTATTGTGAGATTAGGGTCCGCGTCAAGTGAGTGTCGGACCACCGTCTCAGCACCAGAAAGCCATGGCCCAGGATCAGTGGAACGGGCACCTGAAGTCCGCCAGGAAAAAGCCGATAAAACTTCTGGGATATGTATACTGGAAAATTGCCTGGATAGGCGAATCCACATATCCCAGTCTTCGCATCCTGTCAGTGACTCGCTGAAAACTCCAACGCCATCAAAACAGTTCCGCCGTACCACAACAGCCGAGGTTGATACAAAATCGCTCTCCAGAAACTTCTGATAAGCGCTGCCAATAATATGTGGACACTTGTGGACCCACATCAGGCGACCATTCCCATCAATAACGTTAGAGTCCGAGTAGAATAGCCCCGCCTCTGGGTATTCTCGGATGGCAATCTCCACGCGCTCCAGCTTTTTGGGATACCATAAATCATCAGAGTCTAGGAATGCTATGTAGTTGCCGGAACCTTCTAAAATGCCCCGGTTCCGTGCTGATGCAGATCCTCTGTTGTCTTGCGAGATATACCGAATCCTGTCACGGTAGGGTTTGATTGCCTCCTCTGTGTGATCGGTTGAGCCGTCATTGACGAGGATAATCTCAAAATGCGGGCGCGTCTGAGACAACGCACTCTCGATTGCTCGCCCTATAGTGGCAGCGCGGTTATAAGTTGGGATTACAACTGAGAATTCAATGTCCATCTTCAGAAGTCGAAAGGTTGCGAACGACACTTCTTACTTTCTTTAATGCCACATAAATCCGATAAGTAAGAGGCGTAACCATAAGCGCAAATGACTTGGTATAAAGTCTGTATAATCTGCTAACGATGAAATACCTTTTTCGGCAATTTCTGCAAGACACCTGTCTGATGTAGAAAACCCTCTTAGTTATGAGATTCCCATACTCTATAATCTCTTTGCAGTATGGGCACCGTGTAGTCACGCTTGTAAGAGTTCTTTTCAAGGGAACAGATTGGACGGAATATTTGCTGATATATTTAGCAACTGTTGTTCTCAATTTGAAAAAATCTGCATCAGACATCGCCGTCATATTCAAAACATCGAATAAATGATTAGCGATAAAATCTAGCTTGTCCTTTATGATCCCTTTCTTGATACAATATTGATACATCTCACTGTTCGGACATGCGAATATGAAGAATAGAGCTATACCCGCTTCAAGGTGATCCTTCCAGAAATCAAGCGTCTCTTGTGCCGTCTGGAGTGTCTCCGCTTTGTCCCCGAAAATGAAGTTAGCCTGTATCGCGGTGCCTCTGTCAAGCGTAGCGTGGACTGCACGATGGATCTGCTCAGGATAGATATGTTTCTTCATGCTTCGTAGAACCGTTGGGCTATAGCTTTCAAAACCGTAACTAATCAAAAAACAGCCAGATTCCCGCATTGTATCGAGCATGCTATCTTTCAACCTGTCAACTCGCATCTGACAAAACCACTTGACCTCCCAGGGAAGAGTGTCTGTAAACTCCCTAAACCTTCTGCAAAACTCATACACTCTTTTTTCATTATATGAGAAGAGTTCGTCATGTATCGCTACGATGTTAATACGGTATTTTGGAATCGCGGTTTCAAGTTCTTGCATGATAGAATCGACGGACCTCTGCCTGTATTTGTTCCCCAATGGGTGATAACAGAAGGTGCATAAAAACGGACATGAACGTGAGGTTATGATGGGATACTCTCTCGGATAGTCAAAGACGTCATAATAATACATATCCGTTGGTTTCATAGAATCAAGCATTCTATGGAACTCGAAACCGTCGTAATCAGGCCACGGTAGAGAATCAAGATTTTCTATTGGTTTTCTTCTCCCATTGAGGATAAACTTTCCATGTTCAAAATAACCTATACCATCAATACGCGACAAGTCACCATTGTTCTCAAGGCATGACAAGAGCTCAATTATGGTTTCCTCACCTTCTCCCATTACTTCATAGTCTCCATTTAAAGCTCGACTCATCAATTCAGGCTCTGATGTAATTATTCCTCCTCCTACAATCAATTTTGTGTTGGTCTTTTTTCCAATATCCGTAATATGTTTTAATTGAATAAATTGGGAAGACAGCCCGCCTGTAGCAACAAAATCATATTTTTGCCATAACCGTTCAATTAAATCATCAGGCTTGTCAAAGATGCAGCAATCTACATCATGCCCTGCATGCTTAAGAGAAGCCGAAATATACGCAATACCTACCGGAAAAATAGCAGATTGGGGAGCTACAAGCAATATCTTCATTCCACGTAGTCTCCTAATTATGTTTTTGATATCCTGATCCCGGCGACAGCCCGCTTTACCACTTCCATCACGTGTGCTTTAACCTCCACTCCCTTATTTGTGCTGAGAGGCCATCACTCTATTTCTATAGATAATCCCAGAGTGGTGAAAAGTTGGCGAAATCGCTGTTCCATAGTATGTTCACGCAGCGTGCGTTCGTATCCACGTTGGGCAACTACCTCCCGCTCGTCCTCATGTTTCAAGTAGTAACACACCTTTTCCGCTAGCTCTTCCGGTGATGCGTACAGTGCAATTTCATCACCGATTCGGTAGTGGCGTTCCAGTCCTTCAACGTAATATGAGAGTTGAAAGCTTCCGCAAGCGTTGATCTCAAAATGTCGTCCCTTGACCTGCTCACGGACTTTGGAGTCGGGATAACGGAGGGCGCGGAAAGTGCCTCGCCAGGCGCGGAGCGTATCCTTGACTGGCCGAGCAAGCGTAAGTAAGTAACGCGCATCCCACGATATGCTATTCGATAGGTTCAGATTAATCCGGCTTTGATTGAATACAGCAACCATCTCGTCCTGGGTCAGACGGTCCGTTCTCCAGCCGTGCCCCCACACCTGCACAGAAATAGCAGCCTTTTTGAGTCCTAATAAAAGCCAGGCGCGATAGGGATGATACTGGCCTACAAAACTGACATCATATCGCTTTGGGAGATCCCTCTTGATAAAAATGCGATGGTTACATGCGAAGGGTGAATAAATAACATTATTGTAGCCAACGTCACGAAATTTTTGAACACCGTTAATATCCGACGACGTAATAAACGAAAAATGGCTAGTCCAAAAGCGTGCATACTCGATCCGCCACATATCGTCAAAGAAATATCCGACGGTGATGGTATAGCGGTTGATCTCATCTATCATCTCCGGAATCAACTGGTCGGTATATGGGACGACAATCGTCAACTCCGGACGCTGGTACTTGACAGTTTCCAGCAAAGCCTGATTCATCTGCTCCCGGCCCCGCTGCTGCAGAACCTCCATAAAGTCAAAAACAATAACGGGGTTGACCACTCGTTCGAGACTCTTGAACAAGTTATGGTACTCGTACGAAAACCCGTGCGATTTGAGACCCTCATTATACATTGTGGCCACGAGAAGGACTTTCATTTTTTCCCTATATGACTGCGTTCGTCAGCAAAACCTATTCTTCGACCCGCCTACATGTGTTTGCAAATGAACTGCTCAAACGTCTCAGCCAGACGATCCAAAGCCTGTACTGAGTCAAAGGGATACAGCCCAATATAAAACCCGCGCTCATGCACAATACTAGCGCCAGGCAGGTTGGCATCTTGCAGCTCTGGATAGAGTTGGCAGGCAGGCTGCAGAGTCAGGTTCCCTGCCACCACAGGTCGCGTCTCGACCCCCTGGGCTTCCAAATAACTCAAAAATTCACCTTTAGAAAATGAACACTCCTGAGTCAGCATAATCGGCAGGGCAAACCAAGAACACTCTGCTTGAGGGTGCACTTCCATCGAACGCATCAGATCAGAGTGGCGGTGCAGATACTTTTGGAAATAATCGACGTTTTTCAAGCGCTGCCGGTGAAACTCAGTTTGGCGTTTTAGTTGCTCCAAGCCAAACCCGGCCTGCAGTTCGGTAGGGCGCACGTTGAAACCCCAGTTTAGAAACATATATCGTTGATCCAGCCCGGCTTGTGGCTCAACCTGGAGATACTTGGTATTGCGGGCCCAGCCATGCGCGCGCAATAGACGAAACACATCTGACAAGATTTGATCCCGGCAAACGATCATACCGCCTTCCATGGTGGTTATATGATGCGAGAAAAAGAACGAGAAACTACCTGCCTGCCCAAACGTGCCCACGGCTTGCCCTTTGAATTTTGCTCCCAAAGCCTCGCAACAGTCCTCAATCAAAACCAGGTCATACTTCTGACACAAGGTTAAAATGCGATCCATGTCGCACGGATTGCCCATCAAATGCACTAATGAAATGGCGCGGGTGCGCGGTGTAATCTTGGCTTCCAGATCCTTTAGGTCCATATTCAGATTACCCGGGTCTGTATCAACCAACCTTACCTTCAGGCCGGCCATCATCGCCGACCAAATTTGGGTTGGCCAAGTTACTGACGGCACAAGAATCTCATCGCCTGGCGCAAGTAGTCTTGTTTGTGGATTAACCAATGCAAAGGCGATCAACAAATCCGCCGAAGAACCGCTGTTTACCATTACCGCTTCTTTATTGCCATTCATTTTCGCGAATTGAAGTTCAAATTCGACGGTTTTTTCCCACATAGTAGTCCGGAATGAACATAGCGAATCTACCGCTGCCAAGATTTCTTCAATATCATATGTTGCCATGCTAAGTGGATACCAATACTTTTGAGGCTTGTAACTGTTAATGCGCGACACCTCGTCCATGAGAGCCTTCAGTGGCCCACGCAACTGATACGTGTATTCAATGTTCATGAAACCTCCTTTTTATGCAGGGTAACGTTGTTCAAAATCCGCGATTACTGAAAGTATGCCTGTTTCGAGATCAATTTGATGATTCCATCCAAGCGCACGCAATTTACTAACATCGAGCAGTTTTCGTGGCATTCCATCCGGTTTGGACGTGTCCCAAGTAATTTGTCCAGTGTATCCAACAATTTTGGCAACCGTCTCTGCTAATTCACGAATTGAAAGATCCTCACCTGATCCGACATTGATAATTTCAGGCGCATCGTAATTTTGTAGCAAGAATAAACAAGCATCTGATAGGTCATCAACGTGTAGCAATTCACGGCGTGCCTTGCCAGTCCCCCAAAGTGTTACGCGGGGAGCCTTGGAACGCTTTGCTTCAACAAAACGACGTACGAGAGCGGAGACCACATGTGATCGCTCGAATTCAAAATGATCGCCAGGACCATAAACATTACATGGTATCGGACAAATGACGTTCAGATTGTATTGTTGCCGTAGTGCCTGCGATAAACGGATGCCTGCAATTTTGGCGACAGCATATGATTCGTTGGTTGGTTCGAGAGGCCCGTGCATGAAATATTCTTCGCGCATCGGCTGTAACGATTCGCGTGGATAGATGCATGAACTACCCAAGAAGATAACCTTGCTGACCTGATAGCGGTGGCATGCAAGTAAGATATTGTTCTGGATATTAAGATTCTCTATTAAAAAATCCACCGGCGCCGCCATATTTGCCGCAATACCGCCCACTTTTGCAGCAGCGATAATGACACATTCGGGCCTGGTTGTTTCAAAAAAGCGAAATACATCTACCTGAGAGGTCAAATCCAACTCTTCCCGGGAAGGTAAAAGCAGGTTAATAAAAGCAGCACGTTTGCATGCACGTACCAAAGCGGCACCCACTAAACCACCATGGCCTGCAATATAAATCTTAGCTCGTGAATCGATAATCGGCATCAACACTCCTTCTCAAAGTATAATCTGTAAAATTTAGAAACATCCCGGCTATCGGGGAAAAACTAATTCTTACACACCAACCAGTTCTGGTACTGAAAATTCTCCAAGCGTTGGTCATAGCGAGAGACATGCCGTAGTTCTTTCGGGAAAATCTTATAAAAAGAATAATTATAAGGCATAAGATAGTCAAATAGGTCTTTGAGGAATAATCTTGAATCAATGTTACAGCCACCGTATTCAAACTGAATACGCTTAATCTTACCCAATTCCAGCATAATCACAGCGCCTTTGAGTACTTCCAATTCGTGACCTTCCACATCAATCTTAATGAAATCAATTACCTGCACACCACGACGCCTACAGTATTCGTCAATGGTATCCAACATTACTTCCTCAGACTGCTCTTGCTCCATCAATCCCCAACCTTCCTCAAGCCCTCGCCTCTTATAGAGAGAATTTTCTCCAGAACCATCAAAATACACCCATAGTCTCTGCTTACCTGCGATTGAACTAAGGCCGACATTGTTTAAAGTCACCGCCCCTTCGAAATGGCATGATTGTAGGCGCTGAAAAGTGACCGCGCTTGGTTCGAAGCAATGTATCTGGAGGGTGGGGTTGATACTTAGTGCCAGTTTCGTCCAATCGCCAATGTTTGCACCAACATCAAACACAATCGCGCACTGTGGTAGGATAGTTTTCATAAAGCGCCACTCGCCGTTCGTATAAATATTATCGTTGTTTTCGCTGTTGTAGCGATCAACATAGCGTTTGCAAACACGATACAAAAACGTATTGCGCGGCTGCCACACCAGTAATTGTCCTTTTATGCTTCTCATCCTTACTCCTTCGCGCTATCTTTTCCTGAACCAGAACATGCCGCAAGCATACTCACTCTCGCGGAACTCATCCAGTCCAACACGCTCCACATACCGCTCGTCATCATGTACACCACAAAACTCCACTATTTCCAGCCCAGTAAAGTATTCCATAATGGTCTCTGGCGCATGGATACGGTGGGCATTAAAGCAAACCCGGGGTCTTCCCACGGGAAGGGCGAAATAAAGATTACCTCCCGCCGCCAGTACACGCTTAAGCACATTACAAGCCAAACGCGTGCCATAGAAATTTAGGGGATCTCCATAGCGTCCCAAGCCAATATGCTCAGCCACGTGCAGGCATGAGAGTGACTCGATTGATCTATTAGCAAAGGGTAGATTTCTTTAATCCATCCTGTTGCAGTCACCATCGCGACAAAGGCTTCGTTCTTGGGTACTTTCGTTATAGTTTTCAAGGCCTTACTCGCAGGGCTTCCGGGAAAACCAGAATTGTCTTGACAGAGGGGAACAGCTTACTTTTCTCTTTATTTTTCTTAAACTTTTCCTAAACAATTCAAGGAGGCTCAGATGCATATAAGGAGACCATAAAATTTTATGTTTTATACTTTTGAATCTAATTGTGCTCAACTTGTTTTCCTTTAATTCCGTGATGACTTTTCCGTCCCCATCCCTAAAATAATGTTTAATTCTTCCCCTTATGATACCCAGCCGATATCTTTTTACTTGTTCGTAGTATTTTTGTCCTAATAGCTGCTCTACTGGCAAAGGTGCTCTGCTTCTTTGCTTAGAATGAATTCGACCAAAATTGGCAATTATTGGTAGAAAAAACGGAAGATATCCTAATGTGATAAAATTATAATTAAAATTAACCTGACATAGTTTTTTAAATGCAATATCTTCATGAAATTCAAAAAAACATTTTTCGTAAACATTTCTACGAACCATATAGTTGCCCTCTGGTAAACCAAAACCGGTGCCCAGCCAAAAAGGTAAAAAATCCATTTTTTGTGGAGGAGGATCATCGAAAAAATGATAATTTGATATTTTCATTAGGTTTCCATCTTCTGACATATACTGAGGAAAGCCCCATACTAATGATATGTCGTTGTTATTTTCAAGGACTTCTAAACACCTCTTAAACCAATTCTTATCAAGGAAACCATCAGTTACACAGCATTGAATAATATACTTTCCACTCGACATTATAAAGGCTTTCTTAAACGCTTCATAAATCCCCTCATCAGGGTTTTCTTCTTCAGATATCCATCGTATATGAGGATATTCCCTTAAAACGTCAACTGTACTATCCGTTGATCCGCCATCAACAACAATATGCTCAAATTCTTTATAAGATTGAGCCAATACTGACTCAATGGTATCGCGCAAATAAATACCATGATTCAGCGATGGTGTAATTACTGATATCTTAGGTTGATTTGTATTTTTGTTACTATATGTCACTGTCTTAACCTCCAATCCATTTTCTATATGCTTTTATGAAAACCATTCTTATTCGACTTCACTGAACGATTGCTGGAGGACACACACACCTTCTCGAAAAGTCGGTATGTCCCAGGTTGTGGCGAAGGGCTGGCACTCAACAATAGTAAACACAGCCGCATTTTCCCAGGTATCAGTACGGTCACTCCTGGTCACTAAACTCAACAAAATGATGTACTGCCCACTGGTAATGGTAAGAGGCCCAATCTCTATCCTTACCTTCCTAACCTTGCTGCTAAAGTATTTGCCGTGATAGGGACCGGCTGTCCCACAGGCAACAAACTGCCCCAACTCATTATAAATATGGAACTCTGGAAAAAAATACCCGCCCGGCTCGCCGGCTAAGTCAACAATTAGAGTCATTTTGTCATTGTATCTAAATGCCATGGCATGTTCGCCTTTCTCATTCAGCATCTCAACGCGATTAACATAAAAGCTCTTCCCCTTAACCTCATCCGGACTTCTTTCAATGATGTAGGAAGATTCATCTAAAATTCTTACCTGTTGCCCTTCGTAGTTTCTCACCACCTCATCGGCGGTGCCCTTCTGTGTTATCTGTCCCTTATCTAACCGGATAGCGGTCTGACAGAGGCTGCGAATTGCCCCCATATTATGACTCACAAATATCACGGTGCGCCCCCCCTTAGCAACTTCACTCATTTTTCCGAGGCACTTTTTCTGAAACGCTATATCACCAACCGCCAGTACTTCATCTACCATCAGAATCTCCGGCTCAAGATGCGCAGCAACAGAAAAAGCAAGCCGCACGTACATACCACTGGAATATCTTTTTACCGGTGTATCCAAAAACCTCTCAATCTCGGCAAAAGCAACGATTTCATCAAATTTTTTCTTTATCTCGGCCCGTCTCATACCCAGGATTGCGCCGTTCATAAAAATATTTTCTTTGCCTGTCAGTTCAGGATGAAATCCGGTCCCTACCTCCAGGAGGCTGGCTACTCGGCCGTGAATATACGCTTCACCTTCCGTGGGTTCTGTAATCTCACTTAGTATCTTCAGGAGAGTACTTTTGCCTGCTCCGTTCCGGCCAATAATTCCTACCTTTTCTCCCGCCCAAATATCAAACGTAACATCTTTCAGCGCCCAGATCTCCCGAGGATTTTCATTTTTAATGTCTCTTTTAAAGAGATTTTTAACAGTGTTGGCCATAACATCGCGCAGAGCCCGGTAGCGTTCCCCTCCTCCCATGCCCAGTAAATAACGTTTCCCCAGATTTTTTACCGATATAATTGGTTTTTCCATAGCTTAAATGACGTCTGCAAAGGTCCTTTCCATTTTTCTAAAATATAGAAGTCCCCCTATAAAGATAACCAAAACGGAAACGGCGCTTATGATGATACCGGTCCAGTTTGGCGTTGCGGTTCCTAATATGCACCATCTGAAGCCATCGATCACGCCTGCCATAGGATTCAAAGAGTAAAGCAATTTCCATTTCTCCGGGATGATGGATGAGGAATAGGCAACCGGTGAGATATATTGGCCTGCCTGGACTAAAAAGGGCACAACATAAAACACATCCCTAAACTCAGCATTCAAGGCCGACAGCCATAGACCGACAGCCAATGCTGCTGTGAATGTCAATAGCACAAACAAGGGGAGATAAACGATATTGGCAGTAGGAACGATCTTGTACCAAACCATCATCCCGATAAGAATGACAAATGAAATACAAAAATCTATTGTTCCGGAAATGACGGCGCTTGTAGGGATGATCAGACGTGGGAAATAGACCTTGGATATGATCGAAGCACTGCCTACGATGGACTGACTTGAGGCACTCATAGAGTGCGCGAAAAACTGCCAGGGGAGGAGGGCGGCAAAGGTCAGAATGGGATAGGGAACGCCATCCGAAGGAAATTTTCCCAAATTTCCAAATATGACAGAGAAAACAACCATTGTAAATAACGGTTGAAGAATACTCCAGGCGATGCCGATGACTGTCTGTTTGTACCTCACCAAAATGTCCCGAAGAGCAAGAAACCAAAAAAGCTCCCGATACCGCCATAGTTCATTGAAATCGACGCCAATGAGTCCATGACGTTTTCTAATAACTTTAACATGTTCAGTATTCAATAATTGCCCTCCCGATATTTCCGTTCTCTAAATTCGTTTACCTTCGATCAAGTCGAAAGGATCTACACATATATAACAAAAAATTCTTGATGCGAGGTTGACTTTGTAAAGTCGGCTGTCTCATCCAGAGCCCTCACAATCCATTCAGTAGCTGGCACAACGCCTCGATTTTTTCTTGTTCCAGCCCTGGATAGTTGCCAATATACCAGCCGAAAAAGTGGACATGATTCACATTCGGATACTGCTCAAATTCATTGCCCATTATCTTGCGCAAATACGGTTGGCGCAACTGGTTGCCACCGCCGGAGAGCCCGCGCCGAAATTCGACACCGTGCCTGCGCAGCGCCTGCTCAACGCGGTCGCGCAGCGCCGTATCGGGTTCGTTGAGTACCAAAGTAAAGGCATAATTACAACTGCCCTCAACTGCAAAATCGGTCTGGTATTTCGTCTGGTCAAGACGAGAGAGAAACAGATCAAGGTTGCGCCTGCGCATCTTGTTATTCTCATCCAGCCGCTTGAGTTGTGAACGGCCAATTACCGCTCCAACCTCAGTGGGACGTACATTGTACGCAGGGAAGGCAAAGATAAAGTCTGGATTCAGATCGGGATGGTTTGTTATGTACGAGCTCCTGATTTCGTCTAACGTTGCTTCACGCACCATACCGTGCGAGCGTAACATGCGTACAGTTTCGTAAAGCATAGGATCATTCGTGCAGACCATGCCGCCTTCGATGGTGCTCATGTGGTGGGCATAGTAGAATGAAAAATTTGACATGAGTCCATATGTGCCAAGCTTACGCCCATTGAAGGTGGCACCATGAGACTCGCACACATCCTCAATCAAGGGGATGTTGCGGCGCTCAAGTTCATCCAATAGTTGCTGTGTGAGGGCATTGTAGCCAAGGATATGTGTAATAAATACAGCGTGTGTGTTGGGGTTGAGCCTGGCCAATACCTGTGCCGTATCCATTCCTAACGTACACCGGTCAATATCTACAAAGACGAGTGTAAAACCGTTTTGGAGAACTGCAGCAATGTCGGACACCCAAGTTAGTGGCGGAACGATAACCTCTCCGGGGCCGAAGGTCTCTTTCAGCGCGGCCATGGTCAGGAGGTTGGCAGAGGCGCCAGAATTAACAAAAACGCTGTATTTTACGCCAAGCCACTCGGACCATTCCTGCTCAAAGTCAAGCGTCTGCTTTGAGTGGGTCAACGGCGGATCGTCTTGTGATAAGTAGGCAATTACCGCGTCCAGGTCGGTGCGGGTAATATTGTTTCTCATCAAAGGCAAGTTCAGGTTTGATTCTGTTATCATTTGCACTAGCTCCAAATGGCTCTTTATGGCACTTTTCTTTTTCGCATTATCAAACTACATTTCGATACCAGTTATATGTAACCGCCAGCCCCTCTTCCAAGGAAAAGTGAGGAAGCCACCCTAAGTCCCTTATTTTACTGTTATCGAGGCTTTTTATGGGCATCCCGTCCGGTTTGCTCGTGTTATATACGATCGATCCATTAAACCCTACGACCCCGCGGATTTTTTCCGCCAAGTCACGGATTGAAAAGGCGGTTCCATTTCCCAGATTAATGGGTTCCGGTGTGTCATAGTTGTTCATAATAAACAAGTATCCGCCAGAAAGGTCTCCCCGTTCAAAACCGGAATTCCTACACTGACAATCGGCTGGCTTATTGGGAATTTCTCAGGCATTATTCAGAAACCGTAAACATACCATACTAAATTAGCTTTAACATCCTCACTGTTACTCTGACGATTTTTCTGAAAATTTTGTATGGCTTCAAATAAAGGGCATAGAGGATAGCAGCATACTGAAACAGAAATCCGTACACTGCATTATAGTCTTGCGGAAATGCTTTTTTTGTTTTAATTTTAATTTTCTTGAGGCAGGTCTTGCATAAAACAGGGCTGTATAGCCACGGCGAGTATTTAAAATAAGTATATTCGGAAACACTACCGCATGCACCGCACCTGACAGCAAAAGTATAAATATGTTTATTATTATAAAGCTCCTCTTTTCTTTTTGACGACAACACTGTGCCATGCATAAGATATTTTTGAGTTAATATGTAATAATACAGCTTTCTCTTGACGCTATTGAACTTCTTATCGCTTAATTTAGTTAAATTAATGACCGGGAATTTTTCTCTAATAAATTTCAGTTTATCCTTTATCAGATTATTTTTAAGGGCATACCTCCAAACCTTGGAATCTGGCACCGCTAGCAAACAACCCAAACCTATTTCGTGCTCCGGATGATTCTTCCACCACTCAAGGGATTCACTGATCGTCTCTTCCGTTTCTTCAGGATCGCCAATAATGATATTCCCACCCGTCCTTACCCCAATAGCGAGGCTTAAATTGTAAGCCTGTTCAATCTGTGCCCTAGATACACACTTATTCATGCTCCTAAGTATTATATCACTCATGCTTTCCATACCGATGCCAAGGTTAAACAAGCCCGATTTTTTTAAGACCTTCAGCATTCCTTCATTTACTGTATTCGCCATCCATTGAGCCATCCACTTAACATTATAACCCTTGATTCTCTCGGCAAATTCTATTATCCGCTTTTCATCCGTAGAAAACAGCTCATCAAGCAAATTAAAAATTTTTATATTATACCTGCCCGTCAAATAATCTATCTCTCTAAAAACATTGTCAAGCGACCGCTGCCTGTACTTGTTCCCAAGGGGATGATAACAAAAAGTGCAGTTAAAAGGGCACGACCGCGAGGTAACGATCTCACAATAAAACTGGTCCTCAAATATGTCAAAATACAGCCCTCCGATTGAAGGGTGCGTTATCCATTTAATCGAAAGGAGCTTATCAAATTCGAGCGCTTCATAATCAGGGAAAGGAAGTTTATCAAGATCATCTATAGCTTCCCGCGGCCCCGTCCGTATTAACCGCTTATTTTCATCATAATAAACGATACCGTCAATATTGTTGGGGTCGCCGCTATCGCACAACGCTGCAGCAAGCTCTGTCATTGTTTCTTCCCCCTCCCCCATAATGCCAAAATCGATAGGAAGGTTTGCTAACGCAAGTTCAGGATCTGAAGTAATTATTGCCCCACCTACGACAGTTATAATATCGCGTTTTATTTTTCGCGAAACCACCAGTACATCTTCCACCTCATTCCAGTAATATGACATTGCCCCCGTGCAAATAATATCAATGCTATTTTTACGAATGGCGTTTGCCAACAAGTTCTCTATGGGCTCCGGGGAATGGCAGAGATTTAAGCAATAAACATTAAACCCCTTAAGCTTCATATAAGAAATCACATACCCCATCCCTACAGGAAAAACGTATTCGTTACCCGTAGGAACATAACGGGGCACAACAAACAAAAAATTCTTCACAGAAGAGCTCCTTTAAAATGCTTTTCTTTTTGTTTTAACATTCCATTCCCTTTGTCTTCCACAATATAGTAATCATCGTTTACCCGGGTGGCCGGAATCCCTACAATGAAATTGGAACCATATTGGGACCTGTAAGCCTGGCATAGCTTGATACCGGCAATCTTGGCTACGGCATAAGCCTCATTGGTTGGTTCAAGACGGCCTGTGAGAAGAGAAGCCTCCTTCATAGGCTGAGCACAATCTCGCGGGTAACTGCACGAACTGGCAAGATAGAGCAATTTTTTACACCGTGGCGGCGAGCACATTCTATAATGTTACAGGCGATTAAAAGATTATCCAGCATGAGATCTGCAGGATACTTTATGTTTGCAGAGATACCGCCGGTTTTCCCTGCCACAAGGAATACGAGCTCGGGTTTTCTTTCACGGAAAAGTGTGTCAATCTGTGTGACATTTTTCAGATTTTCGTCTTTTTCACTGAAAGTTTTACAGTAGCCCACTTTTCCCAAAGCCCTATGAATGGCTGCTCCAATCAAAGTCTTTCCACCAGCCACATATATTGACCTGTCTATATTCATTGCATTTCCGCGGTTGACTGTCATAGATGTTATACTATGGTAACGATTTTGAAGTTATATGAAGTTTTACAGGATCTGGTTGTATTGGTTCAGTCCCCAAGTATTTTTCGTTTAATTTTAATTTTCGTTAAGTCTTCAATATTTTTTCGTTGCTCTTTACCGAATTTTCGTTCAATAAGATCTAAATATTCCGTGCGAGTATAGTACTTCTGCCATGCTTCATCTCGAAACTTCAGAACATCAGCATCACTAACATACTTTGTTGGTAACGGCTGACATTCATAAGAGAGGAAGGCGTACCCTTCGTACGAGTCAGGCAACTTCCAGCCGTTCTTAAGGGCCATATAGTACAGCGGACTGCCTGGAAGCGCCTGACACGGATAAAAGTTGGCGTGCTCGGTGTTAAGCTCGGTGGCTAGATCAAGGGTCTGTTGCATACTCCCATAGGTATCGTCAGGTAGACCAAAGATGAAGTTACCAACCACGTTGATGTCATGGTCTCGGACTTGCCCAATTGCCTCTTGAATATCAATTTCCTGGAATTTGCCCTTTGAGATCTCGCGCCTTATCTCCTGATTACCTGCTTCTATACCTAGTGCCAACCAGCGGATGCCCGCTTTCCTGAACAGTTTCAGATATTGCGGACGCACTGTGTCGACCCGAGAGTACGCCCACATGCGCAGGTTGTGACCTCGCTCAATCAAGCTTCTCAACAGAGGTTCGTAGTATTTTCGATTAAAGAAGAACATCTCATCCGAAATTCGGACGGTCTCGACTCCCATTTCGACAAGTTTGTCAAACTGGCGCAGGATGAAATCGGGCGACCAGTAACGTATTGTGGCAGAGTCGGCTGATACTATCCCGTCAGAATTGTCGACTCGATTTAGGATGTTGATCATACAAAAGTCACACTTGAAGGAGCAACCGAGCGATGTGTACAATGCAGCAAATGGCGTACGCAGATTGTGATTAAACTCAGCGTGCCAAAAGTGAGCTCGGTATAAATCGAGCGGCTTTTGCTTATACGGAAGCAAATCCCACGCATACCCCGGTAGATCTCGGTCCATAAGGTGCTGTGGAACAATCTGCTGTGGAGGGGTCAAAATCAGTATCCCGTTCTGCTTATAACCGATACCGTTTACTTTGCCTAATTCATCGTGCAGATCTGATAGCAGTAGATTGTGAAGCGCGTACACGCCTTCATTGAGCAGAACTATGTCCACGAAGTCGTAGGCAAGCACCTCTTTGGGTAGGGCACTTATATGTGAGCCAACAAAGCAGGTCGGATGTTCTGGATACGCCTCTTTGAGTTTAGCACACAACCTCACCGCACCACTCATATTCCTAGTACCAGCGTTTGGTTCTTGACCGTAAACTACAAAGCACACCAACCTCGGCTTTGCATCATGTATGCGCTGGACAGCTTGATCATCAGGCAGACGTTCTGCATTGCAGTCAAGGATAGCCGCCCCAAACCTTCGGGACCGGCACGATTGTGCGAGGAGCAAACTCCAAGTTGGAGTCTCAATCGCAGAGTGCACACGGCTCAATTCCTGATAAGATTTTCCAGAGGAATCCGACTCGACGAATAGTACATCAAGTCCTCGGTTAGACATTGCCACGCCAAGCCTCCAAGTAGAGATGCATATTTGTTTGTCAGGTCGACTAGCGGATTAGCGCTTCTATCTTCGCCTGTTGGCGACAGTAGGATAAAAGATGTTGAAGGCTCTCATTAAAACTGTATTGGGGTTTCCAACCCGTGGCTATAATAAACTTGTCCACGCTCGGTATCTGCAATGTCACATCGGCTGGGCGGAGCAGATATGGATCGAGGCGCGTCGGAATCGGTTTGTCTGCCATTGCTATCAATCGTTGCAGAAACTCGCCCACCGTCATAGTCGTGACGCCACCGATGTTGTAAACCTCTCCTGGTTCACAGTACAAAAGCGCTTCCCAATAAGCCCTCATCGCATCACGCACGTCAATCAGAGTACGGACAGAATCAAGGTTGCCGTGCACCAATTCCTGTTGCAATCCCACCTCAATCCGTGCCACCTGCCGGGCAAATGACGTCGCAAACAGGTCAGCGCGACGCGGGTTGAGATAGGCAAACATACGAGTGCGAATAATTCGCATCTTGTAGCTGACAAAGTAGGTATAGCCTAACAAGTCTTGCGCCGCCTTGGACACTGCATACGGGCTGGCTGGTCGCATGGGCGTATCTTCTTTGATTGGCACTTCCTTGGGGTCCACTTGACCATACACCTCAGAGGTACTGCACAGTTGGATAAGGGGGTCAAGTCTTGCCAGTCGAACTGCTTCAAAAAGATTACTTGTGCCGATGATGTTGTTGGTCAGCACCGTGTTGGGTGTGATAAAAGACGCTCGCACATTGGCATGCGCGGCTAGGTGGAAAATGGCGTCGGGCTGAATCTCGTGCAACGCAGGTAGAACCGAGCTCAAGTCTAGAAGATCAACCTCATGCACCTTGACCCTGGTGGAAATGTCGAAAAGATTGTTTTGGGTAGTGCTGTGCCACCTCGATAACCCATGCACTTGAACATCGGGATGATTCTCGACTAAATACTCGGCAAGATAGCTTCCGCCAGAACCACCAATCCCCGTGATTAGAACTCGTTGGAATGTTCTTGGCTCTCTCATACAAGACCTTGTGTTATTACTCTGAATGGCTGTTCTCTATCAGAACGGACCCTTGAAATCAGTTTCACGCAAGTCAGCCCGCTCGGCGGGCATCCAATGATTGCTTCCACCTTTTACCATTTTGCAGGCAGCGGCAACAATCGTCCGCGCGTTTGGATAGAACAATTCTTCCAGGGTTGGGGTGGGGGGACAAGTAACGGGCGCAAAGCCCATACGGTGAACCTGCGCTTGTTTCCCATGCAAACGTTCGAACACCTGCGCCGCAATTTCTGCGCTCGCACCGCAAGTTATCCAACTATTGTCCACTATAATCAACCGCCCCGTTTTCATGACCGAAGCGGCAATAGTATCAATGTCCAGAGGACTTAGCCAGATAGGATCAATAACCTCAGCACTGATGCCAATATCTTCCAAGTAATGTCGCGCCCTGAAACACTCTAGCTGCATGTACGATATTCCTACAAGGGTGATATCGCTGCCAGGAGCCACAATCCTTGCTTTGCCGGGCGGCACTGTATAAGTGTTTTCCGGGACCGGTCCCCTTTGAAAGTGTAACAGCCGGTGTTCAATGAACAGCACAGGGTTGTTGTCCCGAATAGCCTGCGTAAGACAGCCTTTTGCGTCATAGGGTGTGGTAGGAGTCACCACTCTCAATCCAGGCACGTGCATAAAGAACGAGTACAAAGCCTGGGAATGTTGCGCGCCTTGCCCCCAACTTTTACCGATCAACGCACGAACGACTAACGGCAAACACTCTTGGCCCCCATACATATAGTGAGTCTTAGCTGCCATATTGATCAATTGGTTCATGGCCAACATCAAAAAGTCCATTCGAATATGCACATGAATCGGGCGCAACCCGGCCAAGGCCATGCCGATTGCAACTCCCGTCATAGCATCTTCAGAAAGGGGAGTATCAAATACGCGCGCAGTGCCATATTTTTGTACCAACCCTTTGGTCGTTCCGAGAATCGCCTTCGGGTCATCCACTCCCAACCCAAGAACGATCACCGACGGGTCTTGCTCCATTGCCTGATCAGTAGATTCTCGCACGGCCTCTGTATACGAAAGAATACGGTCCACTCATTCCTCCTTAAAAACATCAGTATACAGTTCCGGCGCGGCTGGGAATGAACTTGCCTCGGCGAATTCGAAAGCTTGTCGAATTTCAGATTCGACCTCATTTTCGATCTGTTGACGGTCTCGCGTTGGAATCAAAGCCGCCAATCGCTGCACTTGATCGTTTTGGATCCAAGGTTCCGCCTCGCTCTGGGCGCGGTAGCCTAAGTGGAAGTCTTCATTAGGACCCACATGCTCCCGCCATCGGTAGGTCATACACTCGAAGAAAACTGGCCCGGATTGTTTGGCACAAATTGCCCGGGTCGCCCTGCTCACACGTTCAAATATTTCCAGCACATCATTGTTTTCAATTCGGTCTGCCGGGATGCCGTAGGTCCGTACGCGCTCGACAATGTTGTCTTTTGGCTGGCGCGTCAGTTGGTGTGAATGGATAGCATATCGATTGTTTTCACATATGAAAACAACGGGGAGTTTTTTCACTGCCGCAAAGTTTATGCTTTCATGAAAGACTCCTTCATCCGTTGCTCCGTCCCCGAAAAAACTGACGACAATAGCGTCCTTACGTTGATATTTCAAGGCGTAGGCATAACCAACAGCGCTGGGTATTGTGGTGCCTACTACAGCTGAGGTCCCCATAACACCATGCCTGACATCCACCAAGTGCATTGATCCCCCCTTGCCCTTGGCACAACCAGTAATCTTGCCATACAACTCAGCGATCATCTGATTAAGGTCACCGCCCTTCGCCAGATACATGGCATGTCCCCGGTAAGTACCGAATACGATATCATCTGGACGCAACGCCTCGCATACACCCACCGCGACGGCTTCTTGACCTATCGAGAGATGCACCGGGCTCTTGATCTTGTCTGAAGGGTAGACCCGTGCGATTTCCTCTTCCACCCTGCGAATACGATATAGTGATCGGTAAAACCTATCGTACACTGTCCACCTCCCCGACCAACTCTCGGAAGGGTCGAATCGCCCGGCTCGCCTGTGCTTGCTCTGCTGCTCGGTAATCCTGCTCGGGATCGAAAAAGATAATCTGACTGCCGGAAAACTCGAATCTGAAGGGAACATGAATCAGATGGCTCAACGACTCGCTCACAGCACCATGCCGGTCAGGCGGCACAAACAGCAACATAAACCCACCCCCGCCCGCGCCGGTTAACTTGCCGCCGATTGCCCCCGCTTCAATGGCCCGTTGGTAGATATCATCTACCTCTGAATTGGAAACCTTATCGCTCAGACTGCGCTTGACCGTCCACGCCTCCTGCATCAACTCACCAAAGGCAGTCAGATCCTGGCTACTGCTCAGCACAGCAAGCGCTTCCTTGACAAGATCTTTTGTAATACGCAGTTGACGCTTTTTGTTCGCGATATCATTTACGTAAGTTTGGGCAACATCAGCCGCTGTACGTTTGAGGCCGGTATAGAACAACATCAGGTAAGAATTCAGTTCATGGATACGCTCCTGGGATATGGTAACTGGTCTGACCGCGAACTCATCATCAGCGTGAAACGTAATGTGATTGAGGCCGCCGTAGGCGGCCTGGACCTGGTCTTGTGAGCCGACGGTCTCCCTGAGTATCTCCTGCTCAATGTGAATGCTTTCCAGCACCAACTGCCGCTTGCCCGGCATACATCCCTTGAGAGCATACATAGCATTCAAGAGTCCGACGGTAAACGCAGAACTGGATCCCATGCCACTTCGGGCAGGTAGATCTCCATCGTGGTGAATCTCTAGGCCGCGGTCGTTGTTAAGATAATGTAACACTCCACGCACAGACGGATGTGTGATCTCGTCAACCGTCTGACAATTCTCAATTTTGGAATAGACCACGCGGAACCTGTGTTCAAAGAACGGTGGAAGATAACGAACTGAGATATAGCAGTACTTGTCAATCGTGGCGGCTAATACTGCACCGCCGTGCTGGCGATACCAGGCAGGATAGTCAGTTCCACCACCGAAGAAAGAGATACGAAAGGGTGTTCTGCTTATGATCATGAATCCCCACCTCCTTTTACTCGACTCGTCTCCGTTTATCCAGCGAGAAAAATACCTCTGCTACGGCATATGATTCTGGTGTTCCAATGTCGAGAAATCGCTCCACGCTTTGGTATCCATAAAATTTTCTGCCAATCCAGGCCGGAAGTATTTCAACTTCAAGGGATACACGCCGATTCAAGGGTATCGAAAGAATTACATCTCTCGTTAGGAAATATACCCCTGCATTTATCCATCCTGGACCGCCTTCCCCTCCTTTCTCATTGAAACCCACCAAGCTACCATCAGGGTTAGCGTGTACACGACCATACCTCTTTGTGTCCGGAACTTCGGTCAACACTAAGGAAGCTGCTGCCTGTTTATCACAATGCCAAGACCAGAACGCTCTGAGATCGACCTCACAATAAGAGTCTCCATTCATAACTAAAACTGGCTCCGAGTCGATCATGTCCATAGCAAACCTTATTGCTCCTGCTGTGCCTAATGGAAATGATTCTCGTGAATAGACTAAGCGTAATGTGCCATATAAATTGCCAAATTCTGTTTCCACCTGCTCAGCCAAATAGCCTGTGCACAGCACGACAGACTTGATTCCAGCGTCGGATAACTGATCCAGTAGGTATGATAGGAAAGGACGGCCCCGAATTTCGACCAGCGGTTTTGGACGATCCGGAGCCATAGATCTTAATCGTGTCCCCTTCCCACCCACCAAGATGGCAGCAGTTATATTTTCCAGCTTTTCGGCTCTTCTCATTTTTCGCTATCCAGAGTCTTCTTATCTGAATTGACTAACAGGGATCCATCATCAAACATTCTTGAACAAAGCTCGTCCCATCATACTATAACCCTTCAACAACTCCTTGATCCCTTCCTCGATTGAACGCTTTGCCTCAAACCCAGCTTCTCTCAACCGCTGATTCGAAACAATGTAATTTCGCCTATCAGGATCACTACCTACTTCCGAAAAGTGGATATAGAAGTTCGGAACATATTGTTTGATCTTCAGTGCAAGTTCTTCTTTAGATAGGTTAGCCGAGTCAAGTCCAACATTGTGAGGTTTCCCTACCATTCTATCAGCGTGCTCAATAGAATGGATGAAACAGTCAGCCACGTCTCGGATATGGATATAGTTACGCTTGAAGTTCTTCTCGAAGATTACTATGTAGCCATCTGTGATCGCCGCATAGACAAAGTTGTTGACCAGCAGGTCCAGTCGCATCCGAGGAGACATGCCGAATACAGTGGCTAATCTCAATGTAATCGTGTTGGGACTATTGAGTAGCTCCAACTCTGCATCGACTTTTGTCTGGCCATAAAGTGTAATGGGTTCAAGAGGTGTTTCCTCTGTGCAAAAAACATCACCGGATTTTGTACCATAACCACTATTGGTGGTGGGGTAAATAATCAATTGAGAAGGGCTTCGCAGACGGTTTACCAGCCTTATGGCGTCCAGATTCACAGAAGTTGCCATCCAGGGATCACGATCACAAGCTGGCGCACCTACAACCGCTGATAGAGGAATTATGACGTCAATATTCTTAATTAGTTGATTAATTGTTTTTTCATCCCGTACATCTCCCCTAACGAAATTAAATTTCTCGTGTGCACAAAGATGAAAAAGCAAACCCTGCCCATGAGCAAGATTATCAAGCACGGTTACACTGTAACCATCCCTCAATAAATGCTCACAGAGAATAGAACCTAAATATCCCGCACCACCGGTTACTAACACATTAATTGACATCTTTGATCCCTTTCCCTTAGTAATTTCAAAGTTTTATTTTTCATTTCTTTCTACCCGAAGATGCTTGTATATCGTTTCCCAATAAACACAATTTTTTCCATGCTTGGAAAAGATCGCACTTTATTCTGCCGGGGTACTCACTCATTTGGTAAACGATGAGAGAAGTTGGGATGCCAAGACGTAAAGAGATCCATTGAATAAAAACAAACGGATTGCGAAAATAGCTATCATGGAAAGGGAGTCTTTTCCCATATTCTTGGAAAATTTGATGGTCTGAGCATCTTATCAGTCCTGCCATAACCGCATAAATATTTAAAACCATATAGCTATAATGGCCGTATCTATACTTTTTGGCATACTCAGGGCAATTTGATTGCACTATTTCAGGATCCAGCAAGAGAAGGTAATCATACCAGAATTGAGGGGTTAGTCCCTCTGTAATCTGCAAATAGTCCTCATCACAGCCCGCAAGGAACTCATGGTCAATAACAATTTTGGGAGAAGGGGCAAGTCTGAAAACTTCCAGGATCACAAGTAACCAGCCATAACCCGTATCTCTTGAAAAAAACACGTTCATGATTTTGTTTCTGTCTGGTCATGATAGCTTGGAAAAGAGGAGCTAAGCCCCAAAAATTCAGATCAGGGTCATAGACCGCGCAGGAATCTACTGCGGAGAGAGGCTGATTTATCGAACAGCCACATGTCTATTTCACTACCCACAAAGAACAGATGATTGTAACGATATTTCGCAATTTCCGAGAACAGACCTGTTACCATCTGAGTCAGTCTACCGCCCACTTTTATATCTCTAGTCCGCCGTGAGTAAAGGTCCAACGTGACAAGCAGTTGCTTCTGCTTGCTAGTAACCCATGGCAACCAGTCTATCTGGCAGTTTTTGCTCCAGAACGGATCGCGGTGAGCCCAGTCCGCCGTCCGTTCGGGCCTAGTCATTCCCTCGCGGATAGCCAGCTCTAGAAAATCGGTTCCAGGTAGTGGCAAATACAACTGCAAGAAAATGTTGCAGTTGGGGTGGATCGAACGCATTTCCACAGCAGTCTTTACTGTTTGCTGGATCTCCTCCCACGTTTCAGTCGGGCTGCCGATGATCCCGCCGCCTGAGTAGGTGATATGAGGATACTTTTCCGCCAGGAATCGAATCGTCTGAAGGATGATCTCCCGTTTAATACCCTTACGCATTAATTTGAGAATGCGATCTACTCCTGATTCCCAGGCCAAGAAGATAGAAGTTGCCTTGAACTCATCCAGAGCCTTCATGATCTCGGGGTGTTGGTGCAAGTAGCTGATGCGCACGAGTACGGTGTCAGGCCTCATTCCTAGATCGACCAAGCCCCGCATGATCTGCAAATCCCTCTCCTGGAGAAACAGAATATCATCGGTCATGAAAAAAGTCTCGACCCCATACCGATTTTTGTATTCCTTGGCATGTCGCAACACGTACTCGACCGAAAATTTGCGGTAGGAGTGTGAGTAAAATTTCGCGATATCACAGAAGCCACATCGGAACGGACAGCCACGGGAGCTCTGAAATATCATAGAGTGACGGCTGCCACTCACATATTGAGATATATTGTCAAGCAAATCAAAGTCAAAATCAAGCGTGTCCAGATCTTTGATTAACACAGGAGGAGAATTCCTACAGACCCCTCCATCCTTCTTCATGACCAAGCCCGGGATGGTCTCAAAGCCTTTGTTCGCTTCGATCGCTTTGGCAAACTGGACAATACCCTCCTCTCCCTCGCCCATGAACACATAATCAATACACGGTTCGGCAAGGCACTGCTCTGGGATTGCTGTGGGATGGTGGCCACCCCAAATAATCGGGATCTTTGGCTCCAGATTGCGTACCCACTGGCTGAGCACCAAGTTATGCAAGGTGCTTACTCCAGTGAGTACCGAGACTCCCATGAATAGTGGTGTGGATATGGCGATCTGGCGCGCAGTTTCCTCTATTTGGTACTGGGTAATGTGATACAGTTTAACCGGATAGCCTGCCCTCTTGAGCGCACTGCCCAGATAGATGAGACCCAGAGGCAGATAGCGTGGCTTGGCCTCTGGACCATCTCCTTGCACTACATTCACTAAAGCAATCATAAACTCTCCTTATTCACCTTTGCATCCCGCGCAATACTTTACACTCCAACCCGAACTGCCTGTCAAGCGATCCCTAATCGGCATGATCTTATTTTTGCCCGGTTATGCTGGCTTGAGAAAGATAATCAAGTCCAAAAGGTTCAGAATCTGTCGCGCCCGGTGGGCGTAAGTGTGCCGCACGGCCAAGAATACCCGGGTGTTGATCGAAGACGAGCGGCCGGCCCTGGAAGCCATGGACGTTTCCTTATTTGGATAAGGCCATTGCTTAATCTTGATTCATCCCAACCCGTTGGGGGCGATTGGACAGAACTAACATCCATATCAACGATATTAGAGAAAAACCAACAATGTGAAACTAGTACGATGGCGGTCGCCAGAACATACCCCAACATGACTATGCTGCTCAGCGTGCCCACATAGGCAATCATCCCCATGGCGAATATGAAACGCAGTCATTGCGACAGCGCTTAATGCCAGGCAGTCACCGCCCGCTGGCGCGCCGCGCTTTGCATGGTATCTAATGCTCTCTCATAGCTGGAAATCAGGGCAAACAGAAACCCTGTCGCCGCCAAACCAATCCAAGCAGCCTGCTCGGAAACCCATAGCCCTATCAGCACCAGCCCCGCAACCCCCAGAATAAAAACACTGGCCCGCACAAGCATATCCCATACACCGATCGAGCAGGCCCGCACTTCATTAGCTTCTTGGGCCGGCCCAAAAAACCCCAAGACGCCTTGTTGGAGAGGTCCGAAAGCCAATTGTGTCACCAACCCGCCTACAGTTAACCCAAGCGCCAACTCCCCATACCGGGTTGGATTGAGCGCCACCGTGAGCAAACGCACACCCACCATCCCACCTAACGCGGCTAAGACTTGACCTAATCCAATCCAAAAGACTTCCCCGCCTAAACGCTGGAAGCGTGGAGATAGAATCCTACCTACCCCAAGTGACTTGAACATCATTCTCCGATGCTGGACAACAAACTGCGCTTTATTCTTCCGGGATATTCACTCATCCGGCAAACAATGGGAGAAGCTGGAATACCAAGGCGCAAGGAGGTCCACTGGATAAAAACAAACGGGTTACGAAAATAGCTGATATGAAAAGGGAGTTTTCTGCCATATTCCTGGAAGATTTGATTATTACGGGCTTGCGTAACGCCAGCCAGCACCGCATAAATAGCCTGCACGATATATCCATAGTGACGTAACCTGTATTCTCGCGCATACTCGGGGCAATTTAACTTCACAATCTCATGATCCAGCAAGAGCATGTAATCATCCCAGTATTGTGGAGTGAGTTCATCGAATAGTTTTGTAAATTCGTCATCGCAGCTTGCAAGGAAATCATGATCAATAACGACTCTCTTCGAGGTTGACAATTGTATGATCTCAAGGATGACTGCCAACCAGCCATATCCAGTATTCTTCAAGTGACTTGCGTTGGCCAATGCATTTCGTAGGTTTCCGGCGCTGACCACATATTTACTCAACTTGCCCAGATACAGGATATTAGGGATGGCCTGGCGCAGGTCCGTAATCACCTCGATCCCGTTCCTGTTGCCGTGCCACCTTTTTACGGAGCCCGGCGGCTGCTCAAACTCAAAAGTCAATACAGTTGGCCTGTATCTTGTCAAGGTGTTTATGATCTTACTAAGTGAGCCCTGTTTGGGAATATCGTCATCGCTGAGAAGCCAGAAATATTCCGTCCGCGTGGTCTCATAAAGTCCCCAAATATTTCTCAAGGCTCCGATGTTCTCCGAGTTGGTACGAACCACAAGCTTTTCTCGAAACGAATGTGATTGTAACATCATCTGCGTATCATCAGGAGAACAATTATCGGATACAGTAATACGAATCGTGGTGTCAATCGGAGTGGCCCCAATTTCGCTCTCCAGGATCGTCAACAGACGCTCCAGTTGCTTCCTGCGGTTATATGTGGGAATACATATTTCTAAGAAAACGTTTTCACTGTTTGTAACAACTCTCGGCATAACTTACGGACGCCTCTTCATTGACGAGTTTGGCAGGAGATCACAGCCACACAACACCATCCCGAGATGTAAACGAAAACCCGCTCATGTCGCTTCCATTCAATTGGCTGGATAAAAGGTTCCATCTCTGTGATTGGCCGACCGAAAGCGATTTTAGGATAGACATTACAAAAAGTATTTATCATAACCTGCAAGAGAAATGGGGTTTGGGGATCATGCCACATTTTCTCCAAGGCATGTTGTACATCAGATTTATCTTCTACCGTGTAGGAAGCAATCCCATATGCCCGGGCTATCTGAGCAAAGTCAGGTGCCGAGTAGCCCCAATAGGTGGATTGATAACGTTCCCCGAAATAACTTTGCTGGAATTGACGTACCATACCATACCATAGCATTGGTTGTTGATAATAACCATTTTGATAGGTAGCTGGTTGGCTACCACAGTTTGGAGTTCCTGGATATTTAATTGAAAGCCTCTATCATCGGCTATCATGAATACTGGTCGATAGGGGCAAACCAAAGCAGCGCTAATAGCTGCAGGCAAAGCGAAGCCGATTGCGCCCATCCCTCTCGATATCAGAAAACGCTGACCTTTCCGGCCCCAGAGAGAAATATTGCCTTAGCACATACCCAAGTAGCTCTCCGCTTGTGACTGACCACCGTGTACCAAGTCAATCACCCACCATAGGGATAAGCATATACTTCCTCAGCCGTTCACTGCTAACTTCTGGCATCTGTACCTCCAAAGGATTACCAGGCTTTACCTTAGGATAGCCGGCCCAGGACTGGTGAACGACGACCTCCAGTAATGCGGGGCCCTCGGCCGATAGTAGCCAACCTACCGCATCCTTTACTCGCAGGTTGTCTTCCAAGCGCATAGATACTATCCCATACGCGGAGGCGATTTTTTGGATATCTGGACAACTGTATCCCTCCTCAGTCGCAGGGTGTCCACCTGGGAAGTTTTCATTCTGGAAATGCCACATCAACCCTAGCACACCATTATTGAGAACGATGATCTTGATGGGAATGTGGTTGTGCACGATTGTTTCAAGTTCTGGAATGCTCATTTGGAAACCACCGTCACCCACGATGGAAACGATCTGTCGACCTGGGCAGGCAAAGTACGCTCCCATACCGGCAGGAATCGCGAACCCCATGGTGCCAAGACCACCCGATGCGAGAAAGCGCTGACCGTCTCGAATTCCCAACTCTTGTGCGGCCCACATCTGATTATTTCCAACATCTAAAATGAATATCTCGCTCCCCTCTGAAATTTCTGAGAGTTGACGGAAAAAGGCCTTCGGATTTACATTCTCCTCGCTTCCCACGCCGTCTATGTCGAACTCTGCTTTCACCTCTCTTATGTAGTTCAACCAGTTCGCGTATCTTTCCGAGGCCTGTGGTTCAGCAACCAACAGTATCTTTTCAAAGAAACATCTCAAGTGGGAATGGATAGCCAAGTCGGTTACCATTGTGTTGTTCAATTCATTTGGATCAATGTCCACATGGATTTTCTTGGCAGCACGAGCAAAGGTTTTGGGATTAGCAGTCTGCCGGCTATCCAGACGTGAACCCAGGGCGATTACAAGATCACAATTTGCCAGCGCTATGTTGGCATAGCGGTTGCCATAAGACCCAAGGAATCCAACAAAGAGTGGATGGTGATGCGGGAACACATCCTTCCCCATCAGGGAAACAACTACTGGGACTTGGAGACGATTGACGAATTCCATTAGCAGTGCTGAGGCCCCAGATGTTCTCACACCACCACCAACCAACACGATAGGTCTATTAGCACTACTAATTAAGTCCAGAGAAGCCTTAACCTCAGTATCGCTTGCGACAGGGTCGTTTCCTAAGACGGGCCCCGTTGCTAGCTCTCCGGCAGTCACTTCGTATCGCTGAACGTCGGAGGGTATATCGAGGAGCACGGGGCCAGGACGGCCAGACCTAGCTATTGAGATGCTCTTGCGCAACATTACCACCATCTCGTCTCCTGTCCTCGCCATCATTGCATACTTCGTAATCGGCCGACCAATACTGACAATGTCAGCCTCCTGGTATCCGAGTTGCCGAACCGGGCGGTCAAATTTGTAGGTGCCCGTCGTCACTTGGCTAGTTAAGAACAGAACAGGGACTGAATCAAAGAAAGCGTCAGCAATTCCAGTAACTAGATTGGTTGCACCAGGACCACTCATAGTAGCAGCCACCCCCAACCGTCCTGATGCGCGCGCATATCCATCAGCAGCAAATGCAGCGTTCTGCTCATGGCGCATGGGAACGTACGATATCCCGTCCGTCCTATGGAGAGTGTCGAGCAACCAAGCGTTGGTCCCTCCAGCATACGTAAAAACATGAGATACGGCTTCGTGCTTCATCAGGTACTGAACGATGAAATCTGTGCCCTTCATCGGTCCTCCTTTTTTGTTGTGAGACATGGGGATTGTCCATCTCTCAATTGCTAATCTCACGGGCCCAGGCGATGGTTCTTACCAGTGCTTCGTCCAACCCAAATTGCGGACATATACCCACTTCAGATTTCAGGCGAGTGATATCTGGAATATAGCGCGCAGGTTCCCGGCCAGATATGGGGTCACGTGCAACAACAATTTCTGATTTGCTACCAATCACGGCTACTACCTTCCGAGCCAATTCAAGAATACAGATGGGTTCTTCGGAACCGACATTATAGGCACACCCTATTTTCCCATCAAGGAGAATTCTCCACAGAGCAACCGTTAAATCGGCACTGTAGCAGTAACTACGAAGCGGTGTGCCATCCCCTTCGATATGAATGGGCTCTCCTTGTAGTCCACACCGAATAAACTGGGTTATAGCAAAACCTGCATCAAGACTCTGATAAGGCCCTACGAATGTGAAAGGACGAGCAATTATACTAGACATGCCATGCGTCTGACGGAACACGCTACACAAAACCTCTGCGTAACGCTTTGCCTCACCGTACGCCCATGCAGGCTCCATAGTGTCAGGGCCACCCGAATAGTCCTCAGCCAACCGAGGAAGATCCGGTGGTTGCCTCCCGTATACCGCACCAGAACTAATGTGCAAAAGGCGTCCAACATTGTGTTGCACCGACTGTTGCAAAACCTGACGTGTACCATTTACAATTCTTTCGGCGGTCCCCAATCTATCACGGCTCAACTCCTTCGGGTCGACCGGGGCTGCAGCATGAATCACATAGTCGAATGATTCGGGAAACTCAAATGTGCATACATCTCCGTATAGGATCAAGATGTCCCGACGATTCAGCAGGTGCGGGGCAGTGCGCTCCAACCGCTGAGGATTGCGCGCTAAACCAACCACTCTGCACGATGAACAACTGTACGAATCATTAAGTAAGGCCAGTGATTCTAGCAGGTTGGTACCTATGAATCCGGTTGCCCCAGTAATCAATATGCTTTTGCCTTTCAGCTGTTCTAGACGTGATTCAATTGATTGAATGATGAAATGAGCATCCTGTTCGACGATTCTACTCTTCACTCAGCATACCCTCTTGTCAAGATTCCTCGCAGCGTTTCTCAAAGCCCGCCAGCATATGTTGGCCATCCGATAGAAGGTGAAATACACCTATCATATATTCTAATGCTGTTTGCGGAAGTCCAGGATACACGCCGACCCAGAAGGCATTATTCATTACAAAATCCGAGTTTGCCAGTCTGCCCACCACACGATGTGGTATTTCCTGATAAGCTGGCTGGCGTACCAAGTTTCCACCAAATAACAATCGGGTCGCAATTTTATGTTTTTCTAAGTAGCGTATTACCTGATTCCGCGTGAAGGGTGCTTCTGGTCGCACAGCCAGTGGGAAACCGAACCAACTTGGTTCACTACCCGAGGTTGGTTGGGGCAATATGAAGAACTGCTCTAAGTCTTTTAATCCCTCATTCAACACTTGAAAATTACGCCGCCTTGTTTCAATGAACTTGGGTAGCTTCTCAAGCTGTGCAACCCCCACAGCTGCTTGCATATCAGTCAGCTTTAGGTTGTAACCGATATGGGAATAAACATATTTATGGTCATATCCATAAGGCAATCCCCCCGGTTGCCAATCAAACCGTTTGCCGCAGGTGTTTTCCTGACCCGGCTTGCACCAGCAATCTCGCCCCCAGTCCCGAAAAGATTCTACAAGGGTTTTCAGTTTTGGGCTATCGGTTAGCACGCATCCACCTTCGCCCATTGTAATATGATGTGCCGGATAGAAGCTCACCGTGGATAAGTCACCAAATGTACCCACCTTCTGGTTATGATATGTGGCACCTACTGCATCGCAGCAATCTTCGATAAGCCACAAATCATGCTTACGCACAAACTCAGTCACCGCTCCCAGGTCGAAGGGGTTACCGAGCATGTGGGCCAACATCACTGCCCGGGTCCGTTCAGAGTAGGCCTCTTCAAGTTGCGTTACATCTACATTGTAAGTCGGTATTGTCACATCTAAAAATACCGGAACAAGCTGATTCTGGACAATGGGATTGACTGTTGTTGGAAAACCCGCTGCAACCGTGATAACTTCATCGCCAGGATTCAGATGCTTCTCGGCCAGCTTTGGCGAGGTCAGGCAAGAGAGTGCAAGTAGATTGGCCGAAGAACCGGAATTAACCAATGCGGCATGGCGCAAACCAAAAAGGCGGGCAAATTCATGCTCGAACTGATCGGCAAAGCGTCCCGTAGTTAGCCAGAAATCAAGTGAGGCTTCCACAAGACATCGTAGTTCTGTTGCATCAAAAAACCGACCTGAAACCGGCACAGGTGTTTCGCCAGGAACAAAGTCACAAGAAGGGAAGGCAGTATCGTAATATTCAGTCACTAATTTCAAAATTTGTGTGCGAATCTCTTCCGCCTTAGCACTCATTGGAGAAAAACTCTCGGTACCACACAATGGTCTTTTGCAGCCCTTCATCAAGATTAAACAGCGGTGACCAACCCAATACCCTGCGAGCTTTGGCGGCGCTCAGATATTGATGTCTGATCTCATTTCTGATCTCACTACGCACATCAGGTTCTAAGTCAGATCCCATCAGCGCCAAGATGCGCTGCACCAACTCAAGCACGGGTATCTGAATTTCGTTAGAGAAATTGAACGCCTCACCGCGTAGGTCAGAATTTTCTGCTAACCGTTCGGCCAACAGCAAATAGGCAGCCGCACCATCCTCAACATAGAAGTAATCACGAATGTAACTCCCATCAGAGCGGATTATAGGACGCTGCCCACGTAAGGCAGAACGGATTGTTCCTGGGACGATGCGGTTCCAGTTCAAATCTCCGCCGCCATAAAAGTTGCCGCAGCGGGTAATGGCTACCGGCAAAGCAAAGGTCTTGGCATAAGCACGAGCGATCAAGTCAGCGCAGGATTTACTAACATCGTAAGGATGCTGACCCTGCAAAGGGGTGCTCTCGTCGTAAGGTAACCGCTCTTGATCGCCATAGGCTTTATCGGACGATGCGACCACAATTTGCTTGACGCTCTTGCTACGGTGGCAGGCTTCGAGTAAGGACCAGGTACCCTGGATGTTTGTCTCAAAAGTCGAGATCGGGTTGCGATTGGCAATGCTCACGATAGTTTGGGCTGCCAGATGAAAAACCGTGTCAACTTCGTATTCCCCTAATACCCGTTCCAAGAGCGGCTGGTCACGCACATCGCCTCGCACCACTTTCACCTGCTCGATTAACTGCGTGCGCACAAATTCACACTGGGGTACCCAATCACGTACTAAGCACACCACATCAGCGCCCGAGTCAAATAATCTCCGCACTAACCAGCCGCCTAATAAGCCAGTTGCACCCGTAACAAAAATGGAGCGATCTCGCCAGAATGATGACTTCATTCCCACACCTTCCAAGGGCCCTTGCCGCTGGCCCACAGTTCATTCAGGTATTTGTATTCACGGTAAGTGTCCATCGCAAAGAAAAAACCGCTGTGGCGATAGGCCATTAATTTCCCTTCATGGGCCAATCGTTCCAAAGGCTCTTGCTCCAAAACACAATCATCTCCGCCCAGATAATCGAAAATCTGGCGATTAAAGACGAAGAATCCTGCACTAGCCCAGCCGTCTAACTGTGGTTTCTCCGCAAAGTTCAACGCCCTGCCTGTATCATCCACATCCAAAAGTCCAAAACGGGAAATAGGCCGCACTGTTGTCATTGTAACGAGCTGACCATGTGCATGATGGAAATCCACCACAGCCGCGATGTCGATATCAGCAACTCCGTCTCCATACGTAACCATAAACGTATCCTCCCCTATATACTTCTCTACTCTTTTTACCCTTCCACCTGTCATGGTTTCCAGACCGGTGTCCACCAATGTAACGGAAAAATCTTGTTCGTTGTGTGCGCCATGATAGTTAATTCGATTCTGGTTCCCGAGGCAAATTGTGAAGTCGTTGTTCATCGCCTCATAATTAAGGAAGTACTCCTTAATCATGTTGCCGCGATAACCAAGGCAAAGTACAAAATCGCGAAACCCATAATGAGCGTAAATTTTCATTATGTGCCATAAAATTGGCCTACCGCCTATTTCAACCATAGGTTTAGGACGAAACTCGGTTTCTTCACGGAGACGAGTACCTAAACCACCACAGAGAATCACTACCTTCATAATCCATCCTCCGGATTCTTGAAGATTTTTAAAAAGGGAATGGTTCTATTTTTTATCTCTATATCAATCAAGGGTTTTCTTCAATCCTTCTTCGAAGGAAGTCATGGCCCTAAGACCAAATTCCTTCTCTGCCCTCGATGTATCCAACATGCGCCTGGGTTGGCCATCTGGCTTCGAGGAGTCCCAAACTATTTCTCCATTGAAGCCTGTTAACTTTGCAATCAATTGAACTAAATCTTTTATAGAGATCTCAAATCCCGCTCCGAGATTTATAGGATCTGGTTTGTTGTACTTTTCAGCAGCCAAAATGATTACCTCTGCACAATCTTCTACATAAAGAAATTCCCGTGTAGCCTTACCCGTACCTCAAACGGTCACGAAGTGACCAGGTTCAGGTTTAGGTTTAGGTTCAGAAAAACCCTCATCCTGCTCCATTCGGAGCTTAACTTCTACACATTTACGGATGAGGGCGGGGATGACATGGGAAGATTCTGGATCAAAATTGTCTTTTGGGCCGTAAAGGTTTACGGGTAAAAGATAGATTGCGTTAAAACCGTATTGTTGTCTGTAAGCTTGCGCTTGAACTAAAAGCATCTTTTTTGCCAATCCATAGGGAGCATTGGTCTCCTCAGGATAGCCATTCCATAAATCTTCTTCTTTAAATGGCACGGGAGAAAACTTTGGATAAGCACAGACGGTCCCAACAGTCACAAATTTTTCGAGACCAACTTGCCTTCCCACTTCCATCATCTGGACACCCATCATGAGGTTGTCATAAAAGAATTTTCCAGGACTTTCACGATTGGCCCCAATCCCCCCCACTCGGGCAGCCAGATGAATCACAATATCAGAGTTAGCATCTCGATAGAGCCTTTTCACGGCTTCCATCTCAATGAGGTTATAATCCTTGCTTCTCGGAACAAAAACCTCCTTGCATCCACGCTCTTTAAGTTTCTCCACGACAAAAGAGCCAAGGAACCCGGCGCCACCGGTGACAAGAATGCGTTTTTCTGAAAAGAAAGACACATTTATGAACTAAGCACTAAGCAGTAAGCAGTATGCAGAAGACCCTATGAGCTTTTTATTGATTTTGGGCAGAATTTTTCGGGTTTTTCGATCATTCCATACAGCATTCGATTAACTTCGTCATACCCAGAAACAAGCTCGTCATATTTTTCCTTAATGAGATAGCCAGTATCTTTGGCAAAATCTAACCAAACCTCGGTCTCACCCGCCTCGCCAGCTGCATCGACGATCTTACTGATAAACATTTTAGGATATAACCGCTTCTTCCATGCCTCGGCAATATTTGCCGCTATGCTTCTGGATGATCGCCTTATCTGATCGGTAAGTGAATATCTTTCTTCTTTAGGAAATGTCTTTGTAATTTCGAATAATTCTATTGCCAACCTGTACGCCAACTGGTAAACCTTCAAGTCCTTATACCCTTTATAGCTCATGACTAGACCGACAAAGTAAGCACTATGTAGTAAGCAGAAACAACTGAAACCATATGACGTAACCGAAAAAAGTGCATACTCCTTAGTCCCTACTGCTTACTATTGCTATTTGACAGTTTCCTGATTATGTCCTGGCATTGCTTCATTTCTTCCAGATTTTTTATATCGGCTTCAACCATAATTTTGACGAGCTCTTTAAATTTCACCTTAGGTTCCCATTTCAACTTTTTCCTGGCCTTCGAGGCGTCACCCTGAAGGAACTCAACTTCAAGGGGCCGGAAATAGCGAGGATCGATCTCGATCAGAACGTCTCCGACGTTCAGGTTAGAGGTTAGAGGTTGGAGGGTAGAGGCAAAAGATTTGATAACCCCTTTTTCGCTAATATCGTTGCCTTGCCATTCGAGTTCAATGCCACCGTGATAAAAGGCAAGATTGACAAATTCTTTCACTGAATGGGTTTCGCCGGTTGCGATGACATAATCATCAGGGGAATCCTGCTGGAGCATCAGCCACATGGCTTCCACAAAGTCCGGGGCGTAACCCCAATCCCTTTTGGCTTCAAGGTTGCCCAGGTATAGCTTATCCTGTAACCCATACTTGATTCTTGCTAATGCCCTTGTAATTTTTTTGGTCACAAAGGTCTCTCCCCTTCTTGGAGATTCGTGGTTGAAGAGGATGCCATTCACAGCAAACATTCCATACCCTTCTCTGTAATTCCTGACCATCCAGTAGGCATAGACCTTTGCAGCACCATACGGGCTTCGCGGTCTGAAGGGTGTTTCTTCATTCTGTAAAGGGGGCGCATCTCCAAACATTTCGCTTGAGGAAGCTTGGTAGAAACGCGTTTGGATTCCACTTCTTCGAATTGCTTCAAGCAACCGAGTTGTGCCAATCCCTGTGACATCCCCAGTAAATTCAGGCATATCGAAGCTAACACGTACATGGCTCTGGGCAGCCAAGTGGTAGATCTCGGCAGGTTGAATGTTATAAATGAGATTGGTCAATTGCCCTGAATCGGTAATATCGCCATAATGTAAGAAAAGTCTTGCACCAGGGTCATGAGGATCAACAAATATGTGATCTATTCTCTCGGTATTAAAAGTGCTCGATCTACGGATGAGTCCGTGAACCTCATACCCCTTATCCAGAAGAAATTCGGCAAGGTAACTTCCATCCTGACCGGTAATACCAGTGATCAAAGCCTTTTTCATTTGTTTTCCCCGCTAAAGAATTCTACGCAAAAGGTCCGCAAAGACCGCAAAGTTAAAAATTATAGACAACACGTTTGATCTCTAGTTTGCTTCTACCAAAATTCAAAATTAATCCCAGCCCTTTATTGGCAGCCTTCAAATATGAAATAAAAGGCCTTTGGGGTCAGGCCTGCGATATTACAATTTCGCTCTCCTCAATCTCGTTGATTTCGTCTATCTGGTTTGTTTGGTCCCGGTGAGATAGCTGAAAGGCATCTCACGGGATAAATCTATTTAGTTTATTTGGTCTTTTTGGTTGGTTTGGCTGGAGACATTATTCACTTCGTGAATGGAAGTGAGCCCCGCTTTGCGGGACTGGAATTGAGTGCTGCGCACTGGAAGTGCCGCCTTCGCTAAGTAGCTTCGGCAGGCCAGGGAGGCTACGCCTGGAATACTCTGGTTTACTATAGTTTGTCTGGTCTATTTAGTCTGTTTGGACAATAGTTTCTTTGGAAAAGTTCGAAGATAGATTACTCACCCCCAGTAAAAAAACGGATCAGAATAGGAATGATGTATAAGGATGATCCGGTTTCGATCATGCCGCCGAATTGCTTTTTTGGGGACATCTGTCATAAACAAAATGTGAAGCTGCCCGGTCATCCCGCCAAGACGGGACGGGGCTTGCGGGGCACGTTCTGGCCAGGGGCTTAAGCTTCGTAGACTTCTTCGTTGGCGATTCTTTTTGCCGCATACAAGAGGGCTGCCCGGACATCATCCTCTTTCAGAAACGGATAGTCCTTTCTCAGGTCATCAAATGTGGCTCCATACGCTACCTTCTCAACAACGATTTCTACCGGTAACCGCGTTCCTTTAATCACCGGCTTGCCAAGCATAATTTTAGGGTCAATAGCGATTCTTCTCAACAGGGCCTTCTCTGTCATTTTCTATCTCCTAAAGGGATGACCCGAATCTTACTCTTTGAAATAATGACGTAATGATTCAGGAGCTTGTCCCTATAACCCATCAGAAGTTTTCTCATCAACTTGATCTTCTCCTGCGACCCTTGCCCTTTAATCCGAAACAAGACCGCTCCTGCACTTAACTTCTTCTGCATAATAACAAGATCTCCGAAACCTTTGTCATTGGTTATGAGAATCCTCTGTTCTTCGTTTGCCATCTGGAGCAACTCTTCGTCAAACATCTCACAATCGTAATCCGGTATCCATTTAATATCATAGCCTTGTTTTGACAAATAATCTACTATGGACTTTTCGACATTCACATCAGCCAGGAATTTAATTTCGCTCACTGCGTTTTTCTTAGCCTCGCCCTAAACTTTAACCTGAATTCCACGATTCTTGGGGTCAGACATAAATAATTGCGTTTTTCTGGTCGATCTAGGCTATCTGGATACATTTTTAATTTAGTCTTCGACTAGAAGTAAGTCCCTGTGGGACTGGAATCGAATTCATTCTGAACTGGAAGTGCCGCCTTCGCTAAGTAGCTTCGGAAGGCCAGGGAGGCTACGCCTGGAATACTCTGGTTTGTTTAGTCTATTTGGTTACATTTACCCTGAAAAAAGCGTAGAAATAGTGTTTTCTTTACTGCCCGAAAAGCAGAGACGCCTTTAAATCCTTATGGAAACGCTATATAATTGTGATAAAACCTCTCTGGCAGAACCTTCCCTAAAAGGGAACA
>Ga0214473_10001072_pt1 | contig 37038 bp, 36 predicted proteins | sample RVTome_7_FD_203509 | JGI IMG/M metagenome (GOLD analysis project Ga0214473, IMG submission 203509) | Soil microbial communities from uranium-contaminated site in the Upper Colorado River Basin, Wyoming, United States - RVT98D197 | ecosystem: Environmental > Terrestrial > Soil > Contaminated >... | reverse complement strand
ATCAATTTGGGTCAAGCCGTCCCCGATATCCTCCAGAATGAAATCGGGTAATGTTGAGGGTTGAAATCTGCCTGTGAGACCTATCCGCTCACTTGTTACTAAATATTTTTTTGTAATTAGTTGTGCAACAAAAAAAGTCAAAATTCCAAAGAAGAGACCCAAAATCAAAAGCCCCTTAAACTTAAACGCGAAAGTTAAAATGAGGCGCATTATGTATCGCAATTTTCGCATAGCTATGAAAGGGAACTTTCAATCTGGATTTATTAAATAGTTAATTGCAGAATTGAAACAACAATAAAGATCGCGGCCAAAAAGAAGGTTAGTTTAAAAACGACCTTCTCGAGGCCACGCCTGGTGAAAGAGGAAGATGATGTTCCCCATACTCTACCAAATCCAGTACCTCTGGTTTGGATTAGAATAAAAACTATAAGAGATATAGAAGTTATTACCTGAATAATTGTTAGTATGTTACCCATAATACTTGTTTTCAAAATCTCCAAATCACTTCATAAGCCAGTGTATGAACGAAATTATAACAGAAAGCATAAAAGAAAAGGAAATAAATGCCAAAATTCCCTTGACCGATATCTGAGGTATGTCAATCCAGGCAGAATTAAGACCCGCAAAATAGAAACCTGCAATTTTAAAAGATTTTACAACCAATGTAATTAAATAGAGAATTACGGCCGAGGAAACCCACCTGAAAAGCCCAAAAGTAATAAGATTTAGGGGAAGAAGCATAAGGTTAATGATAGGTTTTGCAATTAACGAGCCGATTGTTATTGCGACACCCGTTAACAAGAAAGTTTTTAATCCGTCTTCAAAAACCATTCCTGAAGCTACTTGGTTAATCAGATACAATGCATATGTATCAATTACAAAATGACGAATAATACGTTTCATATTTTAAGTATATACCCCCTACAGCTCGTTTCAAACTGAAGCGAGATGCTCTGAGTTGTCACCGATGGCGACCTCAAAACCAAAGCTTTGGTGGGGTTTTGAAATAACTTCTATTTCAAAAGTTCTTTTTGTATCAATTTATGATGCAGGCGCCTGGCGAATCTGTGAGCCTCGTCTCTGGCCCGTTGTAAGACAAAAAGGGCCGGTCCTTTCGGTACTTTAACCTCTTTAAATTTAAGTATTCCTCTAACAATTTGCGGGACAACGAGAATTTCAAACCTTTTTGCAAGACCTACTAACGGGACCTTATGCGAATGTAATTCTCCCCAAAATCCGCTTACCTGCGGCTTTCCGCCGTCAACTATTATAAGATCGGGAATTCCCCAATCGCTAAAATGTTTGATTCGACGCCCTGCAACCTCTTTCATTGAAGCGATATCGTCCCCCCTCTTTTTACTTATAATTTTAAAGTGTCGGTATAGACTTTTTTCGGGTTCACCGTTAATTAAAGTAACCATCGAAGCTGTCGGATTAGTTCCTGCTAAGTGTGCAACGTCAAAACATTCGATCCGATTTAATAAGCCTAGATTTCTTAAATAGGGAGATAAAAGTTTTGTTAAAGCGTCTAGTTCCTTTGCCCTTAAATCTTGGGTAAGATTGGGATTTTTAAGATACTCATTGCTTGGAGTTATCGGTTGGGTAATGTAATCAAGAGAGTCAATCTGGCTTTTGATATCTTTAGCTTCTTCAAACTTCTCTTCTTTTGCGCATTTTTCCATTTCGTAAACCAATTTTTTTCTTACCGACTGAATTTGTGTGCTTAAAACCATTTTAATAAGTTTTATATTTTTTCTGTATTTATCCCCAAACTCTCTCCTTAGAGCAGGATCCTCGATCTTCTCAATTTCCGAAGGACACGGAACACACAAACCTATTTGGTTATAAAGACAGGCCCTTTTTCCGACTTTATGTGTGGCATAAGGGAATATTTTACGAAGCATTTTAAGAACTTTCTTTACGTTCGTGGATGAAGGAAACGGGCCGTAAAAATAGTCGCCTATGACGTTAGCCGATCGGGAAGTTATTACTCTGGGGTACTTTTCTTTTGTTATTTGGATATAAAGCGGGTGTTTATCGTCTTTTAATTGGGAATTATATTTTGGTTGCAATCCTCTTACTAACCTAGCTTCAAGAAGAAGAGCCTCCAGCTCCGATTGCACCTTAATAATTGAAAAATTATCTATAAGGCTAACCATCTGTTCTGTTTTACCGGTTGTCGGAACCTGCGTATAAGAAAGTAGCCTGCTTCTCAGATTTTTAGATTTTCCAACGTATAGCGCGGTATTTACGGACCAAAATAGATAAATACCCGGATACTCGGGGACTTCTTTCAGATTACTTTTATTAAAATCTTCCTTTTTGACCGACGGAATATTCATCTTTACCTTTTAAAAAACAGGAGTCTTTTAATAAATCTAAGCTTACCGAGTTTATAGAGAATGAAAAAGAGAATTATGAAAAGTGTTAAAAAGAAGCTTAGAAGTTGGACCAATCTGTCGTAATTTTTGCTTCCCCGAATGACAAGTTCCTTATTGCCTACGTTAATCCTTATTGTTTCAGGTTGGCTCTTAGCAAGGAAACTAAATTGTATTGGAACGTCAAATTCCCGTATTGAATAAGGAGGAACAACTTCAAAAAACATTTCTTTGGTGCTCTTATCGTCTAGGACAATTTGAGAGGTTACGTTATATAAAGCCGTAGGGCCGGGATTTTTAAATTTTACGTTAACTTTGCGCGCATAAGTATTTCCGCTAATTTGAGATTCTATTTCTATTTCGGAAAGCCGCTTTTGCGGAAGAGTCCCAAGATTTACAAATACATCCTTTTGGGGATTTGAACCAAGCTTGTAAGATCCGGCAGAATACGGCGTATCGTAATTTTCTCCGTGAATTACAAAAGCGAAGTGTCTAAGATCCAGTTTTGAGAAATAATCAACTCCGCTTGTTGATCCCCAGGTCGGGTCAACAGGTATCCATGTCTTTTGATCCTCCGAATAATACTCGGGCCATGAGTGCAGAACGTCAGCAACTAAAGATAAGGGTTGAAGGACCGGATTTTCGGTATAGGCGTATCCGTTTATTTCTCTTGCAGGTATACCTCCCGCCCTTGCTAATGCGATGAATAAATCAGTAAATTCGGTACATATAGCCTTTGTCGGATCATTTAAAGCGGAGAGTGCTCCCAATCGGCTTGAGTCCTGCTGTATTCGATTATAATCGTATTTTAAGTGCGTTTTAACGTAGTCATAAATTTGTCTGGGTGTTTGAAGCTCCTCGGCAAGCTCTTTAATTTTCTGATCATTTGTCTGCCAGACCGCAGTTTCTTTTTTATCCACATTTAAAGTTTGTTGTGAAAAGGTAATTATTTTTCTGGGACCCGTAAAAATCTGAACGCTTCCTATCGCCTGAACGTCTAATCTTTCTCGGGGTTTCAATTCATATGCGGCAAGCCAGTTTCCGTCAATATCCAGGCGGACGTTATCGGGAGACGGAGAAATTTTGTCATAATAAAGTTTTTGAGTAGATGTATCCGGAGGCAGTGCAATCTCAATTTGGGTCTTTTTTCTGAGCGGATTTTCCAGATGATAGTTGAGCGTGAAAGAAAATACCTGAAAATTTCCGAAGCCTAAAGTTATACCCGTATTTTTTATTTGATCTTTATCGAATTTATATATAAGTTTATCATCTGACGCCTCAATATCTGTTGGGTTTGGAGAAGAGTATGCTTCGAATCCGAATGATTTCGGAATCGAAAGGTAAAGAGAATATTTTCCCGGCCCTTCGATATTGGATATTTTGGGAATTGATATTTCCCACACATCTCCTATCTTTTGAGCAAAGTTGTCTACATCAAAAAGAAATGTTAGATTTCTCGTTTTACCTGCGCCAACCACCTTATCATCAAAATTTACCCTAAGAGTAGAATTGTCATTTGCCGAATCAACGATAACGGGAATTTCGGCGGAATTATATAATACTTTTACATTTTGGGGGTTAATATTTTGTAGAGTAAGAAGAAAAGATGTCGAATATGCTTCGGATTCAGAATTTGTAATAGTAACGGCAATTTTTGATTTTGTTTTTCCCTGCTCGTCGATGTCATAAAAGACAGAATAATCTACATAAAAATTCTCTTTTGCCACTGCGTATATGGGTGTTAGCAATAGTAAGAAAAACAAAAACGAAAAAAATACCAAGAATAATCTGACTTTTATCATTTGAACTCTTTCAGTTTAACATTTAAAAATTGCGCGGTATAAGAATTTGGAGATTTTCTTATTTCTTCTATTGTTCCTTTTGCCACAACTTTCCCTCCTTTGTCTCCTCCGTCAGGACCTAAATCTATTATCCAATCGGCGGATTTTACCACGTCCAAATTATGTTCAATTACAAATACGCTGTTTCCTCTCATAACCAAAAGTTTAAGAACAGCAAGGAGTTTTTCGACATCGGCAAAGTGCAATCCGGTTGTCGGCTCATCTAATATATAGACAGTATTTCCTGTTTCTCTTTTTGCTAATTCTGTTGCCAACTTAACCCTTTGCGCCTCCCCACCCGATAGGGTAGTTGCACTTTGGCCTAGTTCCATATACCCAAGTCCGACATTTTTTAGAGTTTCCAGTTTTCCGACAATTTTGGGAATACTGTGGAAAAACTCTGTTGAGTCATCAATGCTTAAATTAAGTATGTCGGCAATATTTTTCCCTTTATAGGAAACCTCCAGCGTTTGCGCATTGTATCTTGTCCCTTTACAAACGTCGCATTTTATCCAAATGTCGCTCATAAATTGCATTTCTATCTTAATTTGCCCCTGGCCTTCACAAACTTGGCACCTTCCGGACTTAACATTAAAGGAGAACCTACCTTTTTTGAACCCGAGAGATCGGGCTTGTTTTGTTTGGCTAAAGACCTCTCTAATCGAATCAAACACTTTTGTATACGTGGCGGGGTTACTCCGTGGGGTACGGCCAATCGGGGACTGATTAATTAATATTACTTTATCTACGTTTTCGATTCCTTCAATTCTTTGGTAAATTCCGACATTTCCCCGGAAGCGGGAGTTCAGATGATTTTCAAGAACGGTATATAAGCTGTCGACCAATAGCGAGGACTTTCCGGATCCAGATACTCCCGTGATAACAACGAACTTTCCTAATGGGAAGGAAACGTCAATGTTTTTAAGGTTATATTGTGAGCAACCATACAAAATTAGCGACTTATTTTTATTCTCAGAACGCAGAGGAATTTGCTTGGCAAGGTTAAATTGGTTAAGTTGTATATTAATCTTTTTTCTGCCGCTAAGATACGCTCCGGTTATTGATTTCGGATTTTTTTTGATATCGCCGGGATTGCCTATTGCTACAACCTCTCCTCCCTTTTTACCGGCGCCCGGTCCGAAATCAACTACATGGTCGGATTGCATAATCATTTCGGCATCGTGTTCGACAACGATAACCGTATTCCCCAAATCCCTTAACTTTTTCAGGGTATCGATAAGTTTCTGATTATCTTTTTGATGCAATCCTATGGTTGGTTCGTCCAAAACATATAAAACTCCAGTAAGGCCCGAGCCAATTTGACTTGCCAGCCTTATTCTTTGTGCTTCGCCCCCTGAAAGACTGCCAGAAGATCTGTCGAGGGTTAAATATTCCAATCCTACCGAAATCAAAAAGGTTAATCGGGTTTTAATTTCTTTGAGAATCAGGTTTGCAATTTCTTTTTCACGGAGAGATAGAAGCGACGTCTCCGAAGCTAGTTTATCGATCCACATGAGGGCATTATCTATTGAAAAGAGGCTAATCTTTGCAATTGATAAGTCATTAATGGTTATTCCCAACGCTTCTTTTTTTAGTCTTGCACCTTTGCATTCGGGACAAACTTTTTCTCTCATGTACTTTTCTATTTCCATCCTCACCCAGTCGGACTCCGTTTCCTTGTGCCTTCTTTCAAGTTCGTATAAAACCCCTGTGAACTTTTCCCAGATAAAAGTCAGTCTTCCGAAACGGTTTGTTCCCTCGACCTGATATTCTTTGTCCCCGGTTCCCTCCAGTAAAATTCTTTTATGATCCGCAGTTAAATCGGTAACGGGAATTTTTGGGTTAATCCCCGCCTCTTCGCATACTTTTAATATCAAGCGCGAGTACCAAGTGTCGTGTTCAAAAATATTTGCGAATGGCAAAATTCCTCCTTCCGTAATAGAAATTTCATTTGCAAATACTAGATTGGGGTCAACTTTTAGGATCTTGCCTATGCCGGCGCACGTTGGGCACGCCCCGTGCGGGGAGTTGAATGAAAAAGTTCGGGGTTCTATTTCCGGAAGACTGATATTGTCAACAGGACAGGCAAATGTTTGGGAAAATAGATGATCGGAAAAGTATTTGGGATATTCGGGCAGTACCAATGCCTTATCATTAATTTCGCTTATGACTACCGTTCCTTGAGAAAGGCTTAAAGCCTGTTCTATCGAATCGGTTAATCTGCTTATAAAGTTTTTTGTAAATAGAGTATCTTTTAGATCTTTATGGGAAACCGAAATTCTGTCAATTACAGCCTCGATTGTGTGTTTATTGGTTTTAATGAGAAAAAAATCATCGCTTAAGTCTTTAATTATGCCGTCAACTCTGACTTGTCTATACCCCTTTGCTTTAAGGTTATCAAAAAGAGTTGAAAATTCTCCTTTTTTGTCGGAAATGATGGGAGAAAAGATAAGAAAACGAAAAACGCTCTTTTCTTTTACGACTTCATTTATTAACGACATCACCGATTTGACAATTTCATCCTGTGACTGACTTGCAATTTCCCTTCCGCAAACCGGGCAATGCGGGTGGCCTACTCTGGCAAAAAGAAGCCTCAAATAGTCGTAAATTTCTGTAACTGTTCCTACGGTAGACCTTGGATTTTTAGAGGTTGTTTTTTGATCGATTGAAATTGCGGGAGACAAGCCTTCAATAAGATCCACATCCGGCTTTTCCATTATGCCCAAAAATTGCCTTGCGTAGGTTGAAAGACTTTCAACGTATCTCCTTTGACCCTCGGCGTAAATAGTATCGAAAGCCAGAGAGCTTTTCCCACTACCGGATACTCCCGTAAAAACAACCATTTTTCCTTTCGGGATATCCAAATCAATATTTTTTAAATTGTGCTGTCTTGCACCCCTAATTTTTATTAAATTATCCATATTAAATTACTTGCCCCGTACTTGCGCTCTTGCGACGTGAGGACGTAGACCTCGGGAGCAAGTAAGCATAGTTCTGGGGTGCGTATAAAATTGTCCATTAACAATACAAACCCGCCAGCGGAAACCCGTGGTTGGTAAGATTATATACTAAAAAAGAAGTATAGAAAAATTTTCCTAACGTTCAATTTCTTTAATTTTATCCCTAATTTCGGCTGCTAACTCAAAATTCAAATCCTGCGCAGCGAGTCTCATTTCTGTTCTAAGTTTGGTTGTGAGTTTTCTTTTGTCCATCGGAGTAAGGCTTTCTATATCTATATCTGGCAGTTGAGAAAACTTTGTAAAATGCTTATCAAGTAGCTTTTCAAGTCCTTTAACTTCTTCAAATTCGACCAATTTTTCCCGGATGGGTTTTTCAATAGATCGGGGAACAATGCCAGAAACTTTATTCATTTTAAGCTGATATTCACGCCTTCTTTCAACCTCTTCGATTGCTCTTTTCATCGAACCCGTAATATTCTCGGCATATAAGATAACTCTTCCCTCAACGTGTCTTGCGGCACGACCCATCGTCTGGATTAAACTAACTTCGCTTCTTAAGAAGCCCTCTTTATCTGCATCCAAAATTGCAACCAAAGAGACTTCCGGAAGGTCTAGCCCCTCTCTTAAAAGGTTGACTCCGATGATGCAGTCGTATTTTCCGCGCCTCAGATCATCCAGTATGTCGGTTCTTTCTAAAGTGGCAACGTCCGAGTGAAGATAGTGTACTTTCATATTCCTTTGGATAAGATACTCACTTAAATCCTCAGCAGTTTGCTTCGTGAGAGTTGTAATCAGAGTTCTTTGTTTTTTCTTTTTAGTAATCTTGACCTCCTCGATTACGTCATGAACCTGGTTCTTGGCCGGTCTGATTTCAATTTGAGGATCGGGAATCCCCGTTGGACGAAGTAGCTGCTCGACGATTCCGAAGTTAGCTTTTGCTGAAATAGACTTGGAACGAAAGCTCGATTCCTTTGCCATATTCATTTCCCATTCGGACGGAGTTGCAGATGTGGCGATAAAATTAGGAATGCGCCGCATAAACTCCTCAAATTTTAAAGGTCTGTTATCAATTGCAGCCGGTAATCGGAATCCGTAATCAATAAGGACACTTTTTCTTGATTGATCGCCATTGTACATTCCCCTAACCTGAGGAAAAGTAATGTGGGATTCATCAATAAAAACCAGCCAGTCGTTGCCGTAAGGCTCGCTGAAATAATCCAAAAGAGTATATGGCGGTGCACCCGACGCCCTTCCGTCAAAATAGCGCGAATAGTTTTCAATACCCTTTACGTAACCGAACTCCTTAATCATTTCCATATCGTAATTTACTCGCTGTTTAAGCCTGTAGGCTTCAAGAACTTTTCCTTTTCCCGAAAGCTCGTCGTACCGTGCCTTGAGATCAGCCTCAATTTGTTTAAAAACGTTGGCGTTTTTTGTAGGGTCCGTTATATAGTGTTTGGCAGGATAAAGAATAAAGTTATTTAAACGTTCTTGGCCTTCTGATTTAATCAGGGATCCGGATACGGGATCTATTAGTGAAACGTCTTTAATCGCATCTGGTGCCAATTCAACTCTTATCCCTTGATCCTGATAGGCAGGATATATATCGATTGTGTCTCCCCTGACCCTGAAAGTTCCTCTGTGAAACCCAAAGTCCCCTCTTTCATATTGAAGATCTATCAGCCTGTCGATAATTTGTTTTCTTTCAATCTTTAATCCTTTTGTAAATTCAAAAACAAAATGGCCGTATTCTCTGGGAGATCCAATGTTATAGATGCAAGAAACTGATGCAACGACTATCGTATCGGGTCTTGTTAAAAGATTGGTCGTTGCAGCTAAGCGCAGTTTATCGATTAGTTCGTTAATATCAGAGTCTTTTTCGATGTACGTGTCTGTTGAAGGAATGTAGGCTTCCGGTTGATAATAATCGTAGTAAGAAACAAAATAGGATACTGCGGCGTCGGGAAAAAAACTCTTAAATTCCTGGTAGAGTTGTGCCGCCAGAGTTTTGTTGTGGGATATAATGAGGGCCGGTTTTTGCAGCCTCTCGATAACGTTTGCAACAGTGAATGTTTTTCCAGAACCCGTAACGCCTAAAAGGACTTGGTAGTCTGTTCCTTTTTTATTCCCTTCAACTAGGCTGTTAATAGCCTTATGTTGATCAGAAATCGGTTTATATTCTGAAACCAATTTAAATTTAGCCATATTAAATAATAATACCCGAATACAATACGAAAGTAAAAGGTTTAATATTTACCTTTTACCGTGTCAATTTGGGGCTTGACAACTTCGGGTATAGTTCGTATAAATAAAATACGAAGTTTTATAAAAAATTATGGCACCGATCATTTACAGAAGACAGCAGGAAATTATAGATTTTATAAAGCAAAGAATACAATTAAAGGGTTCTGCTCCCACCTTAAGAGAGATTGCCGACGCAATCGGAGTTTCTTCATTAGCCACTGTGCACGAGCACTTAAAAGCATTGGAGACAAAAAAATTAATTAAAAGAAAAACGGGAAAATCCCGTGCGATAGAACTTATAAATATAGACGTATCTTTTTCTGACGACGGGATGCAAATTCCTATTTTAGGTTTTATCGCGGCAGGAGCTCCAATTGAGCCTTACACCGATCCCAACGCCCAAATGGGAATTCCATCAAGTTTTGTGACAGGCAAAAAAAGGACTTATGTTTTACAGGTCAGAGGCGAGTCCATGATCGAGGAACAAATAAGGGATGGGGATTTTGTCGTTATCGAACAGACAGAAAATGCAAATAATGGAGAAATAGTTGTAGCACTTCTCGACAACGGAATGGCTACCTTAAAACGTTTTTTCAAGGAGGCAACACGTATTCGACTTGAGCCCGCCAACTCTAAAATGAGCCCAATTTTTGTCAGAAACGTTAAAATTCAAGGAAAAGTTGTCGGGCTCATTCGAAAGTACATAAGAAATTAAATAGACTTCTTCCGATTTGTCCACTTGAGTATTTTCTTCCCGCTTCGTAAAATTAATTCCATGTTTGGTCCAATAACTTATATTATTGAATTCATTATCCATATAGATAAATATTTAGAGCTAATAATTCAGAATTTCGGAAACTATACATATCTGGTTTTGTTTTTTATTATTTTTATGGAAACGGGTTTTGTAATAACTCCTTTTTTACCCGGAGATTCGCTTCTTTTTGCTGCAGGAGCATTATCTTCGATATCTGAGTTGAATATCTTAATTTCATTTATTGTAGTCAGTCTGGCGGCAGTTTTAGGGGATACGGTTAATTATTGGATTGGAAATTTCATAGGACCTAAAGTCTTTGAATCTAATTCTAGACTTCTTAAAAAGGAACATCTTAAAAAAGCTCAAGCTTTTTATGAAAAACACGGTGGAAAAGCCATACTTCTGGCAAGGTTTGTTCCGATTGTCAGAACTTTTGCTCCTTTTGTCGCCGGAGTAAGTAAGATGAACTATGAAAAGTTTTTATTGTTTAACGTAACAGGAGGAATTTTGTGGGTATCAATATTCATATTCGGGGGTTATTATTTCGGTAATATTGCCTACGTTCGACAAAATTTCCACATCGTCGTTTTTCTGATAATAATATTATCTCTTGTACCTATTTTATACGAGTGGGTAAGATCGAAATATTCAAAGGTTGAGGTTTGAAAGTAAGTTCCTTCCTGTCATATTTGAGGGGATATCCAAATTCATAAGCGCCAAAACGGTAGGAGCAACATCGGCCAGAATGCCTGAAGGAAGAGAAATCGGTTTACCAATAAAAGCGTGCGAAATAACGATAAAAGGTACGGGGTTCGCCGAGTGCTCGGTATCCATATCGCCGGTTAACAGGTTTGTCATTTCTTCCGCGTTTCCGTGGTCTGCGGTAACAATGAGTGCTCCTCCGGAGGACAAAACAAAGCTTCCTAACTTTCCGACTGCCCCGTCAACAACCTCAACCGCCTTAATGGTTGGTTTAAGGTTTCCCGTATGAGCAACCATATCTGCATTAGGATAGTTTACTAAGGTGAAAGGGTAATCTAGCGCACCCATTTTTGTTATTAGTGAGTTGGTTAGCTCCTCACAAGACATTTCAGGCTTAAGATCGTAGGTCGCAACTTTCGGTGAAGGAATGATTAGTCTGTCTTCCCTGGGAAAAGGCTGTTCTCTTAACCCGTTAAAATAAAATGTTACAAATCTCTCCTTTTCCGACTCTGTCGCTCTGAGCTGAGACAGATCCTGCAGAGATATAACCCTGCCAAGGGGCATATCAACTATCTCTGGAGGAAAAGCCACTTTTGCTCCTTCATCTACAAGGCTTTTGGAGTAACGCGTCATCGTAACATAAAAAAGATTCTTTAAAGGAGCTCCCCTTTTAAAAGGCTCGCTTAGAGACTGTTTAATTCCTTCGTTTTCAAGAGCTTTTTGTCTAGCTTCTCTATGGGTCTCGGCTTTCATAACGGTATCGGCAACAGAAAAGTCATTGAATACAAAGGCCATAGAAAGTTGCCTTGGTCTATCTATTCTGAAATTGAAAAAGATTACTGCGTCATTTTCTTCAATAAGCGCAACCGGTTTCCCGCCTGCTCCAGCGATACATGAAGGTTCGATGAATTCGTCTGTTATTCCTATTGCATAAGAGCTATCGATTGCCTCCTGTGGAGTTTTAACCAAATGTCCTTCGCCTCTGGTAAGAGCAAGATATGCTTTTTCGGTCCTATCCCAACGGCGATCACGATCCATCGGCCAATACCTTCCCATTATGGTTGCGATAGTTCCGATTTTTTCTTTCTCTATCACTTTTTGTAAATTGGAAATATAGGTTTTTGCGGCTGTAGGAGGAGAATCACGGCCGTCTGTAAAAAGATGTAAGTATACGTCTTTAAAATTTTCTTTACTCGTAAGAAGGATCAAGGCGTAAATATGCTCCAAATTCGAATGAACTCCTCCTGCACCGACAAGTCCCATCAAATGGAGCTTGGATTTATATTTTTTAACATGATTTATGGAGTCAAGAAGGACCTGATTCTTGAAGAAGGACCCGTCGGCTATAGCCATATTAATTCTTTCCAAGTCCTGATAGACTATCCGGCCGGCCCCTAAGTTGAGGTGACCCGTTTCGGTGTTTCCGTCTTCACCCTTTGGTAAACCGACTGCTTGGCCCGACGCAATAAGCTGAGTATGCGGATATGAAGCTAAATATTTCCTTATATTTGGAGTTTTTGCTTTTGTAATCGCATTTCCTTCGCTGTCGGGTGCCATTCCCCAGCCATCAAGAATCGCAAGCACTACGAATTTTGGAAGATTTTGGGAATTCATTGTTGGCCTTGAAGTAGTTCCACTTCAATACTTGAGAGACGATTATACTTTGCGACGCGTTCACCCCTGGCAGGAGCACCAAATTTTACGTAATCGCTTCCGACTCCCACTGCAAAATCAGCTATAAACCAGTCGTTGGTCTCGCCAGATCTGTGAGAAACAATAATCTTCCACCCTGCGTCTTTTGCAATTTTTATTACATTGAAAGTTTCTGTAACAGTTCCGCTTTGGTTAGGCTTTACCAGTACACCATTACACGCTTTTTCCTGAATGGCTTTTTGTACCCTCTCGGGATTTGTTGCTAAAAGGTCGTCCCCGACAATAATTACCTGACTTCCAACCTCATCGTAAAGCTTTTTCCAACTATTCCAAGCATCCTCTGCAAACGGATCCTCCAATATTGCCAGGTGGTATTGACTGTTTATGAACTTATAGTATTCCAAAAGATCGTCATCTTTTAAGGGAGACGATTTGTCTCTGATTACATACTCTCCGTTTTTGTGGAAGACCGAAGCCGCAAGATCAAGGCCCAAAAACACATCCCTTCCAAGTTGATAAGGCGTCTGATGGATTGATTCAACTAATATCTCCAGGGCATCTGCATTTGTGAATAGATTCGGAGCATATCCCCCTTCATCACCAACCGAATGAATAGCACCCCTTCTTTTAAGATCTTCTCCCAACCTCATATAAGTTTCAACACCCATCCTTATGCCATCTCTGAAACTCTTTGAGGATGCTGGAATTACTTGGAATTCCTGGAAATCCAAATTTCCCGCTCCGTGCAAACCACCATTAATCATGTTAAATATCGGAGTGGGAATTGTAATTTTTGACTGGATACCGACTTGAGAAGCTAAAGTGTTAATATGAGCATAAAGAGACTTTCCCGATGAAATTGCTCCGGCTTTTGCAGCAACCAAAGAAACTGCCAAAATCGCATTCGCGCCGTATTTTGACTTATTTTTACTTCCGTCAAGTTTAACCAGCTTGTCATCTATTGCTACTTGGTCTTCAGCTTCCATTCCCACAAGAGCCGGACCTAAAATTTCATTTACATTGCCGACAGCTTTCAAAACTCCTTTTCCTAAATACCTGTTTGTGTCTTGATCTCTTAGTTCAAAGGCTTCGTGAATTCCGGTGGAAGCTCCACTGGGTACCGAAGCTGTTGCAACCTGACCGGAGTCCAACTGGCACGCTGCTTCGACAGTGGGATTTGCTCTTGAATCTAAAATTTCCCTCGCCCAAATTTTTTGTATTTTACCCATACTAATTTTAAAAGACTACCATTTTAAACTTACTACGAATTCCCTCTTTGTGCAACTTCCTTTTCGGCCTCCTTTATGACTCTTCTGACTCTGTTTACAGCGTCGGGATTTACCGAAATGCTCGTCGTTCCGTACCTGACTAACTTATGCACAAGATCCTCATAGGTTGAGGGGGCTTGGCCGCAAATCGACGTTGTTACCCCATGTTTATTGCAGTGACGAATCACTCGTCTTAAAGACCACATTACGGCAGGTGAGCGTTCGTCAAAAGCGGTGGCTACTTCGGCATTATCCCTATCAGTTCCGGTTATTAACATTGTCAGGTCGTTTGACCCGATTGAAACCCCGTCGATTCCGACTTTGATAAACTCTTCAATAAGAATAACATTTACCGGGATTTCTACCATCATCCAGAACTTAAAAGTTGTATCTTCAAAAAGATCCTCGGCGGCGACGAGCCTTCGTAATTTCATTAGTTCCTGAGGAGATCTGACGAAAGGAATCATCAGCCAGAGGTTTTTGTATTTTTGGCGTACTATTTTCATAGCCTGAAGTTCCAGATTGAAAACGTCCGGGTCTGCAATGTAACGGAAGGCGCCTCTGTAACCAAGCATGGGGTTTGCTTCCTGCGGTTCCCAGGCTTCGCCTCCGGGTAGACTTCTATATTCGTTCGTTTTAAAATCTGTTGCGCGGTAGACAACAGGTCTCGGATTAAAAGCTTTGCAGAAAACTTCCATTCCGCTTGCCAGCTTTTCAACAAATTGTTTTTGTTCTTTTTGCTTTATGGCTTCTTTAGGATGTTGGCCGATATTTGCGATCATAAACTCTGCCCGTAGTAGTCCTACTCCGTCGACGTTGAGTTTTGATACCTCTTTTGCCAATTCTTTTTCAGCTAAATTTACATATAGTTTTGTCGCGGTTTTTCCAAGAATTTCTCTTTCTTTTACTATTATGTCGGTTTTTTCAACTTTTACTTTTCCTCCAAGATAAACCAGACCTTTTGATCCGTCTACGGTTACAACGGTGCCATCTTTGAGTTTCTTAGTAGCCTCCTTTGTTCCGACAACGCAGGGAATTCCCAATTCGCGGGAAACAATTGCCGCGTGCGAAGTCATTCCGCCCTCATCCGTTACAATTGCACTTGCCTTTTTCATTGCGGGTACATAATCAGGAGAGGTCATTGGAGCAACAAGTACGTCTTGTTTTTTAACCTTACCGATTTCTTTGGGGCTTTTAAGAACCTTTACCGGACCGGTTCCTATTCCCGGAGACGCTCCTGCTCCGGTTAATATCGGAACTTCCGGAACTTTGACTTCAGATCCATTGGCGTCTGTAACTTTAGAAACATTTGCTTTTACTTTTATTGTAGTAACCGGCCTGGTTTGAACAATATAAAGGTTTTTTTTCTCCTTAGCCCATTCTATATCCTGCGGAAAGTAATAGTGTTTTTGGAGTTTATCGCCGATTTTTGCAAATTTTATAATTTCCTCATCTGAAATTTTTTGTCTATCTTTCAATTTTTTGGGGACTTCGACCTCTTTATTTTCCGCCCCTTTTTTAATGAGCTGTATTGCTTGGTCCGAAATTTCTTTTGAAAGAATTGCAAACGTTTCTTTTTGCACCACGTATCGGTCGGGCACCACCGATCCTTGAACAATCATTTCACCCAAACCCCAAACAGCCTCGATTATAATTCTGTCTTTATCATTATTAAGAGGGTCTATTGTAAACATTACTCCGGATACTTCTGATTGAACCATCTTTTGAACAATTACCGATATTTTTACTTTTTCGTGGGAAATTTTATTCTGCTCCCGATAAAAAATCGCCCTGGCCGTAAATAAAGAAGCCCAGCACTCTCGTACCGCAATCATCAAATTTGCGTCCCCTTTTATGTTCAAGAATGTTGCCTGTTGGCCGGCAAACGATGCTCCCGGCAAATCCTCCGCAGTTGCAGAAGATCTGACTGCAACGAGAGCTTTTCTGAAGGCACCGGATAATCTGTGATACCCCTTAAAAACTTCTCGGCTGACTTCGTCAGGGATTTCACTCTTAATAATTAACCTTTCAATTTTTTTGGAGACGTCTTGGAGTTCTTCGGGGTCATTAACATTAATTCCCTTGAGAATAAAGCTAATTTTTTTAGGAAGCTCGTTTCTCTGCAGGAATAAATCGTAACCTTCAACCGTTACCGCAAAACCGGGTGGTACGGGAAAATTCGCCTGTGTCATCTCTCCGAGGTTTGCTCCTTTTCCTCCGACTAATGGGATATCCTCTTTTCCTATATCTTTGAAGAAAGCAACAATCGGTTTGGCAGACATGAGTGAAAACTGAAAATATTAAATTAAAAAATTTACGGAAATACTATGAACTAGTTTCAAAACTAGTTCATATAACATAGCTTTAGCTCTCAAAACGAAGCTGAAAGCCAAGTTTTTAAACGTGTTCTATTCATGTTGACAGAAACTTTTTCTATTTTCAATAACTAGTATTGTTTACCCAGAGGCTGGCCGAGTCTTTCCTTAAAATAGTCAACCCATTGGATTGGAGCCGGATCTAGATCATAAAGAACCGACAAATAAAAGTTTACATATGCTCCGAACTGGATAAGTTCAAAGGATTGCGAAATCTTGGTGGAGGAAGTAAGGTTTATTTCATAAATAGGTATATTATTTTTGGATACGACCTCTTTTGTAATTTCAACCCTCTGTTTTATCCGGTCTTCATAAAGAGTTGAATTAACAAAAACTACCGCAATATTCTCACTATTTTTAGTTGGATGTGCCAAGCCTTCCATCAAGTGATGATTAATTTCCGGAATTTGAAAATCAAAAGAAATATTTTTGGAATTTTCATTCATTTGGTTATTCAAAACGTGTGTTGCTCCGACCAAGTGTCCGCCCGCCATAAACAAACACACCCTATCTTTTATCGAGCTTGCTAGCTTCTTTGCATCATTATTTGCAAAATCCACGCTTTGTGAATATCTTTTCCGCACGTCGTTCATTGTAGATGTAATTTTATCGATATCACCTTTGTCTATTTTAAAAAGATCTGCTTTCGAAGCTAAAACCAGTTGCCCTAATATAGAGTATCCGATTGCCATTCTGGGCTGGTTTGAGGGGTTAAACTTAGGCTCTATTTTATAAAAAGGAACTCCTTCTTTTTCTGCCAACTCTATTAACGAGTTGCCTGTTCCTATTGCCATCCATTTTGCCTTTTTTTCAATTGCTTCTTTTGCATTCTGAACAGTTTCTTCCGTTTCGCCCGAATAGCTTGAACAGATTACAAGAGAGTGAAGGTCAACAAATCCCGGAAGGTGGTAATCGTTGACGCGGACCAGAGGCATCAGTATTTCAGCAGCATAAACAGACTCTATTACTCTCGCGCCCAAGCCTGATCCCCCCATACCGCACATCACGATATTTTGGACATCCTTATAATAATCTGGTACTTCGACTTTACTTGCATCCTCCCATGCGTGAAGGCACTGGTCGGATAGGGCGTCAATCGACCCTAAAACATTTTTTGTATCAATTTTTGCAATTTCTTCTTTTGAGTCCAAATCCGCCATCGTTTTATTTTAACCCTACTAATTTTTATGTAAAGCTTGCAAGGACAGTCCCTGAAAGGTACTATAAATTATGCCAGGCAAGGACAGATTTAAAGTTTATGTTGAAAATGGATATTACCATATATATAACCGCGGAGTTGCTAAACAAAAAATTTTTCTCAAAAGTCAGGATTATAAAGTTTTTTTGAACTATTTGAAAGAGGCCTTAACAACCGCAAAAATTGAGATTATAATGTTTAGCTTAAGGGGACAGTCCTTTAAAGCGATCGAAAGAAGGCCAAAAAACTTTAAAGAGGAAGTTAATTTAATTGCCTATTGTTTAATGCCAAATCATTTCCACCTCCTTATCAAGCAAAAAAACAAAAATTCTATGGAAAAATTTATGCGATCAGTAATTACCCGATATTCCTCGTATTTTAATAAGAAATACGATAGGGTAGGTCACGTATTTCAAGGAAGATATAAAGCCATTCTGCTTGAAAAAGATGAATATCTTCTTCATCTTACTCGATACATTCACATAAACCCTTTGGAGATAAACTCCGATCTTACTAAAGCCTATTCATCTTACCCTGATTATCTAGGTTTAAGGAAGACAAAATGGGTGAATCCAGAAATTGTAATTAGATTTTTTAACCAGAAAACTCTTCCGGAAATAACTAAGATTAATACTTACAAACATTTTGTAGAAAGTTATAAAAAAGATAGTAAAGCGGTCATCGGCAGTCTTTCAATTGATTAGGTATATTAAATATTAGATATATTAGTAGCCTACAGGGACTGTCCCCGAAGGTTAAAAAGAATTGCTTTGACCATTATTTAAACCCACCCTAATTTTCCCGTGTGTGAAGTTACATTCTTGAGGTCAAGCTTATCGCCGATTTCAGGGTATTTATCGAATTGTTCCTGTAAAATATTTTTAATTTTGACCACTTCTTCATCCGTATCCGCTTCAACTCTAATCGAAAGGTAAGGACTGGTATTGGAAGGTCTAACCAATCCCCAGCTTGTATCTGAAAATTGAATTCTTGCCCCGTCGATAGTAATTACTTTATGGTCTTTCGAGAAAAAATCTCTGATACCATCCGATACTTTATTCTTAACCGCATCATCGCACGGAAGTTTAATCTCTGGAGTCATGGAAGTTACAGGAATTTCTTTCATTATTTCCGATAGCTTCTGGTCTGATTTGGACAAAAGAGAAAGAACTTTTGCGGCAGAATAAACTCCGTCATCTATTTTGAAGTAGTCTTCACACCAGTAAAAATGGCCCGATATCTCACCGCCAAAAACAACCTCTGTATCGCGTCTTAGTGTATCTTTAATAGGAGCATGGCCAGTTATATGCATCAGAGGAATACCTCCGTACTTTGGAATTAACTCTTCCACGTATCTTGTACATTTGACGTCGTATAAAATCTTTTTGCCTTTGTTTCTTGAAAGAATGTCTTTTGCGATAAGAAGAAGCATCCTGTCCGCGTAAATAAATTCTCCTTTTTCGTCAACGCAGCCGAATCTATCGCCGTCTGCATCAAGCGCTATACCTAAATCCGCCTTTTCTTCCATGACTTTCTTTGACAGATCTTTCATCATCCAAATATCTTCAGGGTCCGGAAGATGATTAGGAAATGTTGCGTCAACTTCTGAGTACATCTCAATGACTTCGCAACCTAGTTCTCTTAATAGATTTGGAGCAAACAGTCCTGCGCTCCCGTTTCCGCAATCAAGAACTATTTTTAACTTTCGCTCAAGTTTATTGTGCTCAAGAAGATATTTTTTGTAGTCGTCAAATACATTTTTTTCTTCATAAGTGCCCTCGTCATCTTTGAAATACTCTTCTTCTTCTATGATCTTTCTCATTTCCTGAATTTCCTTATCGAATATGGGGTACACGTCTTTTGCCATCATTTTGAATCCGTTGAAGAAGTAGACATTATGGCTTCCGGTAGTATTAACACCCCCGTCGTATTGGTAAAAAGCCGTAGAAAAATAAATAATCGGAGTGAGGGTTACACCCGAATCTACTACGTCGCAGCCGGTTGACCTTGCACCATCAATAAACAATTTCTTTAATTCTCCTCCGTACTGCCTTTCCTCGTGCCCTACAATAACCTTTTTTCCGCCCCTTTTTCTGATTCTTGTTCCATATGCGCGTCCTAGTGCGACTGCAACATCAGGGGTAATAGTAATTCCCGGGAATTTACCATACCATTTTTCATATTCTTCCAGGGCTTTTTGTTCGAATTTCTCGCCTGCTACACCTCTTATATCGTAAACTCTGAAAATTGATGGATTTACTTTCATAGAATAGTTCTTATTCTAAATTGGTAACTATTGTAAAATCAAGTAAATCAATAAGGTTTCCTTTGGAAGTTTTGGCCTTGATATCGATTTCTGCGAAATCCGAAATCATTTTTTCCAACTGGTACCGGGTGAACTTTTGCGACTGGCCTTTAAGTTTTCTGATTCTCCACGAAGGATACGGCAGAGTATCGGCTTCTACTTTTGTCCAATACAAATCCCTAACCTGTTTTGCCAAAAGCGAGAAAACAAACTCTATCGGTTGTCTTTCAACTACCTGGTGCAAAAGCTTCAAAGATGTCTTAACGTTTTTGGGATAAAAGGAGTCCAAGAATTTCCATAAAAGTACAGGGATCTTAAATTCTTCAATGTTGGATTCCTTTGGAAACATTTTAAGTTTTGTGGCTGAAATGGTAGTGCTTGAGTAAAAAACAGCTGTTTCTTTAAAATTCAATCCCTTTTTCGATAACCATTTTATATCGTTAGGGGAAAGACTATTTGTATCTTCTGCAATGATTAGCCTTTCTTTACCAAAGAGACTTTGGGATGAAACTATCTCGGTTAAATTTTGGTTGAGTTCGCTTACTCGTAGAATTTCCCAGTTTCGGGATTTTGCCACTTCGATAAATTTCTTTAATCTCTTATAGCTTTCGACCGTATTATCGCCATGAAGAATTATAATTTTCATAGATCAATAAGCACACTGGAATAACTGGATTATATCAGGAAAACACAGGAGATCTTATCCTGTTTAGTCCTGCAATTTTCCTGTTTCATCCTGCGTGCTTTGCAGAGCGAAGGTACTGAGCGAAGAGCTCCTCTACCCTATCGTGGAAATTTCTCTTACCTCTACGTCTTACGTGCGGCAGTAAACTACCAGAAAAATTTTTAGGGATGTGTGCAATCTCATGAAGCAAAACCTTATCTTTTTCCCGATCTGATAGCTTATCGAATTTTTCGCTTAAAACTTCAATAATATAAGCCGGTTTTTGATTAAGGGCCAATTGCCAAACTTTTGAAAGCCCCCAAATTCTGGCGTAAGCTCTTGAAGAGGAATATGAAGATCTGAAGTGGTAAATTGAAGAAGGTGTTATCCAATCAAGCCCTAATGATTTAATTAAATAAATTACCCTTTTTTTTATATCCGGAGCGCTCTTCCAGTCAACGCGTACCCACTTTTTTCTTCTCATCGCCCATACATTATACGTTAACTTTCAAACAACAAACTATTAAAATTCAGCCATAGGCTGATCGGCCTTTGGCCGAAACTAACCTACTTTGTAAACTTCGGCGCCTTCTTTTACGGGCTGGGTTACTTTGAGTCCGATTACATCACCCTTTTTTGCACTTTCAACTTTTCCGTGTTCCACTTGCATGGAGTCTACAGGTTGTTCATACATATCCTCTCCGCCGCGGGCAAATTTTACCTTGTCTCCATTCGCCAAATTACCCTCAAGCTCAACGATAGCTACTCCAATTTTATCGTAATAATGTGTTACCTTCCCGACTTTAAAATCAGCCATTATTATCACCCCCTTATATAATTTTAATTATTAATTTCTAATTTTCAAGCAATTTTCTTTTCATTAATTAAGTAATTAGTAATTCATTAAAAATTAATTTTTTATAATTTGGTACTTATGGCGTGTGTGAGTGCAACTGCCAACGCATCGGCAGCATTATCAAAGTGTGTTTTTTTATGCGCCTCGCTTTTTACTTTATTGCCCAATAATTTTCTGACCGCTTTTTGAATATCCTTTTTCTTCGCTCGCCCGTCCCCTGTTATGATCTTCTTAATAGTACCCGGCGCGTATTCGACTACTTTCACTTTTGTTTTCGATGCCGCCAGAAGTAAAACTCCTTGAGCCTGCCCAACTGCTATAGCGGTTTTTGCGTTGGTTGCAAAAAAAATCTTTTCCATCACAAATAGGTCCGGTGAGTGTTTTTTGATTAAAGAAAGGGTTTCTTCGAAAATTTTCTCAAGCCTGGCCTCTTTAAATCCGTTTTTATCGGTTTCAATGAGACCCCACTCGATAACTTCAGAAATACCATTTCCGTTAGATTCGACAAGTCCGTAACCGGTTGTCGCAGTCCCGGGATCGATTCCAAGTATAAGCATTAATTATTAGGAGACTAAGTCTAAAGTACCTAGCTTCTCCTTTTGTAATCATTATACTATTTAATCCATTAAAAAAGCACCAGATGGTTATTATTGTTTTTCGCCTTGCGGCAATTGAACAACAAATGTTCACTGGTGCTTAGTATCGATTTTGGTCTAAAGTCCTAAACCTAGGATTTTATTCTTTGGTTTGAGACAATAGATTGTCTCGATGGCATAATAATAGCACAAAATCCTTAAAAGTCAAGTATTATAGGGTGTATTATTACTTTTTCTCCTGAAGGTTGGTCTTTGCGGGTTTTCTTTTAAAAAAGCTTAAATTTAGGTTAGAGAGGTCGAATTTTTTGTATTTCCCGCCGATTTTTTGCAGGAAGAGAATATATATAATTTCAAATATTCCGACGGTATTTATTAAAAGGATGGCTATAAAGAAATATTTTTGGTCATTTTTTGAAGACTTCCATAAGGCCATTCCTTTCCAAAACGTACTCCATATAAAAACCACTAAAAATAATATTTGCGTTTGAACGGGTATATTTTGTTGTGTCAGTCCAAAGTTCATTTTGCTAGTGCTTCAAGATAATTTTTTTCTACTTCAGGCCAGTTTATTATACTCCAAAATGCTTCTATATATTCTATTCTTCTATTTTGATATTTCAAATAATACGCGTGTTCCCAAACGTCAAGGGTAAGTATTGGAATTCTCCCTTGGCTAAGTGGAGAGTCTTGATTTCCCGTGTCTTCTATTAATAGCTTATTCTCGGCTACCGTCAGCCAAGCCCATCCGCTTCCGAAATGCCCAATTGCAGATAAGGCAAATTGTTCCTTAAATTTATCAAAAGAACCAAAACTACCCCTTATTGCTTCATTTAGCTTGCCCTTAGGTTCCCCGCCCATCTTAGAACCCATTAAGGTCCAGAAAAGCGAATGATTTGCGTGACCTCCTGCGTTATTTTTAACTTTGGTCCTTATATCCTCCGATACTTTATCCAAATTTTTCATCAGTGCATTAATTTCCATACCGGAAAAATTCGGGTAGTCTTTCAATGCTTCGTTTAAATTAGTCACATAAGCCGCGTGGTGCTTTGAATGGTGAATCTCCATAGTCTGCGCGTCGATGTAAGGTTCGAGCGCATTGTATTGATACTGCAACTCCGGTAGTTTAAACATGTTTATAATCCTAGCTAAAAAATTCCACCTTTAAATACGAACCTGTAGGCGATATAGACTAAAGCTATTCCAATAATAAAGGTCAGCAGTTTTGAGGTCAAAACCAAAAATAATACAGCCGATATTAAAAGAGTGCTACCGAAAGGAATGTAGATTATACTGGGGGCTTTTACCCTGAAAAAATCGCCCGGAATTAAATAGCGGCTTTTGGTCGCATAGTGAATAAAATATGAAACCGCAGCAGAAAGAGCAACAAGGAGTAAAAATCCCTTCATTGCTTCCCCGAACGTTAGATTTTTAATTACGGCCGTAGGTAACATTTTTTTATTTTAAAAAGACACTAATAGTTTAACATTAACACATCCTTGTGCAAGAAATAAAAGGAGTTTATTTTTCGTAACAACAAAATACCAGCTTTTGATATAGATGTATCTATTGACAAGCAATATCATGGGGTGCAATTATAAAAATACGTATGATCAAGAAGCTTGCCTCACCTGTCAAATCTTCTGATACATTACTGCTTTTAGCCGCAGTTACATTGATCGCCGGAATGACGGGTTTTATTGTATATAGAGTAAGGCTTACAAAGTACATAACGGCCGCAAGGCAAAGAGCATATCAGCTTACACAAAGAACCAAAATGATGACGGTAGTACTAGGCGAACAAAATAAATCAGGAGAGAAAGGTGTAGCAACTCTCAAGGAAGTAAACGGAAGGGTCGTAGTAACATTAAACCTTGACAATGCGCCTCAAAATACAGTACAACCCGCACATATTCATATGGGATCTTGCGAAAAGCTGGGTTCAATAAATTATCCTTTGACGAATGTCGTAAACGGATTCTCTACAACACTTCTTGAAATGACACTTGATCAATTAGTCCAATCTAATCCACAAGCCGTAAATGTTCACAAATCCGTTTCTCAGTCGGGTACTTACGTCTCCTGCGGCAATCTATCAAATTCATACTAAACTAAACTTCTAATAGTTTATTCTAATTTCTTTATTTAGTTTCAGCCTGGGTAAAAAGTGAAGTTGTCGTCAATTTTAAAACTTACAAATCGGTACGGGTAATGTCTCTTTGTGTCTACCAGAAAGTAAGTTTCTTGGTGAGAGGAAAGGAAAAGCCAAATAAACCTGAGTTTAAATATTAAAGACTGCATTTGGCTTCTGTGGGCAAAAACTGCCTGAATTTTTTTCAGTGCTTCTGAAATTCCGAATCTTAAAGTGTAGTTTGGATGCACGGTATAAGAATAAGCTTCTTTTGCCCTAAAATATCTTTTCTCTTTCTCGCTTGGTACACGCCAGAAAAGAATAGGTTTAGTCTTCATTTCTTTCACAATATTAAAAACTTCCAATGCGGAAACGATATGATCGGGATGACCTGTTAGGCCACTGAAATCGAACGTTACAATAATGTCAGGTTTTTCCGAATCTATAATATTTTTAACTTCCCCAACCCAGTCTTTTTTTGTTTCTACTAAGCTGGCATCCGGATAATCGCGAAGGATGACTTTATCTATGGATAAAATTACCCTGGCATTATCCAGCTCTTTGCTTCTAATTTCTACTAATTTTCCTTTTTCTAGAGAATTCCTTCCCTTTCCGCCGCGCGTAAGGCACAAAAGTGTGGTTTTCAGATGATAATATTTTGCAACCTGCAAAAGTCCCGCTGAAACAAAACTTTCATCGTCGGGATGGGCAAAAATTGCCAAGAGGTGCTTACCCTGGAATTGATTCAGAAGTTCATCTAAATTTTCCATTACGGAGACACGAGTAACAATTTGTAGTTTGATGCCATGGAAACTTTCTCAATTGCCCCATCATCGTTTAACTGAAAAGCGACCAAATAGTTATTAGTTGAAATTCCGATAATTGCATTTGCATAATGTTCAGGATAGCTTGCCGCAAGATCTTTGGCAATAGTGGAATTTTGGTCAAAATCCCAAGGAGCTTTAGCACTGTCTAAATATTTCAATTGGTCAACGGCGTTAGCCCGGTCATTCGGCTGACAGCACTCGGAAGCTTCTATCCGTATATTAACGACGTTTGTCATAAAGGGAACCAGTTTATGATACTGGCCTGATTCAACGGCAGCTTCAATCTCCGCTTTTATATCAGGCTTTGGGGTGGGAGTTGCGGGCTTGGAAAGAGAAATTTCGGGTATTGAGGTTGGTTCAGGTTCGTCCTTAACGGAAGCGCTGAATTTTCCCATAAGAAAAGATCCCAGAGCAAAAGCGAGTAAAAAGATTGAAGTTATAAAACCTAAGAAAAAGAACTTGAATTTCATTTTGGCGATTATATAATATAATTAAGTTAAATACCAAGTCAGACTTGATTTACGCAACTAATTATTATACTATAGGTATATGAATGTTCTGAAATCGACCTACACATACTATTTAAACGGTTTGCCGAGGCATTATGCCTCTTACCGAAAGTATACCAAGAATGATGTTATGGATTTCGTTAAAAGTCACAAAATCGGCTTTTTCGTGATTGCTGTAAATACCTTAGCCACATTTATTTTTACCTTCAAGGTTACCCACTTCTAATTATCTTTTAAGCTTGTCCGCCTCAGGCGGAATGCTAAGAGATTGAGTTTTGCCTAGGATACGGGAAAATCTCCGAGCAGCTTATGACATCCTCCGCGGACTGAGAGTCCGCGGTTTCCTTGCAGAGGATGACATATCAGCGTTCAATTCATCTACGGGCTAAGAGCCCGTAGTTTTCTTGAATGATGCTATAGCAAATCAATTCCGCCTCATATAATTTTGATATATATTTATGCAATAAGAGGTAGTTGACTTTGAGGACCCAGAATTTATATTTTATATAACTAATCATTATTCGCATTAAGTAGATAATTAGCTGCTGCCCCATAATTTCGTGTTTAAAATAAGCACGGTGAAGAAATTACAAATGTCAAATTGCTGTCCAAATCAGTTTAATTTGTTATTAAATAGTCTTTAACCGGACCTACTAAGGTCTGGTTTTTTTTGAATATTACTAAAACTTATCAAAAAGCAAGGTCCCAATTAGATAGCATTTCTGCATCTAATGGGACCCCATGAGATGCTCCAAAAAGAGCTATCTCATAGGGGGAGGTGAGAATTAAAGATGCGAAAAATTTTAACGGGAATTTTTATTTTAGGAATCTCTGCAGCAGTCGTTTTCGGAGTGACCAGAGCTTTCTTTTCCGATACGGAAACATCAAAGGATAATGTACTTCAGGCAGGTGCGCTTGATCTTAAGATCGATAACACCTGTTACTACAACGGGCAAGCGTGTGTACCTGCTTTGGGTCCAGATGATCAGGAATTGGGATATTCTGTTTGGAGCGATAACCCCCATCGTGGTAATCCAGAAGGCGAAAGATGCACATGTACTTGGAAATCCAAAGATCTTGAACCGGGTGATGTATTTTTTGATCTGCACGATCTAAAACCGGGTGATTGGGAAGAAGATACTATATCTATAAATGTCGATAACCCATCGTGGTTGTGTGCAGACATCAAAGTAACAAGAGATGCTGACAATTCTTGTACAGAACCTGAACAGGCTGCAGTCGGAGGAGAAAGCGGTGCCTGTGTTGATCCGGACGGCGACGGGGAATTAGCAGAAAACTTGTACTTCGTTTTCTGGAAGGATGACGGAGACAACGTTTTTGAAGAAGGTGAAACAGAAGGAATATTAACCGAAGGAACAGCTGATAATATTTTGGGAGGTGCTAAATGGGCTTTAGCTGATTCTTCAACAAGAGGTGGGCCAATCGGACCAGACACTTACTATATCGGTAAGTTTTTCTGTTTCGGAAAAATCGGACTAGATCCTGAACCAGAAGGAGAAGGCGGTCCTGTTGGAGAAAGAGGCACCGGATTTACCTGCGATGGTAAATTGGTTGATAACAAACCCCAAACAGATTCTCTTGAAGGCGACATTTCCTTTTATGCGGAACAGGCAAGACACAATGAAGGCTTTTCCTGTACGGGAGAAACACCGACACCCTCCGCTTCTCCTACTCCCCCACAAGCCTGCAATAATGCAGATGTGATGCTTGTACTTGATAGATCAGGGAGTATTGATTCCGGAGAACTTGGCACACTCAAAACTGCGGCTAATTCATTTGTTACTACATTGGCATTAAGTCCGAGCGGTAACCATGCAGGAGAATCAAGTTTTGCTGATACTGGTTCTCTTGATCAAACTCTAACTGATAGTAGTGCCGCAATGAATACTGCAATAAATGCTCTTTCTTCCGGAGGATTTACCAATCTCAAAGAAGGAATCGATTTTGCAAACACTGAGCTTGCCAGCGTAAGAGACAGAGCGGACGGTTCATCTCCTGACAAGATGGTAATTATCACCGACGGTAATCCGAATAGACCCTTACCAGAAGGTACTGCTGATGATGTTGCAAAAACATCGGCAGACACTGCTAAAGGAGCTGGAGTTGAGATATTTGTAGTCGGTATAGGTGGCGATGTTAATGCTACATATTTAACTAACGATATCGCCAGTGCCGGAGCAGGTCATTATTTCTCTGGAGCTAATTACACTGATCTGCAAACAATCTTGGATAACTTAGATCTGTGTGACTAAGTTTACTTTTTACTAACCGGATGATCTATTTCGTCCGGTTAACTAAGGGGTAAATGATAGAAATTTACAACTTCTAAAAAATGCATTATGTTTACGTTTTATTTAGCAACAAAGATAAAAAGCTTTACACGGGATCGACAAGTAATTTAGTAGAACGAATAAAAAGGCACAAGAGAGGTTTGATTAGAGCAACCAAATATAGAAGACCTCTAAAACTTATTTATTATGAAGCTTGTTTGAGTAGGAAAGACTCGATGCGAAGAGAAATTTATTTAAAATCAGCTTGGGGAAAAAAGTATTTAAAAAATAGATTAAAAGATACTGTTAAAATAATTTGAGCATTTCATGAGGTCTCGGGAAAGTCCCAGTGAGATAGTTTGCGACATCTCACGGGACCCCATGAGATGCTCCAAAGGAGCTACAACGCGAAGCGATGCCAAGCTTTGCTTATCTCATTAGGGGGAGGTGATTAATAGATGAAGAAAATTTTATTAAGCTTATTTACTGTCGGGGTGGTAGCTGTGGTTGCACTCGTTGCAACCCAGGCATTCTTTAACGACACGGAAACATCGGTCGGAAATGTCCTACAAGCAGGCGCACTTGATCTTAGGATCGACAATACTTGTTACTACAACGGTAATGCATGTACGCCGGTTTTAGACGACAACCACCAACCACTTGGTTATTCAACTTGGAATGGATTACCCGATGGGGAACGTTGTTCATGTACATGGGGACCAAAGGATCTTTCTGAAGGAGACTTATTCTTTAACTTAAGAGATCTTAAACCGGGTGACTGGGAAGAAGACACTATTTCAATAGATGTTGATAATCCATCATGGTTATGTGCTGACCTTAAGGTAACCAAAGATGACGATAATACCTGTACAGAACCAGAAACTACAGATGAAACTGCACACCAATTAGTATGTGCGCCTGGCAACAAAGGTGAATTAGCGCAAAATCTGCATTTTGTCTTCTGGAGCGACGATGGAGATAACGTTTTTGAAGTGGGAGAAAGAGAAAAAATCTTAACACAAGGAACTGCGGATCAAGTGCTAAATGGTGTTAAATGGGCATTGGCTGACTCTGCCCATGGCAGCGCTATCGGACCTAAGACTTACTATATCGGAAAGTTCTTTTGCTTCGGTACTATCGGATTAAGTCCATTAGAGGATGGTAATGGGAGTCCAGTGGACAGGAAAGGGTCTGGATTTACTTGTGACGGGAAACCCGTTGACAACCAGTCGCAAACAGACGTGTTAATAGGTGATGTTTCTTTTTACGCGGAACAGGCCAGGCATAATGAAGGATTTTTATGTAATCCTCCAACGCCAACACCTGAATAATTTTTTTCTCTAGCGTATTTGAGGGTGGGGTAAAGAGATAAATGAGTTTCGACTCGGAACTCTCTTGCCCACCCAAGCTAGAGAGAGAAGGAGAATAACGTAAGTGTTTGTTATTCTCGGAAGACAGTAAGTTTGTAAAATCCTTACTCTCTAACTTAATGGGCAAGTTGCCATAGCAAGATGGGAAAGTCCAGTCTGGATAGCGTGAGCTAATCTAGTGGAACCCCATAAGGTAGGCTTTATATCCTACCTTTAGAGAGGAGGTGAAAAATAAATATATATATGAAAAAAGCTCTAATGAGTCTTTTAAGTATTGGAGTAATAGCAGTTGTGGCCGTATTTGCAACCCAAGCCTTCTTTAACGATACGGAGACGTCTAAAGGGAACGTTCTGCAAGCTGGCGCTATTGATCTAGTTATCGATAACCACAGCTACATTGATCAGGGAGGCGGTCTTAAAGAAAACCCGGGAACTACATGGAGAGCAGGTAATCTTACTAATGAGCTCTTCTTCAATTTCTCTGACTTAAAACCCGGAGATTTAGGGGAAGATACGATTAGCCTCCATGTTGATGATAATCCAGCTTGGCTCTGTGCGGATATTGCCTTAACCTTGGACGACGATATGACATGCACCGAACCAGAATTAGCGGATGATCCAACTTGCGCTAATCCAGATACGTTATTCGATGGAGATTTGGCACATGCGCTTAACTTCATTTTTTGGAAAGATGACGGGGATAATGTACTTGAGGTAAATGAGGTTCAAAATATTCTTACTCAAGGCCCGGCAAGCGGTGTACTAAATGGTGCCCATTGGGCATTATTCGATTCCTCGACTGGTGGAAAACCGACTGATCCGGCTGAGGTTTACTGGATTGGAAAAGCATGGTGCTTTGGTGCACTTTCAACAAGTCCAGTTGCACAGGATGGACAAGCTGGACAACCTGGAAATGGTCCAGACGTAAGAGGTGCAGGAGTTTCATGCAACGGCAGTTTAGTTAATAATGCCGCCCAGACAGACAAATTGATGGGCGATGTTATTTTTCGCGCAGTTCAAGCCAGACACAACGATCCGTTTTACTGTGATGGTAGAGTGCAGGAAGCAAAGCAGCTCATCCTGGAGAACGAGGACATGACCACAACTCCTAATTGGACACCTAAGACAGGAGACAATAAAGATGGTCTACTTACGTGGCAAGGAGATGGACCAACTTTCAGTTTCACTCTAACCGCACAAGGTCTACCAGTAAGTACTGCATATAGCTTGATTTATTATGCAGATCCCTTTCCTGGGAATAACCCTGGAGGATTAATCTGGTCAGGTAGCACCGATCCAGCCGGAAGTATTAATGTAGCCGGAAATCCTAATTTAGGATTTGATATTCCAACAGCTCCTGATACAAATATTGGTTTGCATGGGGGAGGTAAAGTTTGGCTTATTCCCAGCGCAAATTATGATGTACCCACTAAAAGTGTTACACCATGGGCGCCAACGGACGATTGGTTGTTTGAAGGTAATGTGTACATCAATTACAACGATACGAATAATTGATACACATCAAATCGTTTAAAAAAGGGCTGGCGAGTCCTATATCTTTTGCGGCGGCTAACCGAGCTGAAGAGCAGCCCTAGAAATAAAATTAGTTTTATTTTTTTTAATAGATTTATGAAATTGATACAAAATCTAAAGCCCTACTTTGCAGGAATTTTTGTGGGTTTAGGGGTAATGTTCGTCGGATTTATTTTTTATAACTTCTCTAAGAATAATTTCAACCCCAGCTCATTAGTCGAGTCAGCAAAGAAAATTAATTTCCCTAAAGCCTACATTGTCGAGTCAGGCTCGATGGAACCGGCAATTAAAACAGGCAGCATTGTTGTTTCCTATCCCTACCGGATTTATGCGGTGGGGGACGTTATCACATTTGCTTCTACTCCCCAATCCAAAAATTTGGTCACTCACAGGGTTGAGGCCAGGCTTTACCCTGAAGGAATAACTAAAGATCCAGTTTACCTTACAAGCGGAGACGCAAACGAGGATTTTGATAAAGATAACGTCTTGGCAGGCCAAGTTGTCGGGAAAGCTGTCCTTACATTTCCTTACGTAGGCTATATAGCCAACTTCGCCAAACAACCTTATGGTTTTATACTCCTGGTAATTGTCCCCGCAACTATTATTATTTACGAGGAACTTAGAACTCTGTTAAAGGAAATGCTGGAAATATTTAAGAATCTTTTCTCAAGAATATTTTCCAGACGTAGACATAGAAATAATCCCGACGTTCAAACACAAAACAACCCCCGAGGTTATTTTGAATCTGAACCTCGGGGGTCTAAGTTACCCAAAATTTCAGCAATCGTTCCGATTTTTGGTGCGGCACTCGTTTTCACGGGTCTTGCCTCTTCCTTTTTCTCCGACATCGAAACCTCAATCGGTAATCTCTTCCAAGCCGGAGACTGGACACCACCTGTCCAAATTGCTCAAACATTAGTTATTAATGAGGTCTTATATGACACGAATTGTATCAATGCAGATGATAAACAATTTATTGAATTATGGAACGGTTCAGGTACTGATGTTGATTTGCAAGATTGGAGCTTAAGAGACGGAAATGGGAATACAATTCAAATTGTCAACTCAAATACATCACTACCTTCAGGTAAATTCGCTCTTATATCTAAGTCCCAAGCAGGTTGGGGTGATACATGTTTTGGTCCTCTATTAAGTGATGTAGTAACTGCCAACTTGGGAGGACAGGTTGATATTGATGCCAGTGGTGGTTCAATTAAACTATTGGATGATCTGTTGAATGTTGTCGATAGAGTTGATTATGGAACTATGTCTGCAACAACCACTGGTACAAATAACAGTACTGAAAGGAAAATATTAGGACAAGATTCTGTTACAGGTGATTTATATGACGATAATGATTTTGAGAAAAGGTCTCCCTCAACTGCAGGTTTTGCTATTCCTCAAAATCAGGACGTCGTAATTAATGAATTTGTTGTCGATGACGGTAGTAGCGGACAGGGAGACGATTGGGTTGAAGTTTTTAACAAAAGTGGCTCAACGATAGATATTGGAGGCTGGACATTAAGAGATACTACTGGAATTTTTCATACTTTTCCTTCTCCAACAAATGTTGGTTCAAACGGATTTGTCTCAACCCCATTATTTAATAACAGATTGAATAATGGAGGCGACAAGATTTATCTCTTTAATTCGGGAGGTGTTCTAATGGACGGTATTTCTTATTATCTTTTTGTTCCTGCTCAAACTAATTCTGTAGGAAGATATCCAGATGGTAATAATACTTGGAATGAAATTACCTCACCAACTATGGGTAGTGCGAACAATGTTGGAAGTACTTGGCCATAATTTACATGTTACAGCGTTACAGAACACTGTAACAAAATGATATGAGCAATTCAAAATTAAATTACAAAAAACTAAAAAGAATTATTGCTTTATTACTTTTGCCGTTTGTTTTGGTAGGGACTTTTCTTGTTTATAAAAACTCTCAAGTCTCAAGGTATGCATATGGCGTTGGTGATCCTCTGATAGTTACGTACACCCCTGAAGGACCTGCGCCATCTCCTCCGGGCGGTCCACCAATGTTTGTTGTCACCAATATGCTTCCGGGAGATGAAAAAATAAAGGACTTTAATGTCAAAAATGACTCGGTCGAAGAAGAATCAGTAACGATGGACTTTGTCAAAACCGATGAAGACAAAGCTTTTGCAGGTATTTTGGATGTTGAAGTAACGGAACTTCCGTCAACAAGTATATTTAATGGTAAACTTCAGGCTCTTTTTGACGCTCCCCTATTTAATCTCGGAAATTTCCCCGCCGGAAGCGACAAATCCTATCGTGTAAAAGTAAAATTTCCCTCAAACGCGGGTAATGAGTACCAAAATGCCATGGTCATGTTTGACATAATTTGGCAGACAGAACAACCCGAAATTGAAATTCCGGAGGATTGTTCTTTTCTTGAATCAGGTATCACCAGAGTTGTTGAGGGTACCGAAGGTCATGACTTTATAATCGGAACCAAAAAAAATGAGCTTTTTATTCTCAAAGGAGGAAATGACATTGTTTTTGCCGGCAAAGGCAACGATATAATTCTGGGTGGCGACGGAAGCGATGTAAGGCTTGACGGTAGCGACGGAAGAGATTGTATCATAGGCGGATTGGGAAATGACCACATCGATGGAAGCGACGATAATGACATTATTTACGGAAATGACGGCAACGATAAGATCGACGGCGGAGATAATGATGATTTGATTTACAGCGGCTTGGGTAATGACAATATCGACGGCGGTGGCAATAACGATAAAATTTACGGGAATGAGGGGAACGATAGTTTGGACGGAAGTGCAGGAAACGACGAGGTTTATGGCGGGATTGGGAATGATAACCTGGTCGGAGGATCAGGTAATGATAAGCTTTTTGGCGAGGAAGGAAACGATACAATCAAAGGTTCAGCCGGAGTGGATTTCTTAGACGGAGGACCCGACACGGATAATTTACACGGCGGATCCAATACCGATACGTGTGTGAACGGTGAAACTCTATCTTCTTGTGAACTCTAAATTTCCTGTTGTAAATGTATTAGGCTAAAGGTATAGTGATTAATATGTTTTTGAAGGGAGGTGAAGAAAATAATGCAAAATAAAAGTGGTACAGTTGATCATTTAAAAACTCATCAAAAATACCCTGCGACAAAGGAAGAATTGCTTAAAGAATGCGATAATTTATCGGATTTCTCTGCTGAAGACAAAAAATGGTTTGGTGAACACCTCACCAAAGAAAGTTACGAATCAGCCGAAGACGTTATGAGCGATCTCAATTTAGGGGCAAGCGAAGCGTAACTAATTTTCTAAAATTCACTTTTCAGCGTTCAATTAATCCCCGCCCTAAAGGGGCAGGGTTATTGAGATCTGTTATAATAGAAACATATGAACGTAGACGTTTATATTGAAACGGGTAAGTTAGTAGATGTTGGTATTCCCTTAGATTCAAAGGAAGTTCAGGAATCGTTAATTGAAGCAATAGATAACGAAGATCCTGAAGCTATTAAAGAAGCTATAAATCTTGCAAGCAGAGTAGTCGGTCCGGAAAACGTGACAGCATTCATTGAAAATACTGTCGCCATTCTTCATAAGGTAGATCAGGTTCGTACTTAGAAGCTATTTCAAAATTTAATTTAAAGATTATTATTTTTAAATATGACCCCTTTAATTAGTTTAAAAGCGGTTTTGTTCGCAACGCTTTTGTCTCTTTCCCTAAGATTCACTTGGTATCAAGTACTATTTTCCGATACATGGATTTCCCTTCTTGCCAAAAAACAAGCATTTCAAAAAAGAACTTACATCTGGGTATTTTTTACTTCAGCCTTTACCGCTTTTATTATGGCTCATATCATTAAATTTACTTATTCCGATGATCTCTCCAAAGGATTTGAGGTAGGTTTTTGGGTCTGGGCAGCCTTTTATCTTGCCCCACTCTTCGCCAGATTTAAATTCGAACACTCCCCTCTCAAACTTTTTCTAATTGACGTAGGCTTTCACTTTTTCGAAATAGTAGGAATGGGAATAATTCTCGCACTTGCACAATAATTTTTTAATATGAAATCATTAAAGCAAAAATATGTAATAAAAGCTGAGGCATCTAAAGTTTGGAGTGCACTTGTAGAGCCAACGGAAATTAAAAACTGGGGCGCGGGGCCGGCAAAAATGAAAGATGCGGAAGGATTTAAATTCTCTCTTTGGGGAGGAGATATTTGGGGAACAAATACAAAAGTCGTTAATAAAAAACTTCTGGAGCAGGATTGGTATGCGGCGCCTGGGATCAGCCTTCAAAAGTGAAAATAAGCTTAAGCGATAAAAAGGGGTCTACGCAAGTTGTACTCGAACATAAAGCTATTCCGGACAATGAATTTGAAGGCATTGAGAAAGGGTGGAAAGACTATTACTTCGGACCGATGAAAGATTACTTAGAGAACGTCTAAGGTTATCTGTAAGCCACAACTGGTTCTCTCAAATAATAGCCGTTATCGACTATTGCGTCATATAAAACCTGATCTGCATCCATACCTGAATCGAGTCTAAAATCGGCCTTGCCATAATCTTCGTTAAATAAAACCACGGCTTTGATTTGAGGCATTCCGGGAATATCCTTTTGTAAAGTTTCATAAAACCAGCCCGCTTTGTCACCACCCGTACTTACAGATGATGTTTCTGCAACCATAATCGGCTTATTAAGAGTGGATAATGTTGAATAAATAGGCCATGAAAGAGTTTTAAAATCCATCCAGCTATTTCCTTTGTAGGCATTTCCCCAGTTGAAGCCGGAGAATGCTACCCAATCGACATAGTTAACTCCAGGATAGTAGTCAAGAACACCATCCGTTTCTCCGAACTGATCAGTATTATTCGGTGACCATACCCAAATTACGTTATCGGCCTTTTCTTCTTCGAAGATATTATGAACATGAACCCACATAGAGACGTAATTGTAAGTGCTTTCGTCATTAAAGTTGCCCCAGGGATACCAATTTCCGTTCATCTCATGACCAAAACGGATTATAACCGGCTTCTGATAACTTTTAACCTGGTTTGCAAACTCGGAAATATATACATCAAGGGCACCTTTAGGAATTTGTGCAAGATAGTCGGTTGATTGATTTAGTCCTTCCACCGGATTCCAGGGTTCCCAAGCTATAAGAAGGCTTTTACCTTTTGAGCTTATATTTGCGACGGAACCGGCGTCGAGGAAATTGTTGCCGGAAAGACCGAACTGCTTATATATGGAAACGGTCGAAAAGGATGTGCCTAATTGAGTCTCCAGATAGTCAATTTGGCCGTTTATAGTTCCATAGTCCTCTGTCGAGATTCCAATTTTTATATTTTGCGTATTGGTTACCCCTTCAACACTTTTATTATCCTCGCCTTTTTGATCTTTAGAAATAGCTTCATTTCCTTGGTTATTTTGTGGCGAATCTACAGCCTCCCCCAGGCTCTCCGGCTGTCCAACCTCTCCACTCAACTTCATGTAAGTTTTATTTTTATTAAGGGCTACCAATATATAGATACTTACGAGGGAAAGGATTATTATAAGTATCCGAGAATGCTTTTTTACTAAATTTTGTGTGAATTTCATTTAATTGAAAACTCACCTGACAATATAGTCGGATGAAAAATTTGTCAACAGGCATATTTTTGTATAATAAACTATGAAAAAGCTATTTATAGTTTTAATTATTCTAGGTTTCGCGTTGGGAATATTTCTTATTTTTAACCTCTGGATTAACAACGATAGCCGGAATAATCCTGTTGAAAAGCCGGAAAACGTTCTTTCCCAAAAACAAGAAGAGCCCGCTGCTAATGAGCTTTTATATAAAGACCAAAACCTAGCATATGAATGGTTAAAGGTCGAAGACCAATCAAAAATCACTCTACTCCCCAATTTTGAAGAAAAACTGTCTTCAGCTGAAGCCAAGAAGTCGCACGCTTGCAAATATTTGGTAAGCGGAGGTTTTTATACAGACAAATCTTCTCCCATCGGGCTTTTTATCGCCGAAGGCAGGGAATTCCAAAAACAAAAAACAAGTAGCCTTCTGGATGGATTTTTTAGCATAAATTATTTGGAAACACCGAGAATTACAAGAACCCGTCCGAAAGATGAACTGCGAATTGCAATACAAAGCGGTCCTTTAATAATAGAAAACTCATTTACAAAGCCCCTTTCAATAAAAAACGACTTTAAGGCAAGGCGCGTTTTAGCAATTACCACCGGCGAAAATCAGACAATATTTTTAACCGTTTTTCAAAAAGACTCTAAGATCAGCGGTCCAAACCTTGCGGACCTTCCGGAAGTTGCGAAGCTTATTGAAAACAAAATTGGTATACAATTTGCAGACGCTCTGAATCTGGATGGAGGTGCAGCTTCGGCTTATGTTGGAGAAGCATTAACCCTCTCTGAAATTTCTCCGATTGGCAGCTACTTCTGCATTCAATAAGGGAAAATTGATCCTCTCCGCCAAGCTCATTTCATTCGCTAGGCGGAATCAGAAATGGTCTGTTCTTGCTATATAGTCTCTTACCAATCGTTCATTCAGGTTCCCGATTGTTCTGGCGTAATACCCTCTGGC